>Ga0114939_10000668_pt1 | contig 28438 bp, 21 predicted proteins | sample AshMeaCrysSpring_FD_87196 | JGI IMG/M metagenome (GOLD analysis project Ga0114939, IMG submission 87196) | Groundwater microbial communities from Big Spring, Nevada to study Microbial Dark Matter (Phase II) - Ash Meadows Crystal Spring | ecosystem: Environmental > Aquatic > Deep subsurface >...
AATTGAAAATAGTCCAGTTGTTAACATTTTAATTGGTATTCTTGGATATACATATATAATTGGATATTTTCTTCAAAAGGGATTTGATTTGAATCTTAACATTGTAAATATGATTTTTTTAGTTACTGCTATAGTTGCTCATAAAACTCCTAAAAATCTTCTTTTAGCTTTTGGAAATGCTTGTAAAGGAGCAGCTGGAATTATACTACAATTTCCTTTTTATGCTGGAATAATGGGAATGATGGTCGGACAAAGCAGTGATGGAGCTTCTTTAGCTGGTATAATATCACAAAGTTTTATCAGTTCATCCACTACTCTTTCATTCCCAAGCTTAACTTTCTTAAGTGCTGGAATTGTAAATTTCTTTGTTCCATCTGGTGGTGGGCAATGGGCTGTTCAGGCTCCTATCATGATGCCGGCAAGTGTGGAACTTGGGGTTTCAACAGCAAGAACTGGTATGGCTATTGCTTGGGGAGATGCTTGGACTAATATGATTCAACCCTTCTGGGCTCTGCCTGCCTTAGGTATTGCTAAATTAGGTGCAAAAGATATTATGGGATATGGAGTAATTATTACAATTTACTCTGGTATTGTTATTATTTTGGGATTAACTTTCCTATAAAAAAAGGTTGCTCTTTAGCAACCTTTTTTATATCTTATTAATTTTCTCTATAAACAAAAAGACCTGTTAAAGTTAATGCCACTGATACTGCCATATGTGTTGGATTTGATATAGCTGCATAAATAAATATTGATGCTCCTCCTATTAATGCAAGTATTGGCACAACTGGATAGAATGGAACTCTATATGGTCTTTCTAAATTTGGTTCATTTTTTCTTAAAATAAATAATCCTAAAAATACTAAACAGTAGAATAACCAGAATAATGCTACTGGAATATCTCCAAATACATCTGGATTTCCTGTTATAATCATAGCTATTAAAAATAAAATTGACAATAGATACATCGCAACCGAAGAGTTTATAGGCTGTTTATATTTTTCATCTATTTTAGCAAAAAAATCTTTCTTTGGAAGGTGCCCCTCTATTGCTAAAGTATATGGTATTCTTGTTGATGCTAATATCATTCCATTTAATCCACCAAATGCTGATATCATAATTCCTAAGAATATAAATTTAGCTCCCATTGGTCCAAATAGCTTTGTTGCTACTCCAAACATTCCAACTTTTACAATCTCCTCTGCTGTAAATACATTTAATAGTGCTAGGTTTAGTGCTACATAAAATATTGCTATAAATCCTAATCCTAATATAATTGCTTTAGGTAGATCTTTTTTTACATTTTTTAAATCTCCTGCAATTGTTCCAACATATATCCATCCATCAAAAGCAAACATAATTGGTACTAATGATAATCCTAATAAAACTAAAGGTGATGAAGATGTAGCTTCTCTTGTAATCTCTGTCATATAAAACATTCCCGATGAGTTATCTCCAGATAAAAATCCAAATATAGTTATCAATAATAGTGGTACAATTTTAGCTGCTGTAGCTAGTGTTTGAATTTTGCCACCTACATTTTTTGTAAATATATTTATTGCAAATAGGAAAGATATAGCAACAAATGCTGTTCCTCCTAAAAACATAGTATTACTAGGATTTATATTTAAAAAGTTTCCTGTAAATACTGCAAAGTAATATGCGATTAAACCTATTAAAGCTGGAAAATATATTATTAATTGAGCCCATCCAACTAAAAAGGCTATTCTTTTTCCATAAATTTTCTTAAGCCAAGCTATCATACCACCTGTTTCAGGTATAGCAGCTCCAACTTCTGCTGCAGTAAGACCTGATAATATTGATATAATACCTCCAAGTACCCAAGCTGCAATGGCAATTTTTGGATTCATATTAGCTGCTACTAAAATTTGACCAGCTTTAAAGAAGATTCCAATTCCAATAACAATTCCTACAACCATTGAAAAAGCTACTGAAAACCCGTATCTTTTTTCTAAATTTTCACTCATTTCTTTTCTCCTTGTTAATGTTTTCTGTTTTTTTAGTAATTATTTACTCATTTAAAAGTACTTTTCGATTAAATATTTTAGCATAATTTCTCTTTCAAAACAAGGATTTTTTATTTCTTGCATAAACGGAAAAAGTGGTATATAATTATTTTTGTAAATAAAAGGGGTGAACAAAATAAAAATGTTAGAAAAAAAAAGAACTAATAATAACTCTATCGTGGATTATTCAGCAAAGTTCTACTTATTTCCGGTACTTTTAATTGGTCTTATATTAAGAACTTTAGATAATCTATTTATGAAGTTAAAATATCAAAAATAAAGATAGGCTGACCTTATTGGTCAGCCTATCTTTATTTTTGATAGATATTAAATCTATCTGTTATTTTCTTTAATTTGTCTAATCTTTCAATACTTTCTTCTTTATTTTGTTTTCCAAATTTTAAAAGTAAAGCATTTAAAATAATTATACCTGGAACAAAAGTATAAGCTTTTCCTCCATTTTTTGTGGTGATCACTAAATCAGATATATTACCTAACACAGAATCTTTTTTATCAGTCATAGTAATTATTCTATTTCCTTGCTCTTTAAAAAACTCAGTTACTTGACAAGTAAAATTTGTATATGGATGGAATGATATTGTAAATAGTACATCATCCTGGCTTGAATAAAGTAGCTTATCTGTAAAATCAGATGCTCCTGATATCATTAACTCTACATCCTCTCTTAATTCTTTTAACATAAAATACAGATAGTATGCTAGAGCATATGAACCTCTTGCTCCTAATATATATAGCTTTCTACTCGTTTTTATCATCTCCATAGCTTTTTCTAGTTGTTCTTCTATAGCTACAATATCTATCTCTTCTAAAAGCTCTATGTTTGTAGTTATAATTTCTGATAGAATTCCATTTCCTGACATTGAATCAATCTCTTCTCTAAACTCTTTCATTTGAGAAGTTGATATCTCTACATCCTTTTGGAAAACTCTTTGAAAATCTGGATAACCTTTAAAACCTAAATTTTTTGAAAATCTTGTTATTGTAGCTGGACTTGTTCCTGTTTCCTTAGCTAGTTCATTTATCGAAATAAATGATACTATACTTTGATTATGTTTTATAAAGTCTACAATCTTTTTAAAACTTTTACTATACGTTGAATAATTCTGCTCTAAATTAGCTAATACCGCCTTTTTCATCTCACACCTCTATATACTTATACGTTTGGATTTAATACAAACTCCGTTAAATCATTTACAAAATTCATAGTTTTCTCATTTTTATCATTTACTGGATTGTATTCTACTATATCTACTGAGGTTATAGAGTAGTTTTTAAATAAAAATCTAAATGTTTTGAACATCTCTTCTGGAGTGAATCCATTTCTAACTGGTGTACTTACTCCTGGAGCAAACTCTGGATCAACTGAATCCACATCAAAACTTATATGGATATTATCAATCTTTAAGTAGTCTCTTATCTCATCTAAAACATTATCTAATCCTTTATGAACAACTTCATCATAAGGAATTACCTTTACTCCTAACTCTTCAATAACGTCTCTTTCTTTTACATCTAAATCTCTTGCTCCTAAAATTACAACATTTTTGCTGTCAATTTTAGCTCCTTCGTAGAAACAATTTACTAAGTCTCTATCTCCAGCTCCTTGTAAAAGTGCTAACGGCATTCCATGAATATTTCCTGACATTGTTGTTTCATCAGTATTCATATCTCCGTGAGCATCAATCCACACTACCCCAACTTCTTTTTCTAAAGCTACCCCTGATATAGACCCTAGTGCTATTGAGTGATCTCCTCCAATAGTTATTGGTCTATATCCATCTCTTACTGCTTCGTTTACTGCTGTTGCTAACTTCTCACAAGTATTAAGTATTGTATTTTTATATTTCAATGACCACTCATTGAAATTCTCTCTTTGCTTTTCAATATCTATATAAGTCATCTCACCGAATGTATCTGGGAAATATTCCTCTAAAACTTCTGGTCCAAATTCAATTCCTGCTTTATTTGCTCCTAAGTTCATTGGAACAGCAAACATTTTATTTTTCATTTTTTCAGTATATAAATATACTGCATCTTCTGCATCTATAACTTTAATATATTCCAACTCAGGGTCTTCCATTCCTTGAACGTGAAGCTTTGCTGCCTTTAAGTTTTGAATGTATGTAATTATATCTCTTGTAATTCTTTCTCCTGGATAGATTACTGGAATTCCTGGTGGATATGCCATAATCATCTCAGCACAAATTTTTCCTTCGCTTTCTGAGAATTTAATTTTATTATTCTCGCTGTAGAAAGCTTCTCTCGGGATTAAGATAGATTCAGGTATAGTTGGCATTTTTCCAACAGATTCTCCTATTTTCTTTCCTTTTCCAAAGAATCTCTTACTGATATCTTTTAAAGCATCTAGTAACTTACATGTACTTACTTCGTCATCCCCTAATGTAATTAGTCCTAATACATTATAGAAATCTGATAACTCAACTTGGATATTATAATCATCAACAAGTAAAGTTTCTAACTCAAATCCTGTTAATCCTAACTCTCTTGCTGATATAGAAAGTTTTGTTTCATCGAAATCATGTATTCCATATCTTCCTACAATCTCTTTTCCAAAAGAGAAGATCCCTGGAATTTTATTAACTTCTGCTCTTAAATCTCTTGCTAATTTCAATGTTCTTGTTAATAATTCTCTTCCTTCTGTAGCTATCTGTCTTCTAGCGCAATCTAATGATGCCATTAGCGGATATGATGGTGATGTTGTATGTAGAATACTTAATATCTGTTGTATTCTATTTACATCTACTCTTGTTGAGTTTACATGTAACATTGACATTTGTGTCATTGCTCCAATTATTTTATGAGTACTTTGACAGCAAATATCTGCCCCTGCATCTATTGCTGATATTGGTAACTCTTCATGGAAGTGTAAGTGAGCTCCGTGAGCCTCATCAACTATTAAAGGAATATCATAGCTATGAACTATATCTGCAATCTTTTTGATATCAGTTGCCGCTCCATAGTATGTTGGGTTAATGATTAATACAGCTTTTGTGTCTGGATGCTGCTTAAGCATATTTTCAACAACTTCTGGTCTAACTCCATGAGCTATTCCTAATTCGTCATCTACTTCAGGATTCATATATACTGGAACTGATCCACTTAATATAATTCCACCAGAAACTGATTTGTGCACATTTCTAGGGACTAATATTTTCTCTCCTGGCTTTACAACAGACATAATCATAGCTTGAATCGCTCCTGATGTTCCATTGACAGCGAAAAAGGTTTTCTTTACTCCATAAGCGTCAGCTGCTAACTCTTGTGCTTCTTTTATACAACTCTTTGGATTGTGTAATCCATCAACCATCTTAAAGATAGTTACATCAATTGAGAAGGGATTAGGTCCCATAAACTCGTAAAACTCTTTATCCATTCCCTTTCCTCTCTTATGCCCTGGAACATGGAAAGGAATTATGTCTCTTTTCGCATATACGTCCTTCAGTGTTGAGAATATAGGTGTTTGATATTGATTTAATTTAGTCATCTTACCTCCTTGTTTAATAAATTTTGTTCTTAAAAATGATATCAAAAAGTTATAAAATAATATATAATTTACATTATTAATTTCTTTTAAAATACGAGATATTGTAGAGCTTTTTGGAAATTAAGTCAACCATTTTTTGAAAGGAACCACAAAATTTATGAAAAAAATTTTAATTTTTGCATCTAACGGCTTTGAAAGCCTGGAATTATCGCCATTTATCGATGTTTTTGGCTGGAATAATATTGTTGGAACTAAAAAAGTTTTCCCCACAATTTGTGCCATTCATGATGTACTTAACGCCACTTGGAATTTAAAAATTATTCCTGAAGTTAACTTATTAAAAACATCTATTAATTTAGACGAATTTCATGCCTTAATAATTCCTGGTGGATTTGGTAAAGCTGGATTCTTTAATGATATTCAATCAGAAACACTAAATTCCTTGTTAAATTATTTTATTTCAAATAAAAAAACTATAATTGGAATATGTACTGGAGCTTTGGCAATTGGAATTCATGGATATTTAAAAAATATTCCTGCTACAACATACCTCTTAGATAATGAAAGATATTTTAAACAATTAGAACAATATAATGCCATTCCTATTAAAAAAGATATTGTAATATCTGATAACATTATTACTTCTTCAGGCCCTGGTACTGCTATTGATTTAGCTTTTTATCTTCTTGAAAAATTAACTGATCAAGAAAATTGTGTGGTAGTTAAAAAAAATATGAATTTTTTTAAATAATTTAAGATTTTTAATGAAATTTCTTGTATTTTATGTTATGCTTTAAAGTGTCAAATAACCCTATCTTGTATAGGGATTTTAGTGAGGTGTTTTATATGAAAATAGAAGAAGGAAAAGTAGTAACACTTGAGTTTAAAGTTTACGACAAAAACAACGGAGAACTTTTAGAGGACACACAAGATGTAGGGCCATTTTTCTATATCCACGGATTTGGAAACTTTGTTCCAGCTATCGAAGAAGCTTTAGAAGAAAAAGAAAAAGGATATAATACTACTATTGAATTAACTCCAGAAGAAGGATACGGAGAGTACGACGAGGATTTAATCGTTGATATGGAAAAATCTGAGTTTGTTGAATTTGATGATATCTATGAAGGACTTGACTTTATAGCTGATATGGATGACGGTTCTGAGCAATCATTTATCATCACAAAAATCGAAGATGAAGTTATCACAGCAGATGGAAACCATCCTTTTGCAGGTAAAGATTTAAGATTTGAAGTTACTGTTTCTGATGTTAGAGATGCTACTGAAGAGGAGATTCAGCACGGACATCCTCATTTCCACGGTTTTGAAGACTAATTATTATTATAAGAATTAAGGAGTATAAATAGATGAAAATAGCTTTAGGTGCAGATCATGGCGGATTTGCTTTAAAAGAGATTGTTAAGAAACACTTAGAAGAGAAAGGATTTGAAGTTTTAGATAAAGGATGTTATTCAACTGAATCAGTTGATTATCCTGTTTATGCAAAAGCTGTAGCTAACTCTATTCTTAATAAAGAAGCAGATTTTGGTATCCTTATTTGTGGTACTGGAATTGGAATTTCAATTGCAGCCAACAGATTTAAAGGAATAAGAGCAGCTTTATGTTCAAATACTACTATGGCTAAATTAACTAGAGAGCATAACGACGCTAACATTCTTGCCCTTGGTGCTAGAATAACTGGAGACGTTTTAGCTCTTGAAATTATAGACGAATTCTTAAAAACTGAATTCTTAGGTGGAAGACACTTAACAAGAATCCAAGCTATCGAACTTTAATCTTTTATTAAAGGAGTAAAATACAATGGCTACTATATTTACTAAAATTATAAATAGAGAGATTCCAGCTTCTATCATTTTTGAAAATGATAAAGTTATAGCTTTTAAAGATATAAATCCTCAAGCTCCAATTCATATTCTAGTTGTACCTAAAAAAGAGATACCAACTTTAAATGATATTACTGCTGAGGATTCTGAATATTTAACTGCTATGTATCTAGCTATTAAAGATATTGCTAAGGATTTAAATATTTCTGAAGATGGATATAGAGTTATTGCAAACTGTAATACGCATGGAGGACAGGAAGTGTTTCACTTACATTTCCATTTGTTAGGTGGACAACGCCTTGGTCCTATGCTATCAATTTAATAGTAATTAAAAAGGTTGCCAATAGGCAACCTTTTTTTATATCTTATCTACCCACTCTTTAATCTCATTAAAGTTGTTTTTTACAATATCTTCAACAGGTAAAGTTTCAGAAGAAACTCTAGGGAAGAATTTTATTTTTACTGTTCCACTTTTTGGCATTTTTTTATGAACTGGAAATAATTCGTATGCTCCTTTTATTCCAAAAGGAACTATATCTGCATTTAGTTCTTTAGCTAATATTCCATAGAACTTTTTAAACTCTCTCATCTCTCCATCTCTACTTCTTGTTCCTTCTGGGAATATAACTATATTTTTCCCCTGTCTTAAAGCTGTTGCAGCACACTGTAATGTTTCTGCTAAATTTTTATTAATATCAATTAACATAATATTAGAATTTTCTCCTAAGTAACTCATAAATCCTTTTTTAAAGTGTGCTACTTTTGCTAAGAAATATGCACTATCTAAAGTTTTATTATCTATACTTTGAGTAAATATAAAACCATCTAAGAAACTTTGGTGATTTCCAACAAATACTGTTGGCTTTGTAACTTTAGAATTCTCTAAACCTTCTTTTTCTATCTTTATATATAATGAAAATAGTGGTTTAAATAGTGCTTTTACTAATTTTCCCATAGAGTTAGATTTTGGTAATCCTTCAAAATTATCTTTTTCTAATATTTTTTTCCAATCAACATCCTTTATCTCTAAACTTGTTGAATTTTCTTTTAAATATTCTGCAATTTTAATTACTGTAGGATTTTCTGTTAAAACCTCCTCTGTCAAAGTAACTCCGAAGCTACTTTCAACAAAAGCTATAAATTCAACTAAATCTAAAGAATCTAATCCTAAGTCTAACTCAAGATGAGCATTTGACATAACTTTTTTACCTTTTAAGTTCGTTAAATAATCTGAAATAGCCTTATACTCTTCAAAAGTTGGAATATTTTCCTCTTTTTCCTCTTCTATTTTACCTTCTAAAAGAGCTGGAACCATAAATCTTCTTATCTTTCCAATCTTTGTTTTTGGTAACTCTTGTTGTACTATTTTTAAATCTAAAATCTTTTTGTAATTTGCTGTTGAACCATTATACTTATCTATTATACCCGTTTTTAGTGTCTCAGCTATATTTGTAACTCTATGCTCTTTTACCTTAGTAAAATTAGGGTATATAACTGCTGTAAGTAAAGAGTTATACTCTATTATAACCATCTCTTCTATTAAATCTGTTTTTGATAAAATAAACTGCTCAATTTCCAGTGGATTTATATTTTTTCCATTTGATAAAACTATCATCTCTTTTTTTCTTCCTGTTACAAAAAGATAATCATTTTTTAACTCTCCTAAATCTCCTGTGTGGAACCAGCCCTCTGAATCTATAACCTCTGCAGTTGCTTCAGGTTTTTTATAATACCCTTTCATTAGGTTTCTACCCTTAGATAAAATTTCACCATCTTCAGCTATTTTTACCTGAACTCCATCCATTATTTTACCAGCTGACCCAGGTACTACTTGATTTATAGGTGTAAAAGATATCATAGGTGCTGTTTCTGTAAGTCCGTATCCTTCACATACATCTATTCCTAAAGTTTTAAAATCTCTTGATACTTCTGGATTTAGTTTAGATCCTCCCGATACAAAAAATCTTATATTTCCTCCAAATCCTTCATGAACCTTTTTAAAGATTTTCTTACTTAACTCTTTATTATCAAGCTTTTCACATAATTTAAATAATGATTTTATAACTTTATTTGAGTTTATTTTTTCCATTATTTTTTTATGTAACATCTCCCAAAGTCTAGGTACTCCAATCATCATAGTTATCTTATAATTTTTCAAAGCATCTACCATTGCTTGAGATGATAACTCTTTTAAGAATGCTATTGTTGCTCCTTGTTGTAATGGAACAATTCCAGATCCTAAAAGCGGGAATATATGATGCATTGGTAGTAGTGCTAAAACTCTATCTGTTGGTTCATACATTTTATATTTATTTAATCCCTCTATGTTTACCAATATATTATCAAAAGTTAACATTACTCCTTTTGGACTTCCAGTTGTTCCAGATGTATATAGGATTAATGCCACCGCCTCTCTATCTGGAGCATAAATAATTCCCTCTTTATCTGCTTTTGATAGATCTATCTCATCTACATTTAAAACTATTGTTTGGACTCCAGATAGATTAATAGCTTCTTTTGCTATATCATAAGTATTATTTGAAACAAATACGTATTTAGGTGTACAATCCTCTATAAAATATTGAAACTCAGATACTTTTGAAGCAGCATCTAAACATACACACGTTCCTTTTTTATCCCAAATCCCTAAAAAAGCATATAATAGTTCTGGTCTATTTTCCATAAATATTACTGCTTTTTCCTCTTTTGTTAAATCTAAAAATGATGCATACTCTTTAGCTCCAGCTATTAACTCTTTATACGAATATTCTTTCCCCTCATAAAATATCGCTGTTTTATTATGATTCTTTACAAATTCCAATTTTTCCTCCCAAATTATTACAGGTGTTTTTTTAATCATCAAGTGATTATAGCATAATTGTGTTATTATTTCAATATCATGAGGTAAGTAAAAAGCTGACATATTTTCTATGTCAGCTTTTATTTTTAGTTATTTATACTTTTTTCTATCGAGTCTCTAGTTACTTTTACAATCTCTTCTACTGATTTATTTTCAGGTAATATTTTATCTAAAATTGTGATACTCATTTTTCCTGAACTTGGAATTCCTTTTCCATATGGCATTAAGTCATAAGCTCCATTTATTGCAAAAGGAACAACTGGAATATCTAGCTCTTTTGACAACATAGCAAATGTTTTTTTGAAATCTTGTAACTCTCCATCTCTTGTTCTAGCTCCCTCTGGGAATATCACTAAATTTTTCCCTTCCTTTAAGACTTTAGCTGCTATTTTCAATGTTTCTTTTAGATTTTTATTAACATCTATTAAAATAACATTTCCATTTTCTGCTAAATATTTTTTTATTTTACCCTCAAAACGAATATTTATAGCTAAGAAATATGTATTTTTTAATATATCCTTTGGTAAAGCTTGTCCAAAAGCAAAAGCATCTAACATACTTTGATGGTTTCCTATATATATAACAGGAGATGTTTTTTCCAGTTTATTTGTATTTTTTTCTAATTTTATATACCAAGTAAATAAAGGTTTTAATATCGTTGTTATTGGAATGACATATTTTGAACTAGGCATTTTTAAATCAACTGGTTCCTCAAATATCTTCTTCCAATTAATCTCTTTCTCTTCAAAATTTCCACCTTTTTCTCTTACATATTGACAAAGAGCTTCTACAGTTTTTATTCTTGAGAAATCCTCTTCTGAAATATCAACACCAAAAGTATTTTGAATAAATGTTATTATTTCAACTATATCTAATGAATCTAGTCCTAAATCAATTTCTAAGTGTGATTCTGGAATTATCTCTATTTCATCATGAAGAGTTCCAATAAATTTTGAAATTGCTTTAAACTCTTGAGTATTAATCTCTTTAGATGTAGATACTCTTTTTTCAACCTCTTTCTCTGGTACTATTTCATCTGGTGTTCCTTTAATTAAATTACTTCCTTTTAGTAAATCTTTTAACATAAATCTTCTAAGTTTTCCAAGTTTTGTTTTTGGCAACTCCTCTTTTACTATAACTATATCTAATATTTTTTTATATTTTGGTGCTGTTACATTATATTTATCTATAACTTCCCATTTAATAGCTTCTTTAGCATTTGCAATTTTTTTCTCTTCTAAAACTTTAAAATCAGGATAAACAATTGCTATTAGATGTTTTTCATCCTCTGTTACAGCAACCTCTTGAATTAAATTAGTTCCTTTCATAATTTCAGCTTCAATATCTGACGGATTAATGTTTTTACCATTTGATAAAACAATCATCTCTTTTTTTCTACCAATTATTTTTAAATGATCTCCATCAAACTGTCCTAAATCTCCTGTATGGAACCACCCTTCACTATCTATAACTTCAGCTGTTGCTTCAGGTTTATTATAATATCCTTTCATAACATTTCTACCTTTTACAACAATCTCCCCATCCTCTTCTAATTTAACTTTAATTCCTGGTAAAGGAGTTCCAACTGTACCAGCAATAACATTATCTATTCTATTGAAAGATATAATTGGTGACGTTTCTGTTAATCCATATCCCTCTAACATTTTAAATCCAAATATATTAAAATCTTCACAAATCTCTTTATCTAACTTAGCTCCACCTGAAACTAAGAACTTTATATTTCCTCCAAAAGCATCTTGAATTTTTTTAAACACAATTTTATTTAAAGGCATAATATTTAAAGATTTACATATATTAAAAAGTTTATAACTTAACGCATTTTCTTTAATTTTTCCTTTAATTCCCTTGTGGAACATCTCCCAAACTCTTGGTACTCCTATCACAATAGTTATTTTATATTTTTGTAAGTTTCTTTTTATCGCTTCTGATGATAACTCATCTAAAATAACAACTAAACATCCAAATTTTAGTGGCATTAATACTGTAAAAGATAGTGGTAGTATATGATGAAATGGCAATAAAGCTAGTAATCTATCTTCAGGTGTTACCATTTTTATCTCTTCTATAGCATCTACATTGGACATTATATTATCAAAAGTTAACATTACACCTTTTGGATTTCCTGTTGTCCCTGATGTATACAACATAACTGCTACTGCATCTTTTTCTAAACATTCTACAGCTACATTTTCAATCTCTATATCTTTTGTTATATCTATTTCATCAACATTCAATATATTTATACTTGAATTTGATGCCTCTTTAGCTTTTTTAACTACCTCTATATTCTCATTAGAAGTAATTATATATTTAGGATGAGAATCATTGAAAACATATATCAATTGATCTACATTATAACTTGCATCTAAGTTAGTACACGTCCCTTTCTTATCCCATACTCCTAGTACAGCTCCCATATACTCCGGTCTATTCTCCATAAAAATAGCTACTCTATCCTCTTTTTCTATATTCATTAAACTTGAATATATCTTTGCCATCTTTATAAGTTCATAGTACGAATGCTCTTTGTCTTTATAAATTACCGCAGTTTTTTTTCTGTCGTATATAAAATTCATAACTTTTCCCTCCCTAATTTGTAAAAATAATAACTTATTCTATAATAACTTACACCAATTGTCCACTTTTTCCTCTTAACATGTTGACTTTTTAGTATTTATAAAGTAGTATTGTGTTAAAATAATCGAGGAGGTTATCCATGTTAAATGAATTATTAATCAAAACTCGTTCTCACAGAACTTTCGATTCTACAGAAATTGATATTGAAACTTTAGAAAGTCTAATCAATGCTGCTCATTTAGGTGGATCTGCTAGAAATAGCCAAACACTTAGATATATCCTTGTTAGTTCTCAAAGTTTATGTCAGAAAATTTTTCCTCACACAGCTTGGGCGGGAGCTATTCCTTGGAGTCCAACTTTAGAAGAGGGCCCCAAAGCCTATATCCTTATTAGTAATTTTAAAGAAAATCTTTTATCTCCTATAACTTTAGGTATTGATATTGGAATTGCATGTCAAAATATTCTTTTAAAAGCTACAGAATTAGGTTTTGGTGGATGTTTAATTGGAGCTTTTAATAAATTAGATGTATCTAAAACTCTTGATTTAGATATGGATACTTACAATCCTCAAATTTTAGTAGCACTCGGAAACCCAACTGACAAAGTTATTTTAACTAAAGGAAATATTGGGAATTTAAAGTATCATAGAGATGTAGAGGAAAATATACACTATGTGCCTAAACTTTCTCTAGAAACTTTGATTTTAAAAAAATTCTAGGAGGATTTTATGAAAAAAACAATTGGAATTTTATTTCTTTTAACTTCAGCTTTCTCTTTAGCTAATGAAACGCCTACAATCTCTGTTACTGGAATAGGAATTGTTTCAGGAAAACCTGATACTTTTAGCATAATATCTACTATCGAAACAACAAATAAAAACTCACAAACAGCTATTACTGAAAATACAGATATTGTTAATAAAGTCATCAATTTATTAACGAAAAGTGGTTTAAAAGAAAATAATATAAAAACTGAAAATTACTCTTTAAATTACAGAAATGATTACAATGTAAAAGATGGAGAGATGAAGTACTTTGTTAGAAATCAAATTTTAATTACTAGTAATGATTTAGATAAAGCTGGCACTGTACTTGCTGCTCTTAATAATGGTGGTGTAAATAATATTGGAGAGATTAACTTTTTTATAGCTGATAGAAAAGAGTTAGAGGATAAAGCATATAAATTAGCCTATGAAAATGCTAAATATAAGGCTGCTTTAATCGCTGGTATAGATGACTTTAAGGTTTCTCCTAAAAGTATTGATTTAAATTACTCAATACCTAGACCAATATCTTTTATGTTAAACTGGGCAGCTAAAGCTGATGCACCAATTCCTTTAACAGTTCCTAATGATGTTGATGTTGCTGTAAGTCTGAATGTAATTTTCTATATGGAAAAATAAAAAAACAGTTGATAAATCAGGAAGCCACTGAAAAAGTCCTTTTTCAATCAAAAATTGAGTTTTTTAAAAATTAAGAACCCTTGTGAATTAAGGGTTCTCTTTAATTTAAAATTTTAATTTTTCAATGATTTTAGGGTTTTTCAGCAGCCTCATAAATCAGCTGTTTTTTTATTTTAGTAATATAAGTTCACTCCTAAATAAAAATGTTATTAAATTTATAAGAAGATTTATAAGTAAAAGTACAACTGCACTTTTATACATTTTCCGATAGGCAAACCATAGTGTTTCAAATAGAAATTCTGCAAAATTAAATTTAATCTTTTCACTTCTCCAACTTTCTAAGTAATATTTGAATTTTTTTCTTACAAAGCCTTCTAAACTTCCTAGATATTTTTCTACATATTCTATTCTACTCTCCATAGTTCATGCTATTTAAAGTTCTAAAAATCTTGATTAAAATAGTTTATCCTTCTTATAAAGATACTACTTAATATTTGCTCTTTATCCTTATTTTTTATATAAAAACTTTCTATTTTTTTTAAAGATTTATAATCTCTAAATCCATAAGCTAAAGTTGCTAAATCATTTATATCCAAACTTAAATCAAACTCTCCCTCTATCTTCTCAACTTCACTTTTATTTATTTTAAATACCCCTGTATTAGACTCTATATATCTATCTTGTACATATATTTTAATCTCTTCATTCTCTTTTAAACTTTTACTTAGTCTTTTCAATACTTTTTCAACATGTAAAATTCTTACTTGTACTTTATTTTTTAGAGTTTTTTTAACTAAATTTTCACTATCTAAATAATCTTCTAAATATGTATTTTCAGGAAGAATAATCTCTATTTTTTTATAATAATCCTTATATCCATATAAAATAGATAATAATCCTTCTAAAGTATCTTTATCCTTAAATAAAATTTCTTTTACATATATATTTTCAGACTTAACTAAACTCATATAACCATTTATTTTTCCAGCTATATCATAGCTAATATAGATTAATCCATCTTCACAAAAAATTTCTGATAATATCTTCTTGTAGTCCTCTTTTTCTCTAGCAACTTTTACATAATATTCTTGAGAAACTTCTCTATAAAACTCTTTTAATTTTATTAAAATATTTTGGTCATAACTTTCATCTTGTATTTTCTTAATTTTAAACTCTTTTTTAAAATCACATAATACAGGAAACTCTAGTTCATATTTAGAAAGCGTTGAAATATAAGTAAATCCAAATCTTTCATATATTTTTTTATCAATTGGCGTTAAATATATAAACTCTTCACCAAAATCATATGCTTCTTTTAAACTTTTTAAAAGTAACTCTCTCATAACCCCCTCTCCTCTTTTTTCAGGAGTTACTCCTACACCTACAAGATATCTTCCCATAAACCTATCTTCATCAACTGATATATGATAACTATTTTCAAATAGCATTCCATAAACTTTATTATTTTTTAAAAACATCTTTGTATTTTCTTCATTATAAACATTGTCAAAATACCAATTTATATAATCTGAGTTATCATTAAAAAGATCCTTCCATAAAACTTTTAATTGATTTTTTATCATTTTCCAACCTACCTTATATAAGAAAAGGTGAGAAATTCTCACCTTTTTATTTTATCTATTTTTTACATAACTATAAAGTGCTTTTACTCCAACTCCTGTAGCACCTTTTTTAAACCATTTTACACCACTATTAAATGCAGTTCCTGCTATATCCATATGTATCCACGGTAATCCTTCAACAAATCCTTCTAAAAACTTAGCTGCAGTTATTGATCCACCCATTCTTCCACCAGTATGTTTTACATCTGCAACAGTTGATTTTAATAGTTCTGCATACTCATCAAATATTGGCATTCTCCAAACTTTCTCTCCATATAGCTTGCTACTTTTTTCTAACATAGTGTATTTTTCATCATTATTTGAAAATGCTCCTGTTGTAATTGTTCCTAATGCAACAAGAATTGCCCCAGTAAGTGTTGCTAAATCAACAACTTCTGTCACCTTTTCATTTCTTACAGCATAAGTTAATGCATCTGCTAGTGCTAATCTTCCCTCTGCATCTGTATTTATAATCTCAACAGTTTTTCCATTCATTGATTTTATAATATCTCCTGGTCTATAAGCATTTTCATTTATAGCATTTTCACATGCTGGAACTATTGCAACTACATTCTTTTCAACTTTTCCTTTAGCAATAGCACACATAGCACCTATTACAGAAGCTGCTCCTGCCATATCGCTTTTCATTTCAAACATAGAGTCTGCTGGCTTTATACAAAGTCCTCCTGTATCATATGTTAATCCTTTTCCTACTAATCCTATCTTTTCATTGTTATCTTTTCCATTTAGATATCTCATTACAATAAGTCTTGGTTTTGTTATAGATGCTCTACCAACCGCTAAAAGAAGATTCATACCTAATTTTTCAATCTCTTTTTCATCTAAAATCTCAACTTCAAATCCGTATTTTTTCCCAAGTTCAACAGCTTTTTCTGCTAAAGTTATTGGATTAATAACGTTTGCAGGCTGATCTACTAAATCTCTTGCTATATCTGTTGCTTCTCCTAAAAGAATTGTTTCTGAAAAATCTTTTTCTTCTCCAGGAATAAATAGCTCTATTTCTAAAGTTTCACCTTTTTTCTCTTTAAATGTATCAAAGTTATAATTTACATTTGATGAAATTTCCCCTAAAACATTATAGTTTAGCAATTTTTCATTCTCTGCTGATATTAAAACTGAACCTTTCTCTTTAGACAATACATCAAACATTACTTCTCTATATGTATCTAAATTAAACTCTTCCTCTTTACCCATTCCTACAAAAATCATTGAAATTAAGTATGTTCCTTCTAAAAATTCAACTTTTAAAGTTTCACCTTTTTTCCCTGTAAACTCTTTTTTATTTATTAACTTTTCTATTAAATCCTTGTTTGTTGAAGATATGTGTTCACAAATATTAACTTGTCCCTCAAAACATAATACAATATTTAAATCATAACCTTTTTCAATTTTGTTGATAACTTTAAACATAGCACTCCTCCTCTATATACTGTATTTTTTTATAAATTCAATTGGTTGATAAGAAAGTTTTGCTTCTCTTAATCCTAAGCTTCCAAAATCATCTTCTCTATTCATAAGTTTAACATCTGAAAACTCCTCTTTTGCAACATACATATTTACCATCTGATAACTTCCTTGGTAATCAAATATTCCTTTTTCAATATGGATAACTCCCATATTTTCTGTTAATTTTTCTCCAATAGCATAAGCTACTATTTTTCCATCCACTTTTATAACTCCTCCTCTTAATTCTAAAATTTCATAGTTATTAAGAAGCTCTTCTGTACCCATAGTTTCAGATATTATAATTGTATCCTCTTTTCTATTTTCAGTCCATTCTCTTTGAAAAATTCTTATATCCTCTATATTTTCTCTTGATATTTTTTCATAAGTAAAGTTATATGTTTTTTTAAATTTATTTATTTTATTTTTTTTAGAAGAAAATTTTCTTCCTTTAAGTTCTGCTAAATCCTCTTGTAAATAGATATAATCAAAGGAATCTCTCTCCTCTGTCACTATAAAATCCTCTTTTAAGAACTCTTTATAGCTTTCAGGAATGAAAACTATCTTTCCATTCTTTTCTTTAATTTTTTTTACAGCAGTTATTATCTTATCTTTATTATCATCTTTTGAAACAGGTGAAAAATAATATTCATTACCTTCATAAAATCCTTTTATATAAAGTATCTCATTCTCAACTGCATATTGAATATTTTCACTAAAACTCCATAAAAAAAGATTTGTAAAATTCATATCTGAAGTTTCAAACTTATTTTTTAAAAATTTTTGTAGTTCCTCTCTACTATCTATTGTTAATTTTTTCCAGTTCATTTATTCTACACCGCCTTAATATACTATTGCAAGTATATACCAATAAGGCTTTTGTGTCAAATTAAAAAGAGTCAGATATAACTCTGACTCTCTACGTATCTAGCTTAAAACATCTTAAAAAGAAAATTTCTTTCTAATTCATCAAAGGGGTTTATATCTTTTTCAAATAATATTAATGTAATTATTAGTAAATTTTTTTTATTCTATCTCCTCTAATCTTCTTATTCTATCAGCAGTACTTGGATGAGTACTAAATAAATTTGCCATCTTGCTTCCTGCTAAAGGTGAAACAATAAACATATTTTCTGTAGCTGGTGCTGCATCCATGGGAATCCTTGTAGTATATGATTCTAATTTTCTTAAAGCATTTGCCAAATATCTTGGATGACCACAAATTTTCCCACCAAAATTATCAGCCTTATACTCTCTACTTCTAGATATAGCCATTTGAACCAACATTGCTGCTAAAGGTGCAAAAATACTTATTGCCAATAACCCAAAAATTCCTCCGTGATTATCATCATCATCTCTTCTTCCACCACCAAAAATAGCTGCCCACTTTGCCATATTAGCCATATATGCAATAGCTCCTGCTAAAGTTGCTGCCACACTTTGAATTAGTATATCTCTATGAGAAACATGTCCCAATTCATGTCCTATTACTCCTGCTAACTCATTATCATCCATAAGTTCAACTAATCCTCTTGTCACTGCAACCGCTGCATGATGAGGATTCCTTCCAGTTGCAAATGCATTTGGCTGACTTTGATTTATCATATATACTTTTGGCATGGGTAATCCTGCATTGGCAGCTAACTTCTTTGTTATCCAATAAACTTTATTATTTTCTGGTACCTCTTGTGCTCCATACATTGATAGGACAATTTTATCACTAAACCAATACGATACAAAATTCATTACTCCTGCCATAACTAAAGCTAGTGTCATTCCTGTTTTTCCACCAATAGCTCCTCCTATAAATAATAACAATAAGGTCATTACTAGCATTAATATAAACGTTTTAAAACCTTGCATTTTTTACCTCCAGTCTTTTTGATTTTTTTCTATAAAATACCATATTTTTTATTTTTTGTAAATAAACAGAGGGATATATTTAATCTAATATCCCTCTTCTTTTATCTATTTTATAGCGTTTGCAGCTTCTTCACCTGCAATACGTCCAAATACAACTGCTGCACTATATGCTGCACTAGTGCTTGTAACTTCTCCAGCTGCATAAAGACCTTTTACCTTTTCACCTTTTGTATTTACAACTTGTGTTTTCTCGTCAGCTACTACTCCACCTTTTGTCATATGAATAGCTGATTGAACCTTAGCTCCATAATAAGGTCCCTCTTTTCTCAATGTTTTTGTTGAATTTTTTAACTCTTCCACTGGAATATTTAACTTTTTAGCTAACTCCTCAATTGTTTGAGCCTTTGTATGAAGTCCTAAATTATTATGTTTTTGTAAACGATAAAAAGAGTCATACAGATTTTGATCATATATATAATAAGCATAACTACCAGTTTGAGCTTCAATAGATTTAGCTCTTTCCATACTCGTTGGTTTGTCTTTTAAGAATGTTTTTCCCTCTTGGTTAACTAGTATATAACCGTTTCCTCCTCCTGTTAAATCTCTACTTGGAACAAGTATAAAAGAGAATATGCTTAAAACATCTAAGTTATCCATCTTTAAATTATTCTTTTCAAATACAGGAATAAAGTCTCCTGTTGCTGACATTTGATTTGATGTTGCTAACGTCTCTGAACCAGGTGCATATTTTGCAAGTAGTTCTTTATTATGAGAAAATCCTCCTGTTGCAAGAATAACTGCCTTAGCATTTATATTATAAAAGTTATTTTTATTTTGAACCTTAACCCCTGTTACCTCTCCATCTTTTACAATTAAGTCTAAACCTTTTGTTCCTGTTCTTACATCTATTCCTAACTCTTTTACTTTCTTTTCTAACCCATCTTGAATCTCTTCTCCAGCATACGCATCTTTCTCAGCCATATGATTTCTTAAACCGTAGTTATGATTTAATTCTATTCCCATACCTCTTAACCAAGCATCAAGTTTAAATGCTCCTTCAGCTTGAGCTTGAGTTCTTTCAATTGTATCCATTTTATTTGCTTTATCTTTTACAAAAGCTTCTACAGAATCAAATGTTCCATTTTTCTTTTGTGCTTCTGAATTTATTAAATCAAAAAAGTTCATATCAAACTTTCCATTTCCACTTAAAATATCTAATTTTTCTATTAATATTATATTTTTAGCTCCCGCTTCTTTAGCTGATATTGCTGCTGCAAGACCTGCAGGTCCACCTCCTACTATAACTATATCTGTATTTACCGGTTCTAAATATGCTATTTCCTCTTTTGGTCCACCTGTTTTCACTGTAATCTTCCCATAGTCTTTTCCTTGAGCTTTTAAAGCTTGTGCTACTGCTCTTTTTACTCCAAAAGATGTATAAGTTGCCCCTGATACATTATCTACAATAGGACTTTGTGCTTCTATAATTCTCTCCTTAATAACAGGAAATGCTCTTTTTACAACTGGTGATGTTTCTTTATGAGATATTAATTCTAAATCAACAATCTCTTCCCCCTTTGTTTTTACATTTACTTTTAACTCACCACCATAACCATTTCCTTTTCCAATATAAGATTTCTCACTTTGACCAAACGCTAGTACACTCAATGCTGTAAAAAACAAGACTTTCCTTTTCATTTTCCCCTCCAAAATCATTTATATGTTCTTATTATAATGTTTTTTGTTTTTTCTGCAAACATTTTTTTGGTAAATTTGCTTTTTTTTTATAAAAATATTATACTTTAACTATAGAAAATTAAACAAAAGGAGACCAATATTATGAAAAATTTAGTTATGAAGACTTCTATAAATTCATACGACATTTTTATTGGACAAAATACAATAGATAGACTTAATGATTTTACTGAAAATTATGACAAAATACTACTACTTACAAATAAAACTATAGGTGAACTTTATGGTCAAAAGATTTTAAGTAATCTTCCAAAGAAAAAAACCTATGTCTATAAAATTGAAGACGGTGAAATATATAAGAATATGGAAACTTCTATGGAAATTTTTTCATTTTTAATAGAGAATAATTTTTCTAGAAACTCTTTAATCATATGTGTTGGCGGTGGAGTTGTTTGCGATTTAGGAGGATTCATTGCTTCTACCTTTATGAGAGGTCTTGATTTTTTACAAGTTCCCACTTCTTTATTAGCTCAAGTTGATGCTAGTATTGGAGGTAAGGTTGCTATTAATCACTCTCTTGGAAAAAACTTAATTGGTTCTTTTAAACAACCTATTGGAGTTATTATAGATATTAATTTTTTAAAAACTCTACCTTTATGCCAATTTAAATCAGGTATGGGAGAGGTTATTAAGCATAGTATCATCGCAAAAAATAAAAGTTATTTTAACTTCTTAATTGAGTCATATAGAGATATTTTAAAGTTAAAACCTGAAGTTTTAATTGAAATGATTTATGAATCTTGTAAAATAAAAAAAGAGTTTGTTGAAAAAGATGAATTTGAGAAAGGTGATCGTGCCTTCTTAAATCTAGGTCATACTTATGGCCATGCTTTAGAAACTCTTTTTGATTATCAACATATCTCTCACGGCGAAGGAGTAGCTAAAGGTATACTTTTTGAAATGCAAATCTCTAAATTTTTAGGTTTTGCTACAGAAGAATACATTAATTCTATCAAAGAGCTTTTCAGTCTTTATAAAATTGATCCTACTCCTATATATATAGAGGAAGAAACTTTAATAAATGTTATGAAAAAAGATAAAAAAAATACCCATGATAAAATTAAATTTATTATTGATAAAAATGGAACTCTTGAAAATATGCCAATTTCTAAAGAAGTTATCTCTGAAGTTAACCACTCTTTTAAAAATAGAATTTTAAAAGGTGTTATAGATATAGGAACTAACTCGTGTAGACTTTTTATTGCAGAGATTGAAAAAACTGATAATAAAATAGAGATTATTACACCATTATATAAAGATTTAGAAGTTTCTAGATTAGGAAAGAACCTTAATCAAACTGGTGTTCTTTCGAAAGAATCTATTGAAAAAACATACTATATTATTAAAAGATTTAAAGAAAAAGCTGATTCTATGGGTGTAACTGAACTTATTGCATTTGCCACTGCTGCTACAAGAGAGGCTAGTAATGGTAGTATGTTTGTTCAAGGAATAAAAAATGAATTTGATATAAATACTTTAGTTATTCCTGGAGAGATTGAAGCAAAATTAAGTTTTAATGGAAATAGCAATATCTATAGAGAAAAAATAGCAACTATTGATGTAGGAGGCGGTAGTAGTGAAATTACCATTGGTGATTACAATGGAATTGACTATATCAAAAGTTTCCCCATTGGAGTTGTTAAATTAACAGAGATGTTTTTTTCAGATGAAAACTATAATGAGGAAACTCTTTTATCTGCTCGTAATTATTTAAAAGGATTTTTTAACGAATTAATTAAATTTGAAGGTAATAACTTTAAAATTATAGGAGTTGCAGGTACTGTTACAACTAATGTTTCTATTGTTAAAAAACTTCCTAAGTTTGATGAGAAAGAGATAAATGGCTATATTTTAACAAAAATGGATTTAGAGGAAAACTTATATCTATTTTTAAGTAAAACTTTAGAAGATCGTAAAAAAATTATTGGTTTAGAACCTAACCGTGCTGATGTTATTATTGCTGGAAATCTAATATTATTAACTCTTTTAGATATTTTAAATAAAAATAGCATCACAGTTTCAACAGTTGATAATTTAGAAGGCGGTATGGTATTAAATATATAATTGTGGTATAATTTATAGGTTCATTTTTTATGAATAAGGAGGCGCTAAATGAAACTTTTATTAGATAGATGCTCAATTGGTGGTTGAGCAAGCAAAATAGGACCGGAGGTTCTTTCAAGTTTATTAAAAAATCTTCCAAGTGTGGAAGATAAAAATTTAATTGTTGGTTTTGAAAAATCTGATGATGCTGCTATATATAAATTAACAGATGATATAGCTTTAATCCAAACTTTAGACTTTTTTACACCTATGATTGATGATCCATATATATTTGGACAAATAGCTGCGGCTAACTCTTTAAGTGATGTTTATGCAATGGGAGGAGAACCTAGAACAGCTATGAATATAGTTTGTTTTCCTGAAAAGGAAAATATCGAAATTTTAGGAGAAATTTTAAGAGGCGGAGCTGAAAAAATTGCTGAATCTGGAGCTGTTCTAAGTGGTGGACACTCTATTCATGATCCTGAGATTAAATATGGTCTTTCTGTAACTGGACTTGTACATCCTGATAAAGTTTTTAAAAATTACGGTTCTCAAGAAGGAGATGTTTTAATCATAACAAAACCTCTTGGAACAGGTATTATTTCTACAGCTTCTAAAGTTGAAACTCTCTCTGATGAAGTAAAAACTGAGTGGATTCAAATAATGACAACTTTAAATAAATACTCTGCTGAAATTATAAGAGACTATCCAATAACTGCTTGTACAGATATTACAGGATTCGGATTTTTAGGGCACGCATATGAAATGGCAGTAGCTTCTAAAAAATCTTTTATTTTAGAACAAGAGCTTATTCCGTATTTAGAGATTGCTAAAAAGTTCGCTAAAGAGTTTTATATAAACTCTATGGGACAAAAAAATAGAAACTATTTAAATGATAAAGTTGATATTTCAGCTGTTCCATTTTGGTTACAAGAGATTATGCTAGATCCACAAACATCTGGTGGATTACTATTTTCTGTTTCTTCAAAATATGCATCAGAGGTTATGGAAAAATTAAATACTCTTCAAATAAAGTCATCTTTAATTGGAACTGTAGATAAATATAACGGAAAATATATTGTAGTTAGATAAGGGGAATATTATGACTAATAAACAAACTCTTTTAAGAAACCTTCCTAAGGTAGATAAAGTTATCAATCTACTAAATGAAAAGGAGTTTTTTAAAGATAAACCTTATAAAGAGGTTTATGACGCTGTTAACGAAGGAATTAACTTTTTTAGAAAAGGAATTCTTGAAGAAGTTATCACTCAATACTCTATTGAAGATATTGAAAAAGAAATTATAAAATCTCTAACTAAAAATTTAGAGTTTAATTTTAAAAGAGTTATAAATGGTACAGGAACTATCCTACATACAAACTTAGGAAGAGCTCTTTTTTCAAAAGAATTAATTGAGCATCTGCAAAATTCACTTTGCGGATATAGCAATCTTGAATTTAATTTAAAAACAGGTGAAAGAGGAAGTAGATACTCTCATGTAGAAGATCTTATCGCAAAAATTACTGGCGCTGAAGCTGCATTAGTAGTTAATAATAACGCTGCTGCTGTTATGCTTTGTTTAAATGAATTCAGTAAAAATACAGAGGTTATTATATCTAGAGGAGAACTTGTTGAAGTTGGTGGCTCATTTAGAATTCCAGATATTATGGAACTTTCAAATGCTAAACTTGTTGAAGTAGGCACTACTAATAGAACTCATCTAGTTGATTATGAAAAAGCAATCAATGAAAATACATCAATGCTTTTAAAAGTTCATACATCTAACTACCATATCTCTGGTTTTACCAAAGTTGTTTCTAATAAAGAGATTGCTGAGCTAGCAAAAGAACGTAAAATAATCTCAATGGAAGACCTTGGTAGTGGTGTACTGGTAGATTTTTCTAAGTATGGACAAAAAAATGAACCTACAATTTTTGAATCTTTAAAATCTGGTATTGATTTAATTACTTTTAGTGGAGATAAACTTTTAGGTGGACCACAGTGTGGAGTAATTATTGGAAAGAAAGAATTAATTTCAAAGTTGAAAAAAAATCAATTTTTAAGAGCTTTTAGAGTTTGTAAAATGACTATTAGTGCTTTAGAATTTACCTTTAAGCAATATGTTGATGAAAAAGTAGCTATTGAAAAAAATCCTACTTTAAACAGAATACTAGAACCTATAGGTGAAGTTTTCAAAAGAGCTGAGATTTTAAAAAATCTCTTAAAAGAGATTGAAATAGATAGTGAAATTATTGAAACAAAAGCTATAATTGGTGGTGGATCTAAGCCGGATGCCACTATTGATAGTTATGGTGTTGTTATTACCTCTTTAGATGGAAAACAAGTTGAAATAGCTTTTTTAAAAGAGGATACACCTATTGTTGGAAGAGTTCAAAACAATCAATTTTTTATTGATTTAAAAACAATTCACAGTGATGAGTACTCTATAATCATAAAAAACTTTAAAAAGTTCTTAGAGAGAGTATAGATATGAAGAATATAGTAATTGGTACAGCTGGTCATATTGATCACGGAAAAACAACTTTAGTCAAAATGCTGACAAATATAAATACCGACACTATGAAAGAAGAAAAAGAAAGGGGGATGACCATTGATCTTGGTTTTGCCCCTTTAAATATTCCTTCTGGTGATATTATCAGTATTATTGATGTTCCTGGGCACGAAAAATTTATAAAAAATATGGTTGCTGGTGCTAAGGGTATTAACTTTGTACTTTTTTTAATAGCTTGTGATGATGGTATTATGCCTCAAACAATAGAGCATAAAGAGATTTTAAAGCTTCTTGGAATAAAAAATGGAATTATTGTTTTATCAAAAAGAGATCTAGTTACTTCTGAAAGAGTTGACGAAGTTAAAGCTCAAATTTCTCAAGAGTTTAAAGAGGATTTTTTTAAAAACTTTCCCATTGTTGAAGTTAGTTCAAAAAATCCTTCAACTTATAAAACCTTGTATGACCTCATTTTAAAAGAGATTGAAAACCCTAATCTCCTACCATCTACTAATAATATAAATACTTTCAAATTAGATATTGATAAAATCTATTCTCCTAAAGGAATTGGAACTATTGTTAGTGGTACAACTATTGGTAATATAAATAAAGGGGATACTTTAACTCTTTATCCTCAAAAAATTAATATTAAAATAAAGGGAATTCAAAATCATGGAAAAGATTTAGAATACATTTCATCTCAACAAAGATGCGCCTTAAATATAACTGGAGTAACAGCAAAGGAGCTTGAAAGAGGTAACCTTTTAACTAACAGTAAAACTATTACAAATAGCAAAATAATAGATGTAGTATTCAATAGATTATCAGAAGGAACTATTCCTAAAAACAATACTAAAATAAGATTGAATATTGGTACTGGAGAGTATTATGGAAAAATTAAATATCTTCAAGATTTTGAAGAGGAATCAACCTTTTTCCAACTTATAATGGACAAAGAAATTCCTGTCGATTTTGACGATATTGGTATATTAAGAACTCTTAGTACATCCGCTTTACTTGGAGGAGCTCGAATTCTAACACCTTTTGGAGTTCCTACTAAAAAAAATAATTCTATCTATTTAAAAAAATTAAATTATCTTTTAAATAAACAACTTAATGTTTCAGAGTATCTTTTTAATAAGGGAAGTTTTACTTATATAAACGATTTGAATAAAGAGTTTAACCTCTCTTTAAATGAAAATAGTTTTGATCATAATATTTTTGTTTTTAGAACAATAAAAGCTATTATTCATAAAGAAACTCTTAAAAATCTTAAAAATGAAATTAATTTATATTTAAATGATTTTCATTTAAAAAACCCTCTTAGAAAAGGGGTTCCTTTAGCAACTATTAACAACCTATTTTTTAAAGGAATCAACTTAATAAATGAGTTTCAAGATGAGTTTCAAGAAAAAGATAACTTTGTTTCACTTAAAACATTTAAGGTTAAGCTTTCAAAAGATGAAAAAAAAATAAAAGATGAAATTTTAATTCTATTAAAAAAACAGGAGTTTAATGGATTAAATTTTGAAAAGTTAAATGATTATTTTCATAAAATTCTAAATTTTAAAGAAGTTTTTCAGTATTTAGTTAGAGAAGGACTTATTATAAAATTAAATGAATATTTTCTTTTAAAAGGTTTTTATCAAGAAGCTTTAAATAGATTAGATAACTTCCTTATATTAAATACTCAAATTACACTAGCAGAGTTTAGAGATCTTCTCAAAACTAGCCGTAAAATGGCTCTTGTATACCTTGAACATTTTGATGAAAAAAAAATTACTAAAAAAATTGATAGTTATAGAGTGAACTACCACCGCCCTAGGGCGTGGTAGTTCACTTAATCTATTTTTTCTTATTTTCTTTAGATTTATGATTTATTCCACTTAAAAATTTGATAACTAAACCTATTAACAAAAACATTAATAGACCACCATAATATAGCTTAATTTTATCTAATTGCTTCTCTACTGGTACTGTAAAGTCATATCCTGCAAAAATAAAAGCTATAAATGTCATTGCTGAAACTGATACTCCTGCTAAAATAGGTATTAAGTTTCCTTTTGATATTTGAAACGGTGATACATAACCTCTTTTTCTAAAGAATATGTAACTTATTCCTAAACAAAAATACGGTAGAATTAAAGCCATCGTTGTCATATCATATACTCTATAGTAAAGCTCTCCTGCTACTTCTCCACCAAAAGTTGTAAGAGCTATGAATAAAAATGCTAATATTGTTTGGAATATTAAGGCATTTCTTAAAATTCCATTTTTATCAGACTTCTTTGTTAACCAATCTGGAAAAGTTCCTTTTGGTGCTTCACTGAATACTCCAGCAGCCAGAGAGCTTCCCCAAAGAATAAGAGCAACTAGCGTTATTAATGAATAAGCTATTCCCATTAATTTAACAAACCAAATTCCTAACCCTATCTTATCTCCCATAAATTTAAAACCTGCTAAAACTGCGTTTATTAAAGATATTTTTGAAAAATCCTCTTGCGTTCCAAATGCTGAAACTGAAACAATTCCTAAAACATAAAGTATTCCTATTAACATTGAAGCTACAAGTAATCCTTTTACAAAGTTTTTCTCTGGATTTTCTACTTGATTTACATATGGTCCTACTACCTCTCCTCCTCCAAATGCAAATAATATCCATGAAAACGTTCCTAAAGATCTAGCTAAATCAGATTTAGATGTAGTTTTTATTATAAACATTTCAGTTGTTAAGTTTGTAGCTCCTTGACCTATTAAATGAAGGTATATTCCAGCTACTAAAAATATTAAAACTGTAAATAAAGAAATATAACCTATAGGCTTTGAAAGAGCTCCAATAGCTTTTTCATACTTCACACCAATAATTAACGATATAACCAATCCTACTAAAGATAAAGTAGCTGTTTGTATATTTGATATATTCGC
>Ga0114939_10000671_pt1 | contig 28412 bp, 27 predicted proteins | sample AshMeaCrysSpring_FD_87196 | JGI IMG/M metagenome (GOLD analysis project Ga0114939, IMG submission 87196) | Groundwater microbial communities from Big Spring, Nevada to study Microbial Dark Matter (Phase II) - Ash Meadows Crystal Spring | ecosystem: Environmental > Aquatic > Deep subsurface >...
CGAGCGTGTACCCGCAGGCGACCTCCTTGAAGTTGCGCGCGCGCTCCCGGGGATCCTGCTCGGGCATCGGCGTGCGCTCCTGGGGAATCGTACGGATGGTCTTCTTCTTCGCCATGGCTGGGATCGCTCCTGCGGGGCTTCAGTCGCGGTCGACGGCGCCGACCTCGGCGCCGCCCATGCGGCAACTCTCTTCCCACTTCTTGAGCGCCTCCTGCTCGGTCGGCTTGAAGCGAGAAAGACGCGCCATCAGGTCGTCGAAGTCGACCTGGTGGGCGTCGAAGTCCGGGCCGTCGACGCAGGCGAACTTGATGCCGTCGCCGATCTTGACGCGGCATCCGCCGCACATGCCGGTGCCGTCGACCATCACCGGATTCAGGCTGACCACCGTGCGGATGCCGCGCGGTCGCGTCACCTCGGCGCAGGCCTTCATCATGATCGGGGGGCCGATCGCGATCACCTCGTCGATGTCGGGATGCGCCGCCAGGACCTGCTCCATGCCCTTCGTCACCAGGCCCTTGATGCCGGCCGAGCCGTCGTCGGTGCAGACGACGACCTCGTCGCAGACCGAGCGGAAGCGGTCCTCCCAGAACATCACGTCGCGGTTGCGGAAGCCCAGCACCCCGTACACCTCGGCGCCATTGCGCGCGTACGCTCGCGCCTGCGGGAACACCGGCGCCACACCGAGCCCGCCGCCGACGCACATCACCTTCTTCGCGCCGCCGATGTGGCTCGGCACGCCCATCGGCCCGACCACCGCGGAAAGGTGGGTGCCGACCCGGCAGTTCTGCTGCATCTCGCGCGTGGTCTTGCCCACGGCCTGGACGACCAGCGTGATCGTGCCCTTTTCCGGGTCGAAGTCGGCGAGCGTGAGGGGGATCCGCTCCCCGTGGTCGTGCTCCATGACGATCACGAACTGGCCGGCGTTCGCCGCCTTCGCCATCATCGGATGGCGGATCTCCAGCATGTACGTGACGTCCGAATAGTCCTCGCGTGCGACGATCTCGAACGCACCGCTTCGATCAGGGCTCATGCTTCTCCTCGCGCCGTGGCTTGCGCTCGTGCGGCCGTGCGGGACATGCACCCTTCCTGCGGGCACCGCGAACGGTCCCGTCTGGCCGTCCTTATCCGGCAAAGTTACGTGGACGAGCGGCCGGGGTCTTGATCTGGGGCAAGGACCGGGGGAATGCGCCCGGCCGCATCGGCCGCGACGCCGCAGGCTCTGCGTCGCCGCGAACCGGCCTGGCGAATGTCCGGCGACAGGCGCCCGCGCCGATGCGGGCCCTCGGCCGCGGCCCGCTACCGCAGCGCCGCGTTCACCGGCTCGAGCGCGGCCGCGCCGGGGACGAGTTCGGCGTCGGTGAGCGCGTTCAGCGGCTTCGCCACGGTGCGCTGTGCGGAGTGCAGGTCCTGCTCGGACTCATCGACGTAGAGGAGCCCGGTCACCACCTCGCCCTGCGCGCGGTGCGCCTCCAGGAACGCCATCACGGCGACCTTGTCGGTCGGGTCGTACCCCTCGTCGACGCGACGCACGCGGATCTGCCCGCCGTCGTGCAGCGTCACCGTCTCGACGCTACCGGGAGGGCCCTCGGCGCTGATCGCATCGCGGCGAGGCATGAAGTCGAGGAAGTTCACCGTCTCGTTGTGCGCGCGCACGTAGTCGTAGCTCTTGGTCGACCCGGGGTGGTTGTTGAACGCGACGCAGGGCGAAACCACGTCGATCAGCGCCGCGCCCTTGTGCTGCACCGCCGCCTTGATCAGCGGCACGAGCTGCGCCTTGTCGCCGGAGAACCCGCGGGCGATGAACGTCGCGCCGAGCGTCAGCGCCAGCATCACGAGGTCGATCGGCTGGTCGTCGTTGGACGCGCCGCGCTTGCTCTTGCTGCCCTTGTCGGCGGTGGCCGAGAACTGGCCCTTGGTGAGGCCGTAGACGCCGTTGTTCTCGACGATGTAGGTCATGTTGACGCCGCGCCGCATGACGTGCGCGAACTGGCCGAGGCCGATCGACGCCGAGTCGCCGTCGCCCGACACGCCGAGGTAGATGAGGTCGCGGTTGGCGAGGTTCGCGCCGGTCAGCACCGACGGCATGCGCCCGTGCACGCTGTTGAAGCCGTGCGACTGGCCGAGGAAGTAGGTCGGCGTCTTCGACGAGCAGCCGATGCCCGAGAGCTTCGCCACCCGGTGCGGCGGGATGGCCAGCTCGAAGAACGCCTGGATGATCGCGGCGCTGATCGAGTCGTGCCCGCAGCCGGCGCACAGCGTCGAGACCGGGCCCTCGTAGTCGCGCCGGGTGAAGCCGAGCGCGTTGGTCGGCAGCGAAGGGTGGTGGAGCCTGGGCTTGGCGAGGAAGGTCATGTTCAGGAGTCAGTGGGCGGTTGTCGGTTGTCAGTGGCGTCGGGGCGTTTCGGCACGGCGCGATCGCGCGCCGTTGACTGTCAACTGTCAACTGCCAACTGACTCCTCACGAGGCCGAAGGCCGCAGCCTTCTCGGCGATTTCCCGCTCGACGAACCGCGCGGTCAGCGGGTTGCCGTCGTAGTGCAGGACGGGCACGAGCTTCTCCGGTGCGATGCCGCACTCGGTCATCAGCAGCGTGCGCAGCTGTGCGTCGCGGTTCTGCTCGACGACGAACACGTGGTCGTGCGCGGCGACGAAGTCCGCGACGCTGTCGGCGAACGGGAACGCGCGCACGCGCATCCGGTCGAGGTGGATGCCGCGCGCCGCCAGGGCGGCGAGCGCCTCGGCCATCGGCGCGCCGGTCGAGCCGTACCACAGCACGCCGGCGCGCGTCGGCTGTGCGGCCTGCTCGATCACCGGGGCCGGCACCAGCGCCTTCGCTGTCTCGAACTTGCGCAGCAGGCGCTGCATGTTGTCGACATAGGCCGGGCCCTCCTCGGTGTAGCGTGCGTGCCGGTCCTTCGACGTGCCGCGGGTGAAGAAGGCGCCGCGCCGCGGGTGCGTTCCCGGGTAGGTGCGGTACGGTATGCCGTCGCCGTCGACGTCGAGGTAGCGCCCGAATTCCTGCCCGGCTTCGAGCTCGCCCGCGGACATGACCTTGCCGCGGTCGAGGCGCCGCGCGTCGTCCCAGCGGAACGGCGCGGTGACCCAGTCCTGCATGCCGATGTCGAGGTCGAGCATCACGAACACTGGCGTCTGCAGGTGGTCGGCCAGGTCGAACGCCTGCGCGCCCATCTCGAAGCACTCGGTCGGATCTTCGGGGAACAGCAGCACGTGCTTGGTGTCGCCGTGCGAGGCGTAGGCGGCGCAGAGCACGTCGGCCTGCTGCGTCTTGGTGGGCATGCCGGTCGACGGGCTGCCGCGCTGGACGTCGAAGAGCACCGCCGGGATCTCGGCGAAGTAGGCGAGCCCGATGAACTCCTGCATCAGCGATATGCCGGGACCCGAGGTCGCGGTGAACGCCCGCGCGCCGTTCCAGCCCGCCCCCACGACCATGCCGATCGAGGCGAGCTCGTCCTCGGCCTGCACGAACGCGTAGCGGTTCAGGCCGGTCTCGCGGTCGACGCGGAACTTGCGGCAGTAGGACTGGTACGCCTCGGCGAGCGAGGTCGAGGGCGTGATCGGGTACCACGCGCACACCGTGGCGCCGCCGTACACCGCGCCCAGCCCGCTCGCGCTGTTGCCGTCGATGAAGATGCGATCGCCCACGGCGTCGCGACGCGCGAGCCTCAAGCCGATCGCCGGCAGGTGCTCCTTCGCGTACTCGTAGCCCGCGCGGAACGCCCCGCGGTTGGCTTCGAGCAGCGGCGCCTTGCGCTCGCCGCCGTACTGCGCGGCGAGCAGCGCCTCGACGACCGCGGGCTCCATGTCGATGAGCGCGGCGAGGCCGCCGACGTACATGACATTCTTGAACAGCTGTCGCTGGCGCGCGTCGTCGTACATCTCCTGGCAGAGGCCGGTGAGCGGCATGCCGATCGCCGTGATGTCCTCGCGCAGCCGCGAGTGCGGCAGAGGCTTGGTCGAGTCGTAGAAGAGGTAGCCGCCCTGTTCGATCTCGGCGACGTCCGCGCTCCAGGTCTCGGCATTCATCGCGACCATCAGGTCGACGCCGCCGCGCCGGCCGCGCCAGCCCGCCTCGACGACGCGCACCTCGTACCAGGTCGGCATGCCCTGGATGTTCGACGGGAAGATGTTGCGCGCCGCGACCGGCACCCCCGTGCGCAGCACCGCCTTGGCGAAGAGGTTGTTGGCGGACGCCGACCCCGAGCCGTTGACGTTGGCGAACTTGACGACGAAGTCGTTGACGCGTTCTATCGGTCGCATCGCGCCGGCCCGTCAGTCGGCGGCCGCGGCGGGGACGGGCGCGGTCGCCGTGGCCGCCGACCTGCGCACGCGCGGCGCTTCGCCGGCGTGCGTCATGTCGATGAACGACTTCTTCATGTCCCAGGCGCCGGTCGGGCAGCGCTCCGCGCACAGCCCGCAGTGCAGGCAGACGTCCTCGTCCTTGACCATCACCCGGGCCGTCCTGAGCTCGCCCGAGACGTAGAGATCCTGCGTCAGGTTCGCCGCCGGCGCGCGCAGGCGCGTGCGCAGTTCGGCCTCCTCGCCGTTGCCTGTGAACGTGATGCAGTCCATCGGGCAGATGTCGACGCACGCGTCGCACTCGATGCACAGCTTGTCGGTGAAGGCCGTCTGCACGTCGCAGTTGAGGCAGCGCTGCGCCTCCTGCCACGCGAGCTTGGCGTCGAAGCCAAGCTCGACCTCGACCTTGATGCTCTTCAGCGCGATCACCGTGTCCTTGAGCGGCACCCTGTGGCGGCGGTCGATGGCGATAGCGTTGTCGTAGCTCCACTCGTGGATGCCCATCTTCTGCGAGATGAGCTCGAAGGTCGGCGGCGGGCGCCGGCGCATGTCCTCGCCGCGGCAGAACAGGTCGATGGAGATCGCGGCGTCGTGGCCGTGCGCGACCGCCCAGATGATGTTCTTCGGGCCGAACGCGGCGTCGCCGCCGAAGAACACGCCCGGACGGGTCGAGGCCATCGTGACGCGGTCGACGACCGGCATGCCGAAGCGGTCGAGCTCGACGCCGAGGTCGCGCTCGATCCAGGGAAACGCGTTCTCCTGCCCGACCGCGACCAGCACCTCGTCGCAGTCGAACTTCACCTCGGGCTCGCCGGTGGGGACGAGCTCGCGGCGGCCCTTCGCGTCGTAGCGCGCGGCGACCTTGTCGAACGTGATGCCGGTGAGCCGGCCCCCGTCGTGCAGGAACGCCTTCGGCACGAGGTAGTTGTGGATCGGGATGCCCTCGTGCATCGCATCCTCCTTCTCCCACGGGGACGCCTTCATCTCGTCGAAGCCGGAGCGCACGACGACGTGCACCTCCTCGCCGCCGAGCCGTCGCGCGCTGCGGCAGCAGTCCATCGCGGTGTTGCCGCCGCCCAGCACGACGACCCGCCTGCCGGTCTTCGTCACGTGGCCGAACGACACCGACGACAGCCAGTCGATGCCGATGTGGATGTGCTTCGCGGCTTCCTTGCGGCCCGGGATGTCGAGATCGCGCCCGCGCGGCGCGCCGCTGCCGACGAACACCGCGTCGTAGCCGTCCGCGACGAGCGACGCGAGGCTCGTGACCTCGACGCCGGCGCGGAAGGTCGCGCCGAGGCCGAGCACGTAGCCCGTCTCCTCGTCGATCACCGAATCGGGCAGGCGGAATTTCGGGATCTGCGTGCGCATCATGCCGCCGGGCTTCGCGTCGCGGTCGAACACGACGCACTCGTAGCCGAGCGGCGCCAGGTCGCGCGCCACGGTGAGCGAAGCCGGGCCCGCGCCGACGAGCGCGATGCGCTTGCCGTTCTTCCGCGCCGCGGGTTGCGGCAGGCGTTCCCGGATGTCGCCCTTGAAGTCCGCGGCAGCACGTTTGAGGCGGCATATCGCGACCGGTTCGGGCTTCGCGCCGGACCTGCGGTGCTCCATCGAGCCCTCCTCGACGCGGCTGCGGCGGCACGCGGGCTCGCAGGGACGATCGCAGGTGCGGCCGAGGATGCCGGGGAAGACGTTCGACTTCCAGTTGATCAGGTAGGCGTCGTCGTAGCGGCCCTGGGCGATCAGCCGGATGTACTCGGGCACGGGCGTGTGCGCCGGGCACGCCCACTGGCAATCGACGACCTTGTGGAAGTAGTCGGGGTTCGCGATGTCGGTGGGCTTCAAGCCTCTCGCTCCTGGTGGCGCGCTCCCCGCGTGATCGCCTTCTCGCGTTCGTTCGAACGGGGGCCTTGCCGGGACGCGGCGCTTCGCGCGCCCCGGTGCGGGTTCGCCCGAGGATGCTACGCCTCCTCGGGACGTGCGCAAAGGCGCATACGTCGCCCCGGAAGCGCCTCGTGTCGCGGTTTGATCACGATTGCTGCATTGCGGCGTCCCACGGACACCCTGCCGCACACGTGCGGAATCCCACGAAGGCGTCGTGGCGATCGGGCGTGTAGAAGTTCCGAAAGCGCGGGTGGACGAGGCGTGCACGGGTCGCCCACGAGCCGCCGCGCATCACCCGGTGGTCGCCAAACCAGGGCGCGGAGTACTCCGCGTAGGGGCCGGGCGTGAAACCCGGGTAGGGCCCGAATGCGGTGGCGGTCCACTCCCAGACGTCGCCTGGAACGGCCACGACGCCCGCGATGGCCGCTCGCTCCCACTCCGCCTCGGTGGGAAGGCGCCGGCCGGCCCAGGCGCACCACGCCTCGGCCTCGTAGGCGCAGACGTGGCACATCGGCGCGTCCGGATCGATCGGCTGCCACGCGTCGAAGCGGCGGACCTCGAAGCCACCGGCGTCCCGCCGCCAGTACGCCGGCATCGTCCGCCCGACGCGGGCGCGCCACGCGCGCGCATCCGCCGGCCAGAGCGCATCGCGGAGGTAGCCGCCATCGTCGACGAACGCCGCGAACTCGCCTTGAGTCACCGGCCGCGACGCGATCGCGAACGGCGCGAGTGGCACTTCGTGCGACCACTGCTCGTTGTCGAAGACGAACCGGGAACATGCCTCCGCCGGCGCCGCTCCGATCGTGCCCGGTCCACCGTCGAGGGTGACGTCCACGGCAGGCACGGCGGCCGGGGCCACGGCCGGCGAACGCCACCACGGTGGCGCCGGCAGCGCAAGCGTCTGCAGCGTCATCAGCAGTGCCTCGCCGTGCATGTCCTCGTGGTAGAGCGCGAGCTCGTGGAAGTACCGATCGGGCGCGTCGGGCAGCCGGGCGAGCGCGTCGTCGAGCGTCGCGGCAAGGAACGCGTGGATGCGGTCCCAATCGGGCAGCGGCAGGTCCCAGCGCACGTCGTGCGGCACGTGTCGCGAGTCCCACCATCGGTCGGCTTCGGGCAGCCGAGGCGGTGTCCGCGCTCCCGTCGGATCGTCGGGCCGATAGCGGCGGCACCAGAATTCCTGGAACCAGCCGATGTGGCCGATCTCCCAGCGCGGCGGATTCACCTCACGCCGTCGCGCAAAGCGCTCCTGCGCCGCGTCGAGATGCGCATACGCCGCGAGCGTATACTCGCGCGCGTCGACCAGCGCCGCGGCAATCTCGCCCGCGGAGCGCGGCGGTCTCCGCCTCGCGCATGCCCCATCGTTCCCGATGTCCGTGCCGGCTTCCACCCCGCTCGTCCTCGTCACGCCGTTCGCGGCGGGCTCCAACAACGGCAACTGGCGCACCGCCTCGCGATGGGCACGCCTGCTCGCACCCGCGTACCGCAGCCTACTACAGACCCCCGACGCGCCGGTGACGGGCGAGGGTCGCGACGGGGCCGTGCTGATGATCGCGTTGCACGCACGGCGCAGCCGCCCGGCGATCGAGGCGTGGACGCGGCAACGGCCGCGCCGGCCCTTGGTGGTGGCGCTGACCGGCACCGACCTGTACCGGGACGTCGCGCAGGCGGACGCCGACGCGCTGCGCTCGCTCGACGACGCGGATGCGCTGATCGTGCTGCAGGAGGACGCACTCGCCGCCCTGCCCCCAGGCGTGCGCGCCAAGGCCCACGTGGTGTTCCAGTCGGCACGCTCCCTCGTCCCGTTCGCCGGGAAGTCGCCGCGCCGTCTCAATGCCGTGCTGGTCGCGCACCTGCGGGAGGAGAAGGACCCGCGCACCGTGTTCGAGGCTTGGCGGCAGCTTCCCCCGTCGCTGCCCGCGCGGCTCGCGATCATCGGCGCGCCGCTCGACCCCGCGCTCGCCGCCGAGGCACGGGCGCTCGCCGACGCGGACCCGCGCGTGCGCTACCTGGGCCCCCGCCCGCACGCGTGGACGCGGCAGGCGATCCGGCGCGCCCACGTGCTGATCCTGGCCTCGCGCATGGAGGGTGGCGCCAACGTCGTCGTCGAGGCCGTGACCGCCGGCACCGCCGTGATCGCGAGCCGGATGTCGGGCAACGTCGGCATGCTCGGCGACGACCATCCGGGACTGTTCCCGGTGGGCGACGCGGCGGCGCTCGCCGCGTTGGTGACGCGGGCATGCACGGACCGCGCTTTCCTCGGCCACCTGGAGGCGGCGGGTCGAGCCCGTGCTGCCTGCTTCACGCCCGACGCCGAGCGCGCCGCGCTCGACCGCGTTGTCGAGGCGGCACGGCGGTCGCGGCCGGTAGAATGAACGCATACACACCTTCCCACGGTTCCCCATGAACGCGCCCGAACGTCCCCCGCTCCGCCTCACGTCGTTTTCCCACGGCGGCGGCTGCGGCTGCAAGATCGCGCCGGCGGTCCTGTCCGAGATCCTCGCGAAGGCGGGGGACTCGAGCGTTCCGCCGCAGCTCCTGGTCGGCATCGAGACGGCCGACGACGCCGCCGTTTGGAAGCTCAACGACACGCAGGCCATCGTGGCGACGACCGACTTCTTCATGCCGATCGTCGACGATCCGTTCGACTTCGGCGCGATCGCCGCCACCAACGCGATCTCGGACGTCTACGCGATGGGAGGCACCCCGCTCTTCGCGCTCGCGCTGGTCGGCATGCCGATCGACAAGCTGCCGGTCGAGGTGATCCGCCGCATCCTCGAGGGCGGCGAGTCGGTGTGCGCGAAGGCCGGCATTCCGGTCGCCGGCGGCCACACGATCGACTGCGTCGAGCCGATCTACGGGCTGGTCGCGATCGGTGTCGTCGATCCGCGGAACCTGAAGCGCAATGCCGGCGCGAAGCCCGGCGACGTGCTGGTGCTCGGCAAGCCGATCGGCGTCGGCGTGATGAGCGCGGCGCTGAAGAAGGACCGCCTCTCCGCAGACGGCTACCGGGCGATGATCGACTCGACGACGCGCCTCAACACGCCGGGCGGCGCGCTCGGCCGCCTCGACGGCGTGCACGCGCTGACCGACGTCACCGGCTTCGGGCTCGCGGGGCACCTGCTCGAGATCTGCCGGGGCTCGGGCGTCGGCGCTCGGCTCGACTGGAAGGCAGTGCCGCTGCACCCGGGCGTGCTCGACCTCGCGCGCGAGGGTCTGTTCACCGGCGCCTCGGGCCGCAACTGGAAGGGCTACGGCGCGGATGTCGAGCTACCGGCGGCCTTCGGCGATGCCGAGTGCGCGCTCCTCACCGACCCCCAGACTTCGGGCGGGCTTCTCGTCGCGTGCGCGCGCAACAGTGTCGACGAGGTGCTGGCGGTGTTCGGGCGGGACGGCTTTTCGCGGGCGACCGTGATCGGCGAGTGCGTCGCCGGTGCGCCCCGCATTGCCGTCACCGCCTGATGGATCGTCCAACCCGGCAGGTTCTGCTGGTCGTGCTGGTGCTGGCGGTCGCCGGCGCCGGCTACTGGGTCTGGGAGCGGTTCTTCTCCCATCAGGCGCAGATCGACGCGATGCACGAGGCGTGCGTCGCCGAGTTCCGCGCAGGCAGGGATCGCGTGAAGTCCGGCATCGGCCGGGAAGCGGCGGCCGTGCCCCCGGACCATCCGCTCGCGCCGGCGGCCGCGAGCGCATCAGCGGGTCTCGGCAGGCTGATCGACGAGTTCTCCGGCAGCGTCGGCGAGGCCGCCTGCGGCGCGCTGCGCGAGGCCTGCCGGCTCGACTTCGAGAACCCGGTCTGCCGCAGGGCGCGGGCGCAGTTCAGGGCGCCATAGCGGGCCGATGCCGGAAGGTCCCGAGATCCGCCGCGAGGCGCGCGCGATCGCTCGCGCCCTCGCCGGCGCGTCCCTCGAGCGCGTCCTGTACCGCGTCCCCGGCCTCGCCCGCCGCGCGCAGAAGCTGCAAGGCGCCCGCATCGCGAGCGCGACCTCGCGCGGAAAGGCCCTGCTGATCGCCTTCGACACGGGCCTCGTCCATTTCAGCCACAACCAGCTCTACGGCGAGTGGCGGGTGCTGCCGGTGCCCGAGCTGCCGGCGCTCGAAGCCGAGCGCGGCCGCTCGATTCGCGTCGTGCTCGCCGGCGGCGGTCGCGCCGCCGTGCTGCTCTCGGCCACGACGATCGAGCTCCTCGACGCACGCGACGTCGACCGCCACCCGTTCGTCGCCCGCCTCGGCCCTGACGTCCTCGACCCCACGACGACGGCAGCCGTCGTGCGCGCGCGCTACGCGTCGCCCGCATTCTCGCGCCGCTCGCTCGCGGCGCTCCTGCTCGATCAGCGCTTCCTCGCCGGACCCGGCAACTACCTGCGCAGCGAGATCCTGCACGCCGCGCGCCTCCACCCCGCGGCGCGGCCCGTCGACCTCGCAGTGGAGGCGCTCGACCGCCTCGCGCGGGCGACGATCGCGCTGCCGCGGCAGAGCCTCGCCACCGGAGGCGTCACCAACGACCGCGTCCTCGAACGCCGGCTCGCGACGCTGGGCGTAGCGTTCGAGGAGCGACGCTTCCGCGCCTACGGACGCGACGGCGAGCGCTGCCACGCGTGCGGCGGGCGCATCCGGCGCATCGACGCCGGACGCGCGATCTTCTTCTGTCCGCGCTGCCAGCATCGCTGAACGACGCACGCCGAGCTCACGGCACCGGTGACGCGTCGCGGGTCCCGGCCGCCGCGCCGCGATCGCGATCAGCGCGCGTGAAAGACCGCGAAGTCGCGCGCCGGGTCGAGCCACGCGCGCCGCTGCGAAAAGCCGGCGGCGCCGAGCAGGCGATCGAAGTCCGCGGGATCGTACTTGTAGGAGTTCTCCGTGTGGATGCGCTCGCCGGCATAGAACCGGCGCACGGCGCCGTCGACCGAAACGTCCACAGCGCGCAACGCCTCGAGGTGCATCTCGACGCGGCCGGCGGTGGCGTCGTACAAGGCGACGTGACGGAAGTCGCGGACGTCGAAGTCGCTGCCGAGCACGCGATTGACGTGGGTGAGGACGTTGCGGTTGAACAGCGCCGTGACGCCGAGCGCATCGTCGTAGGCCGACGCAAGCCGGTCGCGGTCCTTACGCGTGTCGACGCCGATCAGGAGCCCTCCGCCGCGACGCCCCGCGAGGTGCGCACGGATCGCCCGGACGAAGCCAAGCGCCCCGTCCGGCGTGAAGTTGCCGATCGACGACCCCGGATAGAAGAAGGTCACCGCGCCGTCCGGCAGCAGGTCGCCGATCGCGAGCCCCTCCTCGAAGTCGGCGACGACGCCGCTCATCGCGATCGCCGGGTGACGGGACGCGAGGCGCGCGAGCGCCTGCTGCAGCGCGCCGCGCGCCGCGTCCACCGCGACGTAGCGCGCCGGGCGAACGTGCTCGAACCAGCGCTCGGACTTCGCCCCGTCCCCCGCGCCGAGGTCGACCCAGGTCCCGCCCTGCCCGACCGATGCGGCGATGGCCTCGCGGTGGCCGTCGAATATCGCCTGCTCGATGCGCGTCGGGTAGTACTCCGGCAGCACGCAGATCGCGCCATAGAGCGCGCAACCCAGCGCGTCGTAGAAATACCTCGGCGCGATCGACGCCGGCGTCGCGCGGAGGGACGCGACCAGCCTCGCGCGCTCGCCGCGGGCATCGGTCCGGATGCGATCGACGATTGGACAGTCCACGCCTGGGCTCCAGGGAACGTCCGGAGATGGTAGCCCGATCCCGCGTCGCGTGTCGGGTATTGCGGGCCGCCTCTCGAACGTCGAGCACGGGAACGCTTCGCAGCCTGCGATAATCGGTCGGCGCCCGCACGCGCGAACCGGACAGCCATGAACGACGGCGGCATCCCGGCCGAGCCGGCCAACGCGGCCGGCATGTTCGGTCTCTTCGACGCCCGCGACTTCCGCTTGACCGACGGCCACGACGCCGACGCACCGGCGAGCGCCGCGGCGCGCTGGTACTTCGAGCGCGAGGTGATCGCCGTGCCGCGCGACGGCCTGCCGGTCGCAGGCTTCGCGCGCCGGACGCGGCCCTTTGCGGACCTCGCGGCATGGGCGCGGGCGCGCGAAGAGCGCGCCGCGCCCGACTATCCGCCGCTGGTGTGGGTGGCGGCGCCGCAGGTCGTCGATGCTGCGCGCCTCGGCGCAGATGGGCGGAGCCTGCAGGCGGGCAGCGCGACCGCGGCTTTCGCGCTCGTGCCCCGCATCCCGCTCAATCGCTCGTACTTCGATGCCTCGTCGCTCGCGTTCTTTCGCGATCGCGAGGTGCGCGTGCGCGGCACCTTCACCCACGACGGCTTCGTCGCCCGGTCGCTGTGGCCCGCGGACTGGCGGCTCGGCCCCGATGCACCGCCCGACCGGCCGCTGCCCGCCGACCGGCCGGCCGGCGAGGGCCTGCGCGCGCGCATGCGGGAGGCGCCGCGCGGCGGCGCCGATGCCCCCTACTGCGCCGAGACGCTGTGGCACCGCGACGGTGCGTCGCGCGCCTGGCGCGGCAAGGCCGTCGTCGCGTTCGTCTGCAACGGCGCGCAGGGCGACGACGACGAGGCCCACGCGGGCCACTTCGCGATCGCCACCGGCCGCATCGCCGACGACGGTGGCATCGGCGCGTGGCTCGTCAACAGCTTCTACTCGCTCGACATCGAGAGCGAGAAGGGCATCCTCGCCGCGCCCGTGCCGCTCGACAATTACCAGGGCGACCTCAACTCGGGCCAGTCATGGTACCGCCCCACGCACGTGCTGGTCGCGGTGCTCGACGAGCCGCGCGCCGCGCATCTCGTGCAGTCGGGCATGCTGCGCGTGTTCCAGCAGTTCTGGCGCCACCAGCTCGTCTACCACCACCCGCGCGTCAACTGCACCAGCATCAGCGTCGACGCGCTGCGCGCGCTGGGCCTGCCGGTGCGCGCGCGCGGATCGACGTCGGTCGCGGGCGCGTTCCTGCGCTTCCCGTACGACGCGATCGCGCGGCGTTCGCTCGCCGCGGCGCGCGACGGGTACGACTACGCGGTGGCCGACCGCACGGGCCTGCTGCCCGCGCTCGCCACCGAGGACGTGTTCGAGGCCCTCCTCGACTGCGCCGGCGGCGGTGCGCCGCCGGAGAGCCGCCTCGCGCAGTGGCTGCGACGCGACCTTGCCGCCATCGCGCTCTTGCGCCTGCCGCAGCTGCCGTCGAGCCGCGCGTGGGGCGACGCGCCGGTGACGAGCCTCGCCGAGTACGCCGCGCGGGTGCCCCGCGACCCTGCCCTCCGGCAGATCGTGCCCGTACCGCCGCGGCCGTTTCCCGAGTCCCTGCGCGACGACGACCTGCTGCCGCAGGTGCCTCGGCCCTCCGCGATCGCCGAACGGCTGTGGCGCGCGCTGGTCGTCGGCGCGATAGCCGTCGCGGCGATCCTGCTCGTCGGCTGAATCCCGGGCTCCGGGACGCCGACCGGCACCCTGCTCAGGAGGACGCGCCGCGACGCGGCTTCGGCAGCGGCACCGCGACCGCCGCAGGCGCGCACTCGGCGGGCGCACAGGTGCCAAGCGCGCAGCAGTTCGCCGTGAGATAGGCTATCAGCGCGTTCATCGCCTCCACGTTGGCGCTGTACCAGAGGAAGCGACCTTCCTGCCGCTGCGCGACCAGGCCCGCGCGGAAGAGTTCCTTCAGGTGGAACGAGAGCGTCGCGGGCGCGATGCCGAGCTTCTCGGCGATCGTGCCGGCGGCAAGTCCGTCCGGCGCGTGCTCGACCAGCAGGCGGAACACGGCGAGGCGGCTCGACTGCGCCAGGGCCGCGAGTGCCGCAAGTGCGGCAGTTGTTTCCATGAACGCAAAAATATCGAGTCGATTGACGCTCGTCAATAACCGCGTGGGCGGCAAGGATTCCAATGCCGAAAGTGCTCGGCGACGTCGCGACCCCGCGGTCACCGATACCCGGATGAACCGTGCCGCGCCCGCGGTGCGAAGGCCAGGAGGGCGGTAGATGAGACTGACACGCAGGGACTTCATCAAGGCATCCGCCGGCACGTCGGCGATCATACTTTCCGGCTGCGCGACCGCGCCGGGTGCCCCGGGCTCCGGGTCGTCCGCCACCCCGGTCGGCGCTGCGATGGCACCGCGCAAGGCCGGTGCGGCCGGGCCCGCCAAGGGCGAGTGGATCGCGTCGACCTGCCAGGGCTGCACGCAGTGGTGCGCCATCCAGATCTTCGTGCAGGACGGCCGCGCGGTGCGCGTGCGGGGCAACCCGCTGTCGAAGACCAATCACGGCTACGTCTGCCCGCGCGGGCACCTGATCCCGCAGCAGGTCTACGACCCCGACCGCGTCAAGGTGCCGATGAAGCGCACCAACCCCGTCAAGGGACGCGGCGTCGACCCGAAGTGGGTGCCGATCACCTGGGACGAGGCGCTCGACACCGTCGCCGATAAGATGATGGAGTTGCGGCGCAACAACGAGGCCCACAAAGTCGTCTACATGCGCGGCCGCTACTCGCCCACGTCGACGAACCTGGCGTACGGAACCCTGCCGCGCATCTTCGGCACGACCAACTACTTCAGCCACAGCGCCATCTGCGCCGAGGCCGAGAAGATGGGCCCCGGCCTCACGCAAGGCTATTTCGGCTACCGCGACTACGACCTCGAGAAGACCAACTGCCTCGTCGTCTGGGGTTGCGACCCGCTGTCGTCGAACCGCGAAGTGCCGAACACGATCCACCGCTTCCACGAGATCGTCGCGCGCGGCACGGTGATCACGGTCGACCCGCGCCTGTCGACTTCCGCCGCCAAGTCGCACGAGTGGCTGCCGGTGAAGCCTGGGACCGACGGCGCGCTCGCCGCCGGCATCGCGCACGTGCTGCTCACGGAAGGGCTGTGGAGCCGCGAGTTCGTCGGCGAGTTCAAGGACGGCAGGAACGGCTTCGTCGCCGGCAAGACCGTTGACGAGAGCGCCTTCGCCGAGAAGGAGACGCACGGCGTCGTCAAGTGGTGGAACCTCGAGCTCAAGGACGCAACACCTGCGTGGGCGGAGAAGGAGACCTTGATTCCCGCCGCGCAGATCGTCCGCGTGGCCCGGGCGATGGGCAAGGCCGCGCCGCGGACGGCGGTCTGGATGGGCCCGGGCGTGGCGATGAGCCCGCGCGGCACCTACACCGCGATGGCAGTGCACGCGCTCAACGGCATCGTCGGCTCGATCGACAACGAGGGCGGCGTCTGGCAGTCGAGCAGCGCCCCGACGACTGGCTTCCCCAAGAGCGACGCGTATCTAGACGACGTCGCCAAGGGCGCGAGCAAGTTCAAGAAGCTCGACGGCCGGGGCGAGAAGGACATGCCGGCGATGATGAACGCCCGGCCCGGCAGCGGTGTGGTCACCAACAACGTTGCCAACGGCATGCTGAAGGACCCGGGCGCCTGCAAGGTGTTCATCGGGTCCTGGTGCAACTTCAACTTCTCGTGCACCGGCGCAGACCGCTGGGACAGGGCCCTGGCGAAGGTTCCGTTCGTCGTGCACATGGTCACCAACCCGTCCGAGATGACGCAGTTCGCGGACATCGTGCTGCCGTCGACGTTCAACTCGGCCGAGGGCTGGTCGATCGTCACCAACATGGGCAACGGCTTCGGCTACGCGTCGATCCAGCAGGCGGCGGTGCGCCGGCTCTTCGACGTCAAGCAGGAAGAGACCGAGGTGATGTGGCTGCTGGCCGAGAAGCTCAAGGCCAAGGGGTTTCCGAACCTCTTCGACTATTACTCGAAGGAGTTCAAGGATCCCGAGACCGGCAAGCTGCCGACCAACGCGCTCGAGTTCTCCATGATCGCTGCGAAGATCACGAGTTCGGCGATCTGGAAGGCGAAGGAGCCGTTGAAGGGAGACGCGCCGATCGCGAGCTGGGCCGACTTCCGCGCAAAGGGCATGTTCAGCGGGCCGCGATACACGCTGAAGAAGGGCTGGGGCGGCAAGTTCAACACGGCGACCAAGAAGTTCGAGTTCTACAGCGAGACCGCGAAGAAGGGCCTCGAGGAGCACGCGAAGAAGCACAACACCACGGTCGACGACATCCTGACGGTGTCCGGCTACGTGGCGCGGGGCGACATGGCGTTCATCCCGCACTACGAGCCGGCGAAGCGACACGGCAGCGTCGAGCAGTACCCGTTCACCTTCGTCGACTACAAGTCGCGCCTGAACCGGGAGGGACGCTCGGCGAACCTCACCTGGTACCAGGAGTTCAAGAAGGTCGATCCGGGCGACGTCTCGTGGGACGACGTGCTGAAGATGAACCCGGCCGACGGCGCGAGGCTCGGCATGAAGACCGGCGACATGGTGAAGGTGACCTCGCCGTCGGGTTCGATGGTGGTGAAGCTCAAGCTGTGGGAGGGCGTGCGCCCCGGCACCGTGACCAAGTGCTTCGGGCAAGGCCACTGGGCCTACGGGCGCGTGGCGGCGAAGGACTTTGCGAAGGCCGCGCCGCGGGGCGGCAGCAACAACGAGATCCTGGTCGACGACTATGACCGGCTCTCCGGCTCCACGGCGCGCAACGGTGGCTTCACCGGCGTGCGCATCGAGCGTGCCTGAACCCCACCCGACGGATCGAGGAGACTGAGAACATGGCAAGACTCGGAATGGTCATCGACCTGGCGCGGTGCGTGGGGTGTGGCGCGTGCGCATTCGCCTGCAAGGCGGAGAACAACACGCGCGATCGTGCGGACGGCCAGAGCTTCAACTGGGCCGACTTCGTGATGCGGACCGAAGGCACGTTCCCGAACGTCACCCACTGGGTGATGCCGGTGCTGTGCAACCACTGCAGCGATGCGCCCTGCGTCGCCGCGTGCCCGGTCACGCCCAAGGCGATGTTCAAGACGCCAGAAGGCATCACGATGCACGACAACGAGAAGTGCATCGGCTGCCGCATGTGCCAGAACGCCTGCCCGTACAGCAACACGGAGCTCGACGCGGCGAGCCTCAACGGCGAGAGCTACAGCATGATCAGCTTCAACGAGCGCGACCGCAGCACGCAGCCGAAGTGGGCCGACACGACCGCCGCGATCCCCGGCGGCACGTCGTCGGGCGCCGACGTGGCGAAGCTCGCCGGCACCGCGACCCCCATGCTGAACGCGTTCGCCGCCGGCGACGTGCAGACGACCCGCCGCTCCGGCATCGTCGAGAAGTGCACGTTCTGCTACCACCGGACGAGCCAGGGCTTGCAGCCGGCCTGCGTCGAGGTCTGCCCGTCGCAGGCGCGGATCTTCGGCGACCAGGACGACGCCAACGCGCCGATCGCGAAGATACTGAAGGCGCAGAAGTCGTTCCGCATCAAGGAGGAGAAGGGGACGAAGCCGAACGTGCACTACGTCGGCAAGTACGCGCCGCGCGGCTGACCACGGCCGCCGTCGCGTAGGCTTCCGGGGCGGGGCGACCCGCCCCGTTTCGTTGCGATCCACGGCGCCGCCGCCTGGGCCCTGCCCTTCGCTTCCGTAATCCCATGTCCAACGACAACTCAGCGCGCGCGGGCGCGCGCGCCGACCTCGCCCGCCTGCTCGCCGCCTGTTACTACGAGCCGGGGCCCGAGTTCGCCGAGGAGCGGGTCTTCGACGCCATGCGCGAGGCCGCGGCGACCGTCGACCCGGCGCTTGCCGACGTCGCCGAGCTCATCGGCCGAGGTTTTGCTGCGAGCGGCGGCGACGAGCTGCTCGTCGACTACACGCGGCTCTTCCTCGGGCCGGTCGACATTCTCGCCAAGCCCTACGGCTCGGTCTGGCTCGACGCCGACGCGCCGCTGATGGGCGACTCGACGATGGCCGTGCTGCAGCACTACGAGGACGCGGGCTTCGAGGTCGACGAGGGCTTTCGCGACCTGCCCGACCACGTCGCGGTCGAGCTGGAGTTCCTCTACGTGCTGCTATTCCGCGAAGCCGAAGCCCGCATCCGCGGCGACGCGCAGACGCTCGCCGGCGTCGGGCGGATGCGGCAGCGGTTTCTCGCCGAGCACCTGGGGCAATGGGTCGGACCCTTCGCCGCCGCGGTGCGGGCGGGCGCCGAGTGCGCGTTCTACCGCGAGCTCGCGGATCTCACCGAGCGCTTCGTGACGATGGAGACCGCGCGCGGTCCCGAGCGCTGACGCCTGCGCTTGCAGCGGGACGCCCGATGCGAAGCGGCCCGCGGTCAGCGCGGCCGCACCGCGATGCCGAGGCGTCCGACGACGAAGTCCGCGACCGCCGCCGGTGCCGCGAGGTCCAGCACGGGCACCGGGCAGTCGACCTCGCCGTCGGTCGCGAGCGCCACCACGGACGGGCACGTCGGCCAAAGCATCGGCAACCCCAGCGACGGCCGGTAGACCTCGATCATCGGGATCGGGGCGCTGCGAAACCCCTCGAACAGCACGATGTCGGCGCCCGTCAATCGCGATGCGAGTTCGAGCGGACCCGGCTCGGGCGCGTCGCGATACTCGTGCAGCAGCGCGAAGCGCCGGTCGCCGGCGATCATCACCTCGCGGCAGCCGGCCTCGCGCATCCGCCAGGAGTCCTTGCCGGGCCGGTCGAGGTCGACGCCGTCGTGGGCGCGCTTGATCGCCGAGACGACGAGCCCTCGATCGCGCAGGACCGCGATCACGTCGAGGATCAGCGTCGTCTTGCCGGCACCGGAGCGGCCGACGAAACCGAACAGCGCGGGCGAGCCGGAAAACCCGCTCATCGCCCGCGCGCGCAGTCAGGCGGCCGCATCGAGGAGCCGCCGCTCGCCTGCGAGCGCCCGGATCGCGGCCACGTCCTGCACGGTCTCGAGCGTGCCGAGGTAGCGGCCGTCCGGGCTGCGCACCGGCCAGTAGCGGATGTGGACCTTGCGCTCGCCCATGTCGATCCAGAACTCGGCGACGTCGCGGGTGCCGGCCTTGAAGTCGGCGATGATCCGGTTGACCAGGTGAAGGCTCTTCTGCGGGTGGCAGTTCTGCACTTCCATGCCGATCGCGCCGCGGCTGCGGGGGAAGATCTTTTCGCCGTGCTCGTGGCTGAAGTAGCGCACGCGGTCCTCGTGGTCGATGAACGACAGCTCCACCGGCAGCGTGTTGAGGATCGCGGCGAGCACGTCGCGCTCGAGCCCGTAGGCGAGGTCGCGAAGCTCGCCCTCCTCGATGATCTCCTGCGCCATGCGGTAGTAGCGCTCGCGCGTTCCCTCCCCCAGCGACGCCTCGAGCGCATCGATGCCCCGCACGATTTCCTCGCCCTCCGCGTCAGTGAGCATGCGCAGCGCGGCCGGGTAGAGGATGTCGCCTTCCTTCCAGAAGTGATCCTTGCACAGCGCGGCATAGGCCTCGAACGCGGCGCGCAGGTCCGGCAGCACGCTCCGGTCGCCGGCGGCGAACGCGCGGCCCAGCGGCACGAGGCTCGCGAGGATCTGCTCGGCTTGCCGGTGCTCGTGGAGCATCACCCCCAGCGGGCCGGCGTCGCGAGGCATGCCGGCGCGCTCGAGCCGCGGAAAGAGATGCTGTTCCTCTTTCTGGTTGTGGCAGCGGTCGACGTAGTCTTGCAGGTAGCGGACGAGCCGCATCACCTGCGCCGGCGACGGCCCCGCCGCGGAAGCGAAGCGGGCCTCCATCGCGGCGAACACCCGCTCCGTGACTTCGTGATCCTGCCTCAGCAGTTCGTCCCAGCGCTCGCTCGTCACCCGCGTTTCCTCCGTTCGCTTCCGTCGTTGCCTGCCGGTGGCGTCAGGCCGAGCGGACCAGCGTGCAATTATCGGGGATGCCGGCGCGCGGCGCCTTGATCCGCTTCATGCCGATCGGCCCGCGGCCACAAGACGCCGCAGGGCGAACCGGTCGACTCGGCGCGCGCCACGGCATCGCGACAGCGCGCGCCTTGACCTTCGTCAAGCCTTCCGCAAAGGTGGCGCGTACGGTGGTGACATGGACCTGCTGGACTGGGTCGTGCCGATGTTGCGCGGAGGCGCGGGCAGTCTGGGCGCGTACCTCGCGGCACACGTCCTGCTCTGCCTGATCCCCGCGTTCTTCATCGCCGGCGCGATGGCGGCGTTGGTGCCGAAGGAGTCGGTGACGCGATACCTCGGCTGGAATGCCCCGCGCCTTGTCGCCTACCCCGCAGCCGCGCTTGCAGGCAGCATGCTCGCGGTGTGCTCGTGCACGATCGTGCCGCTGTTCGCCGGCATCCATCGCAAGGGCGCGGGACTGGGCCCGGCCATCACGTTCCTGTTCTTCGCTCCCGCAGGCAACATCCTCGCCATCGCCTACACCGGCGCCGCAATCGGCAACGAATTTGCGCTCGCGCGCATAGTCCTCTCGCTCGTGTTCGGGGTCGGCATCGGCCTCGTCATGGCGACGATCTTCCACCGTGACGACGTCGACCGTGCCGCAGCGGCGGACGACGGCTTCGTCGGGGACGGACGCATCACGGGAGCGACCTGGTCGCTGCTCGGCGCGATGGTGGCGCTGCTGCTGTTCGGAACGCTCAAGATGCACTGGCTGCTGGACTCCGTGGCGACGTTCTCGTTGCCGCTTGCGGGAACCGACGCCGCCGAGCGCCTGCTGTTCGATCTCGCCCCCTACGACCCGGCCAAGGGAGAGGAAGGCATCACGCTCCATGGCGCCGTGCTCGTCGTCCTCCTCGTCGTGATCGCGCCGGTCGCGTGGCTAGGCTTCGGCCGCGTCGACTCGGGCTGCAACCGCTGGACCTGGGCCGCGCTCGGGCTGATCGCGCTGACGCTGCTCGCCGCCGCCGTGCGCGTCGTGCCGGGACCGGAGTCGGTGATCGTCGAACTTCCGGGCAAGCTCTTCGGCGTGGCCGCAGCGATCGCGCTCGTGGCCTGGCTCGCGTACACGCGCCTGTCGAGCGAGGAGGTGCAGCAGTGGCTGTGGGAGAGCTGGCGCTTCGTGCGGCAGATCTTCCCGATCCTCGTCGTCGGCGTCTTCGTTGTCGGCGTGGTGCGCACGTTCCTGCGTCCCGAGTGGATCGAGGCGGTCGCCGGCACGAACTCGGTGCTCGCCAATCTGGCGGGCGTGGGCTTCGGTATCGTCATGTACTTTCCGACGCTGGTCGAGGTGCCGGTCGCGAAGATGTTCCTGTCGCTCGGCATGCACCCGGGGCCGCTGATGGCCTACCTCATGGCCGATCCGGAGCTCAGCCTGCAGAGCATCCTGATGACGATGGCGATCATCGGCCGCGTGAAGACGTTCGCCTACGTGGGCCTGGTCGCGTTGTTCAGCACGTTGGCGGGGCTCACCTTCGGCGCCTGGTCGGACGGCGTGAGCCCGTGGCTCCTCGGCGGATACCTGATGACCTTTGTCGTGCTCCTCACGGCGGCCCTCCACGCACTCAATCACCGCGGGATGCAGCGTGCGTGAGCCGCGGTGGCACGAAGTCGACGGCGTCGACGACCGCCGGGGAGCGTTCCCCAGCGGCCTTGCCGCCGATCAACGAAGCGCGGCGATCGGGAGGTCCTTCTGATCGGCCGGAAAGCGCTTGAACGGCGCAATCAGACCGTCGTTCCGGCTCCAACCCATCATGCCGTACTGCAGGCCACGCGCGTTGTAGCCGAGAATTGAGAGCAGATAACTGACACCGACCGTCGTCTGGCCGTTGTAGTCCACGATGACGATGCGACGGCCGAGAGGCAGCTTGGCGAGGCTGCCGGCCTGGTAGATCGCGTTCGCCGGGATGTTCACCGCACCCTTGATGTGCCCCTTGGCATAGTCGGCAGGCGCCCGCGTGTCGACCACGAAGGGATCGTTTGCAGGATTGGCGTCGGTGAGCGCGCCCTGGACCTGCTCCGCGGTCATCGACACGGAGCGGTCGGCGGCCTCCACCAGGTCGCCGCGAGCCACCAGGATCTCGGCCAGGCTCACATGGCCGGTGGCGACGACGGGTCTCGCATGGGCCACGGCGACCACCGTGGCCGCGGTCTCGACCGGGTAGTCCTGCTGCGACTCCGGGAATCGCGTGGCCGGACCGAGCGCAGCGTCGTTCTTCGTCCATCCCATCGTGCCCCACTCGAGCTGCACGGCGTTGTAGCCCATCAGGTTCAGCACCGTCGCCGGTCCCACGGCGCCGGTGCCGGTGTAGCAGTACGTGACGATCGGCTTGTCCTTGGGCGGCAGCTTCGCGAGATTGGCGGGTTTCCAGAATGCCCCGCGAGGAATGTTGATGGAACCCTTGAGGTGGGCCTTGGCGAAATCGTCGGGCGCGCAGACGCTGATCAGCACCGGATCGTTGCCGGGATCGGCATCGTTGAGCAGCGCGTGGAGCTTGTCTGCGCTGATGTAGGCGGGCTTGCCGGCGTTCGCCAGACGATCCGCGGCCTCGGCGATACGGGAGAACTCGTCGTCCGCCGACACCGGCTGGGCGAGGCCGAGCGATGCGGAGAAGAGGGCGACAACGAGCATGCGGGGTGACATCCTTCGCTCCTTCGTGAGTGGCCGGGTCGTTGATGACTTGGAGCCCACGGACGGGCCGGGTCCGGGGCGGCGTTCCCTTCGGGACGGCGTCGACGTCGACGTCGACGCTGTCTCGAGGGAACATCGGAAGAGAGCTGGCATGTTCAGGGGCGACTTGCACGCCCGGGGTGCGCCGGCGTGTCGATCCCCCGTCACGCCGCGGTCCACGCTCCGGCGAAGACATAGCCGGACAGCGCCAATAGCACGACGCCAGCGGCGCGGCGCACCCATGCGAGTAGCGACGATGCCCTCGCGCCGAGCCACGACTGCGCACGGGCGAGCCCGATCCACACCAGGATCGCGCCAATGGCATGTCCGACAACGAACGGGGCGAGCACGCCCGCCACGGCGCGCGTCGCTGGTGCGCCCTCGCGCAACGGCAGCGCCACCAGGGGCGCGACGAACGCCAGCCCGCAGGGCCCGCTCGCCACCGCGAACGTCGCGCCCAGAACGGTGGCCGTCGCCAGGCCAGGGGGATGGTTCGCGGCCGACGATGTCGGGACCGCCGGCAAAGGGATGAGATCCAACAGCGCCAGTCCGGCGACCGCCAGCGCGACGATCGCGAGCACCGTGCCGGGTGTCCCGGTGTCGCCGGCCAGACGTCCGACCAAGAGCGTCACCCCGGCCATGGCGGCTGCCGTGGCAAGCATGGCCACGAAGTAGGCACCGAGCCTCAGGGCCGCCTGCACAGGGGATCCCGTGCCACGACGAAGATATCCACCGGCGAGCGCAAGGCCCATCAGATGGCATGGACTCAGCCAGATCGCAAGGAAGCCGAGCAGTGCGGCAGCCAGCGACACCCAGCCCGGCCCGGCTTCGGCAAGCCGCTCGACCGGGGCGAACAGGTCGGCGATCACGGCGCGGACCGAGGCGATGAGGTCGCCGCGTGCCTCGGGACGCCCGGCAGCACGATCCCGTGATGCGCGAACACGCTGCGAACGCCATCCGCGGAAATGAAACCGACGTGGCGCTCGATCTCGCGGCCCGTCCCGTCGAGGAACACCTGCGTCGGTATCGCCTTGACGTCCCACTCGGTGATCGCGTCGCGACGCCGGAGCACGTCGATGCTGCGGACGTCGAGCGCGCTGCCGTGCACCCGCTCGAGTTCCGCCAGCACGGGCTTCATCGCGCGGCAGCTGGCGCAGCTCGTCGAGCCCAGCTCGACGACAGCCGGTTGTCCAGCGTGGGTCGACGGGCGCCGGGGCACCTCACTCGATCCTTTCCACGCCCCGACGGCGACGCCCAAGCCGAACGCGGCACTCGCGGCCAGCAGCGCCCACGCGCGGTGAGATTGGCGCATCCGTGTGGCCTTCCGGTGCCGGAGATCAGCGTCCCGACACGCGGAAGGTGCCCCCGTCAGGCGAGCCAAGACTCGATCGCTTCGCGGCGCGGCACGCCGCCCGCGTGCACGACCTTGCCGTCGACGACCACTCCGGGCGTGGCCATCACGCCGTACGCGACGATCGAGGGCAAGTCCTCGACCTTCGTGAGCGCGATCTCGACACCCTTGGCGCGCGCCGCTTCCTCAATCCTCCGAACCGTCGCGCGGCAGTTTGCGCAACCCGTTCCAAGCACCTTGACGTCTTTCATCGAAGCCTCTCGTGCCGTCACAGGACGGCGTTGAACACGTACCCCACGACCAGGATGCCGGTCGCGACCACGCCCGCGAACACGGCGATCAGCCGGGGCTTCAATACCTTGCGCAGGATCACGATCTCCGGCAGCGACAGCGCGATCACGCTCATCATGAATGCGAGCACGGTCCCCAACGCCGCGCCCTTGGCGAGCAGCGCCTCGACGATCGGGATGATGCCGGCGGCGTTGGCGTACATCGGCACGCCGATCAGCACGGCCGCGGGCACGGACCACCACGCCTCGCGTCCCATCAGGCCGGCCATGAAGTCCTCGGGCACGTAGCCGTGGATCGCTGCGCCGATCGCGATGCCGGCGATCACGTACGGCCACACCCGTCCCACGATCTCGCGCACCGCGGCGAGGCCCGCGCCGACGCGCTCGGCCAGCGGCATCGACTCCGTTGCGCCGATCGCGTGCGCACGCGGGAGGTTGCGCACCCAGTCCTCGAGGTGCCGTTCCATCCGCAGGCGCCCGATCGTCCATCCGGAGACGATCGCCACCGCGAGCCCGAGCGCGAGATAGAGCAGCGCGATCTTCCAGCCGAAGAGCGCAAGCAGCAGCGCCAGCGCGACCTCGTTCACCATCGGCGCCGCGATCAGGAACGAGAACGTGATGCCGAGCGGCACTCCGGCCTGCACGAAGCCGATGAACAGCGGCACCGCCGAGCACGAGCAGAACGGCGTGACCACGCCGAGAGAGGCGGCCATCGCGTTGCCCAGCACGCCGACGCGCCCGGCGAGGAGCGCCCGCGTGCGTTCCGGCGTGAAGTACGAGTTGACGAGCCCCATGACGAACACGACGCCGGTCAGGAGCAGCAGCACCTTCGGCGTGTCGTAGAGGAAGAACTGCAGGGCGCTGCCGAGGTGGCTCTCGCGCGCGACCGGCAACGCGGCGACCACGGCCTCCGAAACCGGGACCAGCAGCCGGTATGCCGCGATCCACGCGAGCGCGGCGACGACGATGAACGTCTTCGGCCGCGCGAGGGATCGGGACGCGATCGCCGTCATGTCCCCCGTGCTGCGGTGCGCACCGGCCGGCCGGCGAATCCGGCCAGTCGCGTCCTCGACAGGCGAAGTTCCGACGCCGCGACGCCCCCGCGTGCCAGCGCATCGACGATCTGTCGCGCCCATGCCGGAAGGTCGGCGAGACGGTAGAACACGAACGTTCCTTCCCTCCGCGCCGCGAGCCATCCCCCGTCGCGCAGCAGCGCAAGGTGTCGCGACACGCCCGGCTGCGACTCGCCCAGCGCTGCGACCATCTCGCAGACGCAGAGCTCCCCTTCGACGGCGAGCAGCACAAGCACGTGGCGCCGCGTGGGTTCCGCGATCAGGCCGAGGTCGGGCGTCATGAATGCCAACATACGCCATTGGTTATATACATGGAAGTGCATGAACTTGACCGCGATCAATCCGGGCGCCGGTCGCCGGTGAGTTGCTCGGGCGAGCTTCTCGAGCCCACTTGACGCCGGTTATCATTTCGATATTATTGGAAGTGTTGAGCAAGTCCACGTCCGAGCGACTGGAGCGCCCGATGAGCACCGATGCCGACCTCAAGGAAGTCGTGCGCAACAAGTACGGCGCAGCCGCCTCGCGCGTGCGTTCCGGGGAAGGCGGCTGCTGCGGGAGCGCGGCGTCCTCGAGCTGCTGCGATCCGATCACCTCGGGCCTGTACGACGCCGCACAAGCCGGCCAAGTGCCCGACGCGGCGCTGCAGGCCTCGCTCGGTTGCGGCAACCCCACCGCCCTCGCCGAGCTGCGGCCAGGCGAAACGATCCTCGACCTGGGCTCCGGCGGCGGCATCGACGTGATCCTGTCGGCGCGCCGCGTCGGGCCGACGGGCATGGCCTACGGCCTCGACATGACCGACGAGATGCTGGCGCTCGCCGAGGAGAACAAGCGCAAGAGCGGGCTCGCGAACGTGGCGTTCCTCAAGGGCGACATCGAGAACATCCCGCTGCCGTCGGGCAGCATCGACGTGATCATCTCGAACTGCGTCATCAACCTCGCCGGCGACAAGGACCGGGTGCTGAGGGATGCATTCCGCGTCCTGAAGCCCGGCGGCCGCTTCGCGGTGTCCGACGTGGTCGTCCGCGGCACCGTGCCGGATGCGCTGCGCAAGAGCATGGAGCTGTGGGTGGGCTGCATCGCCGGGGCGCTGTCCGAGGACGATTACCGTACGAAGCTCGCCGCCGCGGGGTTCGACGGCATCGACGTGGAAGTCACGCGCGTCTACGGCACCGAGGACGCGCGTGCGTTCCTCGCCACCGAGGGCGTGGACGTCGACGCCGTCGCGAACGACGTCGACGGCAAGTTTGTCAGCGCGTTCATACGTGCCACCAAACCGGCGGCGTGCTGCGCACCCGCACCGAACCCCGAGTCTGCCTGCTGTGCGCCCGCGCCAGCCGGCCGTACGGCGTGCTGCGCTCCCGCGACCGTGGGCGATGCCAAGTCGGCGGGCCGGACGTCGTGCTGCTGAGCACCAACAACCCGACAGAGCGTCCCATGACCGATCGGCCCTACAACGTCCTCTTCCTCTGCACCGGCAATTCTGCACGCAGCATCCTCGCCGAGGCCCTGCTCGGCAAGCTCGGCGCACCACGATTCCGCGCCTTCTCCGCCGGGAGCCGCCCGGTCGGCCGCGTCAACCCCTTCGCGGAGCGCGAGCTCCGGATCATGGGCGTGGACCCCGCGGGCTTCCGCAGCAAGTCGTGGGACGAGTTCGCGGCGCCGGGGGCGCCAGCGCTCGACTTCGTCATCACCGTCTGCGACAACGCGGCGGGCGAGGTCTGCCCGGTGTGGCCCGGCCAGCCGATCACGGCGCACTGGGGGTTCCCCGACCCTGCCGCGGTCGAGGGCACGGATGCGAAGAAGCAGTACGCGTTTTCGCAGGTCGCCTACCAGCTGCAAACGCGCATCCAGCTGTTCCTGAGCCTGCCGATCGACAAGCTTGACCGGCTCGCGCTGCAGGACCGCGTGCGCGCGTTGGGCGGGCCGGCCGCCGGATGACCGCCGACACCCTCGCGCGGCCGGCGCCGGGCCTCGGCCCGTTCGAGCGTTACCTCACCATCTGGGTCGCGCTCGCGATCGTCGCGGGCATCGCGCTCGGCCAGTGGCTGCCGCGGGTGTTCGAGGCCTTGGCGGCCGTCGAGGTGGCGAGCGTCAACCTGCCCGTCGGCGTGCTGATCTGGGCGATGATCGTGCCGATGCTGATGCGCGTCGATTTCGGCGCGCTCGGGCAGGTGCGGGCGCACGCGCGCGGCATCGGCGTCACGCTGTTCGTCAACTGGGCGGTCAAGCCCTTCTCGATGGCGCTCTTCGCGTGGATCTTCGTGCGCCACGTGTTCGCCGACGCGCTGCCCGCCGACCAGCACGACAGCTACATCGCCGGGCTGATCCTCCTCGCCGCCGCGCCCTGCACCGCGATGGTGTTCGTATGGAGCCAGCTGTCGCGCGGCGACCCGTACTTCACGCTGACGCAGGTTGCGCTGAACGACACGATCATGGTGTTCGCGTTCGCGCCGATCGTTGGCCTGCTGCTCGGCGTCGCGTCGATCACGGTGCCGTGGGGAACGCTCCTCACCTCCGTGCTGGTCTACATCCTCGTCCCGCTGGTGATCGCCCAGGTGTGGCGGCGCGCGCTGCTTTCGCGGGGCGGCCCCGGGGCGCTCGACGCAGCCCTCGCGCGGCTCGGGCCGGTCTCGATCGCCGCGCTGCTCGCGACGATCGTGCTGCTGTTCGCCTTCCAGGGCCGACAGATCCTCGCGCAGCCGCTGGTGATCGCGATGCTCGCGGTGCCGATCGTGCTGCAGGTGTTCCTCAACAGCGGCATCGCGTACCTGCTGAACCGCCGGCTCGGCGTCGCCCACTGCGCCGCGGCGCCGTCCGCGCTGATCGGCGCCTCGAACTTCTTCGAGCTGGCCGTGGCCGCGGCGATCACCTTGTTCGGGCTCGAATCCGGCGCGGCGCTCGCAACGGTCGTGGGCGTGCTGGTCGAGGTGCCGCTGATGCTCGCCGTGGTCGCGGTAGTGAACCGCACGCGCGCCTGGTACGAGCGCGGCGCGGCGACGGCCGGTAAAATCTGAAAACGGTTTTCACGTTTTTCGGCGGGCGCTAGAATGGCGCGATCGGCCCGAAGGGGCCGCCGCACGCCCGCGATGCCCGCCCGACCC
>Ga0114939_10000674_pt1 | contig 28316 bp, 22 predicted proteins | sample AshMeaCrysSpring_FD_87196 | JGI IMG/M metagenome (GOLD analysis project Ga0114939, IMG submission 87196) | Groundwater microbial communities from Big Spring, Nevada to study Microbial Dark Matter (Phase II) - Ash Meadows Crystal Spring | ecosystem: Environmental > Aquatic > Deep subsurface >...
ATCGACAGCTTCAGAGTGGGTAACCCGTGTTCGGCTGCCATGCTGCCGAGCTGTGCCTTGCTGCGATGGCCGATCACGACATGGTGGCCGCGCTCCGAGAGCCGGTGCGCCAGATCGAAGCAATGCCCGATGGCACCGTTCAGTTCGCGACCGGAACAGAGCTGCAGAATTCGCACGGATCGTTTCCTTGGTGGCTGATGGACAGGAAAAACGCTAGCGAATTCCCATCCTTGGTGGCCAGATCAGTGGCCTTCGGGCACCCCCGCCCATCTGCCGGGGCGGAAGCCTGTAAACAGGTCTGGTCAGCGGGGCGGAGAGCCTGCTAAGAGCATCGCCGGAGGTCAGGGGAGACCACCGCAGCGCAAATCGGGAGCCGCAGGGATGACGTTTGCTCGGATCACCGCGTCGATCGTGGCCAGTCTCTTAGGGATGGCCGGATCCGTGGCCATGGCCCAAACCGCCGGAACTCCCGCGGGCTCGTCGCAGCCTGCCAATGCCAACAACTCGCCCGTCGCAAACGGGCAGGCCAGCGATCCGGCGATCGCCGCCCCCTTCCCGCCGCTGGATGCCAATCAACAGCAACGGCTCGACCAGTTGCTCTCGGCCTGGGAACAACAAACCAACAGCACCCAACAATTGCGGTGCGACTTCCGACGCTGGCAATACCGGCCCGGCGCCGCACCCACCAACGTTCACTACAGCTACGGCTCGGGTGAAATCCGCTATGCCGCGCCCGATGGCGGCCTGTTTCATGTGACCGAACTGTTGTTCTATTCAGGGCAAGACGCAAAAGGTCAGCCAGAGTACAAGCCCGTTCCGACACAACCCGGCGAACACTGGGTCTGCACGAAGAACGCGATCTACGAATTCGACCATGCCAACAAGCAGTGCGTGAAGCGCGAGCTGCCCGAAGGCCAGCAAGCGCTGTCGCTGGCGGATGCTTCCTTGCCCTTCCTGTTCAAGCTGAATCGAGAGGAACTGCTCCGTAGATTCTGGGTCCGCGAGGTGACGCCTCCAGGGAATGCCAATCAGTTCTTCATCGAAGCATGGCCCAAAGAGCGAGAGATGGCAGCCAACTTCCGCCTCGTGCAAGTGGTCCTGGATCGCGAACAGTTTCTGCCCATCGCGCTGGTGGTATTAAACCCGAACTTCGATCCGGTAACCAATAATTCGAAGGACGTTTACGAACTCCGCGATATCAAACGGAACCAAAACCTGAACGGTTGGCTCAAGGAAAAACTGTTGGGCCGCCCATTCATTCCCACCGATGCTCCCCGCGACTACAAAGTCGTGACGGTCCCCGTCGAAGGGGGGCCTCCCAGCTCGATGAAGTTGGCTAACCCCGACCCCCAATCCGCCCCACGGCGCTGATCTGTCCGATCGTCATCCGATCCCCCGCACGGGCTCTGCCGTCGTCAATCGGTCTCTCGTCATGGCCCTGCCCCGGCCCTCGCGCGTCATGCCCCTGACCCGCGACCAAGCGATGGTCTAGGATGATCGCGTGGTTTTCGCAGCGCCAAGGAATGCGACCGATGTCCGATGAAGCGGACCCCGCTTGGGATCCAGACGAAGAAGAGATTAACGACGAACTGGCAAGCGAGGGTGACGAAAGCCCCGCCATTCGGGCGCGTATTCCTGACTCAATTGCACTGGGCGTTTTCAGTACCGGGGCGATCATCGGAACCGGCCCGCACGAATGCGTGATTGACTTTCTGCAGACGCTCCTGCCTCCGCCCCGGCTGGCGGCGCGGATCATCATGCCGCACGTGGTCTTCTCGCAATTCGTCCGAGGCATGGACGAAAATCTCAGCCATTACCGACGGACCCACGGAGCGATCCCGGAGGCTGCTCCCGCCGCCCTGCCAACACCCAGTCAGAACATTGACGAACTCTACGATGAGTTGAAGATTGCCGACGAGGTCCTGAAGGGCGTCTACGCCACGGGGTTCATGATCACGCATGCTCAGGCGGAGCTGGCGATCGACTTTGTCGCCACATTCTTGCCTCAGCCGATCGTCGTCGCGCGGATCTACATGGCAATCGCCCAAGCACCGCAGTTGCTCTCCAGCCTCCGCGCGGCGTACGACCAATGGCGGGATCGGCCCGAAGAGTCGTGAAGCCCCGTCGCAGGGAGTGACCCGTGGCCGCGCCGCCCGTCGTACCGAATCGTCCGTTGGTCTTGGCCAGTGGCTCGCCCCGCCGCAAACAGCTACTACGCAATGCGGGGTACGACTTCGTCGTCGATGTGCCCAGCGAGGGAGCCGAATGTGGCATCTGCAGCCGGGAGACACCCCCGGAGCTCGTCGCACGGCTTGCCTACCAAAAGGCCCGAGATGTCGCTGAACGATGGGCCAACGGCCTGATCCTGGCGGCAGACACCGTGGCCAGCTGCTGCGGCAGGATCCTCGGAAAGCCAATCGATCGCCAGCACGCGCAAGAGATGCTGGAACGGTTGCGAGGCCGCAGGCACGAAGTCTACACGGGCGTCTGCCTTTGGGATCGGCCGAGTGAGCGGCGGCTTGTCGATGTTTCCTGCACGGTGCTGGAGATGGCGGACCTGCCCAACGAGCGGCTGCAGGCGTACTTGGATTCGGGGCTTTGGGAGGGCAAGGCCGGGGCTTTTGGCTATCAGGACGAACTGGATTGGGTAAGGATTCTTGAAGGCAGTGAGTCGAACGTGGTGGGGATGCCGATGGAGCGGCTGACCGCATTGCTGTCAGGGTTCGCACAGCTTGCCCAGGCGTGACCAGCGTTCGCGCGCGATGAACCGTTCAGTCCCGTGACTTCAACGCACGATACCCTTCCAGTCGCTGGCTGCCACAGGATTTCTGGCAGCTGAACGCAATTCGACCTTTCCCTGGTGAATGACCGACGCGACAATCGCCCGCCCTTTCCGCCCGGGAGCATCGCTGCGCCCGGAAGCAATGCCGAACTGCCGGATGGCAGCGTTTGGCCGGTCCAGGGTTGCCGGCGCGTCGGTTCCGAGGCAGGGAGTTACGGCGAGCGAACCATGGCGTTCACCGCGACCCGAGGTGAATAACTCCTTCCAAGATTCCCGAAGTCACGATGTCTCCATTGCGTAGCACCCTCGTTCTGTCAGCGGCACTGGTGGTCATTGGCGGCGGTTCCACCGCGCTGGCTCAGTCCTGGACGCGCGGCATCATTCCGGTGACCCAGCACGACTTTGGGAACGTGGCCCGCGGATCGCGCGCCGAGTACGCATTCGAGGTGATCAATCGCACGGACGAACCATTGCACATCGCCGCAGTTCGAAGCAGTTGCGGCTGCACCAATCCGATCGTGCCAAAGGATACGCTTCAGCCGGGCGAACGAGGCAGTGTCGTCGCAGTCCTGAATACCGTTGGGTTTACGGGTTCCAAATCGGCGACGATTACGGTTGTCTTCGACCGTCCCTACTATGCGGAAATGCAGCTGTCGGTCCGCGGCTACATCCGCAGTGACGTGGTGCTTGAGCCCGCTGAAATCAACTTTGGCGAGGTCCGGCAAGGCGAACCCATGGAACGCCAGATCCTGCTGTCGTATGCAGGCCGCAATGACTGGCAGATCAAGGACGTCAAGGTTCCCGATCCCCACATCCGCGCCAACATCACCGAACAGAAGCGCGGTAACGGTCTTGTGCAGTATCAGTTGTCCGTAGAACTGACGCCGGGCCTGCCAATCGGCGATCTGATCGATCAGCTGGTGCTGACGACCGATGACCGGAACCTCAGTTCGGTGCTCGTTCCGATCCGTGGCCGTATCCTATCGGACCTGACGGTCAGCCCGGCCTCGGTGAGTTTCGGGGCGTTGCAGGCCAGCGACCGAATCACCAAACGACTGATCGTCAAGGGCGACGAAGAGTTTCAAATCTTGAGCGCGGCGAGCAACGATTCGCGGATCCGCTTCACGATCGACAGTGAAAAGATCGCCAAACTGCACTTCATTGAAATGCACTTTGATGCGGCTGGTGGAGAGCCCGGTCGCGTCGATGCGGCGATCAAGATCGAAACGGATCTGAAGGGCGGACGAAGTGTCGAACTCACGGCGGGCGGGGATGTCCTGGCCGAGTAGCAGGCACGCGTCGAGCCACGGTACGACGGTTGCGATCATAGCCCGCCGTTGGCAGCCCGCCCCACAACGGTTGGCCTGCAACCAGAGTTCTCATTCCGGATCTTCTGGCGGCCGCGGAGGATCGGACTCCGCGTCTGCGGAATCTTGGGACGATGGATCGGCTGGTTGCGAATCCACGGCCGAGTCTGCCGCTGCAGCTGGCCGCTCCGTATCTGTTGTCGATGATTCCTCAAGCGTTTCCGTAACGGGTTCACCAACGACTTCATCCGAAGCGGGCGCGGTCGTTCCTCTGTCGGTTCGCGGGGCGAGCGTCGGGGACGCGGCGCGATCTTGCTGGACCGAACCTTCGTCCGATCGGCGAATCCGCGGGCCAGGCTGCGGGACCCGATCGCGACGGATCAGACTTTCTGCAGATTTTCGCGGTGCAGACTCTTGCGACCACCGGCTACCACCAAACTTCTCGGGGACAACCCACGGTAGGTAACGGGCCACTTGGGGACCAAATCCTGGATCTCGGTCCAGCACCCACCAGCACAGCAACAGCGCTCCGACCACACCGATCACACCTCCAAACACCCACTGCACCAGCAGCGCAATCGGATGTACTCGGCGTCGGGCAGGACGCGATGGCAGTGCTTCGATGACTCCTGCCGAGCTATCGGCCGACTGTCGAAATGCCGCCTGAGGCGCCCAGTCAACCCCGTGCTCCGCGCGAGGGGAATGGAGCGAATGCGGCGCCGGCAGCGACCAGCTGCCCACGGCGGATCCGGCCACATCGTGATCGTCGTTTTCGACCTCAATCGGCGACTCGATCACCTCGAGTGCCGGCGGCAATCGATCGAGCACCGCACTCAGCGGGAACGACTCGTGGCAGAGCGGGCAGCGAACCAAGGCTTGAGGCGACGCACCGCGCGCAGGCAGCCGAACAGGATCACCGCACTGGGGACAGAGACAAATCATGACCGACAGCTTTCCCTGCGAGTCGAATCGGCACGCTCATATTCGGCACCAACGCTCGCATCATCAGCGCGTCCGTCAGTGCCAATGGTTCGAGTCACCTGGGCCGCTCGATCGAATCCCCGGCACTTCGATGAACCGCCCGAAAATATCTTAGCTGGGAATTCCTGACGGAGTGATCTGTCCGTCGTAAACCCGGCTCCCTTGAGTGGTGCACCGGCCAGTTGGACCGTGTGGGCGAGCATCGCGTCGGTCCGCGTGGGGTTGGATGGTATCGAGATCCTAAGCTGGGGTTGGCATTTGTCCCGTTGTAGCTCGCGTCCCGTTGCGATTCGGTAGGTTCCGCCGGCCGAATCGGCGGATCGGATCTGAGACAGCGGGTAGGTGCTCAGTTGCGGCCCACTCCATAGACCTCGGCATGCTTTTCCCAAAGATCGTTCACCAGGCACGATGCCGTCAGAGGCTGGCCTGTCGCTCGCAGAATCAAATCGTCGGAAGTCAACCGGCGTCCCCATCGGTGCACATGCTCGCGCAGCCATTCCAACAAAGGTCGAAATTGCCCGCGTGACCACTGGTCATCCAAGTCGCCAAGAGCGCGGCGTGCCGCATGGATCCACTGTGCTGCTGCCAGATTTCCCAGAGTGTAGGTCGGAAAATATCCAAACAGGCCCGCCGACCAATGAACGTCTTGCAAGACACCCTCGCCGTCATTCGCTGGGGATATTCCGAGGTTGGTGCGGTAAGCTTCATTCCAGGCACCGGGCAAGTCGTTCGGTTGAAGCGCGCCAGAGATCAAGCGACGTTCCAACTCGAAGCGGATGATGATGTGCAGGTTGTAGGTGACTTCGTCGGCTTCCACTCGGATCAGCGAGGGGCGGACGGCATTCACCGCGGCGAATAGTTCATCGACGCTGGCATCGCCCAGCGCCTTGGGAAACGCCTGCCGTGCCTCGGGCAGCAGATAGCGCCAGAATGCACGGCTCCGTCCAACAGCGTTTTCCCAGAGCCTCGACTGCGATTCATGGATGCCTAGGGACACCATCGTGCCCGGCGGCAGCCCGTACCACTGGGTATCCAATCCTTGTTCGTAAAGCCCGTGGCCCGCCTCATGAAGGGCCCCATACAGGCCGCTGGCCAGATGCCATTCGTCGTAGCGCGTCAACAGCCGAATATCGCGTGGACCGAGCGTGGTGCAGAACGGGTGGGCAGTTACGTCCAGTCGGCCGGCGTTGAAATCAAACCCAATCGCTTCGGCCGCCCGCCGCGCAAGCGCGGCTTGTGCAGACATTGGATAAAAACGATGGAGGATCGAGGAATCGACCTTCCGGGGACTGGCTCGAATCGACTCAAGCAACTGCACCAGAGAGCCGCGGAGGTGTTCGAACTGCACCGCCAGTGTCGCCTGTTTTGCGTCTGGTTCATAAAGATCCAGCAAGGCGTCGTATGGATCACCGCCGTTGGCCAGAAGGACTGCCGCTTCCCTCTTCAGCGCGATGATCCGTTCCAGCGTTGGGAGAAACTGAGCAAAGTCTTGCGCCTTTCGCGCTGCTTCCCATGCTTGTTGTCCGCGGGAGGTGGCCTCTGCGATGGCCGCCACCAGTTCGGCGGGCAGTCGCCGATCCCGTTCGTAATCGCGGAGCAGTCGATGGATCACACAGCCCTGGGGCGATGTGGGATCGGATGCAAGATTGGATAGGGATAACGCGCGAAGCTCGTCTCCCAAACGATCTTCGGTGCGTCGCCGATGGATCAAGCCACTGAGCGCCGCAATTTGTTTCGCTCGATAGTCCCCGCCAAGCGGCGGCATGCCGGTCCGTTCGTCCCACTCCAGCAGGGCCACGGCACCCTCGAGCAACGCGGTTTCGCGGCAATGGGAACAGACATACTCGAACTGCGACTGGTCAACTGTCATGGTTCGGCACAGCGATTGTGCGGAAGGCGAGAGGTGTGATGCGACGCAGTGCCGTCAGGGATTCGGTCAATCGAAATCCAAGCCGACTCCATCAACTTGTTCGGATCGACAAGGAACTCGGCGGTCGGTCGGCATCAGTGGATCTGTTCGGGAGCTGGCGATGGCGGTGGGTTGGGGGGCGGAGCCGTTGGGGGGGCGGCGGTGGATTGCCCGCCTGGGTTATAGCCCGTCTTGGGGCGGCGCCGCGCCAGCGTACCGTGATGGTCAAGGTGCAACAACTCGCGCTGCAGGATATTCAGCAACGTTTGCAAGAAGGCAACGATCATCGGTCCGACCAGGATCCCGATCGGACCCATCGCCATCACGCCACCCAGCACGCTGAGCAGCGCGAACAGCGGATGCAGTTTTGATTTGCCGTGCAAGACCAGCGCCTTGATCACGTTGTCAATCGACGACACCACGGCCGCTCCGTAGATCGCCAAACCGATAGCTGCCCACCAGCGTTCCTCGGCAAGGGCTAGCCAGATACAACAAGGGATCCACACGGAGGCAGCGCCGAAAAACGGGATCAATGCCATCACGATCGTGATCAGCATGAGCAGGGTCACCGAGTTCAAGCCAGCGAAGTAATAGCCGATGGCAGCGAGCACCCCTTGCACGACAGCGCTGAGAATTGTGGCCAGCACCACCGCCCGACTGACGCGATCGAATTCCTCTAATAGTTCATGCTCGTATTCGCTTTCCAATGGGCTGAGACGCATGACGGTTTCGATCATCGCGTTGCCATCTACGAAGAAGAAGTAGACAGCCAAGACCATGATCACCAAGCCCAACCCCAGCTTGGCGACAAAGGCAGTCGTCACCTCAGTGAATTTGACGAGTTGCGGTTGCAGGAACGCCATCGCCTCTCGTTTCAGGCTGTTCACCTCGGCCGTGCCGGGATTGGCGATCTCTTTGAGTTGGGCCAGCATGGGACCGCCCAGTAGCCGCGCGCGCAACTTGCTGTAGTCGGTGGTGATCGAATCGAGTAGCCCCAAGTATTCAAAACTGCCCGGGCGAGTTTCAGCCAGCGCGTTGACCGCGACCTGTAACTCATTGAATTCTTCATCGAAGGCGCCCGGGCGATCGTCTCGAAAGCCGTCCTGAAACTGGCCGTATGCTTGCTGGAACTGAGCCGCATATTCACGAATCCGCTCCGCTTGCATCGGATCCTGTGAATTGGTCGCGTTGAGCTGTACCAGCAGCCAGTCAACCCGGTGCAGTTCGTCGGCATGTTCCAGTTCCAATCCCAACGCGGCCCGGAGCCGCACCAGTGACTGGTTGTCCAGCTTGATCCGCGTCAGCAGGTCGGTCCCTTGCAGGACCGCAACCGCGAAAACCAGGCCCAGGGGGATCAGTACCGTCAGAAACGCGGTGATCGTGGTCGCCAGCGCGGCCAGATGACTGCGGCCATTGAGCTTCTTTTCCAGCCAGGTAAACAGCGGTCGAAAGATGACGACCAGGACTGCGGCCAGGAATAAAGGCACAAAAAATCCCACCATCACCTTGAAGAACAGTGACCCGATCAGCACGATCACGATCAGCAGTGCGATCAAGGAGATCAAACGCGACACGATACCCGACTCCATGAATTTCGGTCAGGCGACCGACAAAGCTCCTCGTGAGCCAAAACGCCGTCGCCCGGTACCGCTAAGCATATGACAGAACGCTCGCCCGGATCAGCGGCCGACCACTCCGAGCCACTCCCGGCCCGACCCGCGGCAAGTTCCTCGGCGGTCGTGCGGGTCGCGCCCGGCAAGAAGAGCCGCCGCCATTGGTGGTGGCTGGCTCAAGCTGCCCTGCTTGTTGCGCTCGTGCTGGGCCTCTGGCATGCCATCGGATCGGCCCTCCGCGACTTGGAGCAGCGTCGCGCTGCGATGCAGGCCGAAGTGGACCAGCTTGCCGAGGAACTGACCCATACGCCCGCCGGAAGGGCACGGGACGAACTGCAGGCACGCTATGACCGCGCCCAGGCTGCCGTCCCGCAATGGCGCAATGTGAAATGGTGGGAACTCCTGCACGGCGCTGCCTGGTATGCCTTGGGCCTTGCACCATCCGCCTGGTGCTTTCGGCGGCTGCTGGCGGCGTTACACCAGCCCGTCGCGGGGTGGCGTGCCTCGCGCGCCCACGCGATGGGTCACATCGGCAAGTACGTGCCGGGCAAAGCCACGGTCTTGATCTTGAGAGTGGCCGGGGTCGCGGGTCCAGGAGTGTCGAAGTCCGCAGTTGCCATCGCGATGGTCGCCGAATCCTTGCTGGTGATGGCAGTGGGAGCTGCCATCGGAGGATTGCTCGTTGGTTGGCTTGGCGCTTCTCAGAAACTTGCGATCGTCGCCGCAGTGATTGGTGTGGCTGCCATCGGGCCAACGCTGCCGCCTGTCTATGCACTGACGCTTTGCGTCCTGCGGCTCAACATCCCACCCCAGGCACAAGCGGAGTTCGCAGCTTGGCGGCCCTACCTGATCAACCTGCTGCTGTGCGCGCTGTTCTGGGTCGCGACCGGAATTTCTTTTCAACTGATCATCGAAGCCACGCCTGGCGCCGCAAGCATGGGCTGGGATTGGCATGACCTGCCACGAGCCACAGCCGCGATGGCGCTGGCGATCGTCGCAGGATTTGTGTCTTTCCTGCCCGGGGGTGCCGGCGTGCGCGAGCTGGTGCTCACGGCGCTGTTGGAACCCAAGCTGGGACCCAGCACCGCGCTGGCGGCCGCGGTGCTGTCACGGCTTGTCCATATGTCGGTCGAGCTGCTGGTGGCGCTCGTGCTTTGGCCGATTCATCGCCGCGCCGCAATGGGCAGACAGCCGATCCAGGGCTCGAATTCAATCCCGACCGGGTGAACCTTTCGCTGGCTCAAAGGGGTCCCGGGCAACCGCTACCACCCCGATTATCGGAGTCCTGCCCGCGGATTGGCCGATCCATGCTCCGAGCCCGCAAACCCATGGTCGACCGGAGCAGCAGGATGCTGAACACTATAGAGACTGCCTGCAAGAACTACCTGTCGCGATGAGATCGCTTTGGCCGTGGAACTGTCGACACCCGTTTGCTTCGATCTGTCGCTGGTCATTCCAGTGCTCGACGAGCAGGAGAGCCTGGTCCAGCTGCATCGCCAGATCGTGGAGACGGCGGATGCTCAAGGGTGGACCTTTGAGCTGATCTTTGTCGACGACGGCTCGCGCGATCAGTCGTGGCAGATGATCACGACGCTTGCCCGACAGGATCCACGGGTCCGAGGCATTCGCTTCCGCCGCAATTTTGGCAAGGCCGCGGCTCTATCTGCGGGCTTTGCAAACAGCCGCGGAACGTTTGTTGTCACGCTCGACGCAGACCTGCAAGATGACCCGGCCGAGATTCCAAAACTGATTTCGGAATTGGCTGGAGGAAGCGATGTCGTCAGCGGATGGAAACAGACACGCCACGATCCTTGGCACAAGCGCTGGCCAAGCAAGGCGTTTAACTGGCTGGTGGGCTGGCTGAGCGGTGTCCGCATTCATGATCACAACTGCGGACTGAAGGCCTATCGACGCGAGGTCTTGAGCGAAGTCCCTTTATATGGGGAACTGCACCGGTTCATTCCCGTGCTTGCCGCCGCACGAGGGTTTCGCGTCAGCGAAGTCGTCGTCCGTCATCGGCCACGCCAGCATGGACAATCCAAGTACGGTGTATCACGATTGACCAAAGGATTGCTCGATATCGTCACCGTCAATTTCTTGACCGGCTACGGCCAGCGTCCCTTGCACTGGATGGGAAGATGGGGCCTGCTGGCAGTAGCCTGCAGCGCCGCGGGGCTGATTTATCTGTCGGCAGGCTGGATCTGGTCCCGGATGCACCAGGACATCCCGGATTGGCATCTGCATCAGCGAGCCTTGTTCTACTTTTCTATTCTCGGCCTGATTCTGGGTGCCCAGTTGGTCGTGACGGGGCTGCTCGCCGAGTTGTTGGTGGCGGAAGGGCAGCGCCCCAAGCGATCCTACGCGATTCGCGAGACAACCGACCGGTAAGAGGGAGATCCGTCGTGAAGGGAGTTCTCAGCTGGTCCCAAGCGACGTGGGTATGCACGTGTTTGATTGCTGGCAGCACCCTGCTCTCCGTGATCAGCATCCATCGCGTCCAGAGCCGTCAGGGAGACACGCCGTTCCTCAGTGCCAACGACCGCAGCCGCTGGGCAACTATTGCAGCACTGGTGGAGGATGGCACGTTTTCAATCGATCGCTGGCAGGATTACCGGGATCCACAAACGAAGGCACGTTCCTATCAGTCGATCGATCGCGTCCGTCACGTGGACGGAAACGGCATTGCTCACGACTACAGCAGCAAGCCGCCTTTGCTGCCGATCGTCCAGGCGGGTGCCTATGCACTAGTCCGGATGGTGATGGGGTACCGGCTGCCAGAGGATCCATTTGGTGTGGGTCGCAGCGTTTTGGTGGTCTTCAATGCTTTGCCCTGGGGCGTCGCACTGGTGGTGCTGGCGCAGATCACACGCCGCGTGTGTAACACACCGCTGGGCTGGGTCTATGTCGTGGCCGCAGGTGGATTCGCCACGCTGCTGCTGCCGATGACCGTCACGCTGAACAACCATCTGCCGGCTGCAATTGGCGCCCTGGTCGGCTTTGCGATTCTCCAGTCCGATCCGGATGGCGAACTATCGACGGCACGCGGCTGGGTGGCTGGGCTCGCGGCGGGGTGGATGGCGGCCTGTGAGCTGCCCGCGCTCTCGCTGCTGATGCTCTGGGGCGGGTGGCTCGCATGGTTTCATCGATCTGCGCTGGGCTACGGCTATCTGCCCGGCGTGTTGTTGCTCGGTCTGTGTTCGGTCGCTGCGAATTTTGCAGCGCATGGAACATGGCGTCCGGCCTATTCACAGCGCGATCATGACCCGCTGTACGTCTCCAGTCAGTACGATGTTCCCAATGATCTCAGCACGTTGAATACTCAAGAAATTGCAACGCAGTTACTGCAGCGATCACCGTTCCCCGGCGCGCGGGTGGTCGAGGTACGGCGGAGCGAGCGGTCGGAAGAACAGTGTTCGATCGATGAAGTGACGATCGATCAGGCGCCATGGCGACTGGCACTGCGTGTAAGTCAAAGTGGGTTGACACAACTGCGAGGCTGGGGCGACTGGTATGACTACCCAGGCAGTTACTGGACCGGACGTCAGCAGGGAGTCGATCGCGGTGAGCCTTCCCGGCTGACGTATGCCTGGCATGCGCTGTCGGGTCATCACGGGGTGTTCAGTTTGACGCCGCTCTGGCTGTTGTTGCCTTGGGGATGTTGGCTGCATTGGCGACGGGCATCCGGTTCGCGTGCCACACAGGCATTGGTTGCAACGGTAGCAGTCGCTTCCCTGGTGTGCGTTGTCTTCTATCTGACGCGACCCCAGATCGACCGGAACTACGGGGGAGTCAGTTGCGGCTTCCGCTGGATGTTTTGGTTCGCACTCCTCTGGATCTGGCTCATTGCTCCAGCGGCCGATCGCTTATTTGCATCGTCAAACGGCCGAATCCTCGCCATGGCCCTGCTCCTCGCAAGTTTGCCTGCAGCTCTCTTGGCGCTTGCCAATCCATGGCAGCATCCCTGGCTCTATCGGTGGCTGTACGACTAACGCGAAGATCGCGAATCGTTTCAAGGAATGAGGCCCTTACAGCAGAGGTTCGTCAGGCTGCTACGCAGAAACTTCGTCGAATCTTTATCGACTCTCTGTCGCGGACACAGGTCCCCAGCGGTCTACTGTTGCCGACTTCCCTGGGTCTCACTTTTTGAGCAGGATTGATCCTCCATGCCGAACAGCCCAATGTCTCATACCGCGGACGGTGACGTATCGCCTGAACTCATTCGACTTTCCGAACGCGTTGCGGAACTCGAAAGCACCATGCATCTCGGTCGCTGGGTGCGGGTGGCGGTGTTTCTCGGACTCCTTGGTTTTATTGGGGCCGTCACTTGGGGTTTGCTGAAATTGGCAAACCAGGTTCGCAGTCAACAGTATCTGGATGCAATCGCGTCGATCGGGCAGAAGCAAGTCGAACAACGAACACCGATGCTCCAAAAAGAAGTCGAGCAGTTGACGCAGGTGGCATCTCCCATTCTTTCGCAAGCATTCTCCGAACAGGCGAAGAAGGATATGCCGTTGTTTCTCGAAGCGGTAGATAAAGAACGTGAGTTGTTTATCGATGACTTCAAGGACAAGCTGCGGGCCAAGCTCAACAAATCCTATGATGCGAGCCTGCGCGACAAAATGGCAATCATCAAGCAGGTGTTACCCGAAATTGAAGATCCCGTCGTCCAGGAAAGACTAGAGAAGAATCTCAAGTTGGCGATGGAACAGCTGATCGAGAAATATTACATCACGGAGATCGACGTACAGGCGAGGGACATGTTTGCTCAGTGGGACGCTTTTCCAGCGGCGAAGGCCGAAGTGACCGATCAGAAAATTGAGGATCTGCTGATCGGGAATCTGTTGGAACTGGCTCACTACAAGCTGTCACGTCCCGACGCGGAAACCCGGTCCAAGATTCTGGCCGCCACCCGGCGTGTGGATGGCGAGGATGAAGGTCTGGGAAACACCAGTGAGCCTCCAAGCGGCGGCACGACGCAGAGCGTAACCGTCGAGTCCGGTCAAGGGCAATCCGCTCCGGAACAGGACGGTACTCGCTAGGCGTTGTCTCCAATCAAGAAAACGGTCGCGTTGCGATTCAAGGCATCCTCTCTGCCACAGCTTTTGCTGGAGAGAGTCAGAGCGAAAGCTCTTTAGGCACAGCTTGCCTCGAAGACCATGCTCACGACGTTTTTGGATTCGTACGTCCGTTGATTGCTTCCTGTCATAGAACTTACTTCCACTTCCAAAATCAACATCAGTCATGGCCACACCATTTGCTATCGAACTGGATCGTTTGAATCAGCGAATCACACATCTCAATGATGGAATCCGACGAACCAACTGGCTCACGGGGTTGATCGGCGTCATTTCCATCGCGGCGCTCACGGGCTATTTCGCCTATGCGTATCGATTGATCCGCGACGTGGTTCAACCCGACAATGTGGTTGCTTTGGCGGATGAATTTGTGACGGAGAACTTGCCGTCATTGCGGACGAGCCTGGAAGCGCAGGTCAAGGAATCGGCTCCCCGTTGGGCGGAACAACTCAGCCAGCAGGCCCGCGACAGCATTCCTCAATTGCGAACGAACCTGGAAGGATACGCACTGGCACAGATTGACGAGGGAATTGAGCAGCTTGATCTGGTTAGCAGTCTGCGATTGCAGGAGTTTCTTGAGCAGCACAAGGACGGGCTGCGCGAGAACCTGAAGTTGCTGGTGTCGCAGGATCAGTTGCCGGAGGAGGCCATGAAGGAGCTGGTGGAAACGCTCGACGCCAGTTTGGAAACCGACTTGAAGGCCGCCAACAGCCAGTTGCTCGAAAGCATGTATCTGTTGGTTGAAAAACTGCGCCGCCTGAAAGCGGGTCAGAACCTCTCTGAAGAAGAACTCCTGGAACGAGAAATCCTGATGCTCGCACGTGCCATGCAAAATCAGGAACTGAAGTCGGAGTTCATGAAATCGGTCAACTGACCTCTCCTCCCAAGTTGACGGCCGCGGGGCAGGCGCGCTCGACCGGGAGCCCCAGTATGGCCGGCCCATGCGGAGGGGGCGCCAGGCGCTGCATCTGGCTTGTTCGATTTGTCCCGCAAGTGCTAGGGTCGCACCGGGAAGGTAGACCCTGATCGCTTGCAGTGGACATGGGAACACGCGCGGCAGCCTGGCAAATCGGCGCGGTGCTGGTGACTGCGCTAGCGCTCCGCGCCGGAGCGGCGACGTGGTGGCAGGCCCGGCTCGACCAGCGCGGGGTGCTCTTTGCCCTTGGGGACAGCGAGGGATATTGGCTGCTGGGCCATGCAATCGCCACGGGTTCGCCCTATCAGTACGGCGGTCCTGACAGCAAGATTTTTCGCGTGCCAGGATTCCCGCTGTGGCTCGCTCCTTTCACTTTGCTTGAGCCGCCGGCGCGGGCCGTACTCTGGGCGCGGCTGGCGGGGGCGGTGCTAGGCGCCGGCATCGTAGGCTTGGTACTACGTATTGCGTGGCAGTTGGGCGGGCGCCGGGCGGGGCTCCTGGCAGGAAGTTGGGCGGCGATCGATCCGACCGCGATTGCAGCCAGCATTCTCGTGCTCAGTGAGATGCTGTTCATCCCTCTGATGCTGCTTCAGCTTTGGAGCTGGTGGCGCTGCGCCCAGACTTTCTCCGAGCCGTCGTCGGTCCCATGGAACTGGGCCTTTGCCACCGGCGCGCTATCCGCCTGTGCCGTTCTGACGCGGCCCAGTTGGATCATCTACCTGCCGCTGATGATGGCCATCTGGTGTGTCTGGAATCGAGCAAGCTTCCGCCGCCACGCAATGTTCAGCGTCATGATGGCGGTCGCCTTCGCGTTCGTGATGACACCGTGGTGGATCCGCAACTACCGCATCACCGAAAGGTTCGTTCCCACAACCCTGACCGTTGGTGCCAGCCTGTACGACGGACTGAGCCCGATTGCGACAGGTGCCAGTGACACGGGCATGGAGTTCATGGCACGGTTCCTTGTCGAGCAGCAGGCGGAAGACGCGTCAGACAGCACGCCGCTCGTCAGCACTCTTGAATACCGGCTTGATCGGCGGATGGCGCGCGCGGCGCGCGATTGGGCGTTGGCTCATCCGGTAGAAGTCCTGCGACTGGCGGCGGTAAAGGTTTGGCGAACGTGGCGGCCCTGGCCTGAAGCGGTGGAGTTTCCCGGGGGATTACTGCGGTGGTTTGTAGCGATCAGCACAATCATTGTTCTTGGGTCGGCCGCTTACCGCATCATCGGGCGTGCCGATGACGGGTGGCTGGTGATGCTGCTTGTATCACCAGCGTGGTATTTCACGCTGATCCATTGCGTCTTTGTCGGTTCGCTGCGCTATCGGATGCCGGCGATGATCGCACTGATCCCGCTTGCCGCGTGCGCCTGGCAAATGCTGATTCGAACCTCGCGGTCGACGGTGATCCGATGACCGGCGAAGCACCTGCCCCACCAGCCACGCCCCCAAGGCGACCGGAGCGCCGCCCGCCGCGCTGGCGCGCTCCATGGAGCATGGTGGTGACGGGAATGGCCGGCGCGGTGCTTTATGGCTGGTTGATCGTCCCGTCCGCCGTAAATCGTCAGCTCAAGCGTGCCGTGGCAGTCCAACTGCAGGCCACGCTGCCGCACCTCCAACTGACGCTTCGCAACACGCGTTACGACCCTCAGGTCGGTTTGATCCTGGAAGGAGTTGAGATCAAGCCTCGGGGTGACCGCAGCGGAAGGCGAACCGCGCGGATAGCGGAACTGATCTGCCGAACGAAAGTCGATTTGCAACAACTGCTGAGTCGACCCGTTCAGTTTGAAGAGTTGATTGTCAACGGAGCAGAGCTGTGGTGTGCGCCGGACGCGACAGGCCAATGGAATATCCAGTCGCTGGTCGGAACAAGTCGAGCATCGTTGAATTGCCCAAGGGTCCACGTCATCGATGGCCGCGTCCGGATCTTTTCAGATCAAGAGTACCGTTATCCACTGTTGGATCTTGACGATGTCGATCTGTTGATCGAGAGCCGCGACGCGGAAAACAAGCTGCTGTCCTCTCTGCATGCGACGGGTGCGCAACTGCGAGGGATCAAGCTGACGGCGGAGTACGATCGCGCCAGCAGAAAATGGCGCTCTCGGTTTGCTGTCGACCAGCTTCGCCTGGATGGGCATCAGCTCGTGGACGCATCCGAGCGTTTGGCGAAGCGATGGTCCGCGTGGATGGGTTGGACCGGTGTCTTGCGGATGGAGGGATCGCTGACGGGTACAGGCACGACGGTGGCCGAACAGCAACTGAAAGTGGAGTTGTCCGAGGGAGCCTATGATTCGCCGCGGCTCCCGCGGCCACTGCGGAACATGTCTGGGCGACTCCGCTGGGATGATGGGCTACTGACCGTTGATGAGTTGCGTTACATGGTGGGCGCCTCCCCATTCTCGATGGCGGGTCTCGTTCGGTTTTCGCCGCAAGGAGAACTGGCCAGCATCGAGGCTCAGTTGGGCAGTGATCGAATGATCTTTGAGGAAGATTGGGCAGACTATCTTCCCACGCGTTTACGCGAGCTTTGGCTGCGGTGGCGGCCTGCTGGCTGCATCTCGGTTCGGGGGCGAGTGCAGTATGCCGAGGGTGTCTGGCAGCCGGCGCTGGCAGTGCGTTGCCATGACGTGTCGGTCCAATGCGCGAAGTTCCCTTATCCCATCAGGCAAATTGCGGGCGACGTCTTGGTAGATGGTGAACGGATCGCGTCAGAACGGCTTGCTGGATTTGCTGGAGAGGTTCCCGTCACCGCGGCATTCGCGACCACATTGAGAAAGAAGGCCCCGCCTGTCGGGATTTGCGAACTGCAGACGGCCAGACCAATCCCAATCGATGACCGGCTGTTCGCCGCCCTCTCACCGCTTGGCAGTTCACCCACACGGTTACAGACGTTCGTCGAAGAGCTGCGACCGCGCGGCGGACTGGAATTGCGAAGTGGTCGTTGGGATCTGCTTCCCAATGGTCATGTCGCTCAACGATTGCAGCTGCAAGTTTCCGATGGAAGTCTGCAGTGGACGGGGTTCCCATACCCGATCACACGAATCGCCGGTCGGATTGAAATCGATGGCCAGCGACTGGAACTGGTCAACCTTCAAGGCCAGAACGCCAACGCCATGGTGACATGCCAGGGCTTCTGGCAATTAGGCAGTGGAGGAGATCCCTTTGATCTGGTGTTCCTGGCCCAAGCGTTGCCACTCGATGAGCAGCTGCGCGCATGCCTGGATCCCGAATCGCAGCAACGGTGGGACGCCTTCCGTCCGAATGGCGTTGTGGAAAATCTCGCGGTGCAGTTCCGGCGCGGCAGTCCCAACGCACAAGTTGAACTGACCGTCCACGCGGAACAAGCCATCCAAGGCACCCATCCGACGCATCACTTGCAAGTCAGGCCACAGACCCTGCCCTATCAATGGGAAATAGAACGGGGCCAAGTGCATTACGAACACGGTCGGGTGAGGATCGAAGGCTTGCGTGCGCGGCATGGCCAGTCGTTGATCGTGGCAAATGGTCATTGTGAGCGGGATCCTTCAGGCACATGGCTTCTGCAATTCGAACTGGGAGTCGACAGTCGCTTGCGGTTGGATGCAGAACTGCTTGATGCTCTTCCGGCATCCGTCCGCGCGCCGCTCTATCCATTGCGTTTGACCGAACCGTTCGGTGTCTATGGGACGACTCAGTGGGCCTTACCCACGACAGAGCGTTCGCCGGCGGAATGGGCCTATGATCTGACACTTCTGTTTGAAGGGAACGGCTTAGGTGACTCTGGACTGGTGCATGAGATTCGTGGGCGTGTCACAGCTCAGGGGAAGCGGTCCACCGACGGCATGCAGTTGCGGGGCGAGCTTGATCTGGATTCGATGTTCGTCAAGGACATCCAAGTAACACGTGTCCGCGGTCCGATCCTTGTCAGCAACGGCCAGGCGTTTGTCGGTCAATCTGCTCCTCTGGCGGAGGGGCCGCGAAAGAGCGTCGTCGGCAGTCTGTTCGGCGGATCGATTGTACTGGACGGGAGTATGGAGTTGGCCAGCGGTGATTTCGACGGATCATTACGCTTGATGAACGCGCAACTGGGCGAGGCGCTTGCCGATCTGGGGCATCCCGATCCCTCGCATCAAGGAGTCGTAACGTCCCAAGTGGACTTCCAGGGCCAACTGGGAAACCTGTGGGTGCTTCGCGGTACAGGACAGGCGACACTCCGCGACGCAAGACTCTATCAATTGCCACTGCTGATTCGGATGATGAACCAGTTGCGGATCTCCCCCTCGCCAGATGCCGCCTTCACGAGCGGCGATGCGAGATTTCGAATCGAGGCCGACACAATGCAGGTTCAGTCCCTGCAGTTAAGCGGCGGGTTGGTCTCGTTAGATGGAGCAGGCACCGTTAGTTTGCAACACGAACTCGATTTGCGGTTTCGAACGATCGTCAATCCGACGAGTCCTTGGAATCGCGTGACGCGAAATCTCCGGGAGACTCCCTACAACCTCCTGATGCTGGAGGTCTCAGGGACCATCGACGAGCCACAAGTGCAACGGATGGGAATGCGAGAAGTCAATCGATGGGGCTCACGCGCGACGGAGCGATTCAGTCGATTGCCGGAGCTCTTTCGCGATCGGCGCCAGGGCGCGACTTCCCCAGCCGATCCGGCTGCGGGGGCTGTGCTTCGCTGAAGCGTTGACGGACTCCGCGGCAAAACGCGAATGAACCGGCGACCGCGTGGCCATCCCGCAAGCCCTGCAGAAGAGAAAGGAGCGAGCAGATGCAGGTACCCTCCATACCATCCGCTGCCGGCGCGTTGGGCGCCGCGCTGCCGGCGACCGCTGCCGACCGTGAATCGCAGGCAGTTCTCGATGCCGGCCGGCAACGACAATCGGCTCCAGGACAGCCGACGGTCGAAGCGACAACCGAGGTCGAAGCCGGCCATGGCTCCGAGGACCGAGGCGGGAACGGCCAGGAGCCGTGGCAACGCAACAAGCCATCGCGATCCGATCCGCCTTCGCCAGGGGAAACAGATGAATCCATTCGACCACCAAGAGCGGCTTTGACTGACGGCGGCCGACTGCTCGATCTAGACGCCTGAAGCCGGTGCACGGCCTGTGGCTGAACTTGCCAGCCTGCGGCCTTGTCCCTGTCCGCAGGGGCATGCTCCAATCGACCCCACACGTACCCTCGATCGGTTTAGCCCGTCGGGCAACACACGGCCGCCGAAAGACGACCCATTCGCATATACGGTCAGCGCATGAGTTTTGACTTCGTAAAGATGCACGGGGCAGGCAACGACTACATCTATGTCGATTGCTTCCGACAGAAGCTTGACGGGGATCTGGCAGAACTGGCGCGACGCGTCTCCGACCGAAGGTTCGGGATTGGAGGGGACGGCCTGATTCTGATCCATCCTTCGGCGATTGCCGATGGGAGGATGCAGATGTTCAATGCCGATGGCAGCGAAAGCGAGATGTGTGGGAACGGCATTCGCTGCGTCGCCAAATATCTCTACGACCACGGGCTTGCCCGTCGCACTTCGCAAAGGATTGAAACAGGGGCTGGTGTGCTTCAACTGCGGCTTCATCCCGGCCCAGATGGCACCATAGCGCAAGTGACTGTGGACATGGGACCACCGCGACTTTCGGCGGAACTCATTCCAACGACTCTGGCTCCACCCGGAGACCGCGTCATTAACCAGCCGCTGCAGATCGATGGACACTTGATGAAAGTGACCTGCGTCTCCATGGGGAATCCGCACTGCATTCAATTTGTTGATGAACTGACCGATCCGCTGGTCCTGGGCATCGGTCCGCAGATTGAGATCGATCCACGATTTCCGCGGCGTACGAATGTTGAGTTCGTCAAGGTTATTTCCCGAAATGAAGTCGAGCAACGGACCTGGGAACGCGGCTCTGGTGAAACGTGGGCCTGCGGTACAGGTGCTAGCGCGGTTTGCGTGGCTGGAGTGCTCACGGGAAGGACCGAGCGACTGATCAAGAATCGCCTGTTGGGGGGGACACTTGAATTGAACTGGGATGAAACGACCGACCATGTCTTCATGACAGGTCCGGCGGTTGAAGTCTTTGCAGGCCATTGGTCCGATTGAATGGACTGAACTCTTAAGGATGAGCCCAGCGATGGTCAAGCAAAAGAAGAAGAAGGCAACCTGGCGGCGGAGCAGCTCATTCAGTGTGGGTGGATTCGCCTTATCAGCCATCATGCGGCCTTGGATGGCGTCCCTTCGATACGAGGGTTGGTTTGAAGAGCCTCACTGTGATCCGGCTGAGCCAGACTTTTGCGGTCGAGCTGTGATGATCACTTGGCATGAGTATATGCCGATCTTTCTCTATCTCCGCGGTCACTGTGGAATCTCTCTGCTGCTGAGCAAGCATCGCGATGCAGCCTTTTTGGCGAGAACGGCACAACTGTGGGGATTTGGCGCTATTCGTGGCTCGACAGCTCGCGGTGGCGTTCGTGCGCTGCGCACCATGTTGAAGCAGGATGAATCGTTGAGCATAGGAATCGTGCCCGACGGACCTCGCGGACCGCGCCGGCAGTTGGCTGCCGGCTGCATCTACCTGGCCAGTCGATTGAAGCTGCCGATCGTCATGGGGGGCTTCGGTTACGACCGACCATGGCGATATCGAAGGGCTTGGGACCAATTCGCAGTACCCCGGCCGGGCAGTCAGGCTCGCCTTGTGATCGGAAGCCGTTACTGGGTGGAACCCGATGCGGATCGAGAGCGTCTGGAGTTCCATCGCCAGGAGGTGGAGCGGAGGCTCAACGCGCTGACGATCATGGCTGAACAGTGGGCTGCGGGCGGTAGACCTCCCGCCGATGGAACGGTCCGCGTGTTGACTAGACAGCCTCGCCCGCTGATGCGCGATCGCTGGATTTCCACCGTCCCGCGGCCGCAGGCCGCTGAGGATTGCCTGCCAGTGCCATCCAGCGTGCCTCTGACATGCGCCGGCTAATTGCGGCCTCGGATTTCCGGTCACCGCTTTCGCGGTTCGTCTGCCTGTTGATATCGTGGGTTCAGGAAGCTCTCCGGCGGGCATATTGGATTGGCGTGGATCTGAACCTGCCGGGAGGTATGCCCCGTTATCCAATCATGTGCCCAAGCGAATGACTGCCGAACTCTCCAGGTCGGGGCAAGCTGCCGCGTTGACGATCAGCGAATTGAACGCAGTGGTCAAAGAATTGGTAGAAGGTTCCCTGCCCGCGCTTTGGGTCCAAGGTGAAATCTCCGACTTGGCGCGTCCACGCAGCGGGCACTTGTATTTTGGATTGACCGATGGCGAGTGTCAGGTGCGCGCATGCGTCTGGCGATCCTTCGCGGAACGACTGACGCTGGAACTGCACGACGGTTTGTCGGTGCTTTGTTACGGACAGGTGACCGTTTACCCGCCTCGCGGAACCTATCAACTGGATGTCCGCCGGATCGAGCCGATCGGCATTGGCGCAAAAGAACTTGCCCTGCAGAAATTGAAGCAGAAACTGGCGGCGGAAGGCCTGTTTGCGAGCGAGCGGAAGCGACCCCTGCCCGGCTTCCCGCAAAGGATCGGCCTGGTGACAAGCCCCACGGGCGCGGCACTGCATGATTTTCTGGAAGTAACTCGCCGTCGCTGGCAGGCAGCACACGTGATCGTGATCCCAACGCGCGTCCAAGGCGAGAATGCGCCGGAAGAAATCGCTCGCGCCATTCGAATTGCCAATCAAGTGGATCCGCCATTGGATGTGCTTGTGATTGCGCGCGGGGGCGGCAGCATCGATGATCTTTCGGCGTTTAACACCGAGGTAGTCGTTCGCGCTGTCGCGGACACCGACATGCCCAGTGTATCGGCCGTAGGCCACGAAATTGATGTGACCCTTTGCGATCTTGCTGCAGATCAGCGGGCCCTGACGCCGTCGGAAGCAGCCGAACGCGTGTTCCCCGCCGGCGACGAACTGCGGCGGCAAGTCAAAGACTTGGTTGAACGGGGTTATCAAGCCATCATCCGCGCCATCGGCCAACGCCAGCAGCGATTGGACAGTCTGCTCAGCAGACCACTGCTGGAGAGGCCCACGGAAATATTGCTGTGGGAACACCGACGACGACTGGAGGATTTGCAACGCCGTGCTGCAACCGCTTGGCAAACGCAGAACAATCAGCACCGGCATCGCTTGCAGCAGCTAGCGGCTGGTTTGACCGTCTTGAATCCGCTGCAAGTGTTGAGAAGGGGCTATTCGATGACGCACTGTCTCGATGCAAACGGCAAGCCGATCGAGCCGCCGCTTACAGAAGCAAGTCAAGTTGTGGTCGGCAGCCGGTTGGAAACACAGTTGGCCCAAGGCAAGTTGTGGAGTGTCGTCATTCCACGAACAGAAATGGAAGAATAGCGACCGAGGCCAGGAAAGACGCCGCGGGTCGCGCGGAACCGATTCGATCCGCCGCTTGGTTTCGCTGAGACCTGGCCGATCCGTTCAACGATTGGTCTGATTCGGTAAACCTTCCAGCGCGGATCGGATTTCTTCGATCACCGACAGGTCCGTTTCAACTGTGAATCGCGAGTGCAAGGCTGCGATCGCGTGGGGCGTGCCCAGCTGCCCCAGTGCCCAAGCCGCCGCGCCACGGAGCAGCGCTTCGTGATCATCGAGCAGCTTGCACAGGACGGGTTCAGCCGGCCCATAGCGCTGATTGCCCACGATCAGTGCGGCATTGCGTAGAACCCCGCGACGTTTGGTGCGAAATATGGGCGTACCGCGAAACCGAACGCGAAAGGCCCGTTCATCCAATGTCAGCAGCTCGACCAGGTCCACAAGCCCTGCTGGCTCGCTGCCCGCTAACTCGGCGAGCGATGACTCGCTTCCTCGCCGATTCCAGGGACAGACCTCCTGGCATACGTCACAACCAAACAGCCACTCGTTGAAAGAGGCCCGCCAAACCCTGTCGATCGGACCGCGATGTTCGATCGACAAATAACTCAAGCACCGTGTTGCATCGAGCACATAGGGCGCGGGAAAGGCGTGTGTCGGGCAAGCATCCAGACAAGCGCGACATGTGCCGCAATGTTCTGCGGCATGTGGCGGATCCGATTCGAACTCCTGATCGGTCAGCAGGCAGGCGAGGAAGAAGTAGCTCCCAGCGTATTTGTTCAGCAGCAGAGTATTCTTGCCTATCCAGCCTAACCCGGATCGCTGCGCAAACTCGCGTTCCAGTAACGGCGCTGTATCGACCACTCCCCGAACATGCGCTCGCGGTACCTGTTGCTGGAGTGTTGCCGCCAGATCGCAGAGCCGGTCGTGGACCAGGTCGTGATAATCGGCGCGGCCCCATGCATAGCGGGCGACTCGACCGCTACCAGCCAGCAGCTTTGCCGCGGGTTCCTGTGTTCGATAGGGATATCCGAGCATCATCAGGCTGCACGCTTCGTTCAGGACATGCTTCGGATGCTCGTACGCACTACTCCGTTTTGCGAAGTAGTGCATCTCTCCGGCGTAACCTCGGTCGATCCATTCAAGCAAACGGGGGAAACCTCGCGCTGCCGCCGCAGCCGTAAAGCCGACGAGATGAAATCCCAGTCCATAGGCGGCCGTACGCATCGTCTGCGTCAGTCTCGAAGCATTCAGCGGAGGTGCGTCTGGACCAGTCACGGACTCGGGCTCGCGGGAACGCGGTAGCGCGATCGAACCTGCGCTAACTTCGCATCGCGCGGACAGTGAACGCGATCCACCAGCGCAGGTTCAATCGCCATCCGATACATCGTACTTCTGCGGCCGACCGCCAGGACGTTGGCTCAGATGCAGGCGAGTCTTGGTTGTCTGTCATCGAGCGACCGCCCAAAGGTCTGACAGGCCCATCTCCTGTACATGCGGGGCAGCGATACATGCGATGGGCGGTCACGTGCGGTTGAGATTAGCGGGTGAAAAAGGGCGTCGATCGGGCCAAATGGCAGCCACAAGTCGGTCAGGCGGTGCGCGGCGCAATGGGCCGCCATCTCTTGGTGGAAGTGCTCTGAGTTAATCCCCGGTCATCGCCTTGGTTTGCGGCTGGGCTGGCGCTGGGCGGGACCGAAGATTCGACCGGTCGACGATCGACAGGGCATTCGGAAGCACCCTACAAGCGGTGGATTCGCGCGGACGTGAGGCAGGCTCTTGCCCCGGGCCGTCTGCTATGGATTCAGTGAGATGCCCCGCCAGCCCGGCCGGTCTTTTGCCAAGGCAATCGGCCCCGAGTAGGATGGGCGGTTTGAGATGCGTGGCGGGCGTCCCTCGGGGGGCGTACCGCGCGGGATGCAGCCCCTTATTCTTTGCGTCCCGCAGCGTCTGGAAATTGGCGCGCCCTTCACCCACTTTTCCCACCAACGGCTTCCGATCATGCGCTCTTTGCCTCCAAACTCTCGCCGACAGTTTCTCCAGAGCCTGGCTGCCGCCGGTACAGCGGGGATTTTGATTCGTTCGCCCCGTCGCGCGTTGGGAAATCAGTCAGCCAATGACAGGCCGGTTTTTGCGACGATCGGTCTTCGTAACCAGGGTTGGGAAATCACCGGCAAGTCATTCAAATTTGCTGACTTCGCCGCACTGGCCGACATCGACGCAAACGTGTTGGCGGAAAATGTCGAGAAGGTCGAAAAGCGACAAGGAAAGAAGCCGGACGCGTATAGCGACTATCGCAAGGTGCTGGATCGCAAAGACATCGATGCGGTCATGATCGCGACACCCGACCACTGGCACACGAAGATCGCGGTAGAAGCGATGTACGCTGGCAAGGATGTATATTGCGAAAAGCCGCTGACACTGACGATCGATGAAGGCAAGCTGATCGAGAAGGTAGTCAAGGAAACGGGCCGCGTGTTTCAAGTGGGCACGATGCAGCGGACCGAGCTGGAGCAACGGTTTCTTCAGGCGATCGCGTTGATCCGGCACGGCCGAATCGGAACGGTGAAGAAGGTAACCTGCGGCATCGATGCGATGGAAGCCTCGCCCCAGATTCCTGTGGCACCCGTGCCAGAGGGATTGGATTGGGATTTCTGGCTCGGTCCAGCGCCCGAAGTTGCCTACCGCGCCCTGCCCGAATTGCGTGTCGGATACGGTGGCGGGGTGCCGTTATACAGCAACTGCCACTACTCATTCCGCAACTGGCACGAGTACTCGGGTGGCAAGTTGACCGACTGGGGAGCCCATCATGTGGATATCGCGTGCTGGGCATTGGGCGCGACCGAAACCGGGCCAAGCAAGGTCACGCCGGTCCAGTACTCGTTGCCGGTGGAATACAAGGATGGATATCCAACGGTGGATGATCGATACAACGCGGCCACAACCTTCAGGATTCGTGCCGAAATGCCTGGCGGGGTTGAACTGATCATCACCAGTGAAGGCGATAACGGAATTCTCTTTGAGGGCACCGAAGGAAGATTCTTCGTGAATCGTGGCAGGATCAGCGGAAAGCCCGTCGAGGACTTGAAGGACAACCCGCTGCCTGAAGGCGCGATCGAGGAAGTCTATGGTGGGCCGGTCAGCGAAAACCATACGGCGAACTTCGTCGAAGCAATGAAGTCTCGAAAGCAGCCCATCTCAGACGTCTGGTCTCATAACCGGATGCTCGAAATCTGCCATCTTTCGAACATCGCCATGCGACTGGGTCGCGAACTGCAATGGGATCCGGTGAAGCGCGAGATCGTGGGCGATGACCAAGCCAATGCATTCCTGTCGCGCGAAAGCCGCAAGGGGTACGAGATCAACGCCTAAGCGGACGCTGACGAAAATCCGAGGAGCGAGATGGTTGGCAGACCATCTCGCTCATGGGGTCGAGTCCACTGCGCAATGGGCGTTCTGGTGGAGGCAGGCGGAGGCTTGCAAACGTTGAAGCGACTCAGCCGGAGGCGCTCGTGTCTGCCGCCGCCACTCGTGCATTGGAAGGCCTGCCCGCGGATGGTTTGGGCGGATCGGCAGGTGGCGTTCCGGTATCTATGGGAAACTGGCATTGGGATGTGAACGAAGCCATACGCCTTGCGGGACTCGATGCCGAACCCTGGAGTTGAGGGGACGGCGGATCCGCATTTCATTGATCGTTCCGGCAGACCCGTGGCGGGTTCTGGCCAGGCCTCAGGCCAGGTGGTTCGATGCGTGATTACTTGAAGCGCTTGTTTCAATATGTGGCTTGGGCGGATCAACGCGGTTTGGATGCCGTCGAGCAGTCGGGGGCGTCTCAGGCGGAGGCCCTACCGCTGCTGGCGCATGTTCTGGCCGCGGAGCACCTCTGGCTCTGTCGTCTGTTAGGCAAGCAGGCGAGGTATTCCGTGTGGCCTGAGCTCGACCTGGACGAGTGTCGAGCTTTGGCAACGGAGAACGCGGATGGGTTTCAGCGCCTGTTGGGTCAGCTGTCTGACAGTCAACTTTCGGCGATGATCTCATACCGGACGACCGACGGGCAGGATCGAAGCTCCACGGCGATCGACATTCTGACTCAAGTGGCAACCCATGGGCCGTACCATCGTGGGCAGATCGCCAAGTCCATTGCACGGCATGGCGGCACTCCGAGGAACACCGACTACATTACCTTTGCCCGTGAAGTTCCGTAGTCCGCCCACAGCCAGGCATTTCTTTGTTTTGCAGGCGCCTTTGGTCTGCGACTACATGCTTGGGGCGATCCGAGGAATTTGGACCTGCCGTGCCAACCTCAACTTCCCATACATCGAATGAGTGGGCTGCGGACGGACTGCTCAGGTAAACGGCCGTGGTCGCGGTCTACCGGCAGGGGAACCTCAAAGAGTTCCGAAGCTAGACTCTCCATGCCTTTGGGGCAGACTTTCGCGTCACGCCAGGATCTCTTGAGACGGTTCTGAAGAGTAGCGAGAGATGTATCTGGATTTCGGGAGCCGAACATTCGCAGATCGTATGCGAGAATGATTGGCAGTCGTTCGCAAGAGGACGCGAATCGCGTGAGAGCGATGGTGATTGAGCGAGAGGGGCGGAGCCCGTGTAAAGACACAAAAACAAAAAAAGCCTCTTGGGCGAACCCAAGGGGCTTGAAAAATCCGGCGATACCTACTTTCGCGCTTTTGGCACTATCATCGGCTCGGAAAGCTTAACTGCTGTGTTCGGGATGGGAACAGGTGTGACCTTTCCGATATGTTCGCCGAAAGAGCTTGCCGGAGCGGTCAAGCCCACGGCAAGCTGAGTTGTGCGGTAATGAGTCGTCTAGTATCTCAAGAACGGTGACGTATGAGATTTGCCGAAGCGAATCCAATACGGACGTTGCGAGTGCGAGGTATCGATGGCCAAACCTTCGCCCGTTAGTACCGGTAAGCTGAACACATTACTGTGCTTACACATCCGGCCTATGATACCTGGTCGTCTTCCAGGGGGCTCTCGCGATTGCTACGAAACCTAATCTTGGGGCAGGCTTCACGCTTAGATGCTTTCAGCGTTTATCCGTTCCATAGTTAGCTATCCAGCCGTGCCACGAGCGTGACAACTGGTACACCAGAGCTATGTCCAACCAAATCCTCTCGTACTAAGGTTGAATCCCCTCAAGTTTCGAACGCCCACGGCAGATAGGGACCGACCTGTCTCACGACGGTCTGAACCCAGCTCACGTACCGCTTTCATTGGCGAACAGCCAAACCCTTGGGAGCTTCTTCACCCCCAGGATGCGATGAGCCGACATCGAGGTGCCAAACCGCCACGCCGCTGTGGACGCTCGGTGGCGATAAGCCTGTTATCCCCGGAGTACCTTTTATCTGATGAGCGATGACCCTTCCATACGGAATCACCGGA
>Ga0114939_10000675_pt1 | contig 28291 bp, 18 predicted proteins | sample AshMeaCrysSpring_FD_87196 | JGI IMG/M metagenome (GOLD analysis project Ga0114939, IMG submission 87196) | Groundwater microbial communities from Big Spring, Nevada to study Microbial Dark Matter (Phase II) - Ash Meadows Crystal Spring | ecosystem: Environmental > Aquatic > Deep subsurface >...
AATCAGCAATTAGCAATTTTCTATCCTCACAATTTCCTCAAATTCTCTGACTATAACCAAAAGTGTGGGAATCAGGTTGCATATCAACTACCCGCATCTATCTTCAAATGCAACAGAAGGAAGCAAGTCATGGTCAGATCATTCGTAAATGGCACAACTGCTACCGATGTCTCTAGAGAGCAAGCTTTGGTGTTGCCTTTTCGGGAAGTGGGGATTGTAGATATTCCTTTAGTTGGTGGGAAAAACGCTTCTTTGGGAGAAATGATTCAACAGCTAGATCCTAAAGGCGTCAAAGTTCCGGATGGCTTTGCTACCACAGCCTTCGCTTACCGCTATTTTATTGAGAAGGCAGACATCCAAGCCAAATTAAGGGCAATTTTTGCAGATTTAGATGTGGAAGATGTTAACAACCTGCGTCAAAGAGGCAAACAAGCTCGTTCTTTGATGCTACAAACACCCTTCCCGCAAGAACTACAGGACGCAATTACTGAAGCTTACACCAAGCTATGCGAAGAATATGGTACAGACACCGATGTAGCAGTGCGCTCTAGCGCTACCGCTGAAGACTTACCAGACGCAAGCTTTGCTGGACAACAAGAAACCTACCTCAACGTCCACGGTTTGCGTGGGGTGCTGGATGCCTGCCATAGATGCTTTGCTTCAATTTTTACCGACCGTGCTATTTCCTACCGTCAAATCAAAGGCTTTGACCACTTCAATATTGCCTTGTCGGTAGGTGTGCAAAAAATGGTGCGCTCTGATATGGCATCTTCTGGTGTGATGTTCTCTATCGATACAGAAACAGGTTTCAAAGATGCCGCACTGATTACCGCCGCCTATGGTTTGGGTGAAAACGTGGTGCAAGGTGCAGTCAACCCAGATGAATACTTAGTATTCAAACCAACTCTAAAAGCTGGCTTCCGCCCAATTCTAGAAAAACGCTTGGGCACAAAAGAAATCAAGATGGTGTACGACTTGGGCGGTTCTAAACTGACCAAAAACGTTCCCGTACCCGTCAGCGAACGCCAGGAATTTGCCCTCAATGACGACGAAATTTTACAACTAGCAAATTGGGCTTGTATCATTGAAGACCACTATTCCCAAGTACGCGGTACCGCCAGCCCGATGGATATTGAGTGGGCAAAAGATGGTATCACTGGGGAATTGTTTATCGTCCAAGCACGCCCGGAAACGGTGCAATCCCAAAAGGTGCAAAACGTCCTGAAAAACTACCAACTGCAAGAAAAGGGCGACGTGGTGGTTACAGGTCGTGCCGTTGGAGAAATGATTGGACAAGGTAAAGCTAGAGTTATCCTCGACGTACATAATATCCACCAATTCCAGCCAGGGGAAGTGTTGGTGACCAACCGTACCGACCCGGATTGGGAACCAATCATGAAAAAGGCTAGCGCTATAGTCACTAACCAAGGTGGACGCACCTGTCACGCAGCGATTATCGCTAGAGAAATGGGTATCCCAGCAATTGTTGGTTGTGGTAATGCAACTACCGCTATCAAGTCTGGTGATGATATCACCGTTTGCTGTGCGGAAGGTGAAACCGGGAAAATTTACAAGGGACTCTTGAAATACGAAATCAAAGAAGTGCCCCTAGATAATATCCCCCGCACCCGCACCCAAATTATGATGAATGTGGGCAACCCGGAAGAAGCTTTCAGCTTCAGTTCCATCCCCAACGATGGTGTAGGGTTAGCCCGGATGGAATTTATCATCGCTAACCACATCAAAGCCCATCCCTTGGCATTGTTGCACTTTGACGAACTAGAAGATGAGCTTGCTAAGTACAAGATTGCCGAGTTAACCGCCCAGTACACAGATAAAGCCGAATTCTTCATCGACCAACTGGCGCACGGTATCGGGACTATTGGTGCGGCTTTTTACCCCAAACCCGTAATTGTCCGCATGTCTGACTTCAAGAGTAACGAATATGCAAACCTCTTGGGTGGCAGACAGTTTGAACCAAAAGAAGAAAACCCGATGATTGGCTGGCGTGGTGCTTCTCGTTACTACGACGAGCGCTACAGCGAAGGCTTCGCTCTGGAATGTCAGGCGATGAAGCGGGTACGGGATGACATGGGATTAACCAATGTGATTCTGATGATTCCCTTCTGTCGCACACCCCAAGAAGGTCAGCGCGTCCTGGCTGAAATGGCAAAATACGGTTTAGTCCGGGGTGAAAATGGCTTGCAAGTCTACGTGATGTGCGAGTTACCCAGCAACGTCCAGCTAGCGGATGAGTTTAGCAAAGTATTTGATGGGTTCTCCATTGGTTCCAACGACTTGACACAGTTAACCCTAGGGTTGGATCGGGATTCGGCTTTGGTAGCGCACCTATTTGACGAACGCAACGAAGCAGTAATCCGGATGGTGAAGAGTGCGATCGCCACCGCTAAACAATACAATCGCAAAATCGGTATCTGCGGTCAAGCACCCAGCGACTACCCAGAATTTGCTCGCTTCCTAGTGGAAGAAGGTATCAGTTCTATTAGTCTTAACCCTGATTCTGTACTCAAGACGATGCTAGAAATAGCAGAAGTTGAAAAGTCTCTACCTTCTTGAGTCCTGAGTGGTAGGGTGGGTAAAACTTTGCCCACCTGATATCTTGCATCGCAAGGCTCTGCCTTGATTTCTGGTTCCCAGGCTGAGCCTGGGAACGAGGGTTTTGAGGCTCCGCCTCCAGATGATTGCAACTGGTGCAAGATGTGAACCACTCTACATTTGCTATTCCCTGTTAAGAGTTCCCTCTTAATTAGTTAGTAACTCTTGATTTGCTAGAGTTTTGCTACCCAGTGTTTTCGGTAATTGTGAACCTAGAGTGACAATCATAATGGTCATATAAGAAACCAGCGCCATCCATAACAGGTGATTATTGTGGAGATACCATGCTGTTGCAGCTAGGGGGATAAAACCGATAGCAAAGGCTAAAAGCACAGCATTACGAATGGTTGCACCTGCTTTTAAGCCAATAAAGTATCCTTCTAACATGAAAGCGATCGCAGTTAATCCCAACAGCGGTAGCAGCCAAATTGCATAACTACTAATGTGTTCGTTCACCTCTGCATGATTGGTCAATACTCCAAATACTGTATCTGGGAACATCACAGACACGATGGCAAAACCTAGGGCAATAAATAAACTGGTAATGATAGAAATAGTCAACAATGGCAGCATCTTCTCTGTTGTACCTTTCCCCTGAAAATTGCCAGTCAAGGTTTGGGTTGTCATCCCTACCCCTTGAATGGTAAATTGACTCAACAGAGCTATTTGCAACAGCAATCCGTTTTCTGCTAAGGTAATTGTTCCCATTGTGGCGCTCAAATTTGTAAAGATGGCATAAGTAGAAATCAATACTAAAAATCTCACTAGAATATTGGTTTTGAGAACAACAGTTTCTTTTAGAGCCACCCAATCAAAAACCTCTTGTAGAACGGCTGCTAATTTTGCCCATTGAATGCTGAAGCAGACTCCCACCAAGCCAGTAAATAACGCCAAATACTGACTAATTGCAGTAGCTAATCCCGCTCCCATGCTTTCCCATCCCCACTTGGTAATCATCAAATAGTCCAGCAAGACATTAGAACCATTGCCAATTACAGACATCAGCAACACCAGACTATTCATTTCCCGCCCCGTAAACCAACCAATCAACACAAAATTCAGCAACACCGCCGGAGCAGCCCAAATTCTAGCAGAGAAATAGTCAACTCCAGAACTTTCAATTTCTGGAGAACCGCTTAAAATCCAGAACCCCAGCTTTTGAATTGGGTATTGCAACAACAAGATGACTAATCCCAATCCCAGGGCAATTACAGCACTCCGCATCCCCACCAATAATATACTTTTGTGGTCATCCATGCCCACGGCTTGTGCAGTCAAAGCGTTCACACTGGAGCGCAAAAACTTTAACACCCGGTAAAGGTAGTCAAACAGTATAGTAGCCAGAATGACTCCTGCTAGGTGGCGGATATCTGCTAAATGTCCCAAAAAGGCAATGTCAACAATACCCGCTAAGGGAACCATCATGTTGGAAAGCATGTTAATGCTTGCCATTTTGTAAAACCGTGGTAAAAAGTCATACTCAAGTGAGACTACTGGAAGTCGCATAAGCGTATTTTTTCGTTGTCAGCAACAAAATGATAAGGTAACATACACTGTTCCTGTAGTAGTCTTAATCGCATCTTTAAAGAAAGGTTTCAGAAACTATTTTTACAAGGAAAATAAATTTAAAATTTAAGTACCACAAGAATAATCACTTCATCTTCTATCCCACATCCCAGCTTGACTGTCCTGGGACTAATTACAAATACATAAAGGACTATTAACTATGTTTCACAAAATTTTGGTGGCTATAGATAGCTCAGAAATTGGTCAGCATGTGTTTGATGAAGCCTTAGCTTTGGCAAAAAAAATAGACGGTCATCTAATGTTGCTCCATGTTCTTTCCCCCTTTGACGAGCAATATCTCAACCCGGTATTTATTGAACCAGCTGGGGTTTACCCCAGCTTACACAGCGAAGCATTGAATACTTACGTGCAGCAGTGGGAAGGACTGAAAAAAGAGGGGGAAGAATTATTAGCACTGCTAGCTCAAGATGCGATCGCTTCTGGTGTTCAGGTAGAATATACCCAAAGCTTTGGCGATCCAGGACGGACAATTTGTGATTTTGCTCGGAATTGGGGGGCTGAGGTGATTATCGTCGGTCGTCGTGGTCGCAGCGGTTTCAGCGAGTTCTTCCTCGGTAGCGTCAGCAATTACGTCTTGCATCATGCTCACTGCTCAGTTTTAACAGTGCAAGGGAAACCTGTTGTCTCTGAGGAAGTACAGGAACAAGAAACAGTAGGCACATGTTAATTTGACAGTAACGGATGCGGCAGCGGATGAGTAAGGGATGTAACGGATAAGCTATCTGTGGGGTTCACAGACCGAGGATGCGCTACAAAGGCTGAAGAACTGAATGCAGAAATGGGGAATGGGTCTATTACCTATTCCCCATTACCTATTTTATTTTTTTGCTGCTTGTCGAGTTTTCATCAGCCATTCCGACGCTAAAGGATTTTCTGGCTCCAGAGCAGCCGCTTCTTGAAAAAACTTTTCTGCTAAACTAAAATCTTGCAGGTGATAATAACATTCTCCAATTGAAAAAGTCGCTACAAATGCCGCTGGATTAATTTCTAGAGATGCCATAAAATCATAAATTGCTTGTTGATATTGGCTTAATTCCATGTAAATAAAGCCTCGGTTATCCAGAACTTCATATAAAAATGGAAAAATCTCTATTGCTTCTGTATAGGCAGCAATTGCCGCTGCTAAGTTTCCTTGGTCTGTTAAATTATAACCCCGTTTATAAGCTTCAGTAGCTTGTTGAATGACACTATTGAGTTCTTGATCAGTTTCTTCCAGATATTTGCGGAAATTGGTCATTTTGAGATACGTATAATACCCCTCTAGTTCTTCTCCGGTAACGGGCACATTAATAATAAATACTGCTCGTTCCGCAAAACTCACAACAGGAGCATGTAATCCCTGAATAGTTAAATTTTGGATATCATTAACCGTTGGGGGATGGGAAAGAGGCTCATACCAAAGAATATGCCAGGTATCTAACGTCTCTGACCAATGCTCAATCTTTAAAATTTTACAGACATCAAATGTATGCTTCTCTTCATTTTTTACATAAATGATGTCGCCTGCTTGAAATTTACGAATCATTTGCATCTCCTGATTGCTGTTCAATTATGGATGAAGAATAAATATAGAGTTACAAATAAACATGGGGTTTGGACAATTGAGTTAGGGGAATGGGTAATAGGGGATTAGGGGTGACTAATGACTGCTAAATCTCGCGCTCCATTTACTTACAATAGGCATACTCTCTATAAGCTTCACGAGAGAATGCAGCTTTTCCAGAAGATAGAAGACAAAATATGGAAGACAGCAGGGAAAAGTAAAAATAGACACCCCCGTCTGGCGGGTAGAGATGTTTGGTGTTTTGATGTTCGCAAATCAGGAATCACCCTCTAAGGAAGTGTAGTTATATATCGGATGACCTTAAAAAAGGTCAATGATTCCCGCATATGGGTGCTTGTGGAAAATGGAAGCTTCATCTGTTGAATGATTCAACCCATCAAGTTTAAGGAGAAAAGTACAATGGATCTCAATAGATTAATCTCTGGCAGCTACGATGAGGAATATGCCAGTCTTGACCGAGGTTACCTCGAATGTGAAGAAATGTTCGCCCAAGCTGATAAATTCATCAAAGAAGACAGACCAAGAGAAGCTGTTGAACTTTTGTTAAAAATTCTGCAACGCAACCCACAGTTCGGCAAAGCTTACAATCACCTTGGTTGGGTTTGCGAAAACAAATACAAGGATTACACCCATGCCGAAGAATACTATAAGAACGCAATGAAATATGCGCCACATTATCCGGCTGTATATCTGAATTACGCTTATTTTTTGTCAAATTGCGGACGTTTTGATGAACTCAAAGCACATTTAGACATGGCATTGACTCTGCCCTACGTCCTCAAAGAAACAATTTACAACGAGTACGCTATAATGTATGAAATGCAACAAAATCCCGAAGAGGCAATGAATTATTATCTCCAATCCGCAATGAGTACCCTTGACAAAGACAAACTCATTCGCCTCCAAGAATCAATCAACCGTTGCCAGAGTAAGATTGAGTTAAAAAACTCTCTCAATAATTATTACCAAACAAATCAATAAGTTTCAATATCATAGCTCGGCTTCACTTGGCATAGCATCAAGGTGTTGATAAACATCTCGGTGCTATGCTGGCAACACTCAACATTGCTTGTATCTCACTCCTTATACCCCTCTACGTCGCGGTGGAGGGGTAATTTAACGTGGCTGTGAACTGAACAACCCAATCCCTAATCCCCCTATCCTCACAACTTCCTCAACTTTGTTTTCTAAGGTAAAGCTATGGCTATCAAAGCTTCGACTCTCACTTACCCGTAAAACAGCGTAACAACCATGTTGATTGCCAATACTGTTCCGATAAAGCTTAACCTCCCTTATAACAGTATTGGTTTTCTGACTGGCTAAGGACAGCGGGAATCGGTACTAGGGACTAGTGACTGGGAAAGAAATTCATCCCTAGTTCCAGCGTCCCTGGTTATAGAAGAGACAAGCTTTGCGAATGCAAAATTATTCTAGTTGTTCCATTGGCGATATTTGGCAATTTCCCAAGGGTAAATATGATACAAGAGAATATTTCTATTTCCACAGCGAATTATCAGCAGAAGAAGATAACCTTCGCCACTATAGACGGTAATGAAGCCGTTGCCCAAGTTGCGTATAAATTAAATGAAGTTGTGGCAATTTACCCCATTACCCCTTCTACTCCAATGGGTGAATGGGCAGATGCTTGGACTACAACTATGCAACCCAATCTCTGGGGAACTGTCCCTAGTGTGATTGAAATGCAACACGAAGGTGGTGTAGCTGGGGCACTGCACGGTGCTTTGCAAACTGGGTCGCTGACGACCACATTCACCGCTTCCCAGGGATTATTACTGATGATCCCGAACATGTATAAAATTGCTGGGGAACTGACATCAGCAGTTATCCATGTAGCAGCCCGTTCCCTCGCTGCCCAAGCACTCTCAATTTTTGGCGACCACAGCGATGTCATGGCAGCCCGTGCTACAGGTTTTGCCCTGCTGTGTTCCAACTCGGTGCAAGAAGCACACGACTTTGCTCTCATAGCTCAAGCCGCAACTCTTGAGTCACGCATTCCTTTCCTGCATTTCTTTGATGGCTTCCGCACCTCCCACGAAGTATCAAAAGTTTCATTACTTGCAGATGATGATTTGCGGGCGCTGATTGATGAAGATTTAATTCGCCAGCATCGGGCGCGTTCCCTGTCCCCCGACCGCCCTGTAATTCGCGGTACAGCACAAAACCCCGATGTATATTTCCAAGCCAGAGAAACGGTAAATACTTACTATGCTGCCTGTCCAGATATTGTCCAGAAGGCAATGGACAAGTTCTCCCAACAAGTCGGACGCAGCTATCACTTATTTGACTACCACGGCGCTCCGGACGCTGAACGAGTAATTGTATTGATGGGTTCGGGTTGTGAGACTGTCCATGAAACCGTAGACTATCTGGGCGCCCGTGGTGAAAAAGTGGGTGTCCTGAAAGTGCGGCTGTACCGTCCCTTTGATAGCAAACGCTTTGTGGAAGCTTTACCAGATACAGTGGGTGCGATCGCGGTCATGGATCGTACCAAAGAACCCGGTAGCGCTGGCGAACCCCTGTATGTGGATGTGGTGACTGCTTTACATGAGCAATGGGATACTAAAGGACTAGGGACTGGATACCCAATTCCCAAAGTTGTAGGTGGTCGTTACGGACTGTCTTCCAAGGAATTCACCCCGGCGATGGTGAAAGCTATCTTTGATAATCTCGCGGCGGAAACCAAGAAGAATCACTTTACTGTCGGTATTAACGACGACGTAACTTTCACCAGTCTTGACTACGACCCCAACTTTAATATCGAACCGGATAACGTTGTTCGTTCGATTTTCTACGGCTTGGGTTCCGATGGTACGGTTGGTGCTAATAAAAACTCTATCAAGATTATCGGTGAAGAAACCGATAACTACGCCCAAGGGTATTTTGTTTACGACTCGAAAAAATCCGGTTCTGTCACCATTTCTCACCTGCGGTTTGGTCTGGAACCTATCCGTTCTACCTATCTCATCAACCAAGCAAACTTTGTCGCCACTCACCAGTGGACGTTCCTAGAACGCTTCGATATGTTGGAGCATATCGTCAATGGCGGTACCTTCTTGCTGAATGCTCCCTACTCCCCAGACGAGGTGTGGGAACACCTTCCTCGCATCACTCAGGAGCAAATTGTTAACAAGCACCTGAAATTTTACATCATCGATGCCAATAAAGTAGCGCGAGAAAGCGGCATGGGTGGACGTATTAATACGGTGATGCAAGTATGTTTCTTTGCTATATCGGGAGTTTTACCAAAAGAAGAGGCAATTAGCCACATCAAGCGTTCCATTCGGAAAACCTATGGCAAGAAGGGCGATGAAATAGTCCAGATGAACTTGCGGGCGGTAGATAACACGCTGGAACACCTGTATGAAGTGTCACCTAAAAATACAAATAGCAGCATCGAACTACGCGCCCCCGTACCCGACACTGCTCCTAACTTTGTGCGCGATGTTCTGGGTAAGATGATTTGCGGGCATGGTGATGACTTACCTGTGAGTGCTTTACCAGTAGATGGTACTTATCCCAGTGGCACGTCGCAATACGAAAAACGCAACATCGCCCAAGAAATTCCTGTATGGGACCCTAATGTTTGCGTCCAGTGCGGTAAGTGCGTCATGGTCTGTCCCCACAGCGTGATTCGCAGTAAAGTTTATCACCCGCAGGAGTTAGAAAACGCCCCGGAAACCTTCAAGAGTATCAATGCCAAAGATAAAGACTGGCATGGGTTACAGTTTACGATTCAAGTAGCAGCGGAAGACTGTACGGGGTGCAGTTTATGTGTCGATGTTTGCCCAGCGAAGAATAAATCCCGACCGCGTTTAAAAGCAATTAACATGCACCAGGTGGCACCTGCGGAAGAAAAGCAAAACTGGGATTTCTTCTTAAATCTTCCCAACCCCGATAGAAGGGAACTGAAGCTGAACCGGATTATCCAGCAGCAGATGGAAGAACCACTGTTTGAATTTTCCGGTGCTTGTGCGGGTTGTGGGGAAACACCTTACCTGAAGTTGGTGAGTCAATTGTTTGGCGATCGCGCCTTAATTGCCAATGCAACGGGTTGTTCTTCGATTTACGGCGGTAACTTACCCACAACCCCTTGGACTCATAACGCCGAAGGAAGGGGTCCTGCTTGGTCAAATTCCCTGTTTGAAGACAACGCTGAGTTTGGTTTAGGCTTCCGTGTCTCGGTGGATAAGCAACGAGAATTTGCGGCGGAGTTACTTACCCAACTAGCACCTAATTTAGATATAGCGCTAGTGGATAGCATCCTCAAAGCCGAGCAAAAAGACGAAGCCGACATTTACGAACAACGCTCAAGGGTAGCAACCCTCAAGCAACGGCTAGAGGAATTATCTAGCGCAACAGATAACGCCGAACTAAAATCCAAAATCGAAAATCTCAAATCTCTTGCTGATTATCTAGTCAAGAAGAGCGTCTGGATTATTGGTGGTGATGGTTGGGCTTATGACATAGGCTTTGGTGGATTGGATCACGTCTTAGCAAGCGGTCGTAATGTCAACGTTCTGGTCCTCGATACTGAAGTGTATTCCAACACTGGTGGGCAAATGTCAAAATCCACACCTCGCGGTGCTGTGGCTAAATTTGCCGCTGGTGGTAAGCCTGCCGCCAAGAAAGACCTCGGTCTAATTGCTATGACCTACGGTAATATTTACGTCGCCTGTGTGGCAATGGGAGCTAGAGACGAACACACTCTGCGGGCTTTCCTAGAAGCTGAAGCTTACGACGGACCATCCTTGATTATTGCCTACAGCCATTGCATCGCTCACGGTATTGACATGGCAACAGCAATGCACAATCAAAAAGCAGCTGTAGAATCTGGACGCTGGTTGCTCTATCGCTATAACCCAGACCGTAGCGCTACAGGAGAAAACCCACTACAACTAGACTCCCACTCTCCCAAGATGGGTGTCGAGCAATTCATGTACATGGAAAACCGCTTCAAGATGCTCACCAAGAGCCATCCCGAAGCAGCGAAGCGCTTGTTGCAAGCAGCCCAAGCGGATGTCAACACTCGTTGGGAATTGTACAAATATATGGCGAATCGGGAAATGGGGAATGGCGAATAGGTAATAGGTAATAGGTAATGAGGGGACAAGAAAGACAAGCGGAAAATTCTTGCCCATTACCCATTACCCATTTCCCAGTCCTCATTACTGACGAAGGAGAAGGTGAGAAATATGGATTTGACCACGACATACATGGGATTGACGTTGCGATCGCCCCTGGTTCCTTCCGCGTCACCGCTGTCGGAAGAGATTGACAACATCAAGCGGATGGAAGACGCGGGAGCAGCTGCAGTTGTAATGCATTCGCTGTTTGAGGAGCAGTTACGGACCGAACGTTACGAACTGCACCACCATTTAACTGAGGGTACAGAAAGCTTTGCCGAAGCTTTGACTTATTTTCCCGAACCCGCGAGCTTTCGTGTAGGTCCAGAAGAATATCTCCAGCATATTCGCAAAGCTAAAGAAACGGTAAACATTCCGATTATTGGTAGTCTCAACGGTTCATCCCTGGGTGGATGGACTAGCTACGCACGTTTAATTCAGGAAGCGGGTGCCGATGCTTTGGAATTAAATATTTACTATGTTCCAGCAGATATGGATTTGACCACGGAACAGATTGAGGGAACTTATATCAATATTCTCCAAGCTGTCAAAGCCGAAGTCACAATTCCCGTCGCTCTTAAGCTTAGCCCCTACTTTACCAATATGGCGAATATGGCGAAGCGTTTAGATGTAGCGGGGGCGGATGCTCTAGTACTGTTTAACCGTTTTTATCAACCAGATATTAACCTGAACAACCTAGAAGTAGAACCGAATGTACTTTTAAGTACACCCCAAGCGATGCGCTTACCCCTGCGCTGGATTGCTATTCTCTACGGACGTATCAATGCTAGCTTGGCAGCTACCAGCGGTATCCACAAAGGACATGATGTGCTGAAAATGCTGATGGCAGGTGCAAATGTTACCATGCTTTGTTCCGTATTACTGCGGCATGGCATCAATCATATCCACACCATTGAGAAGGAAATGCGCGAGTGGATGCAAGAACACGAGTATGAATCTGTACAACAAATGCAGGGTAGCATGAGTCAGCTACATTGCCCCAACAAGAGCGAATTTGAACGCGCTCAATATATGCGAGCAATTTCTACCTATAAATCTGAATGGGTAAATCACGTTTACCATCCATCCTATTTCTTTGGATGAAGGGGTAGGGGGTAGGGTGTGGAGGAAAACTTCGTTACACCCAAATTTGAAAATAATCTGAAATTACATTGGTACAATTGTTCAGAGCCAAAAGGCTGTATTTATTTGTGTACAAGCCTTGCAGGTATGGTTAATACATTTGCACCCAGGTAAGTTCAGATTAATCACATCCACCACCACAACTAACTGTTATACAACCCTTGCACCCACTCCCATTCTTTGGTTAATCCTTCTTTCAAAGAAACTTGCGGCTGATAACCCAGAATTGAGCGTGCTTTAGAGACATCAGCAGCGGTGTGACGAGCATCTCCCCTGGCTTTTTCTAGGTGGTTTCTCCGGATGGGGTGTCCAACAATGGTTTCCATTGTGTCTAGGATATCTGTTAACACCACCCGGCTACCGCCGCCGATATTGAAGATTTCCCCCACAGCTTCCGGGACTGTGGCGGCGGCTAAATTAGCTGCTACAATATCGCCAACAAATGTAAAGTCCCTGGTTTGTTGTCCGTCACCATAAATGGGAATCGGCTGATTTAGCAAAACTGAGCGGAAAAATTTATGAAATCCCATATCAGGACGCTGCCGAGGTCCGTACACTGTGAAGTAACGTAAGGATACAAACGGTACACCGAAATTTTTCTGGTACAGTCCGCCCAGTTGTTCGGCTGCTAGCTTAGTGATACCGTAGGGAGACACTGGTTTAGGACAAATTCCCTCGTGGGTTGGTAAAGTTTCCGCATCACCATATACAGAAGAAGAGGAAGCAAACACAAATCTCTTGAGAGTTTTGGCGTCCTTTGCAGCCTCCAACAATACTTGCGTAGAGTTAATGTTTCTTTCAGTGTAAGCGCGGAAACCCTCCCCCCAACTTGCCCGAACTCCCGCTTGGGCTGCTTGGTGATAAATTATCTCTGCGTCTTCTAACAGTGGTTGCCAATCTAAAAACTGAATATCTCCCTCAATCAATTTAAACCGGGGATGATTGTCTAAATGAGCAATATTTCTGCGTTTTAAAATTGGGTCGTAGTAATCATTGAACTGGTCAATTCCGATTACATATTCCCCTTGGTTTAATAAAGCATCTATCAGAGTAGAACCTACAAAACCAGCCGCTCCAGTAACAATGCTAACAGTCATAAGCAAAAAAATTGGTGTTAATTACTGAATTAAATATGCCCAAATTAATTACTTTATCTATCAACCCATGATAATTGATAACAGTAGATATTCTGATTTTTTTAACTATTTAACTAGTTATGTAAATGAATTACAACAATCTATTCTAATTACAACCAGCTAATTTAATGTAGTCATTAGTCATTAGTTTCCCATGCCCCATGCCCCATGCCCCATGCCCCATGCCCCATATGCCCCATGCCCCATAAGGTCTGTTTAGACATAAACTTATTGAAGCTTAATTACAACAGGAGGGAGCGTGAAAGTTTTAGTTATTGGTAGTGGGGGTCGGGAACATGCCCTGGCTTGGAAGTTACTGCAATCATCGCAAGTTGAGCAAGTTGTCTGTGTTCCTGGTAATGGTGGAACGGCGACTATGGCGCGTTGTCAGAATTTGTCTTTATCTGTGGATGATTTTGCTCAGATAGCACAATTTGCCCTGGATAATGGCATTTCTCTGGTGGTTGTCGGTCCGGAAGTCCCCCTAGCTATGGGTATTACTGACTACCTGCAAACCAAAGGTTTGATGGTGTTTGGTCCGACAAAGGCTGGCTCCCAGATTGAAGCTAGTAAGGCTTGGGCAAAAGCCTTGATGCAGGAAGCAGGAATTCCAACAGCTAAAGCTGCGGTATTTACGGAAGCAACAGCAGCAAAATCCTATGTCAAGTCCCAGGGTGCGCCAATTGTGGTCAAGGCAGATGGCTTAGCTGCTGGTAAGGGTGTAATTGTTGCTACCACAGTGGAGCAAGCACAGGCAGCCATTGATGCGATTTTTGGCGGGCAGTTTGGCAGTGCAGGGAAATTTGTACTGGTCGAGGAATGCTTGGTGGGACAAGAGGTGTCTGTGCTAGCTGTGACCGACGGGGTGACGATTCGCCCCTTATTACCAGCCCAAGACCACAAACGCATTGGTGAGGGCGATATAGGCGAAAATACCGGCGGAATGGGAGTCTATGCTCCTGCACCAATTGCCACTGCAGAAATTATCGCACAGGTGGAGGAACAGGTATTGCAAAGTGCGATCGCAACTCTCAGGAAGAAGGGAATTGATTACCGTGGTGTTCTCTACGCGGGGTTGATGGTATCACCAGCGGGTGAGTCTAAGGTATTAGAATTTAACTGTCGGTTTGGCGACCCAGAAACCCAAGCCTTAATGCCGTTATTGGAAACGCCCTTAGAAGACATTATCCTTGCCTGCATTCAACAGCGCTTAGCAGACTTACCCCCCATTGCTTGGAAACCGGGAGTAGCGGCTACTGTGGTGGCGGCTGCGGGGGGTTATCCGGGTTATTACGAGAAGGGGAAGGTAATTACAGGCACAGGCGAAGCAGAGGCTTCTGGAGCAACTGTATTTCATGCTGGAACGAAACTGGTAAACAACCAGGTAGTAACCGATGGTGGTCGGGTGTTGAATGTGACTGCTGTAGGAGACAATTTTGACCAAGCCTTTGCCCAGACTTACGTTGCGCTAGAGAAGATTCACTTTGAGGGAATGTATTATCGGCGAGATATCGGTTATAGGGTCAGATCCAGTGTTAATTTTTAGTTGTTAGGGTTTATTACAAAAAACAACTAACAATTTATTTAAGATGCTGGAGCTTATAAAAGCAATACGAGAAATCATTGCCCATTGGTGGTCGGAGTTTACCATCCAGACCAAGCTAATGGCAGCCACCACCTTGGTGGTATCTTTGGTGATGAGCGGTCTAACTTTCTGGGCAGTGAATACGATTCAGCAGGATGCTCGCTTGAACGATACGCGGTTTGGACGTGACTTGGGACTGCTGCTCTCATCGAATGTTGCCCCCCTAATTGCTCAAGATAACCTCACGGAAGTTGCCCAGTTTTCCCAACGCTTCTACAGCGGCACTAGCAGCGTCCGCTACATGCTTTACGCTGACGAGGACGGTAAAATCTTTTTTGGCATTCCCTTCTGGCAACCAGAGGTGGAAACTTCCCTGTCAATTGAGCGTCGCATTCAGCTACCAGAGGGTTACGCGGCTGATTCTGCTGAACCCCTAGTGCGCCAGCATCAAACACCTGACGGGGAAGTCACTGATGTGTTTGTGCCCTTGGTTCAGGACGATCGATATCTGGGGGTGTTAGCGATTGGGATTAATCCCAACCCTAGGGTGGCTACTTCCTCTAATCTCACCCGCGATGTCACCATTGCCGTGTTTGTCTCGATTTGGGCGATGGTAATTTTAGGCGCGGTGTTTAACGCCCTAAATATCACCAAACCGATTAAAGAGCTATTGGTGGGGGTAAAACAAATTGCGGCGGGAAATTTCCAACAACGGATTGATTTACCCCTTGGTGGCGAACTCAAGGAGTTAATTATCAGCTTTAATGAAATGGCTGAGCGGCTTGAGCGCTACGAAGAGCAAAATATTGAGGAACTGACAGCAGCAAAAGCCAAGTTAGAAACCCTTGTTACTACTATCGCCGATGGTGCAGTGTTAATTGACAACGACATGCAGGTGATTTTAGTCAACCCCACAGCTCAGCAACTATTTGGTTGGGAAGGAGTCGATGTCGTCGGGGAAAATGTCTTGCATCGCTTACCACCTTCTGTGGAGATGGAAATCCGAAGTACGCTGTACGAAATGGCAGCAGGAGCCAGCGAAACCGCTGAATTTCGGATTGCGTTGAGCAATCCGGTTAAGCGTACTATTCGGATTCTGTTGACCACAGTTATCGGTCAGTCACGGGATAGTATTAAAGGCATTGCTATGACGATTCAGGATATTACCCGCGAGGTGGAACTGAATGAAGCAAAAAGTCAATTTATTAGTAATGTCTCCCATGAACTGCGAACACCCCTGTTCAATATCAAGTCTTTCATCGAGACTCTGCACGAATACGGCGAAGATTTGAGTGAGGAACAAAAGCACGAGTTTCTGGAAACTGCTAATAAAGAAACTGATAGGTTAACTCGGTTGGTAAATGATGTCTTGGATGTTTCCCGTCTCCAGTCAGGACGTCGCTATAACTTTGATGCGGTGGATATAGCACAAGCTATTGAACAAACACAGCGTACTCACCAACTAAATGCTAAGGATAAAGGCGTTGAACTAATTCATGAAGTTTCACCTAACCTGGCACCAGTGTTAGGTAATTATGATTTGTTGCTGCAAGTGTTGAATAATCTCGTGGGTAATGCCATGAAATTCACCAAAGCCGGTGGTAAAGTAGTAATTCGTGCTTATGAACTAGAATCCCCACCCACCAGCCACAAAAATATTCCTCAAGTGCGAGTAGAAATTGCTGATACTGGTATTGGGATTGCACCGAAAGACCAACAAGCAATTTTTGACCGCTTTATTCGGGTAGAAAACCGAGTTCATACTATCGAAGGGACAGGTTTAGGGTTATCAATTGTCCGAGATATTATCGAAGAAAAGCATCATAGCAAGATACATCTGGCAAGTGAAGTCGGTGTTGGTACAACCTTTTGGTTTGACCTCGCTGTATTTCAGGAAACAGCGCGGGGTGATAATATCCACGTTGCTGAGACAACTGCAGACAGTAGTGAATCTCCGGTAAATCTAGTTTAAGGGGACTCTTGACTCTTGACTCTTGACTGGGTATGGGACATGGGACATGGGAAAGTAATGACTAATGACTAATCACAAAGCTACTAAAAAACTGATTAGTAATAAACCCAGCAACAGTAGCAAAACTTGATTGTGTCTCACCCAGTTTTTGACCTTGACAGCAAAACTGCTGCTGTATTTTTGCTGCTGCAACTCTAATTGGCTTTGCTCTAGATTTTGATATAGAGTACATTCTTTGGCGTAGGGACGCTGGGGAAAGTTACAAGTATCGTCAGCATGATAAGTGCAGGTGTCGCACAAATATCCTTCACCAGTAGCACGGTGTAGGGGAATACCTGGATGACCAAAAGCTTTTAAAGTTGTGCGACAGGAAGGACAAATTACAGCTTGTCTATCAACGGGTTGATGACAGTGGGGACAAGATATGCTACGCAAAACAGGTGAATAAAACGGTATTTTTTCTGATTATAGCTAGTCTAATTTTCCATCTGTCCGCAGATAGAGAATAAGGTATAGTTTTTACAATTAATCTTCATTAAGTATGTTGCTAAATTATTGGACTAATGATAAGTATGAAAGTTTTTTACCTTTCAGTTAATTATTTACAATGGTAGTGTAAATAATTAACAAGGAATTTTTGTATTTTTCATGAAGTTTTTTAAGAAAATATATAGAAATGTTAGGTTATATGTATGCCATAAAGTAGATAACTTTGCTAAAGAAAATAGATAAAATTTGTTGATGCAAAATTTATCTGCCAGTTGTGGTGAGGAGGTCAGCCCTTTGTTAAAAGGTGCCTAGCTATACAATACTGTGCATCAACCTGTTGATTTAACTCCATCATTACGTAAGCAAACAAACACCAAAAAAGTTGCTCGAAAATCCGTTCTTGCCAGGTGCTGTGTGATTCATAGATTATTATCTCTATCTCAAGTGGCTGTAAAAACTGTTGGGTGTAAAAAAATACTTGATATCAGAAAATCAGGCTATTTGCTCAGGGTATAAAGTATCACTGCAAATCTACTAGTTGTTTGAAATTTTCAACTTAGAAACCCAAGTTGTTTTCCTGGTTTGACATCTGGTTAAGAAGTTTATTTTTTTTTATAAAATATATATATTGACTCTCAAATCATTACATTGGTAAACTCAGAGAGAAAAAATTTTATTATCTTTAGTATCTAATTAATTGGAAAATAATTCTAAAAACTCAGGAGGAGAATTCAGCATGATCCAGTCAGTTTGCCAAGAAAAAAAACAAATATGGGGTAATTTTTTCAGTGCCATTAAAGATGTTTTTCATGACATAAATTCTATGTATGAACTGTTGCCAGCACAACAGTATCTTCAGGAATGGGAACAACAATTGCCAATTGAAGACTTTGTTATCAGTAAAAACCAGCTAGAAACTCAAATTCATAGTTTGCGATTATTGCTGAATACAATAGATAGGGTTGATTTATTAAATGAAAATATAGACAAAATAACCCAGGATAAATTATTCAAATACCAGCAAGATTTCTTATCAAAAAATATTGTATTTAATTCGGATAAAGCTGAATTAAATAAATTAGATAATTTATGGCTGTTAAAATGGATATTGGCTGAAACAAAAGCAGTGCAAATAGAATTGAAAAATTTATATTTTGAACTAGGGAATCAAATCAGAATTAGTTCCCGTAACTGGGAAATGGAGTTTATTAAGCAACAACAAAAAGAAAATAATTCACCTATTTGGTTAATAGCTGAAGACCTACTGCGGAGCAATCCAAATCTACAGCCCATTCCCTTGAGATTTTTCTTCTCTCCTCCCCTATTACCAACTGTTAATTTTGCTGAGGCTACCTATTCTCTGGGCAGTTTTCCCGAAATGGAAAAATCCCTTGCCAGAGACTTACGGAAATTGTTTGAAATTTATTCAGCTAAAGGCAGACCTGTAGAGTTTTTTGCTGGAGGATGGACGAATAGAAGATTTCACAGTGAAATAGCTAGCAAAGCTATATTTAAAGGGCTGAAAACTGAGCCAAGTGTGATTTTGGAATCGATGATTGAAGGAGATACTTTTGATGTAAGTTTCGCCTCTTGGGGAATAAATGGGGTTAACTATCGTTATCAAACATTAATTTCCTTTTCTTGGCGAGAGGTAATTTATGATTTTGCAAAACAACGGACTTTACAGTGGTTTGACAAGCAAAATAATTCAGGTAAAAGCGATAGTGAAATTGAAAATCAATATGGAGAAAAAATTGTTAAAAAATATAGAGAAAATTTAAAAATAATAGCAAGAGAGCAGCATTGTTTAGATGTTGGGGAAGACTTAACAGAAATAGACCGTGATTATAACTTGCACCACCAAGATTATGCCGAACTGCGGCAATTTATATCTATTATTCACTGTTTGTTTGCGGGATTAATTGCTGATGAATACTTCTTGTTAAATCTGCCGACTCAATTGCGTTTACCGCCTTTGCTTCCGGAAATTTTATCGGAAATTATGCCGCAAATTACTGAGGATGAAAATCGGCATTTCATAAAAATATTAGTTAACGCCTATGAAAAAATGTATCAAACATTGGCACAACAAGAGGCTAGTTGGACTCCAGAATTGCTATTAGATTTAGCTGAGAGTTTAATGCACTTACCACAGCAGGTATGGGCTGAAAATCAGATAGATGCGTCTGTGTTATCTTGGCTGCAACTGCATGGAATAAACCAAACCCTAGAAACTGAACCGTTAGCAGCATTGCAATTAGCAGTGTCCATCGAAGATCAACCTTATGTAGACAAGTTAAATCAATGTTTAGCAAGGTTGGGAGATGGTCGTCAAGTAAGTATAGTAGATGCTTGCTATAGTCGTGGGGTAACTCAATCTAATGATGGTAATTATCAAGGGGCGGTTTATAATTTGAATCAGGTAATTACCATCAATCCCAATTTTGTAGAAGCTTATTACTATCGCGGGATTGCCTATGCCGGACTAGAAAAATACGAAGAAGCAATTGCCGATTATAATCAAGTTTTATATCTGCAACCAATGCACGCCTTAGCATACAATCAGCTTGGCGATACTTATTACAGATTAAATAGATACGAAAAAGCAATTGAAAACTACAATAAAGCGGTAGTTTGGGGTTTAGAATCTGCTGCGAAAAATCGGGATTTGGTGGAGGGTCTTCTAGCGGCTAAAAAAGAAAAGCAAAAGCAGGAACAGCGCCAAATTCAAGAATTAGAAGCAAGTCGCGGTCAACTTTTTGAATTCGATGTCATTATTATTAATGAGCAGGGAGAATTAATCAATTCTGAGCGAGGAAAAGCTAGATACCAAACGGTAGATTTGGGAAATGGGGTGTTGTTGGAGATGGTATATATTCCGGGTGGGGTGTTTCAGATGGGTTCACCCGAAAAACAGGGGGATGACGATGAACGTCCACAACATACCGTCACGGTAAAATCCTTTTACATGGGCAAATATCCCATTACCCAACAACAGTGGCAAGCGGTAGCAGCATTACCCCAAATTAATTGTCCTCTAGATCCTGACCCTTCGGAATTTAAGGGGTTACAGCGTCCCGTCGAAAGTATTTCCTGGTATCAATCTGTAGAATTTTGTGCGCGACTATCGCGAAAAACTGGCAATACTTATCGCTTACCATCGGAAGCTGAATGGGAATATGCTTGTCGAGCGGGAACGACTACACCTTTCCACTTTGGGAAGACAATTACTGCTGAAATAGTTAACTTTGACGCTAGTTACAGCTACGCTCTTGCTCCTAAAGGAGATTATCGTCAGCAAACAACTCCCGTGGGGATATTCTCACCCAATGCCTTTGGATTGTACGATATGCATGGCAATGTGTGGGAATGGTGCGCTGATATTTGGCATCCAAATTATCAAGGGGCACCTAAAAATGGCGGTGTTTGGGAGTCGGGAGGTAATCCTACTTATCGCTTGCTCAGGGGTGGTTCTTGGAATGACTTACCGACATATTGTCGCAGCGCACATCGTTTGAGAACCCAGCCAAATACCCGATTTAAGGTGTACGGTTTACGGGTGGTGGGTATCTTCCCTGGTTTGACAATTCCTGGGTAGATAGTAATCACCACATATTTCCTAATTAATCAATTTAGGCTAATTACCTACAGCAAGTGTTGCTGTGGGTAGTTTACTTTTAGCATATCTTTAAGTTATACCATAGGCGACGCGCAGCTAGGGTAGAGGTAGGTTCATGGCTAGCTTACCTTGGATAGGGCTACAAATCGCCTGCTTTGGGTAAAACAGTGGGATAATTTCCCGTATTAGCTCGTGATAGCATGACCCTGTTCTGCTCTTGTAGGAACCAGTTCTATGTCTTACAACACTTTTCCTCTGGGAACAATTTTGTTCAATGCTTTGTTTTTGCTGGTGGCGATCGCTATAGAATCCTATGTTTTTCATACTCGTGGTAGAAGATTAGACAAGAAAGCCAGCGTCGCTTATGCAACTTGTGTGAATTTATTTGCTAATGTCCTGGGTTGGATCATATTTTTTGCGATTGAGCCTACCTTACCAGTGAATGTCAAAACTCAGTTGATTAGCTTTGTCTTTTTTAACCAGTTAGATTCTCCAGATGCCAACTTTCAATCCTTTATAATTATGGTTGGCTTTTTAATTTTCTTTGCCACTTTCTTACTCAAATTTGGTGGCTTACGGCTTTTGGAGATTGCATTAAAGTATCCCCTAGCCGAACCGGAAAAAATCAATACTTTAACCATCAACCGCCGGTCTTATAAAACTAAATTACAATCCCGCAACATGGCTACTGGGGTCTTGCTAGCAAATTCCTTTAGCTATAGTGCTATTTTACTAATTTTGGTGCTTCGTTCTCTAGAAGTACGACAAATTGCGGGGTAATTCTGAAAAGAAAGGGGTAAATATGGAATATATTCTAAAGCTTCTGAAACCAGTTACAGACTTTTTGGGGAGAATTCTCAGAGTCTTTAATCCCCCCAGAATTTTTTCCTGGCAAACTCTAATCTATTTGAGTATTTTCTCTTGGATAATGGCATCGATTTCCGTAGGGATTATATCAAATCTAATTGGTTTATGCGGGTGGATATTTCTGATTCTGGCAACAGCTTGGTACACTACTGATAATCCTTTGCGTGTATTTGGTATTCCATTGGGGGCACTGATAACCGGTGCTTTAGTCAGTGTTTTTTTGTTTGGAGGTGGTAGACCAGAGACAGGACTTACAGTTCATTCCTTTGTATTTTGGCCGACAGTTACAGCATTAATTACTGGAATACCAGAGTTTATTGAATCAGGAAAAGGAAAGCTTCCTAGTCCAGATGTCCGTCAAAGAATTATCATCCTGATTGGTGTTGCTGCAGTCATCAGTTGCTGGTTGCAGTTTTATTTTGTGATGCAAAATTGGTTGCAAGAATTTCCGACTTTGCAATCAGATACGTTTAATCGTCAAGGTTTAGTTGTGCGCGTCGGAGAACCAACAACTACACCCACAAATGGGATTAGAATCCTCAACCAATTAGATGCTGCTGTTAAAGAAGAACTGGAAGACAGACCTTGGTCGGAAGTAGAAAGATGGCTGATAGAGGGGAAACAACGGGTAGGAAGCCTTTCTCAAGAAGTGATTCAAGACAATTTGGCTAAGTATGACGAAAAGGTTTTATGGCGCGTTCAGCCACGGGTAACGAACTTAAAACCCGTCAAGTCAGGGTATAACTTAGAGCTATATGCGGTTTGGAATGGACCTAGTTCTGACCCCCGTCGCTATTATCTGAGCAAGTCTTGTCGAATCACTCCCATATCAGGAGGTATACCTCAGAAAAACTCCTTGGCTAGGGTTTCTTGTTCTCAGGTGAGCCGAAAACCAATCCGAGGACTACCCCCACAACAACTGTAAAAAGCAAGTTGATCAGATTAAGGGGAGGGTGGGCAGTTCTTACATATAGCTATTTGAAGTCAGACGCTCGACTGCCCACCCTACAAAATTCTAATGACTAATAACTAATGACTAATTTATGAATTTTAGTAGAATCTTTGTACTGGCGCGGAATGTATTCTGGGAAGTAGTGCGCGATCGCATCTTGTATCTGATTGGTTTATATGCCTTAATCTTAGCTGCAGCTATCCGGATATTACCAGATATAGCTGCAGCTACAGAAGACAAAATATTTTTAGATTTTGGTATTGGTGTAATGAGTGTCCTCGGCTTAATTGTAGCCGTATTCATTGGCACAGGGTTAGTGAATAAAGAAATTGAAAAACGTACTGTATTGGTGTTAATTGCTAAACCTATTAGTCGTAGCGAGTTTATCACTGGGAAGCATTTGGGGTTATCCGCAGTCCTAGCTGTACTCATCGCCAGTATGACAATTATTTATCTAGGATTTCTGGAATTTAGCAAAATTCCCTATCCTCCCTCCAGTCTTTTGATAGCGTCACTATTTTTAGTTTTACAGTTATCTTTAGTTACTGCTCTTGCCATTACCTTGGGTGTATTTACTAGTTCGGTATTAGCCACATTGCTAACCTTTGGTATATATTTTATGGGCAATATTACCAAAGATTTATTACAACTAGGTCGGCTGAGTGAAAATCCCAGCATTGAACAAATCACTCAAGGTTTGTATTTGGTTTTGCCAGATTTATCCCGCTTAGATTTGAAAAATCAAGCCGTTTATGGTACTTCTGCTTTACCGCAGATAATGACACTACTAGACAATGCTGGCTATGGTTTGCTTTACACTGTGCTGTTATTAGCAATTGCTATTCTTGTTTTTTCCCGACGGGAGTTTTAGAGTCCACCAGTGCTAAATTAGCATCAGAAATGGTGGACTTTTTCTATTAATCTGGAATCGTAATGCGTTCTAAATCTTTTACCTTGGGAAATTGGGGATTCATTGCTTCTAATGTATCGGCGATAGTCCTAGCAATTACTAAATTACGATACCATTTATGATTAGCAGGGATAACATACCAGGGAGCATAAATAGTCGAGCAATTATTAATCGCATCTTCATAAGCTGTTTGGTATGCATCCCAAAATTTGCGTTCTGTAACATCATTTATTGAGAACTTCCAACGTTTATTTGGGTCGTTTAAGCGTTTTTGCAAGCGACGTTTTTGCTCCTCTTTGGAAATATGTAAAAAAAACTTGATGATTGTGATATTATTCAAGGTAAGCATTTGCTCAAACTCATTTATTATGTAATAGCGTTTTTGCCAAACTTCCTTGGGAACCATTTTTTTGACGCGGACAATTAGCACATCTTCATAGTGAGAACGGTTGAAGATTGATATCATTCCCCGCTGCGGTGTTCGTTGGTGATAACGCCATAAAAAGTCATGATTTAATTCTTCATAACTGGGTTGTTTAAATGACCATACTTGACAACCTTGGGGATTTACACCACGAAAAACATTTTTGATAGTGCCATCCTTACCACCAGTATCCATCGACTGTAACACAATCAACAAACTACGTTGATTTTCTGCATAGAGACGTTCTTGTAAAATCGCTAGACGCTGACGTTGATATTCTAATTCTTGGTCTATAAGCTTCTTTTTTTGATAGTTTTCGTAGCTATCAGGACTAATATCAGCTAAGAATATTCTCTCACCGGGTGACACACGATAGCCGGGATAATTTGGTTTAGGTGGTTGACCGTCTGGTAGGATTGTTTCCGGTGATACGACATCAGCGACATCGATAATTGGATCTTTAGTTAGGTTTGAGAAACTACTGACTTCGTTCATAAGCTCTTTCCTAGATATTTCCCCATACTTTCGATATTATTCTCAACTCCTGGGGAAACTGTTACTAATAAAAGATGCGTTAACAAAGTGTAACGCATCCGGAAAATTTAAGATTTATTTTATAAATCAGTAATTAGAACATTACGAATTGTTGATATTTCACAGTACCATCAGGCATTGTGGTACTGTGCAGTTTAACATTAGTCAAGTTAGCTTCCCAAAGGTTTGCACCTGTCAAATCTGCCTCTACCAAGTTCGCCCATGTAAGATTAGCACCAGTTAAATTAGCTTGAGATAAATTAGCTTCTGCTAGCCTGGCTCCACAGAGTTTAGCACCCGCTAGATTAGCTTTTACTAACTGAGTTCCAATCAAGGAAGCTTCAATTAATTTAGCAACATCTAAATCTGCTTCGCTTAAATCTGCCTCACACAAAGAAGCTGATGTTAAGTTACTACCGCTTAATTTCACCCGCCATAAGAAAGCACCACACAAAGAAGCTTGAGTTAAATCAGCATCAATTAAATTAGCTTCACATAAATTAGCACCATTTAAATTTGCACCTTGGAGATTAGCCTGAAATAAATTAGCGCCACTTAAATTTGCATCTTGAAGATTTGCACCTTGGAGATTAGCACCACACAAATCTGCACCTATCAAATTCATGTTGCTTAAATCTACTCCTTGTAAATCCATTTTTCGTAAATCACAACCACTCCAATCATTAATAATCTTTGTTAAAAACACGGAGGGCTTAATAAAAGAATATTTTTGGCACAATTGTATTTTTTTCATTAAATTTGCCTATTACTTTAGGCTATGTCTGATTACAACTGCAGAGTTTACAAGTTTCTGCATTTTCAAGCTACAACCCAAAGGTAGAAAAACTGGTTAAGAAACAGAGAAAAAAAAGAGAAAAAAAAGTGAAAAAATAGGGAAGAACGTTTAAAAGTATTGTCAGCAAGGTTTTCAACAGCACAAAAATATTGATGGAGTCAGAAAACCTTGATATTATTTAATAACTTGTTTTAAACGGTATCCTAAACCGTGAACTGTTTCAATCAAATCATCTGGTGCTGCTACAGCTTTGAGTTTTTGACGCAGACTTTTGATATGAGCTTTAACAGTATCCTCTTCTGGGGGATTATAACTAGACCAAAGGTTTTCAATAATTACAGCCCGACTAAGTACACGTCGTCCATTGCGAAGTAGTAATTCTAACATTCTAAATTCCTTCGGAGTTAACTGCAAAGGTTGTTGTTCGTAAGTAACTTCGTAGGTACTAGGATTGAGTTGCAAACCACCCCATGAGAGAATTGGTGTAGCAGGAGAAGTTCCGCGACGTAATAAAGCACGGATGCGTGCTAATAGTTCTTGTAAGTCAAAGGGTTTAACTACGTAATCATCTGCACCAGCATCTAAACCATTCACTTTATCTGTACTGGTATCACGTGCTGTTAGCATCAAAACAGGTAAAGTGTAACCGTGGTTACGTAACCGTTGACATAGACTAATACCGTCTAGCTTGGGAAGCATAACATCGAGCAAAATTAAATCGTAGGCGATCGCTTTAACTTGATCCCAAGCAGATTCTCCATCTTTGACCACATCTACCACATAAAATTCATCTGTGAGGGCTTCTGATAGCGCTTCTGCTAAGCGCAAATTATCTTCAACTAATAGAATTCGCATATTGACTACAAACAAAATTTTAAAAAAACAGTTTTTCTATAAAAAATTATCGGCTTACTACTAAAATAATATAGGTTTTCTGTACTAGTTGCTATGAAATTAAAATCGTCACTAGAAGGTCAATTACTTGCAGGTGTATTAGTGTTAGCAATATTGATACTCAGCATAGTTAATATATTTTACTACCAAAATACCGCTAAATTATTTCAAAGACAACAACAGGTAGAACATTCCTACGAAAGTCTACAAAAGGTTAGGGATGTAATGACAACCCTGCGGGATGCTGAAAGAGCTAGACGTGGTTATATTATTACAGGCAAAGACTTTTATCTCAACACTTATAATACTGCTATGCAAACAATTAATACCAAATTTAATCTGGCTCGTCGTGTGACAGCGGATAATCCCCAACAGCAAAAAAGACTTGAGAAGATTAAGCCATTAATTTCTGAAAGAGTTGCTTTAGTAAAAAAATCTATTGAGATTTATAAACAGAATAAATCTGACATAAAAACTCAAATCAGCCTCACAGATAAAGGTATTACGCTGCATGACAGAATTTGGAGAGTCATTGCTGAAATGGAGAAGGAGGAGCAGTTATTATTACGCCAAAGGCAAGCAGAATCAATAGCTAGGTTCCACAATACCATGCTGATACATATCATTGGTTCTGGCTTGAGTTTTGTCATGTTGTTTTTAGTTTACTGGCTGCTAAATCGGCAAATTAACCATTGCAAACAAATAGAGAAAACTTTAAAAGACAGTGAAAGAAGATATCGTCATTTGTTTGAAATTAATCCCCATCCTTTATGGGTTTATGATTCTACTAACTTAGAATTTTTAGCAGTCAATGAGGCGGCTGTTAAGCACTATGGCTATTCTCGTGCAGAATTTTTATCAATGACAATTAAGGAAATCCGTCCCCGTGAAGATTTACCTGCTTTCCTGAAGCAAATTTCTGTCACCCCTCCCGGATTTAGACGTACAGGCGTATATAAACACCAAACAAAGGATGGTAGCATAATTTATGTAGAAGCAACCTCCCATGAAGTAATTTATAAAGAACGAAAAGCCAGATTAGTATTATGTCGTGATATTACTGAAGAAAAGAAAGCTAAAGAAGCTTTACAAGCAAGTGAAGAAAAATTTCGTCAAATTGCGGAAAATATTCATGAAGTATTTTGGATTAGCGATGCTGCTAACACAAAAATTTTATATATTAATCCAGCCTATGAAAAAATTTGGGGACGCAGTTATGAGAGTGTGTATACAAATGGGAAATCTTTACTAGATGATGTCCATCCAGAAGATAAAAATCGAGTTGTACAAGAAATTGAGCAAAATAGTACGACAGAATTTGAAATTGAATATCGGATTGTCCGTCCTGACGGTGCGATTCGTTGGATTTTGTACCGCAGTTTCCCTATTAGAAATGCAACCGGAGAAATTTTTCGACGAGCGGTTGTAGCACAGGATATTACCGAACGCAAGCGAGCGGAAGAAGTGCGACGTACTCTAGAAAAAGAAAGGGAACTTAATGAATTAAAACTGCGCTTTTTTTCTATGGCCTCCCATGAATTTCGTACACCTTTAAGTACAATTTTAATTTCTGCCCAAGTTCTGGAAAATTCTACTAAAGAATGGTCGGAAGAGAAAAAAAAGAAAAATCTCCACCGGATTCAATCTGCTGCTAAAACTATGACGCAGTTATTAACAGATATTCTCACTCTTTCTAGAGCTGAAGCAGGTAATTTAGAATTTAAACCTCGACCTTTAGATTTAGAAAAATACTGTTACTCCCTTGTAGAAGAAATTGAGTTTAGTACTCGCGCTCAACAGAATATATTTTTTATTAGTAAATGTCCCAGTGAATTTGCTTATATTGATGAAAAACTGCTTCGCTCAATTTTGACTAATTTGCTGGATAATGCCATCAAATATTCTTTAGAAAATAGCGAGATTTACTTCACTTTATCTTGTAAATCAGACAAAGCAATTTTCCAAATCCAAGATAAAGGAATTGGGATTTCTAGCGAAGACCAAGAAAACCTTTATCAAGCCTTCCAACGTGGTCAAAATGTTGGTGATATTGCCGGGA
>Ga0114939_10000676_pt1 | contig 28278 bp, 26 predicted proteins | sample AshMeaCrysSpring_FD_87196 | JGI IMG/M metagenome (GOLD analysis project Ga0114939, IMG submission 87196) | Groundwater microbial communities from Big Spring, Nevada to study Microbial Dark Matter (Phase II) - Ash Meadows Crystal Spring | ecosystem: Environmental > Aquatic > Deep subsurface >...
ATTGCCAGGATCACGCTCTGTCTGGTCGAGTGTCGCACGGGAGGACTGCTGGTACGTGTGACTGGTGAGAATCGTGCGGAGCACATGTTTCTGACTCCATCCGTGATCCATGAAGTCAACCGCCAGCCAATCCAGGACTGCCAAGTGTACGGGCAACGGAGCCCGCGTGCCGAAGTCTTCGGGCGTGTCAACCAGCCCGGTCCCGAACAGGGCCTGCCAGATCCGGTTGACAGCGACGCGGGCCGTGAGCGGCGACTGGCGACTGGCAACCCAACGAGCAAAATCGAGTCGGTTGGGAAGCGGTTCGTGGGCATCCAGAGGATGAAGGGCTTCCGGAACATGCGGGGCGACCTCATGTTTTGGGCGATCCCACACACCGCGTTCATACAGCGGCGTCGCACGGTGATCGGATGGCTTGCGCGCAGCCAGGTGCAGGACAGAGGTCTTCGCGCGGGGATATTTCTTCCACTGCTCGGCGATCCGATCGTTGATCGCCTGGGCATCTGCCAAGCTCTTTCGCCAAGCGGTAAACAGTGCGGACTGCTGTTCGTCGGTTCTTTGCCCGGCCGGCTGTTGCGCCGCGAGAATCGCCGCATAGTCGACGGGTTGAGCCTGAGGATCGCTAGCGGTGGTCACGCTGAATCGACAGCACCCGAGCTGGGTATTTGAGCGGCCGTTATCATTCCCGCCGTGTTTCTGTACCCAAGTCAGTTTGACCTGCGCGCCGGCAGGCAGTTGAAGCGGCTCGGCAAACTGTACGACAGCCACCGATGGTTGATTGCGGAGCCCCAAGCCCCGATCGGCGCGCCAGCCGGTCCGCTCGTCACCATCGATCAAGTAGCTGACCGGACCACAGACCCGCCTTTGTTCCGGATCAAAATCGGCATTCCATTCGGCCTCAACCGGTCGATCCGGCTCGGAGAAGTCCGCCGACGCCTTGACCAAAGTCAGTGGCTTCCAGGGCTCGCCCTCCGCCGTTCGATACTCGGCCTTGAGGTCACTGATCGCCCAGGTTCCATAGCGACTGCGGCCTGGACCATTGAACGGCAGGTCCCCATGCGTCAGGGCTTCGAGACGCAATCCAGTGACTCCCTGCCAATCATGTTCGAAAATCCCGTAGCAATCGCCACCGGTTGTCGGGTGGCCCTGAGTCATGATCGACAAATCCGATTGCTGCGTTGGGTGATTCAAGCCCGAGGTGCTCTCTAACTCCACGGCGCGCAACGCCGTCCATTCAGGTTCACGATCACGCAGCGCCATGGCCCACGCTTCGAGTTCCTCGGCCCAGGCAGGGCGCTGCTGCTTTAACTCATCTTCAGCCGTGCGGATCGCGGAATGAATCTCGGCGATCTGCTGTTCCTGTTCGGGTGAGTAGACCCAGGATTGCGCTTCATAAGTGTCGTTGATGAATGCAAAAATGCCGTAGTACTCATCCTGCGTAATCGGATCGAACTTGTGGGAGTGACATTGTGCACATTGCAGACTGAGTCCTAGGACGGCCTTCCCAATGCAGTCCATCCGATCGAACTGTTCCTCGATGCGAAATTGCTCAGGGACGATCGCGCCCTCTTCGTTGATCATGCTGTTACGAAGAAACCCGGTGGCCACGATCTGATCCTGTGTGGCATTCGGCAGTAAGTCACCGGCAAGCTGCTCGATCAAAAACTGATCGTAGGGCAGATCCTTGTTGAGCGCCTGGATCACCCATTCCCGCCACGCCCATTGCTCTCGGGGCAAGTCTTTCTCGAAGCCGTTGCTGTCCGAATAGCGTGCGGCGTCGAGCCAGTGGCGAGCCCATTTCTCGCCGAACTGTGGCATGTTCATCAGCTGATCGATCAGGCGAACGACCGCAGCGGCGGGATCCGCGTTGTGGTCCGCAATAAACGCGTCCAACTCGGCCGGACCAGGCGGGAGACCGATCAAGTCAAGATAGAGACGCCGGCAGAGTGTGGCAGAATCCGCAGCGACGGCCGGTTGAAGCCCTCGGGCAACGAGTTGTTCGTGGACCAGTTGGTCGATCGGATGGGGGCCAGCCGGCAGTGAGCGGGCGATGGGCGTTTCAAATGCCCAGTGCCGTGCATAGGGTACGTCCGCTTGGATCCACTTGCGGAGAATCTCTATTTCACTTTCCGAAAGATGCTTTTCCTTTTCCGCAGGTGGCATCCGTGTGTCTTCGTCACCGGACAGAATTCGCGACAGCAGGACACTTTCCTCGGCATTGCCGGGGCGGATCGCCGGTTCACCCGAATCCCCGCCGCGAAGGGCTGCTTCGCGAATGTCCAGTCGCAGGCCTCCTTCTCGGGAGGCTTCATCACTGCCATGACACTCGAAGCAGTACTCGCTGAGGATGGGCCGTACGTCTCGCGCGAAGTCGATCTCTGCAACGGATCCTGCGCCGGCGCTGTTAGAGCCGGCAGTAAGGAGCGCAGGCTCGTCCGCCATCAAACGCACACTGCCCAACGCTATCGTCGCGAAGTAGGATAAGAACCGAAGAATAGCGCATACGGTGTCGTGCATCAGAGGCTCGTCCGATTGGCTCTACCTGGACTATCGTCCGGAAGTGTCCATGACGCATGCTCAGCGGTGGGGGCATCCAGCGTCCGTACTGGCTATAGACACCTTCGTCCGCGGACGATCGATTTCCCGCAATTCTACTTTTCTTGCAGTGCAGCATCCAGTCGCGGCGCGATCACACGCAAGCCGCGAGAAATCACCGAGAATCGGGCGGGGAGCATGCCGACCACCTCGCCATCAAGTTCCAACTCCACGGATTCCCCAGGGAGAACCGCCTCCGCGTGGAGCGTCCTCGCGAGCCGATGGGCGACCTCCGGCAGTTCGAAATGACGTCCTGCGTAGATCGTGTGCAGGTTTCGAATGGCACGCCACAGCCCGATTTGCGAAACGCTGATTGCATCCAGTTGCCCGTCGTCGAGAACGGCATTCGGCGACAGGCACATGCCGCCACCGCAATAGGCCCCATTGGTCAGCACACATACCTTCATCTTCAGTTCCTGTTCGTCTCCGGCGGAATCCGACCATTTCAATCGGACGCGTTGATCGCGGTATTGCGGCAGCGCGCGGAGTGTCGCCCACAAAAATGCGGCCTTTCCGTTGAGCCAGGACGGAGTTTGAGCCGCGAAGCGGCAGATCGGAGCGGCGATTCCGAATGCAGCCAGGATCAGAAAGTAGCGGTGCTCGGTTGCCCCGGCAGGCGTGCGGTACTGCGCGCATCCGACATCGATGGGCCGCTGGTAGTTTTCCGCAATTATTAGGGCTGCCTCGGTCAGACTGAAAGGAATTCTTAGGTTGCGGCGGAGATCCCCTCCCGTGCCGCAGTGCAGGACGCCCAGTGAAAGGCCATCTACAGACCGCAGCTGCGCGATCATTAAGCCATTGGCGACTTCGTTGATCGTGCCGTCACCTCCTGCGGCCACGATCCGTTTTGCACCTCCGTCAATTGCACGCAAAGTCAGATCCGTGGCGGTGCCTTTGGCACTCGTCTGGAGGACTTGGAAACTGCCGAGCACTCGCTCGAGTTGCGGCAGGAGGCTCGGCCAATTCTTGCCCAACCAGCCGCGCCCTGCATTGGGATTGATGATCAGGCATAGGTCTTCGGCTCGTGCGGGCATGAGGATCGCACTTCTTGAAAAAGGCAATTCGATAACGGGGTCGTCAGCGTTGATCCGCCACTAACAACACGACACAGGTTTCCGCAGGCGGAGCGCGACGATGATTGTGCGTTATCCATCGAGCCGTCGGGTCACCATACAGTATCAGGGATGATCGACTATTCTTTCGCGCTTCGCGCTGGGTTCTGTCGCCTTGCAGAGTCTCGAGATAGGCGATCAAGTCCGCGAACTCATCGAGCGAAAGGCCCTGCCATAAATCCTCGGGCATCGGCGATGAGGCAAGCATCTGGCGACTGACGATCTGGTCCGCCGATAGCGTGATCAGCTTCCCATCCTTGTCCGCGATCACGATCCTTTCGGGAGATTCCTGGTGGATGAATCCTGTGACGAGGCGGCCATCGTCCGTTTCGATAGCGGTAGCTCGAAAACCTTCGACAAACTGTCGAGATGGCTCGAGCCGGGATTCGATCAAGTGAGGGCGGTCGAACTTACCGCCGATCGACCGAAGGTCCGGTCCCAGAGAGGGGCCATGGTCCTCGATCCGGTGGCAGATCAAACAGCGGGTCCGCTGGCTGTACTGAAAAAGCCGAGCGTCTCGTATTGGATCGCCGGCCGTTCGCAGGGCGTGTTCGGCGTACTGCTGTCGAAGGGGTTGACCTGCCGAAGCGCCCGAACAAATCGGCGTGCCTGCGACAACCAGGCAACCGATCACCAATCCAAGTCTGTTGTGGTCTGTCCACCGGGAGCTTGGTCGATCGATCCGCAGGTTCGCCATGGCGGGCGGGCTACTCGTCGTCCTGGTCGTCGTCGTGACCGATGCTCAAGTCACTGCGATCTTTCACCATCGTCAGCTGGCAGCCGCCCTTCCCATAGCTGACATCGCTCATGCATTCGCGAATCATCAGCACACCCCGTCCGCCGGGATTCTCCAGTCGCTCGTCGCTGGTCGGGTCGGGGACAGCGCCCGGATCAAAGCCACAGCCCTGGTCGGTTATTTCGATCCGTACCTGCTGGCTGTTGCAAATGAAAACGACCTCCACGGTCTTTTCCGGTGAGTACCGGTTGCCATGGCGGATGGCGTTGACGATTGCTTCTTCATACGCCAACTGAACCTGAAAGATCTGCCGCTCATCCCAGCCATGCTCGCGCATCTGCATTGAGAGGTCGTCGATCAGCCGGCTGCCAACCTCCGTATCACTGGGAATCGTTCGGTGCAGCCGCCAAGCAGGCGTCGATGAAGCTCCCATGCAGCAAACCTCAAGCTACTGTGCGGCAGAGTATGGGTTGGGAAGAAAGGCCTGCTACGCAAAGAATCAGAAGGCGGCCAAGCCGGCCACTTCCGTGGTGCGAATATCAAACATGCGGTCCAATCGAGTCATGGAGAACACCTCGCGGATCTCCGGCCGCAGCGAGCAGATTCGCACACTGCCCCCATGTGCTTTGGCCTTCTGCTGCAGCTTGATCAGCACATTCAGGGCGGCGCTCGACATGAAATCGACCCCTTCAAAGTTCAGGAGCAACAGCCGACGACCTTCTTGTTCGACCAGCCGATTCAATTCTTCGCCAAGTTCCTGAATGTTCTGATCATCAACAATCCGACGGTCCACAAAGCGGACAATCGCCACTTCATCATGCTGATTGACGACGATTCGATTGTAATGTTGCATTTCGCTTGTGCGGGGGAAGCCTGGAATCTTGCATGACTGGGTCATGACTGATCCGCTGGCCCGGTGCACTTGGGCCGACGGCAAGGTCAGTGAACCATTCGCGGGACAGGAATAGCGTGCTCAGTAGTCCTTCGACTGGTCGAGGCGAAGCTCGCCGATCGAGTCTGCCGTTGGTTGCTCAAGCGCTCCATGTGCACTCCGCAGACCCGAGCCTTGGCCCGCGGACCGACGAGGAGTTCTTACCATCCTAATCGAAATTTCACCGGATCGAAGCCTTCTCTACCCGATCACTTTCCCCGGGGTCCGAGGCTTCTGGGGCCTCCGCCCAAACGGTCCAGGGAATAAGGCGGGTCCAGTCTCAGCGGCTCGTGGCCGCGGCCGGCGACAGGTCCCTGACACCGCCGCGACTGTCACCCGAGCGTGATTCGGAGCGAACACTGGCCGATGGAGCCGTTTGACGACCGGCGGGGGTGCGGACCGCGCGGCGTAGCAGCAGGTAGTTCTCATCGAGAAACTCAGTAATCGTTCCGGAAACGGTCCAGAAGCGGTCCTCCCGGTCGTCTCGAATCGCCAGCACGACACGCTGCAGCGTCAGATTCTCAAGCAGCCGATAGGTGGGCTCGCCCTCGGCAACAAACAGCCAGCGCGATCCAACCCAACGAATTTGGCCGACCAGCTCGCGGATTTCAGTACCCTCCCGTTCCAGCGTGGGGAGCTGGTCGTCGGCGACGGCCGGGGGCAGATGCTTCGTCTGGAAGATGGCCGCAGCGGTCATCCAGCAGACCAGGGCCACGGTGCAGCAGTGAATGGAGGGGACGGGCAGGATCCCGAACCAGAGTCGCCAGTTTCGAAGGATGGCTGGGGATGGGTGGATGGTCATCGGTCAGCGGCCGTGCAAGAAGGAGTCGAGCGGGCTCCTTCCCTTCACAGTCACGCCGCATCCTGCAGCGATCCAGACCGCATGTGGCCTGGCGGCTGGTAGCACAGCCTCCAGGCGAGAGATGCTCAGGAGGTTCGGGGCATTGCGAAACTTTGCAACGTCATCCCGCTCCCAATCGCGATCAGTGCACCACCGATCCAACGAGGCGGTGTTACCGTCTTGCTGGGACTCGACGCGACATCGATCAGCATGTTCGTCATGCTTGAGTTGTCGGCGAGCGGCGCTTGCTGCGTGATCTTTGCAAGCGCTCGAGTGGTTTGCGAGTTCAGTGCGAAAGACTGCACCAACCGAAATTGAAACCCCAGCAGGATCAACAGCACGCCAAACATCAACCAACGCTGGCGATCCATCGTCTCCACCCCCGGTCATTGGTCACGGAACGGCCCGGATGCCGTCAGCACGTTGGGAATCGACCGTGTTGAATCGCGGCCTCCAAAAACTTTGGCAAGAGTTTGGTTGCTCGACCTGCGAAAAGTCCTCGGACTGATCCGGCAGGTCGTCCCAAGTAAAGTCGCCGAGCTGTTCCCAGAAGATCGGTCGTAATGGATCTGCGGCTTCCGGGGGGAGCGCTTTCTCGCGTCGCTGTGGCTAGACATCCCGCTCAGGGAGTCGTTTCAATCGCAGGCCCGCCCAGCAGTCGGTCCAGCGTGTCGCGCATCGTGGTCAAAGCCGGATCACTCAGAAGGTGGGTTCGATCGGCGCGCACCAGCGAAGCAGCCAGTTGTGGGTGCTGGCGCCAGTCGTCCGCGGAAAAGCTACGGACATCCACGTACGCGTCGCGCAGGCAGGGCTGGACCTTCGGTACGAAGTGAAATCCGTCATTGGCTCGGACGACCGCATACTGCATGGCGATCGCCAGCCCGACAGCGCCTGTCAAAACCCCAAACAGAAATGTGAAGATGCGGCCCATGGCAGAAGCCTTGAGGATTGATCCGACGGCCCAGCGTCGCCGGCCAGACTTTGACGAAAAGTCGTCCACGGCGGCAAGAGGAATTCCGCGTCCGCGACGAGTCGCCAGACCCGTTCAGGTCTGCGGCTGCCGCGCTCCATATCCCCAGGCCAGGCGGCTAACCAGGCGGGACTGGACCCGGGGGAGTGGCTCGTGGAACAGCCTCTGGGAACCGTCGCAGCATTTCATACAGAGCGATTCCCGCGGTGGTCGCCAGGTTCAAGCTCCGGACGGCAGCCATGGTGGGCAAGACGAGGGACCGCTCGCGATATTCCTGGTGAAAGCTCGGCGGCAAGCCGGCCGACTCACTGCCAAAAAGCAGGGTGTCTCCCCGATGCAGGTCGGCATCCCACAAAGCCTGGGATGCAAATCGGGAGAACATCCAGATCCGCGGCTGCTCCAGACGGCTCAACAGGTCGTTCCAGTTGTCGACCGCGTCCCAACGGACGTGTTCCCAGTAATCCAGGCCGGCGCGGCGTAGATGACGGTCGTCGAGCCGAAAGCCGGCGGGCCGGACGATCCACAGCCGGGCGTTCACTGCGGCGCACGTCCGAGCGATATTGCCGGTATTCTGTGGGATCTCGGGCTGATAGAGGACGACATGAGCCAGGGGCATCGACTCGTTGGCAGCCGCTTCAGCCGACCGCGCTTGCTCCTCCATAGTTGACTGTTCGTGCCGCTTGGACGACTCTGCTGACTGCACGCGCCCTTCCTCCTCAAACATCCGGCGTCCCTCGTCATGCCGATTCAGGTCACTTGTAAGCATTGCCTGACACGCTTCAACGTCAGCGAGAAGTTTGCCGGCAAGAAGGGACCTTGCCCCAAGTGTAAGCAAGAGATCACGGTCCCGGCGCTAACTGAGCAAGTCGTCATCCATGCACCGGAAGTTTCGGGGCCAAAGGATGCGGCCGGCCAGCTTGTTCTCAAGCCCATTGCACGGGAAGAAGTCAAAGTCAGTCGTAGCGGTTTGATCTTGGTGATCTCGGTGGTTGCCTTGACGATCGCCGCCGCAGTCGGATTGCGGTCGGCCTTCGAGTCGCCGCCCATCGCCGCTTTAGCACTCGGGTTGATCGCCCTCAGTCCGGCACTGGTCTGGGCGGGCTATTCGTTCCTTCGGGATGCCGAGCTGGAGCCCTATCGAGGACGCGAACTGTGGACGCGTGTGGCTATTTGTGCCGCCGTCTACGCGGCGCTCTGGGTGATGTATGCCTACCTGCCCGCATACGTCCTGAGCGTTGCCGGCCCCAGTGAAGTTGGTATCGGAACGGCGAGCATCACGCTGGCGATTCTGCTTGGGCTGGGGACCTTCACCGCGGTCATGTGCTTTGAGTTCGATGGCCTGATCGGGTTTTTGCACATCACTCTGTTCGCAGTCGTTACCATCCTGCTGGCATTATTGGCCGGGGCGCAGTTAGCGCAGCTGGCGAGTTGATTTGCCACTGAGCTCCGTGATGAAACACGCGAACTGGCAACTCCCCGAACTGACCGCGCTGATTGCGCCGTCCAGGATCGTTCGGATCCCGCCCGCGGATGATGTCCCCCTTTCACCACGCGTCGCCCGTTTACTGGACACTCCCGAGTTGCAAAGGCTGGCTCAGGTCAGCCAGTTGGGACTGGTCCGACTGGTCTACCCTGGTGCCAGCCACAGCCGACTGGAACACTCGCTGGGCGTTTACCGGCATGCGCTGCTCGTGTTGGTGCGACTGGCCCAGGATCCTGTGGTCTTGGAACTGATCGATCCCGGCAAAGCGTCCAGCCTCGTTCTCGCCGCGCTGCTGCATGACGTCGGTCATTGGCCTTTCTGTCACCCGATTGAGGATCTGGAACTGCCTGGCGTTCCCGCGCACGAACAGCGGGCGCATGACCTGATCACTTCGGGGAACTTGGCGAAGCACATCGCCGGGGACTGGCCATGCTCGGGACAGGACGTGTGGCGGCTATTGGCTGAAGAGACAACGGATCCTGCCGAGCAACTCTTGCAGTCAATCATCAGTGGCCCTATCGATATCGATAAACTCGATTACCTGCAGCGAGACAGCCTGCATGCGGGGGTGCCCTACGGGCGCAACTTTGACGCGGCCCGGCTATTGGCAAACCTGACTGTCAGCGGCTCTCCACCGCGATTGGCGGTTGGCGAAAAAGCGCGCACGGCGGCGGAGATGCTGGTGTTCTCCCGCTATGTAATGTTCAGCGAAGTGTACTGGCATCATGCAGTACGCAGCGCCACGGCCATGTTGCAGCGCGTTGTCTTCGAACTGCATGAACGGCTCGACTGGAACCGGATGTGGAACATGAGCGATGCGGCTTGGATCGGAGCCTTGCAGGCCGCCGCATCGGGAAGTGCCGTCTGCCAATTGATCGACGGACTGTTCGGACCAACCCGCCAGCTCTACAAGCGTCTGGCCCAATTCACGCCGGCAAGCGACACGGCGATCCACGCCCAACTCGCACGGCAGCCTTACGCGGTGCTCTATCGTGTCAGCCAATGCCTCGCGGAGCGGATCGGGCGGGCCGTCGGCAGAGCAGTTGGGTCCGAAGAGATCCTGATCGATGCTCCACCTCCCAAGCGGGAAGTAGAGGTCGACATTGACCTGGTGTCCGCCAACGGGCGGGCCACTCCGTTGACTCAAGCGTCCCCGGTCGTGGAGGCCCTGGCGCGGAGGCAATTCGATGACGTCGTGAAGCGCGTCCGCGTGTTCGGCAGTCCGACGGTCCGCCGAGATCTGGGCGGTGAGCTGCCAATCGACTGGCTTTGGCAAGCAATTTCCGACGCGGGGCTCGGTACCTCGCAATGCGAGGTACTGGAGTAGTCCGGGGGTGGAGCAAGTGTCTGCCGGGAGCGTCCGTGGCCGGTTCGGAGGTCTTGTAACGGTCATCCACGCGACTGCGGCATTGAGCAGATGTCTGGCCAACCGTTTGGCTTGTCCACGATCTAGGCGGGGGGCTAGAATTCGACGGCGCACTGGGTGGTTTGCCGGTGCGGATCGGGCTTTCGAGCGTTGGAATCGATTGAGGACTCAGATGGCAGTAAAACTGACCGAACGGGCTGCAGAAGAAGTGAAGCGGTTCCGCACGGAGCATAATTTCGCCGATGGAATGTTTTTGCGGATCGGCGTGGCGGGCGGCGGATGCAGTGGATTCAACTACACGTTGAACTTCGACGAGAAGTTCGATGACAAGGCGGATTCACGGTACGATTGCCACGGGGTGCAGGTCGTCGTCGATAAGAAAAGTGCGCTGTATTTGGACGGCACGACGATCGATTGGTACGAGAGCCTGGAAAAGCAGGGTTTCACCTTCGAGAATCCCAATGCAGTGAAGACCTGCGGCTGCGGCAGCTCGTTTCAGGCGTGAGGCGGATTCAACCGCAGCCGTTTCCCGCGCGATCGCAGGGTCCCCTTCAACCAATTCATGAAAGCGCGGCTTGCCGGCGGGTTCGGCAAGCCGCGATTTTTTTTTGTGGCTCTCAGGGCATGGGCTTTCAACCGGGCATCGGGTTCCGAAACGCCGATTCAAAGAAAGCGTCAGACGATGGCGGACGACAAGATCTACATCGTGGGCATTGGCGATGATGGCCTGGACGGTCTGACGCGGCAGGCTCGCGACCGGATCGAACAGGCGGCCGTGTTGGTGGGGCCCGCGGGGTTGCTTCGACTGGTGCCGCCCACCCAGCAGAAACGGATCGCGATCGGAGGTGATCCGGAGCAGATCGCGGAAACCCTTCGCACCCATCAAGGGTCAGGTCCGCTGGTGCTGCTTGCCGGTGGCGATCCGTTGTTCTACGGAACCGCCCGCTACCTGTGCGATGCGCTCGGGACCGAGCGATTCGACGTCGTTCCCCACGTCAGTTCGATGCAGCTGGCGTTTGCCCGTGTCAAGGAAAGCTGGGATGACGCCTATCTGGGAAATCTTGCCACGCAGCCGCTGGATCGCGTCGTGGAGCGAATTCGGATTGCCGATCGCGTCGGTTTGTTTACGACCGAGGAGCTGACGCCTGCCGTGGTGGCGCGAGCTTTGCTTGAGCGTCGAATCGACTACTTCACGGTCTACGTCTGTGAGAACCTCGGTTCGCGTGATGAGCGCGTGACGCGGGGCGAGTTACCCGATATTGCGCAGCAAGATTTCGCGCCGCTGAATGTTTTGATCCTGGTCCGTCAGCAAGGTGCCGCCGACCGGCCGCGTCAGATGGAATCGCGGAGACTGTTTGGAAATCCCGACGATGCATTTTTGCAAGCCAAGCCAAAACGCGGTTTGTTGACGCCAGCAGAGGTCCGATGCATCGCCTTGGCCGAACTGGATCTTGGGCCGTCCAGTGTCGTGTGGGACGTCGGCGCGGGCACCGGCAGTCTTGCCATCGAAGCAGCCCAGCTTGCCAGCCGCGGCCGAGTCTATGCGATTGAGATGGACGCAGAAGACTATGGCCTGATGTTGGACAATGCCCGGGCGTTCGGCTGTCCCACGCTGACGCCCGTCCATGGTCGTGCGCCGGAGGCTTTTGCCGATCTTCCCGATCCAGACGCTGTGTTCGTCGGCGGCACGGGACGCGATGTCGCAAGACTTTGCGCTAGTGCGTTGCAGCGACTGAAACCGCGCGGTCGGCTGGTCGCCAACGTGAGCGGGCCCGAGAACCTGGTCGCGGTACAAGCCGCGATCGGGGAAATGGGCTGGGAGGCGGAGATGATGTTGATCAGCATCGCGCGGGGCAATCTACAGATGGAACGGACTCGGTTTGAGGGATTGAATCCCACGTTTCTGATCATGACCCGCCGTCCATGACCGTCTGTCATCCGGCGACGGGCCTCCGAACGTTGCAAGCCGATGCTGTCCCGCAGGAGGGTGGCTGCAGCGCGAGCCCTATTCACAGTGCCACCGATGTCGACTTACGGCGAATCAGGCGGCGCCGGTTCATCTTCCAGCCTTGGCAGCCGATAGACCGCGAAATGCGTGTTCTGTTCGGTACCCGTAGGATAGACACGCACCAGAGGATATTCAGGAACCAACCGTCGATCAGCCACTAGTAACCGGACGCCATAGCGGCGGGCCAGTCGTCTCAACTCTTCGAAGCGGATGGAAACGCGGGTTCCTCCAATCCGTGCAGGGTAAATGTCCTCGAGCCGCTCCTGCCATGCGACGAGGCTTTCCGCATCCTGCGGCATGTCTTTCCAGTTGACGACTTCGCCCCGGTTGGAATACCACTTGAATGTCTGTTGATGCCGGGGTGTCAGGAGCAGTTCGTCGGGATCCGTATGCTGCTCAATCCACCGGCAGACATTTACCCAGTCCTGCCAGACGATCTCGCCCTGTTCCCGGGAAATCCCGGGCGTGAGCGCGAGCAATGATTGGCGACAGGCGGGAGGTACATTCCATCGGATTGCGTCCCAGCTCACCAGACCCAACCCGATGCTGGATGCGATCAAAGCGAGCGACAAACACAGCGAACGGACTGGCGTCAGACGACCATCGGCAAACCAGCAGGCAAAGCTGGCCGCGCACAGCATGGGAACGCTGATATCCGCCATCCGAAACAAGTACAGCCTCAACAGCTGTGCAGACAGGCCTGGTGCTGCGGGAGCCATCACACTGATCAACATTCCCAAGCCCGCGAGGATCAAACTGCCGGCCGCGAGCGCGCGAAGGATGCGGAGATGTTCCCGCGAGCCACTGAGGTAACCGATCCCGTAGGTGACGACGATCATGCAGGCGAACGATGCGAAACGCTCCCCTGAGAAAGTTCTCGCCCACAGATGGTGGGGCAGCCGCTCGTAGGTGTAGATCTCAGCAGCTCGTTGCACGAGTTCTCGAGGCGCTCCGAAAGTGAGCAAGATGGCGGGAAGCAATCCAAAGCTGGCGAATGCTAAACCGCAGATCAGTCCTGCAACCAAGCGGAGCGGCTGGACTCGAAACGCAGTCCACCATTGGCCGCTGAGCCCCAGAATCAGTGTGGTCCATCCGCCTACCAGCACGTGAAAGGCGCTTGCCAGCCCGAGCCAAGGCCAGACCCACGCCCGCTGGCCGCGAACCGCGGCGCCTAGGCCCAACAGCACGCAGCTGTAGGCCGGGACTTTTGCTTCGGTGCCGCCGATCACCCATTCACCGCCCAAATGTCCGTACTGCACGGCGGCAAACCAGATCGCTGCGCTGAACAGCGCAGCGCCCCGCCGCGGCGCCAGTCCAAAGATCAGGTAAGTCCAACCGATCGCGATGGCGGTCCAGCCAAGGAAGCGGCCGATCCATGCCGCAGCCGGTAATGACACCAGTCGGGTTAGGGAGCCCCAGGTGACCTCATAAAACCAGTGTGCTTCGGCAGAGGAAAGGAAGAGGTCGCGTGAGCACCACGTCGGATCCCAGGCATGCTTGGCTTTACCCCAGTAATGGGCTTCGTTGACGCCGGGCGCCATCCAGCCTGCGATGGCAAAACACAATGCCACGATGGCCCCGCATTCCACGATCCACCACCGCCAGGTGATCGGCGCATCTCCGATCTCCAAGGGATGCCTGGCCGATCGCTCTGAGCGATCTTCTGCCATCGGTAGATCCACAGGATATGACACGGTGATCGGAGCCTGAAGCGAATGCGGCGGCGGATCGATTGCGGAATGAAAGGAAACAAGCTAAGGCAAAGAGTCATTGCAACGGTGTCGGTGTTCCATGGTGCTCGGCGATGGCTAGATAAGCATTGTCACACCGAGACACCGGTATCTTGAGAATACCAGGTCGGATTCCCGCGGCCAGCCGCCCGCAGTCCGAGCGACGCAGCGCATTAGCGCCCGACCACGTCGCGCAACGAATGATTGACTCGGGAGACAAGTCAGCGCGATGGTCGAGCAGCCATCGAACTTCACCCCAAAGATCCAGATCCGGATTGGTTGCGCGTGAGTCGGTGCCCAGCGCGACGCGGATGCCCGCCTGCAGGAACTGAGCGATTGGATGCGTGGGATAGCCAAATCTCGCATGAGTCCGAGGGCAATGCACGACCGTCAGTTGCGGGTATTGCGAAAGCGTTCGAATGTGTTCTGCCGTCAGAAAGTTGCCATGCACCACCAATCCGGCAGGTGCCCGCGCCAACTGCGCAAAAATCTCAGGGATTGCGTTCGGTCGCGGAAATATGCCCTCCCGCCAAACGCCGATCGCTTCCAGACGCTGGCGGAATTCTCCAGTTCCCCCTTCCAGCAATTCGGCTTCCGCATCTGATTCGGCCAGATGCATGGCGACAAGTGAATGCGTTTGCTCGGCCAACGCGCAGGCGTTCTGCAAAACCTGGGTCGTGAGCGAATAGGGCGCATGGGGACTGATGCCGAACTCAAGCCCAGAGTCGACAGCTATCTGTTGAATCTCAAGCAGTTGATTCCACGACTCCACTTGTCGGTCTGCGGAGAGTCCCAAAGTTTCCGCGATCAGGATTGGTTCCGGATACGGCTTTGAGTCTGAACTCGGGCCCGCCAAAGCGTGGGCTGCCGGCACTGAGCCAACGATATCGGCGAACAGTCGGGTTCCACAGCGTTTCAATTCGCGCAGGCCTCGCGCGACGGCTTGAAATTCGGCGGCGGCCGATCGATTTCGACGATGGGCGATCACGCGACCAATCCACTGCGGGAGGGATTCTCCGGGACGCCCGAGTGGCTCGCGACAGTCGCTCAAGTCAAGATGGGTGTGTACATTAACCCAGCCGGGCAGTAGCGCAACGTCACCTAAGTCAATTTCCGATCCTTGCGATGGCCCGAGATATTCGATCAGGTCCCCGCGGAGGTGCAGGGCTCCTCCATGAATCGGAGCTTGATTTACCGGCACGATCCAACGCGCGCGGACGCGGATCACATGAACAGGGCAGGCGATGTCGGGCAAAGTGACAGTGGACATGCTGACCCGCGGATGGGAAGCACAGCCCACCGAGCAACTAGCCCGTTGGCTGTTGGGAAAGGTATTCCTGCGAAGGATCACTGAAGGCTGGATCGGGGGCGTGATTGTGGAAACGGAAGCCTATTTGAGTTCAGGTGATCCGGCATGTCACGCGGCCCGAGGTCCGACGAATCGCAATCGGACCATGTTCGGGCCTCCAGGTCACCTGTACGTGTACTCGATACACGCCAAGTGGTGCGCAAACGTGGTGACGGAACCGATCCATCACGGCGCTGCGGTGCTGCTGCGAGCCATCGAACCGGTGTGGGGACAAGCCCAGATGCGAGTGGCGCGCGGCGTGGAGGACGAGCGGAACCTGACTCGCGGGCCGGCGCGGCTCTGTCAGGCGTTGCAGCTGGATCAACGGCACAACGGCGTCTGTTGCGTGACGGGCGTGACGGGGGAGGAGCCAGGGGAGGTGGCCATCGCCCAGCTCAATGGATTCACGTCAGACTGGGAGGTAGCCGCGGGTCCGCGAATCGGTATCTCCGCGGGAGCGGAACTGCCGCTGCGGTTCTTTATCCGAGGCAACCGCTTTGTCAGTGGTCGGGCGGCCGACCATGGCGCGCGCCCCGTCGGGCGACTGTTTGCCGGGCCCGAACAACCGCCGTTGGGAGAGCTTGACGGGAAACCGATTCGCAACCGCCACGCTGCGAGCCGGCGGTGATCGTTCCGTGACTCGATCCATCCGCTCGTTCAAGCAGCCGGGATCCCGACGAACTCGGGTTCAATGAGCGTCGGGATCAGGCCTGCTCCATACCCGCGCCGCAACAGTTCAGCAACGGCATGCCGGCCGCGCTCTCCAAAGTCCAGCGTCCACTCATTCACGTACATCCCCACGAACTGGTCGGCATCCTTGCGTTCCAAGCCGCGCCCAAAGCCGACCGCATAATCCAAAGCCCTGCTTCGATGGCTCAGGCCATAGGCGATGCTGGCGTGGAGCAAACTTGTCACCTCTTCGATGACACTCGTTCCCAAATCGCGGCGGATCCCATTGGCGCCCAGCGGTAGTGGCAGGCCGGTTTCACGTTGCCACCATCGGCCCAGGTCCTCGACCAGATGGAGCTGTTGCTGAGCGTACGTCAGTTGCCCTTCATGGATCACCAGACCGGCGTCGATCGACTGGCCTTCATACTCACCCGCGGCGACGATCTCGAGCATCTGATCGAACGGAGCCACCACGTGACGGAACTGATTGCCGAGCGCCAGCCGCAGCGTGAGATAGGCCGTCGTCAGCGTCCCCGGCACGGCGATCGTCGCGTCGCGGAGTGCATCCAGCGAAAATGGCTTCCGGGCGACCACCATTGGGCCGTAGCCATCACCCATGCTCGCGCCACAGTTGCAAAGCAGGTACTTGTCCGACAAGAAACCGTATGCATGGAGGCTGAGGGCGGTCAGTTCTAACTCCCCCGAGAAGGCCCGCCGATTGAGCGTCTCGATATCTACCAGTTCATGGACAAAGCGATAGCGACCGGTCGGCAGGCAATCGTTCGACAGTGCGTAGAACATGAATGCGTCATCCGCGTCCGGGCTGTGACCGACGCGAATCGTAATCGTCTCAGCGGAGGTCGTTGGCGAAGCGCTCATGCCTGGGCATTCTCAGTCGTGGTTGGGCTCAGGACCGGCTGACGGATCGTAACGGCCGCCCACCGCATATGGTCTAACCGTCAATCGTCTGCGCAGGGTAACCGGAGATCGGGAGGCCTTGTAGGGTGCCCTGCGGAATTGGAAGCCGAGTGATCCGGGGTTTCCTGCGGCAATCACCAACAAAAAACGCCCTTCCGCGGGAGCGAAAGGGCGTGCAGAGCTTGGCAAGCATGCAACCGCCGCGGTTACAGCGATTCTTCCTTGATCACGAATTCCTTCCACGGCATGTTGCTGCTCTTGTTCCGTGGAGTGAGGTATGACTGATAGACCTCGTAATCCAGATTCTCCGTGACGAAGCGGAAGCTCCCATCGGCAAACGCCATATTGACGCCCTGATCATGAGAGGCCGAGGGCCGCGCCACCAGAGCAAAGTTGGACGGCGTCATCTGAGCATCATATCGCTCACCGTTGATCTGCATGATCGGCAGCACGGGGTTGCATCCGGTTGCGGTTTGGACGTTGCCATAGGTCGAAGCATAGTGGAACGCCATTCCATGAAGGAACCGAGTGGCGGCGTACTCACCGCTTGTGAAATAGTTGTCAATCGCGGTCAGCGGAGCATTCGTATTCGACAGGGTCAGCTTATACCAAGGCATCGCCTGAAGGCTCTCGCTGAACATCGCAGTGGCTTGCTTGGGATCCTTGATGTCGTCGAGCGACATCTTGCCACTGGAGACAATCCCCCAAGCGCTTGGGTCATAGCCGAAGTTCGGAAGTTCGCTCAGTTGCGTAAGTGAGATCGCTTGGTTGATCACGCAGTTCGCGTTGTTCACTGCGGTACCAAAGTCCGGGGCCGGTGAACCCCAGGGAAGACCCACGCCCGATGCACCCGGAATTTCGACGGTCCCGACGCTGGAGATGTAGCTATTCCTGCCGAAGTCTTCTTTCTCTTCGTTGAACGAATCGCTCGGGCATTGAAACACCGCCAGGTTGGGGATGCTCAACTCGGCGTAGCCATCCGATGTGACGTTTGGGGAGACGCCAATCAGTGGGTAACGATCTTCGCTCCAGGCTTCGAACACACTCTGCTGATCGAGGTTGGGGAGGATCGCAACGGCCCACGTTCCAATCTTCGCGTGAGCAGGAATATTCCCGCCCGGGGTCCGCGGATCGACGCCTCCCGGAAATACGCCGAAGAATTCGATGTAGCCCGGCAGGCGATTCTTCGTCTGTTCAGTCTCGATGGCCGCCACGGCCAACTGCCTCAGATTGTTGCCGCACTGGGCCCGCCGAGCCGCCTCGCGAGCACGCTGTACGGCGGGAACCGCCAAGCCCACGAGAATTCCGATGATGGCGATCACCACCAGCAGTTCCACGAGCGTGAAACCGGAACGCGACCGAACTGCCATGACAATGCTCCAAAGGCCGAAAGAGAAGTCCCGGGCGTGCGCGCAAGAAAAGGAGTTGGATGCCGATCCCGATCCCATTGTCTCACAACGCGGAAACAGAGTCCAGCAACCACCAACAACCTGCGTGCAATTTCCGGGCCGCCCGACTTTCGAAAGCGCTCTGCCACCAGCTTTTCGAGAATCTCGCCGTTTTTCTGCCGAACTCCCCGCAGGAACTCTCGGGAAAGCTGGGCCCTAAGTACTGTCAGCGGGTTGGCGGAGTCGGTTGTCTCAAATCGGTTGTCTCAGCGGTCTCAGCCAGAGACGGCCTCCGCATTAGGCGACACCACTTCGCGGGAACGGGCTATTCGGATTGACCCGCGACGAACTCGTTCCAACTGACCTGTTGATATGTGGCGATCTGGCGGGAAGCCGCGGCGATCTTTTCTCGATCGAGATTGGACAATTGGTAGTTTGCCAGATGCTTGGTCCGAATGATCCGCGTTGGGCCGAGCAGGGGGGAGATCGAGAGCAGGACTTCGTCCGGCAGCTGGCCCATACTGGCCAACCGAGCGTTGAGTGCCATTCGGAGAAATGGGGCCGAGCCGACTTTTCGATAGGCATTGAGCCGGGCCGACCAGTCGGCAAATTCGGCAAAGGCGCGCGCGTATTTTGGCGACGGGGGGCTTTGGGGGCGGATCAGGTAGCGGGCCTGCCCGGCCGCCGCAGTCCAGCCCGAGGAGGGCTCGTCGCGCCATGTCACCTCCGCGTCGACTCCAAGATCCGCCATTTGCTCGGGAGCTTCGGCCCGGATCCGAGCCATCAGGTCGATCAGGTCCTGAGGCGCGAGGACGCACCGCAACTCTCGGCGGCGGTCCAAAAGAATGATCCGGTCACGAGCCAAGTCGAAGACCGTGATTTGGGATTCCTCAGGCCGCAGCAAATCGAACACCAGGCCCTTTGAAAAAAGGGTTAAGTGCTCGGCTTGGGGTTTCTTGGCATCGCCGATGTAAAGTTCGGTCTCGATCCGGAACTCGGGCGAGGATCCCGCGGCGACGGGTTCGGACGGGGTCTGCGCGGCGAGGTGGGAGCCGGGCAAGAGGCAGAGCAAGACAAGGCAGGCTAGACGCATGGGATTACTCCGCGGGCGGGATCGACGCGCGAGCCTAGGAATTCCTTGGACCGTGCGCCCAGATCATTTGGGGCCAGCAACGCCCCGAATCACGCGTTGGCAGCCAGGGTTTCGGGGCCCACGGCGATTGGGGGGCCCGAGCAGCAGGTGGGGCGAGCGCGGCGGGGTAGGGTCGTGCCGATTTTTCCGCGGAGAGTCGGGTGGGAAGGCGGAACCGCGGCTAGCTCGACGAATCGCAGGCTCGCAGGAGCCGCCTGCGCTGTACGAGTTTCGCATTCCGATTAGGCTTGGCGTCTCGCGAAGCTGCCCTCAGGTTCGACAGGTTAGATCATGTTGAAGCGGATTCTCGTCACTGGCGGTGCCGGATTTCTGGGCTCGCACCTCTGCGAGCGGCTCGTTGCCGAAGGCCATGACGTGATCTGCTTGGACAACTTCTTCACAAGCCAGAAGCAAAACGTATCGCACCTCTTGGGACGGCCCAACTTCGAGCTGGTTCGGCACGACGTGACGCAGCCGATTCTTCTGGAGGTCGACCAGATCTACAACCTGGCCTGCCCGGCGGCGCCGGGTCACTATCAGTTCAACCCCATCAAAACCATGAAGACCAGTGTGATGGGGGCGATCAACATGTTGGGGATGGCCAAGCGGTGCGGGGCGAGGATTTTGCAGGCCAGCACCAGCGAAGTGTACGGCGACCCGGAGGTGCATCCGCAGCACGAGTCCTATCGTGGATGTGTCAATCCGATCGGGCCGCGTTCCTGTTATGACGAGGGCAAACGGGCCGCCGAGAGCCTGTTCATGGATTACCACCGAATGAACCGGGTGCCCGTGCGGATCGTTCGCATTTTCAATACCTATGGGCCGCGGATGCATCCTTACGATGGACGTGTCGTCAGCAACTTCATTCGTCAGGCGTTGGAAGGCGAGCCGCTGACTTTGTTCGGGGACGGCGAGCAAACTCGATCGTTTTGCTTCCGCGACGATCTGGTGGACGGGATGATCCGGATGATGAATGCGGATGATTTCGTCGGTCCGGTGAACATCGGCAACCCGGACGAGTTTACGGTCCGCGAGTTGGCGGAATTGGTTCTGGAGCTGACCGGCTCGGCATCTCCCATCGTCCACCGGCCTCTGCCGACGGATGATCCAGTACGCCGCCGTCCGGACATCCGGTTGGCTCAACAGCGATTGCAGTGGCAACCGCAGACCGCGTTGCGAGACGGCTTGCGTCAAACGATCGAGTGGTTCCGGTCGATTCGGATGAGTGATTATCGGCCACCGACTCCGAACTTCTCTTAGTTCGACGGACAGCCCGGTTCGCAGGACGGTGATCGCCATCACACGAGCTTGCGACCGCCAAGCTTGATTGCGTTGCAAGGGGGCGAGCCTTGTCTGCTTTGGCGCGCCGCCAGTGCGTTGCGTCGACGGAGCTTGTACGAACTGTTTGGAGAATCGCTGACATGCCTTTCAGCCGTGCGTGTGTCGCATTTTCGTCACACTTCTGTAGCGACAAGGCAACACTCCGCTTTGCTTCGCGGAGACAGTGAAGTCCAGATCGATGGAGCGCTTCGGCGGATCGATGTTTCTGCTGCCGTTCCGTTTGCCGAAGGCCGGGTTGTGACCTAGATAACCCCTAGAGGATGCAGCGCCCCCAACTACGGGCATGCAACCTGGCACGGCACATCTTTTGCGTGGCAGGCCAGGGGAGGATCGCATGTTCGTTGCCAATTCTTGTTCCGCATTGACAAAGGGTTCTTCGATGGTCGGCCTCACTGACCGCGTCCGTGTTTGGGCGCCTGCAATGGCGCTCCTGTGCTTAGCCGGCTCTGCCGCAACCTGCCGGGCTGAAGACAACGACCTGAATGGTCCTGTTGTCCGCGTGGAAGAAGACTGGGAACTGCAGCTCGGTGAACCACAGTCCTCCGACATGTCGCCACAGATCAGTACCTACATGTGGGCCAAGGATGGTTTTCCCTTGACGATGTCGGTCCACCTGAATTTTGCACCCTATGGTGTGTTTGCGATTGGAGGCGTTCAGACGATTGCCTCAGTCGATGATTCCGTCGTGGCGATGCAATCGAGCGGCCCGCAAGCACCGCTCCAGACGGATGGCGAAAAGATCACCTGGACCCAGGTGATGGCTGTGAGCAACGGCAATCTGGCGTTTGGCGTCGACAACTTCAGCAGTTGGACGTGGGGCCAGCTGGGATTGGGTGATACCGCTATCTCGGTGCCCGCAGATGGACTGAGCGATCTGAACGGTTATCTGCCGCGCAAATCGTTGGTCGCCAGTGGCGTTGGCTATGGCGCGAACCGCGTTGAAAGTTTGAATCTGGTCAAAGTTCGCATGTTCGACGCGGAAGGAAATGTGCTTGAATTAAGTGGATCGAATCTGGCCGACGTGAATGAGAGTTCCACAGACGGGCAGGTGGCCGTCGCTGAATAGTATCGCCACGTCGATAGTCGTGATCCGAAGTTACCCAGTGGCTTCCTTGAGAATAACACCATGAAAATGCGTATCAAAAGCCGTCGAAGTTCGCCTGTCTGGCGATTCGGAAGCAGCCGGCGCGGGGCGACGGTGACATTAGCCGCCTTCTTGTTGGCAGTGCTGGTCGGGATGCTGGCATTCGGCATCGATATCGGCTACGCGACAGCCAGTCGCAGTGAGCTGCAACGGACCGCCGACTCTGCGGCACTCGCTGGAGGTTGGCAACTGCTGGAAGGCATTGCCAATGCGGAAACCATGTCGAGTGTCAGTACGAAGATCAATAACGCCGTGGTCAATTACGCACACGAGAACCCATTAGGTGGGAAGCCTGCCAAGGTTGGTGGCGAAGGCGAAACGCAGGATGTGACCGTCGGCTACTTCGACTGGTCCACCAACAAGTGGACTGGCGCGGTGAGTGATATGAACACGGCTAATGCGGTCCGTGTTCGGATCCGGCGGAATGAAGAGATCAATGGAAGTGTACCGTTGTTCTTCGGACCGATCTTTGGTCGCAAGTCGCTCGACATGCAGGTTAACGCCGTTGCGGCAATGACGGCAAGAATCGGTGGCTTCGATATCATCTCGCCCGAGTGCGAAAACGTGATGCTCATGCCGTTTGCAATGGATGAGCCGACCTGGGATGCGATGATGAAGGGGCAAGCCGGCAATGATGACTATTCGTATAACGAGCTGACTGGTGTCCTGACCAAGGGTAAATCGGACGGCGTGCGGGAGGTCAATCTTTATCCAGATGCCGAAGCGACGGGAGCACCCGGTAACCGGGGTACGGTTGATATCGGCGGCCTCAATAATTCGACCAGTGACATCGAGCGGCAGATCCTGCACGGGATTTCCTACGACGACATGCAGGCACTGAAAGCCACGGGGCGATCCCTGGAGCTCGACAGCAAGGGCTTTCTCTATCTGCAGGGTGACACCGGGATCAGTGCGGGTGTCAAAGAAGAGGTAGCCGCCATCGTTAACGAAGTCCGCTGCATTCCCATCTTCCGCGATGTGACGCTGAACGGGAACAGTGCCGAATTTCAAATCATCGGTTGGGAGGGCGTGCGGATCCTGGAAGTCAGGCTGACAGGTCCCATGAACCAAAAGCGACTGATCGTTCAGCCCGCGAAGATGGTGATGCATGGGGCGATCCCCAGCTCGACCGCTCGCGTCAGCTCATTCGCATTCACGCCGGTGGTGTTGGTCCAATAAGCGGTCCGGGCAGCGTCAAGACCCGTCGTTGACGGGACTGCCCTCCGTGTGCGATCCAGATTACCTCAGGTTCCCGCCATGCGTTGCTCACGAGTTCTCCGGCGCCGTCAGCGAAACCGTCGCCGGGGGGCTGCGGCCGTGGAGTTCGCCATGGTCGCACCCCTGTTGTTCTTGCTGACCTTCGGCCTGATTGAGTTCGGCCGGATGACGATGGTCAAGCACGCGACGATTGAAGCGTCGCGGGTCGGGGCACGCGTTGCGACGCTACCTTCCGCGACGATCGAGAGCGTGACGCAAGCCGTGGACGAGCAGCTCGACTCGCTGGGGATGCCCGACGGCACGGTGGTGATCAACCCCGCCGATCCAAAGACGGTCGCCGGGGGCCAGCCCATTACCGTGACGGTTTCAGTCTCGACGGCCGAAGCCAGTTGGCTGCCGTTCCTTCGCTGGATCACAGCGTCGGAACTGGGGACTGCAACCACAATGCGTCGTGAAACGACCTTTTAGTGGGTCCACCTTGCCAACGAGCGGATGGACTTGATCCGGGCGGCATGTTGCTTAGGGAACATGCCGCCCGCGTCGTCTTAAGAATGATTCAACTTGGGCCGTCGAACCGGCTGAGTGCCGCCGTCCGGCCTGCAAACTACCCCGCATGGATTCGAACCATGAATAAAGGATCCAAAATCCTCTGTGTTACCGTTACACCACGGGGTACCGAGAGGCCGTAGTGTAGCCAGCCAGGCCAGACCTTGCGAAGGGTCGGTAGGTGGCCTGGCCAGCGCTTCGGGGATTCAGCTTCGCAACCGTCCCGAACGCCGTGCAGAAAACGCCAACTGCAGCAACTCGCTCGACAGGTCGACATTGCGGATTTCGATTCGGGGGTCCGACGCCAAAGTCACCGGGGCGAAATTCAGGATCCCCGCCACGCCGGCATCAGCGAGTTGTTTTGCGAGGCCCGACGCGGCTTCCGCCGGAACAGCGAGGACCGCCAGATCGATTGCCAGCCGCTGGACGATCTCCGGCAGTTGGCTGGGATCGTAGATCTCCACGTGCCCGATCGATTGCCCGACAAGCCGCACGTCCTGGTCGATCGCCGCCACCAAGTCGAGCCCCTGCTGGGAGAACCCTCGGTAGCGGGTGAGGGCACGGCCCAGGCTTCCTGCCCCCAACAGAAGCACCCGCCACCGCCTCGACTGGCCCAGTAGTTCGCGGATTCGTGTTTCGCATTCCTGGACTGGGTAGCCGACCCCCCGCCGACCGGCATGTCCAAGCGCCACCATGTCCTTGCGAATCACGTCCGCCGAGACGCCCAGGGCTGTCCCGAGGGCATGGCTGCTGACGGATGGTTCACCGGCTCGTCCGAGCCGCTGAAGCTCGCGGAGGTACATCGCCAGACGCTCCGCGGTGGCGGTCGGTAGCGACGGCGGCTCCTGGGCTCGGTTGCTCATCGGGGGCCGTGTTCAGGAACTTAGAGGGGTGCCGGGCCCGCCGCCGAAAACCCTGCCTCGTGCGGCGTGAGTCGGAAGCGGTTCCTCGGCAACACCTTGCCGATTGTAGCGGTCCTAGGGGCATTGCCGTGCCTAATCGCTACATTGCAACTCAACTTATCTATTTTGCCCTTGCTCTCTTGTTTTCGTGGTCAACGTTTCCCACGCAGTCGATGTATGTGGTGCATCGGTGGCGTTTCGCCCAGTCGTATTCGGCAACGCAGCAGGTCGAATCGATGGCGATCGGAAAAGTCGGGAGCGGCGTCAGGGATTGATGCCTGCGAAGCGACGGGCCGGTCGACCGAACACCACCTCGATTTTTTTTCGCCCCTTAGGCCGCCAACGGCAGGCCAGAAGCTGCGACCAGCAGGGCTACTAGTTCACGGTTACTTTTGGGAGCACGGGAGATGAGAAAGCTGTGGTTGTTGCCGGCGTTGGCGGCCGTAGTAGCCGCCAGCTCGGGCCGGCCGGCCGCGGCCGCTTACTGCGGTGCGGTCAGCTACGAAGGCTGTTCAGGGTGCGCTGACGAATCAGCGGTTGTCGCCGAGGGCGGCTCTTCGGATGCCGTCGAAGTCGGTGGCTCGTACACGGTGATGCGGACTGTCCGCAAAGTCGTCTACGAACAACGCGAAGAGAAGCGGACTCGAGTTCGTTACCAGACGGTAACGGAGCAGCGAGAAGTGCCGTCGGTTCGGTACGAAACCGAACAGCGGCAGCGTGAAGTCAATTACACGGTCATGAAGCCGGTGTATGAGACCCGTGAAAAGGTCATCAACTACACCGTCATGAAGCCCGTGTACGAAACGCGGCAGCGCGTGATCAACTACACGGTTTCCAAGCCAGTGTATGAGACCCGTGAAAAGGTCATCAACTACACGGTGATGAAGCCAGTGCAGGAGACCCGCGAGCGCGTGATCAACTATACGGTTTCCAAGCCGGTGTATGAGACCCGTGAAAAGGTCATCAACTACACGGTGATGAAGCCGGTGTACGAAACTCGTCAGCGCGTGATCAACTACACGGTGATGAAGCCCGTGCAGGAGACCCGCGAGCGGACGATCAACTACACGGTTTACAACAAGGTCACCGAAGAACGGACTCGCGAAGTCAAGTACTCGGTGGTCAAGCCGGTCAACTACACGAAGACGATCACCGTCAAGACCGGTAGCTGGGAAACACAGATCGAAGAAGTTGCCGGCCCGGTGATCAAGCGGACGATCCGCGAGCCAGGCACGTGGGTTTGGGATGCCGACAGCTGCCGCTGCGTCTACTGCCCGGGTGAGTGCCGCGTTGAGTGCGTGCAGTGCCCGCCGAAGAAGATCTGCAAGCGAGTTTGGGTTCCCCGGTGTGAAGAGCGGACGATCAACTGCGTTCGGTACGAAACCGAGTGCTGCGTGAAGCTCGTTCCTTACACCGTCTGCAAGATGGTCCCCGAGTGCCGTCAGAAGACCTGCACCTACACGGTCTGCAAGTTGGTCCCCGAGTGCCGTCAGAAGACCTGCAACTACACGGTCTGCAAGATGGTGCCCGAGTGCCGCCAGAAGGTCTGCACGTACACCGTCTGTCGGATGGAGTGCGAACAGCGTCAGAAGACCTGCACCTACACCGTCTGCAAGATGGTGCCCGAGTGCCGTCAGAAGACCTGCACGTACACCGTCTGCCGGATGGAGTGCGAACAGCGTCAGAAGACCTGCAACTACACGGTCTGCAAGATGGTGCCCGAGTGCCGTCAGAAGACCTGCACCTATACGGTCTGCAAGATGGTCCCCGAGTGCCGCACGAAGACGGTCTGCTACAGCGTCCGCAAGTGCGTGCCCTGCACCAAGACGATCTGCGTCCGCAAGTGCGTGCCGGTGTGCGAAGAGTACACCGTCAAGGTCTGCTGCCCGAAAGTGGTGTGCGAACAAGTCCCGGTGACGGTCTGCTGCCCGGCTCCGGCTTGCTGCGATCCGTGTGACCCCTGCTGCCGTCCGGCCCGCGTTCGTGGTGGCCTGTTGAAGCGAATCTTCAACAAGCTGCACAACCTCCACCACAGCCATGATTGCGGCTGTGATGCCGGCTGCGACAGCGGTTGCGACAGCTGCGGCTGCTAAGTCCAGCTGGGATCGATTCTTCTGGTCTGCCAACCAGGTGGGCCCGCGACGGTGAAACGTCGCGGGCCTTTTTTCATTTAACCTGGTGGCCCGCCCGACGGATCGGATGGCCGATCGACAGCGGCCCGGCTCGGCACAAAACCATCCTTTTCCCGCCCCGCCACCCTGTCGGGTGCTGCCGATTCGGGAGACCTTGCGGTCCGGGCAATCTTTAAGCGGCGAAATCTCTGTGCCGTGCAGTGGACGATTTCTTCACGCGCGGTAACGATTCCCTGGATTGGGGTCTTCGGCAGGAATTTGCTAGATTGAGGCCCGTTCGATCGAGCCGCTGGCCTCCCCAGTCCCCCCCTGAGGCTCATGAGCGATAGCGGGCGGTACCGCTGACGCGTTTTCCACCACCTCGAATCAGGCCGCCGATCGGTTCGTCCGGCCCGCGGATGAGTCGGCCCGCACGACGAGGACCTTTACGATGCACTCCAACGTCCACCGGCTGACTGCATTCCTGTTGTTCTTCGGCCTGGCCTCCTCCCAGGCGTCGGCCCAGTCATGGGCTGACAAGATGTTCAGCGAGAAGAAGCACGACTTCGGCGCAGTGGCGGCTGGTGCGGAGACGGTCTTCAAGTTTCCGGTGCAGAACCTCTACCAGGAGGATGTCCACATCGCCAGCGTCCGCGCCAGCTGTGGCTGCACCTCGCCTTCGATCGAGAACGAATGGCTCAAAAGCGGAGAAACCGGGTACATCGTCGCTCGATTCAACACCGGCACGTTTCGCGGCCAGCGCGGGGCCAACCTGACGGTGACGATCGACAAGCCGCGGTACGCCGAAGTGCAACTGCGGGTTGATGGCTACATTCGCCGCGACGTGGTTTTCAACCCGGGTCAGATTGAGTTCGGCCAGGCCGCACAAGGTTCGCCCGTCGAAAAGTCGGTGCAGCTCAGTTATGCCGGGCGCGAAGATTGGCGGGTCACGGAGGTGACTTCCAGCAATCCGTTTGTCAAAGCGGAACTCCGTGAGACGCAGCGCGGCGGTGGACGTGTCGCCTACGACGTACTGGTTCAGCTGCTGCCCGATGCACCGCCTGGTTTTCATCGCGATGCACTGATGTTCAGGACCAATGATCGGCGATTGGCTCAACTTCCGCTGGTTTGGTCCGCGTATATCCTGCCTTCGCTTCAAGTGAGCCCGCACATCGTCTTCCTTGGGGACCTGAAGGCAGGACAACCCAAGGAGCAGCGGCTGCTGGTCAAGAGCAACACGGCGCCGTTCATTCCCCAACTGATCGAATCCGAGAGCTTCGACATCCAGTTCGAACGACCGTCCGAAGCGAAGCAAACGCATCTGATCAATGTCGTGCTGACCCCCAAGCCCCTCGAGGGCCCGGTCAAATGCAAGCTGATTGTCCACACCGACTTGCCCGGGGATCCCGTGGCGATCGCCGAGGTTCACTGCCAGCTTCTCGCCCAGTAGAGCCGCTCGTCGCTCACGGGAGCGGCAAAGCAGCCGCCGGCGATTCGAAAGTACACCAGCGGGGAATGGCTGCAATCTGACCCCCCGTTCTACTGCGGCCTGCCGGTACAGGGCGGCCTGCTCGCGCTGAGAGGGTTGCTGGCCGCTTCTGGACCTCCTGCACCGGACCGGCCGCAGCGCACCGGCAACTTTGGCGCGGGTCTGGTGAGCTCGTGCCGGCGCGCTACTCTTGTTTTACTTTCTTCGCGTGACTCCGTTGCAAATGGAGGATCGCCAGAACGTCGTAGAACGCATGGGCGGTAATCGGCACAATCAGATTGTCGAACCAAAGCAGCAAAC
>Ga0114939_10000677_pt1 | contig 28271 bp, 29 predicted proteins | sample AshMeaCrysSpring_FD_87196 | JGI IMG/M metagenome (GOLD analysis project Ga0114939, IMG submission 87196) | Groundwater microbial communities from Big Spring, Nevada to study Microbial Dark Matter (Phase II) - Ash Meadows Crystal Spring | ecosystem: Environmental > Aquatic > Deep subsurface >...
ATCGGTGAGGCACCATTGGGCGAAGGTCTGGATCGCCGGCGGCATGGTGGCGGAGAAGAACAAGGTCTGGCGGCCTTCCCACGGGCAGAGGTTCACGATTTTCCGCACTTGCGGGAGGAAACCCATGTCGAGCATGCGGTCCACCTCGTCGAGGATGAGCACCTTGATTTCCCCGAAGCGCATGGTGGTGCGGTAGAAATGGTCCACGAGGCGGCCGGGGGTGGCGACGACGATGTCCGCGCCGGCTTCGAGTTCCTCGGATTGTTTGCCGAGGCCCACGCCGCCATAGAGCAGGGCGACTTTGAGGCCGGTGTGCTTGCCGTATTTTTGAAATTGTTCCGCCACCTGATGGGCGAGTTCGCGGGTGGGTTCCAGCACGAGGATCTGGGGTTTGCCCATTTTGGTGATCTTCGAGAGCGTGGGCAGCGCGAAGGCGGCGGTTTTGCCGGTGCCGGTTTGGGATGCGCCGATGACGTCCTTTCCTGCGAGGATGATCGGAATGGCCTGCGCCTGGATGGGCGTCGGGGTGGTGTAACCGGATTCCTCGATGGCTTCCAGAACGGCTGCGGAGAGCCCAAGTGTGTCAAATCCCATGCGGCGGCCTAGGTAGTGGGCTTGCGGGCCGGGGTCAAGGGGCGATTCTGGAGGCGAAGACCGGGCGGGATGGGGGGCGGATTTTTCCTGCCGCTGTCTTCGGGGGCGGGGGAAACGTTCCGCTCCATGGCCGAGGCGGCTCCCTGTTCACACAATCCGTCTGAGCCGTGGCGATGCAGTGGAAAATCCCGGAACACTCCAAATCACCCCGCCAGATCTCCGGCCTGATTTGCAAGTTGCCAAGGGTCTGCCGGGCCATTAGCCTGCCGCCCGGCAGCCGCCCGTTTCGGGGTCTGTCCGACCAACCGATCGCTTCACCGCAGTGGGATTTTTGGATGCCATCAAACGCTGGCGCTTGGCGCAACAAGGCCTTTCGTCCGGGAAAAAACGCCGCGTCCACAGTGAAAATCCGGTCATCCAGGCCCTGGAGGAAGGCCGCTGGTTGAGATGGGCGCTGTATGCCACCTTCGCCCTGACCTGCGGGGTCATGGCGCTCAGGTCCGCCGGCGGCACCTCCTTCGCCAATGATCCGCTCAAGGGCGCGCTTTACGCCTTCATCATCGCGGTGACGGCCATTCTGATGTTCCAAGTGAGCCTGCAAAGCTCCTGCCGGCGCAACAGCCGGGTTTTCCTGGTGCTGGGCGGCCTGATCGTCCACCTCGCCCTGCTGCGCGTTGTCATGGGCCTTGTGAACACGGGGCTGATCCCGGAGGTGTACCGCTTCTTTTTCGTGCCCTTCGCGCTGGCCCCGATGCTCCACGGGGTACTGCTCGGGCGGGCCGTTGGAGCCTTCTCCGCGGTTTTCGTTACCCTGATCGGCTGCCTCTTCGCGCCGCAGGGCCATGCGCTCTCCTATATGATCCTGAGTCTCGTGACCGGAGTCACCAGCGTGCTGCTGGTTCACCAGGTGCGCAAACGCCTGCAACTGCTGCAGGCGGGCATTTCCGTAGGCGCGGTCACACTGTTGCTCGGCCTCCTCCTCGGAAGCCTCAACGTCACCTCCTGCTTCGGCCCCGGCGCGATGGACCATCTGCAGATTCTGGGAACCGGCAGCGCCATCGCCTTCGGCACCGCCGTATTCACCGCGCTGCTCATCAGCGGTCTGCTGCCGCTTTTCGAAGGCATGTTCCTGCTGACCACCGACATCAGTTGGCTGGAACTCAGCGATCTGAACCACAAACTGCTGCGCCAGATGCAATTGGAGGCTCCCGGCACCTTCCATCACAGCCTGGTGGTCGCCGCCCTGGCCGAAGCCGCCGCCGAGAAAATCGGCGCCAACGCCCCGATGTGCCGCGTTTGCTCGTATTTCCATGACGTCGGGAAGCTCAAAAAGCCCGACTATTTCATCGAGAATCAGAACGACGGCGGGGAGAATCCCCATGAAACGCTCACGCCCACAATGAGCGCCCTGATCATCACCGCCCACGTCAAGGACGGCGTCGATCTCGCCGTCAAGCACAAGCTCAACCCCCGCATCATCAATGTGATCCAGGAGCACCACGGCGATTCGCTCGTCGCGTTTTTCTATCACAAGGCACGCGAGCAGAAGAAACTCGAACTCGAAAAAGTGGACCGCCGCCTCGAAAACCCGGAGGATCTCCCCAGCATCGACGAGAAGAACTTCCGCTATCCCGGACCGCGCCCCAGCACGCGCGAATGCGGCATCATCGCCCTGGCCGATACCGTGGAGAGCGCCTCCCGCAGCCTGCACAAACCCAGCCCGGCGAAAATCCGCTCGCTGGTGGAGGATCTGGTGCGCCAGAAAATCCAGGACGGCCAGCTCGATGACTGCCCGCTCACGCTCAAGGAGCTGACCATCGTCAAGGAAAGCTTCTCCAGCACCCTGCGCAGCATGCTGCACAGCCGCATCGACTACCCGAAGGAAGACGAGCGCCCGAGCGCCACGCTCCGCCGCGCGGCACCGGTGCGCGATCACGCCCAGGCCGGCAGGGTTGTGCCCATGCCCCGCCAATCCTGAGCCGTTTCCCGGAAAAGACCCGCACCGCATGTCACTCGAAGTCATCATCGGCAACCATCAGGAAATCACGGAAATCCCGGAGAGTTGGCTGACCGCCCTTGAGGATTTGGCTCCGCAGGCCGCGCAACTCGTGCTGGCCCGCGCCGCCACCGGAGATTCTCCGCTTTCCCTGCTCGCCACCCTGGAAGTCGCCCTCGTGGACGACGCCACCAGCGAACGAGTCCACCGCGATTTCATGAACATCGATGGGCCCGCCGACGTGATCACCTTCCATCACGGCGAAATCGTCATCGGCACCGAAGTCGCGGAACGCCAGGCCGCCGAATACGGTGAACCGCTGGCCCGCGAGATCCTGCGTTACCTCGTCCACGGCCTGCTTCACCTGGCCGGTCACGAGGACGCGAATCCGGCGGAGCGCGCCGCCATGGAAGCCGCTCAGGAAACCATCATCGCGGCATTGTGGACGCCGGGGCTGCAGGCCCGCCTCGGCTGACCGGGGCCATCCGCTGCGGGTGTCCGGATGCGGTCAAAGGCGGTAGGCGTGGCGGTTGCGCAGGACGAATTCAAAGACGGGTTCGGGATGGCAGAGGCGCTGGATGAGGCTGTCCCAGATCTCACGGCCTCTGAGGATTTCCACTTCGATGCGCAGGAAATGCACCGGCACGTCGATGGATGACGGGCGCGGAAAACGCACGGCGTCCTTCTCGGTGGTGACGATGAGCTGCATGTCGCGCTCGACGCAGCGCTGCATGAACTTGTCCACATCCTTGCGGGAAAAGCGATAGTGGTCGGAGAAGCGGCGGCGGATTTCCACGCGGGCGCCGAGTTTTGCGAGCGCGCCCTCAAAGGCCTCCGGCACGGCGATGGCGCTGATGGCTCCCACCCACTTGTCATGCAGGAACTCGAGCGGCTGGCGCTCGCGGGTGAACACGTTTTCCAAATGGACCGGCCCGTGGGCGCACTCGATGATCTCCGCGGTTTTGTTGTATTTGCGGATGCGCCCGATCAGCGCGTCGTTCGGGCTGCCGTTGCATTTGGTCAGCATGATGTAACTCGCGCGGCGCAGGTTCTTCGGCGGTTCGCGCAGGGTGCCGCGCGGCAGCAGCGCCTCCGTGCCAAAGGGCGCCTGGCTATCGACGAGCACAATGTCGATGCCGTGCGCGAGATCGAGATACTGCATGCCGTCGTCCAGCAACAGCGTGTCCGCGGCGAGGTGCTGGATGGCGAAACGGCCGCTTTTCACCCGGTTGCGGTCCACCAGCACCGAAACTCCCTCGAGATTGCGGGCCAGCATGAAGGGCTCGTCGCCGGCATATTTCGAGTCGAGCAGCAGCGACTCGCCGGTGGAGACCACCTTTGGCATGCGCTCGGGCGGAATCGCCCTGCCCATGGCGTCCCGCCAGCGCTGGGGGCGGTCGAGTTTGCGGCTTTTATAGCCGCGGGAGAGGACGGCCACGCTGCGGCCGCGGTCGCGCAGCGAGCGCGCGAGCAGCTCGACGACCGGGGTTTTGCCGGTGCCGCCGACGGTGATGTTGCCGATGGCCACCACCTGGGAGCCAAGGTGGCGCTGGGGTTTCCAGCCGCTGCGGTAGCGCCAGAGGCGGAGCTGGACGAGGATGCGGAAGATGCCGGAGAGCGCCCGCATCAGGAAACGCGCGAGCGTTGCGCGCAAGCCCCTCGCGCGGCCGAAGATGACATCCGCTCCCCAGCGTTCGAGTTCTTCGAGCAGTTCCTTCATCGTCGGCCGCCTTGTTCGTTAGAGCGGCAGGTCGTAGCTTCTTCCGCCCACTCCCTCATACCAGCGGATGTAGGCGAGGTTGACCATCGAGAAGCCGCCGGGCGTGGGATAATCGCCGGTGAAATACCAGTCGCCGCAGTCGCCCTTGATCGCCGCGTGGAGGTCTTCGATGGATTGGAAAATCACCTTCACCTCGCCATGCCAGTCGATGTTCTCGGGATAGACCATGCGGCTGATCTCGGCGGAGATTTCCTCATCGCTGAAGTAGGCATAGACCTCCTGCACGCGGTTGCGGCGCACGGCGGCGGGGCGCTTCAGTTCCGCGCGGCACTCGTCGTAAACCCGATCCAGCAGCGTCTGCCGGCCGGCGCGGCGGTGCAGGGCCACGGCGGCCTGGAAGGCGATGAACTTGCCGAGTTCCGACATGTCGATGCCATAACAATCCGGGTAGCGGATCTGCGGGGCGGTGGAGCAGACGACGATTTTCGCCGGCCTGGTGCGGGCGAGGATCTTGAGGATCGACTGCTTGAGCGTGGTGCCGCGCACGATCGAGTCGTCCAGCGCGACCAGATAATCGCCGGGCTGGACGACGCCGTAGGTGATGTCATAGACGTGGGAAACGAGCTGGTCGCGGCCTTTTTCCTGGGAGATGAAGGTGCGCATCTTGATGTCCTTGTGCGCGATCTTCTCGCCCTGCGGCCAGTTGCGCAGAATCAGGTCATCGATCAGTTCCGGCGTCAGATTTCCCGTTGCGCAGGCTTGCAGGATGGCGGCGCGCACTTCCTGGCGGCGGTAGAGGCGCAGGCCGTCCATGAGGCCGTAGTAGGCGGTTTCCGCGGTGTTCGGGATGAACGAGAAGATGGTTTTGTCGAACGCGCCGCCGATGGCATCGACGACTTGGGAAACGAGCGCCGCGCCCATGGCCTTGCGCTCGCGGTAGATGAGCGGGTCGTTGCCGCGCGAGAAGTAGATTTTCTCGAACGAGCAGGGCGTGTAGCGCTGCGGCGGGGCGAAGGCGGTGTCCGTCAGCGTGCCATCGGACTTGATGGTGATCATCGAGCCGGGATCGACGGCCTTGACTTCCGCAGCGTCGGCTTCGAACACGGTCATGAGCGGCACGCGCTCGGAGGCGAAGGCGATCACCTCATCGGTGACGAGCATATGGCAGGGCCGGATGCCGCGCGGATCACGCATGACGAACATGTCGCCGTTGCCGATGACGCCGCAGATCGAGTAGCCGCCATCCCATGCGGCGGCGGACTCGGCGACGAGGCGCGGCACATCGAGCGCGGCGGAGATTTGCCCGGGGATTTCCGCGCCGGACACTCCGGCATCGCGGAGGTGGCGGTAGAGATCGGTGTGGTGTTCGTCGAGATGGTAGCCGATTTCCTCGAGCACCGTCTGGGTGTCCGTGCCGAAAACGGGATGCTGGCCGCGGTTGATGAGCACCTCGTTGAGCTCGGCGGCGTTGGTCATGTTGAAGTTGCCCATGACCATGAGCGTGCGGGTGGGCCAGTTGCTGCGGCGCAGGTAGGGGTGGCAGGAGCCTTCGTCGAACTCGCCGGAAGTGCCGTAGCGCAGGTGGCCGACGAGGATTTCACCGCCGAAATCGAAGTGTTTTTTCACGCTTTCCGGATCCCGGTGGTTCATCAAGCCCTTGCGGGAGAGTTTGTAGAAGGTCTTGATCTCCTTGCGGAAAATCTCGGCGAGCGCGTCCTTTTCGATGCCGCGGCGGCGGTTCACGTAGGGCTGGCCGATGGGCATGTTGAGTTTCACGCAACCGATGCCGGTGCCGTCCTGGCCGCGGTTGTGCTGTTTCTCCATGAGCAGGAACAGCTTGTTGAGGCCCCACAGGCAGGTGCCGTAGCGGTCGTAGTACCAGGCGAGGGGCTTGCGGAGCCGCACCGCCGCGATCCCGCATTCGTGCTTGAGGAAATCGCTCATGGTTGCTCGGTCATGGAATCACTCGCCTTTCACGCGAACCCGGACGCCCTCTTCAGGGATCATCCGGCCGATGAAATGACCGCCCGGTCCCGCCTTGAGCGCGGCGGGGACATCCGCTTCCGCGACGATGGCCACCCAGCCGATGCCCATGTTGAAGGTGTGGAAACGGTCCTGCGCGTCCACGCGGGCGAGCAGTTTGCCGACGCCCGGCAACTCCCAGCGCGGGATTTCCAGATCAGCGCCCATGCCCCGGAACAGGCGTTCCAGATTTTCCGGCAGGCCGCCGCCGGTGATGTGGGCCATGGCCTTGGGCTTCACGCCGGATTTTTTCAAATCGCCGGCGACATCATGGTAAAGCCGGGTCGGTTTCAGCCAGGCGGAGAGTTCGTCAGCGGTGACTTCTCCGGGAAACTCGCGCAGCACGCGTCGCACCAGCGACCAGCCGTTGGCGTGAATGCTGTCGGAAGCATAGCCGATCAGCACGTCGCCCACCGCCACGGTCGTCGGGTCGATCAGATCGGGCTTTTCCGCGCAGCCGATGCAGAAACCAGAGAGTTCGATGACGTCCGCAGGGACGATTCCCGGCATTTCGGCGGTTTCGCCACCGGCGAGAATGCAATCGCAGGCCTCCAGATAGTCGGCCATCCCGGCGATCAAGCGGGTGATTTTCTCCTCATGGAGCGCGGCGATGCCGATGTAATCGAGGAACAGCAGGGGATCGCCGCCGGTGGTCAGAATGTCGTTCACGCTCATCGCCACCAGGTCTTTGCCCGCGGTTTCGAGCAAATCGTGTTCGAGCAGCAGCTCCAGCTTGGTGCCGACGCCATCGCAGCCGGTCACGATCACCGGTTCCTTGTAGCTGCTCAGATCGTAACACGCCGCAAACAGCCCGAAGGCACCCCACAATTTCCGCGTTTGCTGGGTCCGCCGCACATGGGTGCCGATATCGCCCACCAGAGCTGCCGCCTTGCGCGTGTCCACCCCGGCTTGTTGGTAAGTCAATTTGCCCGCCATGATCCGCTGCGGCGGTTCTACATGCCACCCATGCCCCGTCACGCAGAAAAACTCCCCGGTCTTCCGAAATCGTCACATTTCCCCGATCCCCTAAAAATCCGGAGTTTTGCAGCACCACCGGCCCGGTAATTTCAAAAAAATGACAACCCCGTTCCGAAAATGTTCAAAAAAATATTGCCAAGCCCTCAAGATTTTCCTAAAAGTCAGAAAGATTAGCGAAGCCGATATTTAATTTTTCTTGAACACTTCGCGAAATCCTATAGGAACCGCAACGAATTGAATACCCCGTGATGTCCCAACAAGTCCCATCCATTCATCTCGATTCCGGTCTGGAGATTGGCTACGGCAGTCCGCTGGCCCGGTTCGGGGAGCCGGTCACTCTCGCTGGCGGCACCCATTTCCTGCTGGCCCGCAATGGCAGGGGAAAAACCACCCTGCTGCGCACGCTGGCCCGCTCGCTGAAACCCGTGGCCGGCGGCTTCCGCACGGAAGGCTTCATGCAATACCTGCCCGAGGATCTGCGCTTCGACCCCTTCACCACTCCGACGGTGATTTTCCGGATGCTGCTGCCGAAAGAACGCCTCAAGAGCGCGCTCGATCTCGCCGCGCGCATCGAATTGGACGTGAACAAGCCCTACGGCCGCCTCTCCACCGGCAACCGCCGCAAAACCAGTCTGATCATGGCGGAGTTCTCGGTGAAGAAGGATGCGGGCAACGTCCTGTTGCTCGACGAGCCCTTCAGCGGGCTCGACGCGTTCGCCCGCCAGGCCTTCGAGGAAATCTGGGCCGCCTCCAGTGAGAACGTTCTGCGGCTGGTGAGCTGCCACCCGGACTACGATTCCATGAGCATGCCAAGCGCCCTCATCATCGAAGGGCACAAAGTCCGCCACCTCAACGACAAGGACCAAACCTGGCGTGATCTGAAGACCTTGATGAACTGACAGACCATGAGACTGTTCCGCCTCACTTTCGCGACGATTTCCCAACGCAGATCCTGGTTGATTTGCGCGTTTGCCGTGATGGTCCTGCCCTTCGTCCTGCCGCTGGTATCCAGCGCCACGGAGAAACCGATCCTGGTGCAGCCCGCCCGCATTCAGGCCGCATGGTCCTGCCTCTGGCTCTGCGCGCTGGTCTGGGGATTCTTCACGGCCGCCCAACAGGGCGAGGCCAACGCCCGCTCGGGTGTCGGCGAGTATTTCCTCACCACGGGCGTCTCCGCCACCCGCCAGTTGTTTGAAATCTGGCTCGCGGTGTTCTGCTATGTGGCGCCGCTCGCCCTGATCGCCGGCTGCATCAGCCAGTTCGCGGCACTGCCGGGAGATCCGGCGGAACGTTCCATGTGGTGGGTGCTCAACCTGCAATATGTCAGCCTCTTCCTGCTCGTCATGGGGCCGCTGCTCGCGCTCGCCATCGCCCTGGCGTCCCGCTTCGGAGGCATCGCGGGGTTCGCCTTCACCTTCGGGCTCGCGGTTTACGGCCTCTACGGCGTGGGCTACCTCGACAACATGCTCAAGCTGGAGACCAATCCGCTGCTGCAAAGCGTCTGGCTCTTCTCGCCGCACTACCGTTTCGCGGATCTCACCCAGCGCCTGTATTTCAAGACCGGATGCCTGCCGTCCGCCGCCTTCTGGAACATGGTCGTCTATTTCACAGGCATTCTCGCCGTGCTTGGCGGCTTCTCCCGCATGTCCTTCCGCGCCAAGGTTTCAACCTGATTTGCCCGCCATGCCGAAACTCCCGCCAACCGTCCTGTCCATCGGCCTTCTGGGTGCCGGGGCGGCCGTGTGGGCACTGGCCACACCTCCTCTGATCGCCCGCCCAGACGCGAAATTCCCGCTCAATCCGCTCGGCATCAACACCAGCCCATACGGCGAAGTGATCGCCATGGCCATGCAGGGTCCCATCGACATCTACTGGCACGGCGGCGCGGAGGAGGAAGGGCATGTGCATGACGAGCACTGCAATCACGGCCACGACCACTCCAACGAGTCCGCCGGGGAGGAACAAACCGCCTCCGCCAAACCGCAGGATTCCATCCAAAACCGCTTCCGGGATCATCTCGGCATGCTCGCGAAGGTGGCGGACCTGCGGACCAATCCGAAACCCGCCACTCCCGCCCACAAGCTCTACCTGCGCCGCAAGATCGAGGACAAGCTGCGCTTCGCCTACCAACTCGATCCCGCGCACTACGCCAACTTCGCGTCCTACTATTTCTTCCTGACCGAACCGCAGATGGGCACCCGCCCCGAACTAACGGCCGGGGCGGCCAAACTCGCCGAGGACACCATCCGCTACTGCCTCAAGTCCGACAACGATCCGCGCCCGGCCCTCACCGCCGCCGCCGCTTGCGGCAACATCCTGGAACTCATGTTCCTCGACCAACTCGACCCGCAGCCGAAATACCGCGTCTCGGACATGCGGCGGCAGCTTGAATCGCTCGATCATTGCCTGGAGAGATTCGACCGGATCTCCAGCCAATGGGATGAAACCGGAAACTGGGACCTGCTCTCGCCCATGCGCATCGAGGAGTGCCAACAACGCGCCCATTTCATCCGCAAAGTCCGCGAGGCCGCCGCCGCCACCATTGCCCGCTGCGAGGGCAAACCCCACACAACCCAAGTCTCCAATTAGAATCCTGAATCAATGATCTCCGCTCCTCCGGTTCTCGCACCTCCTCCGCTCCCGGGCCACGCCCCGGCGCTTGGCAGGGCGCGTTTCGGCCCCGCCATGAGCGGGCGGGATCTGCTGGGCGTCATCTTCCGCGTCTGCCGCGAACTGCGCGTCTCGGACATCCAGATGCGCGCCTCCCGCCCGGTGTACATCCACACCAACAAGGGCATGGAGAAACTCGAGGCCCTCGGCATCCTCTCACCCGCCAACATGGATGCGATCCTCAAGGAACTCATCGCCAACCGCGAGAGCGGCAGCCACGGCTTCGGCCAGGATCACTCGCTCGAACAGCGCGTCGATGAGAAAATCAGCCTCGCCATCGCCGATTTTGCCGAGCGCCGCGTCGCCGACTTCTCCTGCGATGGCGTCCCGATGGGAGACAACGGCGAGCGCTCCGGCCGCCTCCGGATCCAGGCCCACCTCAGTTCCTCCGGCCTCGGCATCACCTGCCGCATCCTCAACGACTTCATCCCGGAACTCGAAAGCCTTGGCATCGATCCGGACACCACCGCCACCCTCCGCCACTGCGTGCTCAAGCGCGCTGGCCTCTGCCTCGTCACCGGCCCCACCGGATCCGGCAAATCCACCACCCTCGCCTCCCTCATCGACTGGCTGCGCCGCAACCACCCCAAGCACATCGTCACCGTCGAGGATCCCATCGAATATCAATATCCCGACGACATGGACGACCCCGAGTTTCCGGGCCACCGCACTCCCTCGCCGTCCATCGTCACCCAGCAGGAAGTCGGCCGCGACGTCCTGTCCTACCGCCAGGGCCTCAAGGACGTGCTGCGCAAAGCCCCGCACGTCATCCTGCTCGGGGAAATCCGCGACCGCGAGGCCATGGAAACCTGCATGGAAGCCGCCCAGACCGGCCACCTCGTCCTCTCCACCCTGCACACCACCGGAGCCGTCAAAACCATCGGCCGCATCCTCGAACTCTACCCCAAGGATTCCCACTCCGCCGTGCTCAGTCGCCTCGCGGAAATCCTCATCTTCATTCACTCCCAGGGCCTGCTCAACGGCGTCCAGCGCCGCGTCCTCACCTACGAGTTCCTTCAGAACAATGACGACGCCGTCTCCTCCGCCATCGCCAACTACGACGGCGGAGCCCGCTCGCTCGAGGACGTCATCCGCCGCGCCGGCAACATCGAGTGGGACAACAACCTCAAACGCCTCGTCCGCATGGGCCTCATCACCCCGGAAACCTTCATCAACGCACGCATGAACAAAAACGACGACGAGATTTAGAAAAAAAGTTAAACGGTATTGGTTAAAAGTTATAAGGACAAACGCCCTTCTTCCTCTTCCCCAATAACTTCTAACCAATAACCAATAACTTTCCCGCCACTCTCCGAGCCCGCCCAACGACCCCGAAGAACTCAGAAACTTCCAAATCGCCAGGCGGTCTCACTCCGACAAAACACAACACACCCGAATAAAACAAAAAATAGAAAAACACACTATGAAACTGACCAACACCCTGACCATGAAGCGCAAGAACGGCATGACCCTGCTCGAACTGACGGTCGTCATCCTCGTCCTGCTCTCCCTCATCTCGATCCTCTTCATCGGCGCGCGCGCCTGGAAGAAGGGTTCGGACCGTGCCGGCTGCATCATGAACATCCGGAACTTCCAACAAGCCGTCCGTTCCTATGCGAACATGAACGGCTTGGATCCGGGTGACACCTGCCCCGCCCTCAACACGGTCATCATCGGATCCGGCAAGTTCATGGAGAACGCCCCGACCTGCCCGTCCAACGGCACCTACAGCGGCACCACCGCAACCACCGTCCCGAACGTCGGCACCGTGCAGCTCTCGTGCTCGCTTTCGAGCAGCGACAACCACGTGCCCTCGGGCACCGGCGACTGGTAATTGTATGACCGTCTCCCCTGAAACACGGGAGACATGAAATCCACACGGCCCGCTCGCAAAGTGGCGGGCGGGCCGTTGTTTCACCCGCTTCCCGTTTTTTTTCCGGATCCCCCCCCAGTCCGCCATGCACCCTTACCCTCCAGTCCCTTGGCCACCTTCCAACATCCGGCGACCCTCAACCCGCTCCAGCAGTTCCGCCAGGCATGCTCGATCCTGCGCAATACCACCCGCGCCGGCAATCCCGCCTGGTACCAATGCGCGCTGGACCTGAATGCCCAGCTGCACATCCGCCCGGACGGCCCCGGCATCTCCACGTTCCATTTCGACCGCAAAAAAGACCAATGGTCCGCCGGTCCCAAACTCACCGAGGAAATCCTCGATGAACCCGCGAAACTTGACGCCTTCATCGCGGAAATCCTGCGCCATGCCCGTGCCAACGGCGCCACCTCGCTCGGCGTGGTCCTCCATATCGCCGATGAATTCGCCACCACCGAACTCAAACCCGAGCTCGACAACCCCGCCGCCCTGCCGGACCTGCGCGACACCGCCGTCAGCGACCCCGCTTCCATCCTGGAGGACTCTTCCATCCTCGCCAGCCAGGCCTCCTGGCGCGTCCTGCCCTATCCCGCCGCCGGCAGCGACGTGATCGGCACCACCGTCACCCTCACCCGCCAGCACGCCGCCCTGCTCGGCGCGCTCCGCCAAACCGGCGAAAAACAGAATTTCCCGATCATCACCCACGCCCTCAGCTCCCCGCTGGTGGCCATCATGGGCCTGTGCCAAACCGTCCAGCCCACTCCGGAAAAACCCTTCGTCGCCATCCTCCAGTATTCCTGGTTCACCGTGCTCGCCTTCTTCAACGAACACGCCGACCTGCGCCTCCTCCGCACCCTCCAGCACCGCGGCGTCCGCCGCGCCACCAATCTTCGCAACGCCCTCAACACCACCAACGCCTCGCTCGAATTCCTGGACCCGGATTTGTTCCTCGTCCCCCTCGGCGAGGCGGTGGACACCGAGCTGGCCGCCAGCCTGCGCGTGCATTTCACCACCAGCCGCGTTGAAATCATCCGCACTCCCACGCCGGACGGCATTCCCGACTGGTGCCCGGAACCCTGCATCAGCGCCGCCGCCCAGGCACCTCCCAATCCCACCACCACCAGTCACACCTTCACCATCCTGCGCGACGAAAAATGGGCGCTCCAGGACTTCCTGCCCACGCCCAGGGAAATCGTCGAAATCTATCCGAGCCGCTCCGAAATGCGCCTGCTGCGCATGCTGCGCCTCGGCCGCGTCGCGGTCTTCGCCATCACCATCCTCTGCCTCGCCTATTTCATCCTTGGAGCCGTGGATCTCATCCGCCGCCCGGAATGGGCCTTCAATCCCGCCGAAACCGGAGCCATCCAAGCCCGCCTCGCCATGCTCACTGCGGAACGCCAGAAGGCCGAGCACTGGAGCAATCTGCTCGAGGACCGCTCCAAAGCCTGGGCCGCCATGGAATCCCTCTCCCGCATGTTCCCCGAAAACGGCGGCATGCTCGTCAAAGGCTACGCCCACACCGCCAAACCCGACGGCGCGGCCGGCCAGGCCAAGGTCGGATTCGTCAAGGAATGGAGAATCACCGGCTTCGCCCGCGACGAGGCGCTCGACTACCTCAACACCCTCAACACCCGCGAGGGCATCTCCGCCCACTTCGGCGAAATCGCCCGCGTCACCTCCAACTCCGCCTTCAACCCCAACATCGGCAACCGCAACATCACCGTCAACGTCCGCACCCAGGAAAACCCCAGCTTCAAACCCACCCCGCCGGAGGAAAGCAGCGCCTCGGACGATTCCACCTACCCCTTCACCTTCGACCTCACCATCACCCAGCGCTTCGAAGCCACCGACCCGCTCGCCGTCACGGTGCCGAAGGTGCCCTGAACTTTGAACTTCCAACTTCGAACGTCAAACTTTGAAATGAATCAGGAAAAAGAAAGACCTTATGACTTGGAGGAACGGCTCCTGGATTATGGAGGCCGGATCATCCGGTTGACGCGGTCGTTGAATGACGACTATGCGCAACGTCATATAGGCAACCAGTTGCTTCGTTCGGGCACCGCTCCGCTCTCGCATCATGGAGAGGCTCAGGGAGCGGAGTCCAATGCGGATTTCATTCACAAGATGCGCATGGGTTTGAAAGAGCTGCGCGAGTCGGATCGCTGGCTGAAACTCATCACCCGTGCCGAACTCCTGTCGAATGCCGACAGGCTCGCCCCGCTCCTTGACGAAACCGACCAGCTCATCCGCATCTTCGTCACCAGCATCAAAACCGCCGAAAACCGCAAAACTTAATTTCTTAATTTCTTAATTTCTTCACTTCGACGTTCGATGTTGGACGTTCGATGTTCAACGTTCCACTCAAATGCATTTCTACCGCCAAGCCATCATCCTGTTCGGAATCGTCGTGCCGATTGTGATCGCCGCCGCCGTCGTCGGCGTCTGTTTCGCCATGAAATCCAAAATGGCCGCCTCCTTCGACAACAAGCAGCGCAATTACAAGAGCTACGAACAATCCCGCCTCGCCGCGTTGGAAATCGAATCCCAGGTCACCCGCCAGCGCCAGCACCTGGAGCGCTGGAACGAGCAATTGTCCAAGGAAACCGCCAGCACGGTGGCCACCAACCTGCGCGAGATTTGCGAGAGCCTGCCCGGCAAGGAAATCCAGCAGACCGCCTTCGAGCGCCCCGGCAACAGCGGCGGCTTCGGCTCGGTTTCCGCACAGAATTCCTCCCAGATCCGCATTGCCTTCCGCGGCACCTTCCGCACCCTGCAGCGCGCCTTCCTCGCACTGGAGACGCGCATGCCCCAGCTCCAGCTCCAGGAGCTGCGCATGGACCCCAGCACCAGCCAGACCGCATCCCTCCTCAACTTCCAAGTCACCTACACCGCTTGGGAGAAATAACCGTGGCGGCGGTTTGTAACCGCCATGCCCATCCCTTCAGCCACTCATGACTACATTCACCAGCCAAATGTCCCGTCCGCTGCAATCTCAATTGCCGTGGGCGATTTGCTGCGTTCTCACCCTTTTTGCCCCTCTCTCCTCCCGCGCCCAATCCGCTGCCAGCTTCCAATCGCAGCCACCGGCCGCCAACGAGACGAATCCCAAACGGAAAACTCCCGCAGCCGCGCCTTCTCCCGTTAGGGAAGCCGGCCCGGTCAGCGACACGCCATCCCGCAACGTCAGCGATCAGGATTTCCAGGGCTATGTGGATTCCCTCACCGCCATCTTCACCATCCGGAAACGCGCCACCGATCCCTTCGGCCTGCTCCAGGATCCCGACGCAAAACCGATCGTGAAACCCTCCGTCGCCAAAAACTCCCGCCGCGCCGCCCCCATCCAGGCCACTCCATTCTCCGAAATCGTCCGCCTCATCAAGGTGTCCACCATCATGCCCGCCGAGAAACGCTTCCTGATCGGCACCCGCTCCGTCAAACAGGGCGAACGCATCCCGCTCTCCTTCCGCGGGCGCAACCTCAATGTTGAGGTTTCATCCGTCAGTTCCCGCAGCATCCGATTCCGCAACCTGGAAAACGGCGAAACCGCCGAGCTTCCGCTCAATCTCCTGCCCGTCGGCATGACCCCCGGCACCCGCGGCATCACCGCCCCCGGCATGGTGCCGGACCAACCGAACGCCCCGATCCAGCTCGATACGGGCGGAATCCCCATGGATCCCGCCCAGAACCGCTAACCACCCCCAATTCATGAAAGCCGCGAAACTCCTCACCATCTCCGCCACACTCTGGGCCGCCAGCCCGCTTTGCGCGCAAAGCCCGGAGGATGCCTTGATCGAACCGGTCGCCGACAACTCGCTGGCCGCCACCATCCCGCCTGCGGAATCCTCGGACCTGCCACTGCCCGGAAATCCGCCACCACTCTCGGACCTGCCCGCCCCCGGCGCGGCGCCAGCCGCACCCGCGCCTCCCGCTCCCGCCGCCGCCGCACCCTTCGGCCCGCTCGAACAGCAGAAGGAGGAAATGCAGAAGGCCGACGAGGGCTTCATCATCAAGGACGCCGGCCTCAACGATATCTTCCAGTACCTCGCAAAATCCGCCGGCCGCCAGTATTTCCATAACTCCAAGATCGCCGGCCCGGACTACCTCGTCACCGGCCATCTCAACGACGGCAACCCCCTCCAGCAGATGGAGGAACTCGCCTTCATGTACGGCCTCTCCCTCCACATCAAGGGCAACACCATCTACGCCCTCACCCAGGCCCAGCTCGCCCAGCTCCCCAGCGCCGAGTTCCACTACCAGCTCCGCTACCTCCGCCCCACCGACATGGAGCAGATCAAGGAACTCATCAAACCCATGCTCAGCCCCGGCACAGGCATCGTCAACTTCGAGCCCAAAACCAACACCATCATCATCATCGACTCCGCCACCCGCATCGAACAGGCCCGCGAACTCCTCCACGGCATCGACCAGGCGAAGGGCCAGATCATCGTCGAAACCAAAATCCTGCGCGTCAAAAGCGGAGCGGCGGAACGCGTCGGCGTCGATTGGTCCTCGTCACTCGGGGAGGACGGAACGGGCATGAGCCTCACAGCCAGCCTGAATTCGATTTTCGGCATCGATACCGCCGTCGTCACGAACAGCGTCAACAATGTCACGGGTACGGGTGTTTATTCCGGGTCCGCCGGAAATTCGAGAACCTTTACAAGCGACAACACGGAAAGCCCCAATTTGGTACTCAGCCCCGTTCAGCTCACGGCGGTGCTTCGCGCCCTCGCCGAAGGCGGCATCGCCAACCAGGTCTCGAATCCAACGCTCATCACCGAGGACAACGAACAGGCCACCATTTCCATCATCGACCGCGTGCCGATCATCACCTCCACCACCACCCCCGGCAGCGCGGGCTCCGAACCCATCATCACCGAGGAAGTCCGCTACAAGATCGATGTGGGAGATAAAACCATCGACATGGATCCCGAAAAACACCGCGAGATCGGCATCTCGCTGGTCGTCACTCCCACCCTCCTGCCGGATGGCACCGTTCGCATGAAAATGCGGCCGCGCTCGGCGCAAATCACAGGCGAAGTCATCGGCGTGGGCATCAATGGCAGACCCGGCAACAGATATCCCCGCGTCACGGAATCCATGGTTGAGACGCTGGCCCGGGTTCCCGACGGCCACTCGCTTGTGGTCGGTGGTTTCTATGGCCAGAAGGATGACAAGAACGACAACAAGGTGCCGCTTCTTGGCGACGTGCCGGTGCTCAATTTCTTCTTCAAGAGCAAGGAAAGCATCAAGGAACAGGCCAGCCTGGTCTTCATCGTCACGCCGAAGTCCTACAATCCCACCAGCGTGAGCGCCACCCGCAGCGCCCATGACCAAATCCGCAGCGCCACCGCGCTGGGTTGCGACCACGATTGGATTGACCCTGAGAACCCCGGCCAGGCCCACGAGCCGAATCTGCGCCGCACCGTGCGCGGCCTCCAGCCCACCCAGGCTCCTTATTACCCAAGGGCCGGTGAAACGACCGGCGCTTCCCAGCCCGCCCACAGCCAGCCCCGCTTCGCCAAAGGCTCCCGCCGCTGAGGGGACGATTTTCAATCAAACCATGAACGACACCGTCAAAGATCTTGTTGCGAGCCATCTGGGTGGCATCAGCAGGCTGTGCGGCGATCTCTCGGTAAAGGAACTTCGCCTGTTCGGCTCGGCGCTCACGGACGCATTCGAACCATCACGCAGCGACATCGATGTGGTCGTCGAATTTTTCGACCCCGATGCTCCCGGCATTGCCGACCGCTACATGGCCCTGGCCGCCGGCCTTGAATCGATTTTCCAGCGTCCGGTGGACCTAGTCACCAGGCAGGCCATGAAAAACCCGGTCTTCCGCCAGATCGTGGAGGAAACCAGCGAGGCACTTTATGCAGCCTGAAGCCCTGAAACTGCTCGTCGATATCGATCAAGCCATGAAAGCCATCCGCGAATTCACATCCGGCATGGATCTGGCGGACTACCGGCTGGATGCGAAATGCCGCGCCGCGGTGGAGCGGAAATTCGAAATCATCGGAGAAGCCTGCGTCCGGCTGCGCGACCGCAATCCGGACCTGTTTCCAAGAATCGAAAGCGGCCATCAGATCATTGGTTTCCGCAACCGGCTGATCCACGGTTATGACAATGTGGACGATGCGATCGTTTGGGATGTCGTCACGCGAAAACTCCCCTCTCTCGAACTGGAAGTCGAATCACTCATCAGTTAGCCCCTTTTCCCATGTCCTCCCCATTCCTGGCTGTCGAAGAAACGCCGCAGCAGCACGCGCCGCGCGCGCGGACCGGCGACATCCGGGACTTTGCCGAGGAATGCCTGCTGCGGACCGCGGACGCCCTGCACGAGGCCCGCGCGGCCGGCGCGGCGGAAATCAACCAGGCCATCGCAGCCGCCCGCGAGTCCCATGCGCAGGACAAACCCGCGGATTTGCTCGAAGTGCTCGCCCGCATCCAGGGCCACGATGAGGAGCACCTGAGCCCCGCGATTCTGGAGCTTGGCAACAAGGTGGCGCAGACCTTCTCGCCCTATGCGCCGCTGGTCCCATTCGCAGGCAAACTGATCGCTCCATCGGCGTTTTACGATTCATTCGAGCAGATGCACAAACTCGCCCGCGTCCTGCTCACTCCAGTCATCTATGCCGAGGACACCGACGCCATCGGCACCGCCTCCGCCAATCCGGTGGCCGCCGCGATCCTCGCCGGGGAAATCGCAAGCTCCGTTTTCAAACGCTTCGGCATCCGCCCCTTCGTCACCATCGCCCGCCTCGATTATGAAAGCTGGACGTTCCTCACGAGAAAGCACTTCGAGCTTTGAAGAGTCTTAAAGTCTTAAAGTCAAAGGTCTTAAAGTCGAAAGAGAAGAGAACCATGACCGCAAAACGTTTCGAGGATCTGAGGATTTGGCAAAAGGCACGGGCGCAGGCCAATCTGGTCTATGACTCATTCGGCCATGATTCACCAGCGGGCAGGGATTACGGGTTCCGGGATCAGATTCAGAGATGCGCGGTCTCCGTCATGAACAACATTGCCGAGGGTTTCGAGCGTCGCACGGATCAGGATTTCGCCCGCTTCCTCAATATTGCGAAAGGATCGAATGGCGAAGTGCGCAGCATGCTTTATCTCTCTGAAGACCGCCGCTATCTCACCGCAGAGCTGGCTCAAGAAATGCGAACTTTCGCCGAAGCACTGAGCGAAGGTATCGAAGCCCTGGCACGCCACCTCCGCGCCGATTGACCTCTTCTGACTTTTAGACTTTCGACTTTTGACCTTCAGACCTCTTCCCATGATCGAATTCGACGGCATCTCCTTCAACGAGCTCATCAGCCGGCGCATCATGCACGAGCTGGCCGGACATGATCCGAGTTATGCCGAACTCGCCCAGGACCAGGTGCCCAACCGCGTCACCCGCTACAGCTTCATGGCGGCCATCGCCAAGATCAACGGCCTGCCGTTTTTCCCGAAAGTCGCGGAGTTCTGCGATGGCACCCTGCACGCTGCCTGCGACTCCACGGTGATGACCCGCGGCTTCTTCGCCCCGCTCTGCGTTTCCGGAACTGACAAGCTCATCGTCGCCATCGCCAATCCCTGGAGCCCGCTGCCGGAGGAATACCTCGCGCCCCGTTTCCCCGATCTGGAAATCGTCAAGATCGTCACCCTCGCCTCGGAAATCAGCCGCGCCATCGAATCGGTCGCCACCAACAACGGCCCCAGCCGCTCCGAACTCGAAGCCATCGACGTCGAGGACATGGACGACGGCATCCATGACTTCGACGTCACCACCGACTACACCGAGCCGATGGCCCAGCTTATCGCCACCATTATGGCGGACGCCGTGCGCACGCGCGCCTCGGACATCCACTTCAAGGTGGAGAAGGAAACCTTCTACTACGCCTTCCGCGTGGATGGCGACATCGGCGCGAAAGTCGAAATCCCGATGAAGCTCAAGGACCGGCTGGACGCCTTCCTGCTCAACCTGATGAAGCTGCCCACCGAGATCCGCAACACGGTTCCCGGCATCTCGGGGCGTTTCACCATTTCCTATTTCCACCGCCCCATCGACATCCGCTACGAGCGCCACCGCACCTACCGCGGCTACCACATCACCATGCGGCTGCTCGACAAGAGCAACATCAACGTCACTCTCGGCAAGGGCACGCTCGCCTTCGACGACGAGACGATGTTCGCCCTCAACAAGGTGATGAAAATCCCCGCCGGCATCATCGTCATGTCCGGCCCCACCGGCTCCGGCAAGTCCACCACCCTCAATGCCATCCTGCGCGAACTCAACCGCCCCGAGGTCAACATCCTCACCCTCGAAAACCCGGTCGAGGACGAGGTGCCCGGCATCACCCACTGCGACCTCAAGAGCGCCAAGGAGTTCAAACCGATGATCGCCTCCTTCATGCGGTCCGACCCGGACATCATCCTGATGGGCGAGGTGCGCGACCTGGAATCCGCCGAGCTCGCCATCGAGGCGGCCGTCACCGGCCACAAGGTGCTGACGACGATTCACACCCCGCGCGCCTCGCAGATCATCGAGCGCTTCGAGCAACTCGGCATCGAACGCTGGAAAATCGCCCAGACCCTCAAGGCCGCCTGCGCCCAGCGGCTCGTCAAACTCCTCTGCCCATACTGCAAGGAAGCAGCCCACGGCATCGACGAGATCGACCGCAAGACCTTCAGCCTGGACGACACATGGGCCGATCTGCCGCTTTTCGTCGCCAAGACCGGCGGCTGCCAGGAATGCCGCAACTCCGGCTACAGCGGCCGCACCGCCATCCTCGAAATCATCCCCATCACTCCCAAGGTTTCCGACTTGCTCTCCAAAGGCGAAATGACTCCCTACGAACTCGAAGTCAAAGTGGCGGAAGAAGGCATCCTGCCCAATCTCCGCCGCAGCGGCCTGCGCCTGCTGCGCGAAGGAAAAACCGACCTTGCCGCCGTCAGCAAGGTCATCGACATGACCTACACCGATGACTAGCGCCACCACCACCGCCGCCGCCGCCGCGAAACCCGGCTCTCCCGCCACCGCCGCCGCCGCGCCCAAGGGCCTGCTGGCATCGCTCAACAAGCCCGGCAAGGTCAGGGAGTTCAGCAAGAAGGAACTTGTGGACATGTTCCGCGGCATCAGCTCCATGCTGCGCGCCCAGATCAACACCGCCGACGCCCTCAAATACTACAGCCACGGCCTGCCGAACAAGGCCATGGTCGATGCCCTGATGCGCGTCCGCGATGACATCACCGCCGGCATCAACGTCCACGAGGCCTTCCGCCGCACCGGGCGCTTCAGCGAGACCATCATCGGCCTCATCCAGGCAGGCTCGGACGCCGGCCAGCTCCACTACGCCTTCAAATCCCTCGCGGAGCGGCTCAAAACCGAGCTCCATTTCCAGAAGCAGCTCAAAAAGGCGACCATCACCCCCGGCGTCATCATCGCGGTGCTGACCGGCGCGTTCATCGTCTCCCAGGTCAAGATCGTCCCGCAGGTGGAGGAAATGCTCAACGGCGTGGCCGCCAAACCGGACGGCTTGACCGCCATTTCCTTCAAGGTCAGCCATTTCACCCAGGCGGTCTGGCCGGTCTTCATCATCTCCGTGATCTCCATCGCGGTGACCATCGCGCGCTCCACCAAGGTCCGCAACCTGATCCTCGGTTTCACCATGTCCAAGTGGCGCCTGCTGCGCCTGCTCATCATGAGCATGCGCCAGATGACATTCATCTCCACCATCAAGCTGCTCCATTCCAACGGCATCAACCTCGCCAAATCCATCCGCGTCTCCGCCAACAGCGTGCGCAACACCCCTTTCTACGAGGAGCTGCGCACCGCCGCCGACAAATACGAAAACTCCGGCGTGCCGCTCTCCACGGCTTTCGCCAAATACACCTCCGTGGACGCCCAGGTCACACACATGCTGGCCATCGGCGAGAAATCCGCCTCGCTCGACTCCCAGCTCGAAATGCTCTGCGAGATGTATGAGGAAGACTGCGAGAACCACATGAACGCCTTCTCGGCGGCCGTCAGCTTCCTCGTCCTCATCATCGCCGTGGCGCTCATCGCCGCCGTCTTCATCGGCACCTTCCTGCCGATCTTCCTGATGGGGCCGAAGATGATGCAAAGCGGAATTTGAAGAAACCATGCAACTCACCCGATTCGACCGCTGGCTGCGCGAGAAGTTCGTTTACGAAATCCACATCCAGACGCTCAGGCCGCCGGATTCCATCCCGGCGGGCATCCGCGCCGTCGATCTGCCCGAGGCCCCCGGCAGGCGCTTCAAGCACCTCTTCATCGCGGGCAGCAGCAAGGCCGCCGACAAACTCATCCTCCAACTCAAGGAGAACAACCAGATGTACAACACCCAGGTCGTGGACCGCGACGCCTGGTTCGTCCCCTTCCTCGCGCCAAAAAACAAGTCCGTCACCTGGTGGCTGATCTCCACGATCCTGATCGGCACCTCGGTCTTCTTCGCCCTCCTCTACATCAAGGGCCTCGTTCAGAATCCGGAATTCCGGAAAAATTTCATGGATTCCCTGGAGATCCTGAAAGGTTGACTTCCCGGAATTTCCGGCTTTTCAAGATCCTTAAATCCGCTTAATTTTCCGGGGTCATGAAAACGCCACGCCAGCCCGCATTTTCCATCGCGGCGTTCACCCTGCTGGAAATGTCCGTCGTCATCATGGTCCTGCTCGCGCTGATGGGCACCGGCCTCTTCGTTTCCCAAAAGATGACCGACTGGAAGCTCGGCCGCGCGGCTTCCGAAACACTGCGCCAGGTCCATTCCGCCCAGCGCATGTTCCTCGCGGACAATCCCACCCGCCTGGTCAGCTCCATCGTCGCGAACGACGTCATTCCCTACCTTCCCGGCAACGCCACCGCTTTGCCCACCGTCGTGCCGCTCACTGGCGCCAATAAGACCATTATGGTCAACGTCTCTCCCCCCGTCATCAACAACGGATCCAACAACGTCTATGATCCGTCCGGCAACAACAAGGACTCCCTCTGGGACGTCGGCGAATGATGCGGCCGCGATCCATCATCCTCTGTCTCGCACTCGCTTCCACCGCCACGGCTGCGGAGTTGAAACACGTCGGCGATTTCCTGCTGCAGGCGCATTTCAAGCTCACAGGCGACAGGATGACTCCCATTCCCATGAAACCGATCGCCTTCCGGGTTTACACCGATGGCGTGCGCATCAAGGTGGCGGCGGAAGGTGATGAAGAATCCCAGACCACCTTTGAAATCTACCGCTCGGATGGCATCGGCCGCCAGCGCACGGGCGGCGGCGCGCTGGAAGTCATCCCCGGCTTGCAGGCCACCAGCCACACCGGCGGAGTGCTGCGCCACTTGCGGCTTTCCCGCGAGTCCATGACCATCACCACCTTTCCCGGCGTGTCGGATCAAACCATCGTCAGCCATGCGGTCGCCGCCGAGCCCAAACCCGCACAGCCCGTCACCAAGGCCGCCCCCGCGATGAAACCATGAAACCCTTGCCCGCCCAGAGAACCGCAAGCGGCAAGCCAACCGGCGAGGCGATCCCCTCGCTGCCCGCCGCGCTGGCCCCGTCATCCGGCCCGTATTCCACAGCGAACCGCCGCGCGACCAACGGCGCCACCGCCTCAAACGTCTATCCCTTGTTGCTGCTCATGAGCACCGCAGTGGCCGGGCTTTTCTGCCTGCTCTACATCACCAAGCCCGTGATCGTCCGGGAACCCGCGATGGCCGCTCCCGCCGCTCCGGCGAAACCCGCCCCGTCGTCACCCGCCACCGCCCAGCCGGCGGACCTGATGCCCCGCCGCGATGCGCTCCCCGGCGAGAATCAAGCCACCGTCAAGCCCGTCCCCAGCGATCCTCGCGGTGCCCTGGCCGATGCCCCGGTCTCTTCTTTCTTCGAGGAAACCAACCTCCGCATCCAGCACGTCCTCACCGCCGAAGCTCCCGGCGGCCACCGCGACCGCATCGTCCTGGACGTGCCGGTTCTCTATCAGAGCCGCCAGCTCCGCTGGACGCCCGATGAAGTGGCCCGCGCCCGCGACCTGCTCGTCCGGCTCATGGACTATCAGGAAAAATCACGCACGCTCCGCGCGGAAGGCATCGGCCTGCTGGACGCTTGGAACAGCCTGATTGAAAAATCCATCCCCGCCGCCGAACTGCGGGCGGACAGCCCCACGCTGCCCGCCAACCAACAGGATGCCGCGGACGCCCCGCGCCCCGCCGGCCTTATCACCACCGACTCGATCCAACTCCAGCCCGCCGGAAAATGAACGCGCGCCAAGCCATCGCCGCCGTCCTGATCCTTGTGGTCATCCGCAGCCACGCCCAGCAACCGGTCAACCAGCCGGATCATGAACCCGTTCCCGAGCAATTCGGCCCCATCGCAACCGAAAAGCCCAACGAAGTCACCGTCGTGCTTCCTCCACCGGACGAGCCGGCCGCCGCCCCCGTGCCGGAGCCGCAAGCCACTCCGGAGCCCGTTCTTGTTGTTCCGCAAAACACCCCCGTCTTGGTCAGCCCGCAGCCACCCGAAACCGCCAAACCCAACTCGCCTGAAGCAGTCCCGGCCGCCCCGCCCGCCACCGGGGAAATTCCGGAAGAACCGCCGCAACAACCGCGCTCCGGTCTCGCCGTGCAGGTCGAAAAACTGCAAACCGGCAACGGCAGCATCGACCCCGCGCAGGTGAAACTGCTCGCCCCTTTCCCGGCCAAACCCCTCGCCCGGCCGCCCGCCGGCTGGCACCTGGAGACCTCCGAAAACGCGCCTCTCTTCACCCGCGAAATCGAGCTTTCCCCCGGCAAGAAAATCACCCTCAGCGTCCGCCCCCACCTGCTCGCGCCGGAAACCGATGGCGCGGCCTCATTCCAGGTTGCGGAACCGGGTTTTGATGCCCCGCTCGGCTATCGCCAAACCCACACCGTCGGTGCCATCCTCTCCACCTCCATCCGCCAACTGGAAAACGACAGCAAACAGCTCGGCGGAGTGATCGATCAACTCCAACAGCTGCTCGTTTCCCTGCCGAAACCGCAGCCCGTGGCCGCCCCGCCGCCCCCACCCGAAAGCAAACCCGCCACCCTCCGCAAGCGATGAAATCCACGCCCATCCCATTGATTTGCGGCATCGCCCTCTCCGCCATGTCCGCCGCCGGCCTCAGCCACTGGTGGTCCGTCCGCCAGTTCATCGCCGCCGTGGATGCCGGCCTGCCCGTCAGCGCCACCACGCCGCGCGCCAGCCAGCCCGGAAAACAATCGCCCGCCCCGCAGACCGCCGCCACAGTCGCCAAACAAACCACCCAGCCCGCTCCGGATGCCAGCCAGCGGAAGTTTTACGACGCCCTCATCTCCCGCATGGAGAGCCTGCAAAATCAAAACCGCGACCTGCTCGACCAACTCGCCGAGACCAATCGCGATCTCATGAAACTCGAATTCCGCGTCGATACCCACTCGGAATCCTTCCGCCCGCTGCCCGTCACCGAGGACCGCCCCTTCACCAGCCTGGACAGCGAAATCGGCGTCCTCCCGCCGCGCGCCGAGCCGGTTTCCCCGCCGATGCATGAATAGCCCCGCCGCGGCGGCGATCACCGGTCGCCGCATCCCCGTCGCCCTTCTGCTGTTGGCCTCCATCGCCGCCGCGCAACCGGCCTGGAAGAACGAACTCACCCCGCCCCGGCCCGGCTGCTGGCCCGCGCTCGCCCCTTCCGTGCTCGAATTCCGGCTCAGCTGGCAAGGCATGCTCGACTCAGGCCGCCTCCACATCGAATTCGCCCCCAAAGGCGCGGCGAAACCCGGCTCCCTCATCGTCCGTTCCTCCGCCACCAGCACCGGCACCGCCGCCGCGCTGTTTCCCTATCAGTGCGATTTCTGGTCCGAACTCGATCCCGCCTCCCTCAAGCCGCGCTTTTTCCAGGCCGTGGAAACCGACCGCCGCGAAACCGTCACCACCACCGCGCGGCACTTTGCCGACCGCGCCGAATCACTCGAAATCACCCACTCTCTCAAAACGGGAAAATCCACCCGCAGCCAGCGAGTTTTCAATTTCTCCCCCACCTTCGACATCTTCTCCGCCATGCTGCACGTCCGCAGCCAGAAACTCGACCCCGGTGACCGCATCACCCTTCTCATCCATCCCTTCGACAACCCCTACCTGCTGCGCGTCAAGGTCCTCGGACGCGAACTCCACTGCGGCCGCAAGGCCATCCGCCTCAGCGTGGCCATGCGCAAAATCGACCGCAATACCCTCGCGCTGCGCCCCTACAAAAAAATGCGGCGCGAGGCCACCCTCTGGCTCAGCGACGATGCCGACCGCATTCCCATCGAATTCCGCGCCGCAGTCTTCATCGGCGACATCCGCGCCACCCTCACCGGCTTCCGCAAAACCTGAGAGCGCCCGCGCCAGGAAATCCGCTTGCGCTCGCACCCGTGACACGCCAGCTTGCCCGCCACCAAAGGCGGCTTGGCGGAATTGGTAGACGCGCTCGACTCAAAATCGAGTTCTCACGAGTGTGGGTTCGAGTCCCACAGCCGCTACCCGCCCATTTCCACGGGCGGCCGGGTTTTCCAGAGACATCACGGCATGACGCACCCCCGCATCATTGGAATCATCGCAGGCAGCGGAGTCTATCCGGAAACCTTCATCGCCGCCGCACGGCGCAACTCGCCCGGAGTGAAGCTGGCGGTCGCCGCCTTCCATGGCGAAACGAAACCCGAACTCGCGGCTTTGGCCGATGCCAGCGAGTGGTTCCGCGTCGCCCAACTCGGGAAAATGATCCGGTTCTTCCAACGCGAGGGCGTGACGGAAGCGGTGATGATGGGCCAGATCTCGCCGAAAAACCTCTTCGACCTGCGCCCGGACCTGCGCGTGCTCATGATCCTCGCCCGCGTGAAGGAGCGCAATGCCGAGACGCTCTTCGGCGCGATCGCCGACGAACTCGCCAAGGAAGGCATCACGGTGCTCAACGCCACGACATTTCTCGAAGACCATCTGCCGGCTCGCGGCCCTGTCTGCGGCCCGGCTTTCAAAAAGCGCCAGCTCGCCGATGCCGACTTCGGCTTCCGCATCGCCAAGCAAACCAGCGCGCTGGACATCGGCCAGAGCGTGGTCGTGCGCCACGGCACGGTGCTCGCAGTCGAGGCCTTCGAGGGCACCAACGCATGCATTCGGCGCGGCGGCGAACTCGGCCACGGCAAGGACGTGATGCTCGTCAAAGTTTCCAAACCCAATCAGGATTTCCGTTTCGACGTGCCGGTCATCGGCCCGCAAACCGTCGAAACCTGCGCCGCCGCCGGAGTCACCGGCATCGCCATCGAGGCCGGCAAAACCCTGTTGCTGGAAACCGCCGCGGTTGCGGAACTCTGCGCGCGCCACCACATCGGCATCCATGCCGTCGGCGGCGTCTGAGAGCGGCGGGGGCATTCAGCGCCGCAGCGGCGGCTATTTGCACACCGGGCAAGTGCTCAGCTGGGTGAAGAAGTCGTTGCCCTTGTCATCCACGAGGATGAAGGCGGGGAAATTCTCCACGGTGATTTTCCAGACGGCTTCCATGCCGAGTTCCGGGAAGGCGACGACTTCCTGGGACTTGATGTTCTCCTTGGCGAGCAGCGCGGCGGGACCGCCGGCGGAGCCGAGGTAGAAGCCGCCGTGTTTCCTGCAGGCGTCGGTGACATCCTTCGAGCGGTTGCCCTTGGCGAGCATGACCATCGAGCCGCCGTGGGATTGGAACAGATCGACATAACTGTCCATCCGTCCGGCGGTGGTGGGGCCGAAGGATCCGGAAGCCATGCCTGCGGGAGTCTTGGCGGGGCCGGCGTAATAGACGGGATACTTTTTGAAGTAATCCGGCAGGTCGCCTTCCTTTTCGAGGATTTCCTTGAGCTTGGCGTGGGCGATGTCGCGCGCGACGATGATGGTGCCTGAAAGGGAAAGCGCGGTGGTGACGGGATATTTGTGCAGAGTTTTGAGGGTTTCCTCCATGCCCTTGTCCAGGTCGATCTCGACGCCCTTGAACTTCCAGTCGCGGTATTTTTCCGGGATGAAGCGGCCGGGGTTCTTTTCGAGTTTCTCGAGGAAAATCCCGTCCCTGGTGATCTTCGCCTTGGCCTGGCGGTCGGCCGAGCAGGAAACGCCGATGCCGACCGGGCAGGACGCGCCGTGGCGCGGCAGGCGGATGACGCGGACGTCGAGCGCGAAGTATTTGCCGCCGAACTGGGCGCCGATGCCGATCTCGCGGGCGATCGCCAGCAGTTCCTTTTCCAGTTCCAGATCGCGGAAAGCCTGGCCGTGTTCGTTGCCTTCGGTGGGCAGCGCGTCGAGGTATTTGGTGGACGCGAGCTTCACCGTCTTGAGGCAGTTTTCCGCGGAGGTGCCGCCGATGACGAAGGCGAGGTGGTAGGGCGGGCAGGCGGCGGTGCCGAGCGACTTCATCTTCTCCGTGCAGAA
>Ga0114939_10000678_pt1 | contig 28235 bp, 21 predicted proteins | sample AshMeaCrysSpring_FD_87196 | JGI IMG/M metagenome (GOLD analysis project Ga0114939, IMG submission 87196) | Groundwater microbial communities from Big Spring, Nevada to study Microbial Dark Matter (Phase II) - Ash Meadows Crystal Spring | ecosystem: Environmental > Aquatic > Deep subsurface >...
CACCAGAACCTTGGCTACCGGACGCCGGCCGATGTTCATTTTGCGGTTGAGGTACCGATTCTGTGACCGGTTGATCCACCTTAACTTTGCCGTTTCGTGGTCTTGACTTTGGGGGTCACTTTACCAGCCACGAACCCATGTTGTAGAAGTTTGCTACATTATCTAACAACGAAGGCGGTATAACCGCCCGGCCCAGTATCAATATTGTCATCGAGCAAACCATGAACATAAAGCCCAATAGACAACCTCCGGCTCCATAGATATACGGCAACAGATATACGGCAACCTGCTCCTAGATTTCATCTGCTCACCCTGTCCTATCAATTACATTCTTTTCCATCGCTCGCTCCCGTCATCCAGAAATGCCGCACTGTGCTATTCAGGCGACGGAACACGAACCAAGTTCACTCAGATCCGCAGATACCAATCGAGGAACCGTTCCGTCCGGCGCTGCCAGTCCATCTCCGTCTCGTAGCGCAGAAAGCCGTGGGGTTCCCCGGCATAGGTCTTGTACTCGAACACCTTGTCGTGCCGTCGCAGTGCCTCGACCCACTCCTCGGAGGACTGCGGCGGGACGACGTCGTCCTCCAGCCCGTGCAGCAGCAGCACCGGCGCGCGGACGTTGGCGATCTCCCAGATGGGCGAGGCGGCCAGGTAGACCGGCCAGTTGGAACGGGGGTGGCCGAGCATCATCTCAGTATAGAGGCGGGTTGACCGCTCGCACTGCGCCCAGGAGCTGTAGACGTTGGCGTCGCCGTACTTGCTGACGCCGCAGGCGAACAGGTATTCCGGATCGCGGGCCAGGCAGCAGGCAACCATGTAGCCGCCATAGCTGGAGCCAAAGATGCCGATGCGTTGCGGGTCGATCCAGGGCAAGGTGTGCAGGTATTTCGCGCCGTGGAGCACGTCCTGGGTATCGCCCACGCCCCAATCGTTGTAGTTGGCGTGTTCGAAGTCGCGGCCGTAGCCGGTGCTGCCGCGGAAGTTGGGCGTGAGGAAGGTATAGCCCTTGGCCAGGAAGTATTGCGCCAGGGCGTCCCACTGGAAGCGGTAAGCATCGGCCGGTCCGCCGTGCGGCCGCACGATGGCCGCGCCGTTGGGCTTGGTTGGTCGCCACAGCAGCGCCGGAATCTCCAGCCCGTCGTAGCTGCGATAGCGGATGTGCTCCGGCGTCACCAGGTCGCGAGCGGCCAGCCCCGGCGTCATGGAGAAGGTCAACTGGGTCATGCGCCCGCCGTCGACCTCGACGCGGTAAACGTCGGGTGGCGTGGTGGCGTCCTCGTATTCAACGGACAGGAAACCGCCATCGGGCGACCATTGCGGCGCGGCGAAGCAGCCCTTCCCGGCGCGCAGATCACGCGCTACGCCCGTCGTAGCGTCTACCAGCGCTATGTCGATCGCTCCCTCACGCGAAATGGTGGCCGCCAGTTGGTTTCCATCCGGTGACCAGGCGAATTCACTCACATCCTGTCGTAAATTTGTGAGCTGCCGCATCCCCTCCCCGTCCGGCCGGATGAGCCAAATTTCGGTATAGCCGCTGCGCTGGGAGAGAAAAGCGATCTGGCGGCCGTCCGGCGACCACTGCGGTGACCAGTCCTTCTCTTTCGGTGTGCCGGTTAAATGGCGCATCTGCCCGGTGGCCGTCTCGTAGAGGCGCAGTTCCAAGCGGTTCAGATCATCGGGTGGCCGGTGGATATAGGCGATCAATTGGCCATCGGGCGAGGGCGCGGCTTCGAGATTGTCGCCTGGATCTTCGGCGATCGCTCGTGGCCAGCGGCCGTCGCGGTCGGTGAGCAACAGCACGGTCGTCTCATCTCGTGTCGCGCCGACGATCAATCCATGACTATCCGGCATCCACACTGGTGATGACGCAGCGGAGGTAAAATCGGTGACGGCGCGCGGCAAGAAACTTGCTTCTGAAGGTACGACGCAGACGTGGCTATCCTTCGTGAAAGCCAACCATTCTCCATTGGGCGACCAGCGCGGCGGGCCGTCCCACCAGTAGATCGTCTTGGCGCGATCGGGCGTCAGGCGGCGCGGCCAACCGCCGGCCACGGGCATGGCGAAGATGTCGGATCGGCCGTCCCGCTCCCAGACAAAGGCCACCTGCTCGCCGTCGGGCGACAGCTCATGGTGATGGATGAGGTTGAGGGAGTTGATGAGCGCCAGGCTCCAGCCTTCGGGCGGCTTCAAATCGGGCCGGTCGACGGACGGCCAGCCGTTGCGTTCGTATTTTTCAGAGATGGCGACTTTATCCGTCATGCTGAAACTCCCCCCTTGCTACCTCGTTCCCTGGTGTTGTTTTCAAGACCGGAACTTCGGCTCCACTTCATGACACGCCACCCAATGTTGCGGCTGGATCTCCCGCCATTCCGGTTCGTGCGTCGCGCAGTGTGGTTGGGCGATGGGGCAGCGGGTGTGGAAGCGGCAGCCCGGCGGCGGGTTGATCGGGCTGGGCACGTCCCCCTCCAGGACAATCCGCTTGCGCTTGCGGGCCTGCTTGGGGTCGGGCACGGGCACGGCCGAGAGCAAAGCCTGGGTGTAGGGATGCAGCGGCTCTTCGTAGAGCTCATCCTTGGGTGACATTTCGACGATCACACCCAAATACATCACCGCCACCCGGTCGCAGATATGGCGGACCATGCTGAGATCGTGGGCGATGAACAGATAAGTCAAGCCTAGGCGAGCCTGTAAATCTTCGAGCAAGTTCACGACCTGGGCCTGAATCGACACGTCAAGGGCTGAGATCGGTTCGTCACACACCAGAAACAGCGGGTCCGAAGCCAGGGCGCGGGCTATACCGATGCGCTGGCGCTGCCCGCCGGAGAACTCATGCGGGAATCGATTGATATAGCGATCATCCAGCCCGACGAGCGCCATCAGTTCCTTAACCCGTTCAACGCGACCGGTGTCAGACTCGATTAGGTTATGAACACGCAGCGGCTCCCCGATAATGGCGTTCACTGTCCAGCGCGGGTTGAGGGAAGCGAACGGATCCTGGAAGATCATCTGCGCCTGGCGGCGGATCAACATCCACTCCTCGCCTTTGGCGGTTTGGACATGCTGCCCGGCGATATAACTCTCGCCGGTGGTTGCCGGGTAAAGACCGAGGAGTGTGCGACCGGCGGTGCTCTTGCCGCAGCCGCTCTCGCCGACCAGGCCGAGCGTCTCGCCGCGATCAATCTCGAAGGAGATGCCATCCACCGCCCGGACCTGCCCCGTCGTTTTCTGGAACACGATACCTTGGCGAATGGGAAAATGCTTCTTGAGATCGATGACGCGAACCAGCGGCCTGGTGTCGCCATTGTCCGCTAAGGCTTGGTTGATAGAGCTTAATGCCGGATTGTCGATCATCGTTCTCGGGGTTTTCCTGTCGCTAAATCGATCCAACAGGCGGAATGTTGGCCGGCTGAGATGGAGAAGAGCGGCGGCCGTTCCTCGCGGCAGCGATCGAACGTGTACTCGCAGCGCGGCGCGAAAGGGCAGCCGCGTGGCGCGATCAACAGATTGGGTGGCGCGCCGGGGATTGATTTCAGGCGACTGTCCCGCCGCCGGTCAACCCGCGGTAACGCGCCCAGAAGGGCCAGCGTGTAGGGATGCTGCGGGTTTTCAAATAGGTTGTCAACGTCAGCTTCTTCGACGATCATCCCGGCATACATGACGATCACGCGCTCGGCTAACCCGGCCACAACGCCCAGATCGTGCGTGATCCAGATGAGGGCCAACCCCAGGTGTTCGCGCATGCGCACCATCAGCTCGATGATCTGGGCCTGAATGGTCACGTCCAGCGCGGTCGTCGGCTCGTCGGCGATAAGCAGGCTCGGATTGCAGGCCAGCATCATGGCGATCATCACTCGTTGCCGCATGCCGCCGGAAAATTGGTGGGGGTAATCACCCAAACGCCGCTCCGGATCGGGTATCCCGACCAGTTCCATCAATTCAATGGCCCGTTTCTCGGCCTGCTCGCCGGTCATGTCGTAATGCCGGAGGAGCGATTCGGTCATCTGTCGCCGGACGCTCAGCACGGGATTGAGCGAGGTCATCGGGTCCTGGAAGACCATCGCGATCTCCCCGCCGCGGATGGAGGCCAGCTCCTCTTCAGACATCGGCAGCAAATCCCGGTCCATAAAGAACGCCTGTCCGCCGGCGATGTCGCCCGGTGGCTTCGGGATCAAGCCCAGCAGCGCCATCATGCTGACCGACTTTCCGCAGCCGCTTTCACCGACAACGGCCAATACTTCCCCCTCGCGCACCTGGTAGGAGATGTTATTGACCGCATAGACTGTCCCTTCGGGCGTGTGAAAACACACTTCGAGATTCTTAACATCCAACAGGATGGGTCGTTTATCGGGCTGATCGTGTTTGGTGGCCGGCGTCATCAATGCGCTCATCAGATGTTCCGGCTCCGGGGATCGAGCGCGTCGCGCAACCCGTCGCCGACGAAGTTGATGCTCAGGACCGTCAGCAGGATCAACAGACCGGGGAATATCCACAGCCAGGGCGCGCTCTCGATGTAGTTATACGACCCATCAAGCATGTTACCCCAGGTCGCCGTCGGCGGCTGGACGCCCATGCCGAGAAAGCTAATGTATGCTTCGGCCAGGATGGCGGTCGCTACGGCTAAGGTTGCGGCCACAACGATGGGGGCCATGCTGTTGGGCAAGATATGTCGGAAGATGATCTCTCGGGTCGGTGTACCGATCGACCGGGCGGCGAGGACAAACTCATTTTCTTTGAGCGACAAGAACTCAGCGCGGACGATGCGGGCCACGTACATCCAGCTGGTGAGGCCCAGGATCAGGATGATAAAGTAGACGTTCCCACCCACCAGGCGGGCCATGACGATCAATAAAAACAATGCCGGAATGATCAACATCGCCTCGGTGAAGCGCATGAGTAAACTGTCGGTTACCCCGCCAAAAAAACCGGCCGCCGCGCCGATCAGCACGCCGATGATGATCTCCAGGATCGCCGCCGTCAAGCCGATCATCAAGGAAACACGGCCGCCCTGTATTGTGCGCGCCAACACATCGCGGCCAACAGTATCGGTGCCAAACGGGTGTTCCGGAGATGGCGGGGATAGTCGCTGGCTGGTGTCGGTAAAGTTGGCCCGCTCAGCGGTATAGATCATCCCGCCGCCGAAGGCATAGATAAACAACAAGATCAACGTGATCGAGCCGAACATCGCCATCCGGTGCCGGCGAAACCGGCGCCAGGCCATCTGACGAAAAGTCAGCGGCGGTGCCAACTCGTCGGCGCTGGGGCTTAGGGTGACAGGGGGAGAGATGCTATCAACGGCGCTCATGATTCCGGGTCTTATTCATACCGGATGCGGGGATCCAGTACGGCGTAGGTCAGATCGGTGATGATTTGAAAGACGATGACCGAGAGCGAGAGCAACATGAGGATGCCCATGATCACCGGCACATCCATCCGCTGCATGTGATCGAGGAACAGCCGGCCCATACCCGGCCAGGCGAAGATCCGTTCCGTCACCAGCGCGCCGCCCAACAGCAAAGCCAGGTCCAGCCCGATCAGGGTTACGATGGGTAAGGAGGCGTTGCGGAGCGCGTGGACAAAGATGACGTACCGTCCGTGCAAACCCTTGGCGCGGGCCGTACGGATATAGTCCTGGTTCATCACTTCCAGCATGGTGCTGCGTATGTAACGGCTATAAGCAGCGATGCTGACGAAGGAGATCGTCAGGACCGGCAGGATCATATGCAGCGCCACCTGGCCGGTTGTCTTGCCTACTTGCGGGTCAAACATCCCCACCGCCGGAAGGCTGGGCAAGCCCCAGCGTTTGAAATTGACCGAGAATAGGTAAATAGAAATCAGGGCGAAAAAGAAGATCGGCGTCGAATAACCGATGAATGACAAGGCCGTGATGACATGATCGGCCGCGGAATATTGGCGCAAGGCTGAATAAATTCCGATCAACAGGGCGAAGGTGATGATGATGATCTCGGCCGGGATCATCAGCAGCAACGTATTGGGAACGCGCTCCCAAATGACCTCCCAGGCGGTTTGGCCGCGCTTCATCATCGAGTTGCCGAAATCGCCGCGGAGCACGCCTTGGCGCGTACCCTGCGTCTCGGCTTCCCCATCACCATCGAGGTCGATACGCTCCCAATCGTTACCGATCAACCAGTAAAGATACTGCTTGTACATCGGCTGGTCGAGACCGAGCTGGCGGGTGAGCCGTTCGCGGTCAGCCGGTCGTGTTGCCCGGCGGCCACCCATCGTTGCCAGGGGATCGCCCAGATTCATTGTCAGGGCGAATAAGATGATGCTGACGATGAGGAGCAGCGGGATGGCTTGCAACAGTCGGCGGATGATGTAGCGGCTCATACTCGTCCCTTTGATGAACCGGGATCATCCATGTGAACGGATGATCCCGGTTGCCTCATGTAATGAGATCGGTTACTCGCTGATGTCCCACTCCGTGATGGCGAAGAAGGGCGTGACGCCCGACAGCCGCACGTTTTGTAGCCGTGGACCGATCGCCCACCCGTCCGGATCATCCCAAACGCCGAACCAGTAAACCTGATCATGCATCAGCTTGCTGATCTGGTGGAAAGTGGCGATGCGCTCTTCGGGGATGGTCTGGGTCGCCTGGAGACGGAACAGTTCATCTAATTCTTCATCACAGATGCGGAAGTTGTTGGTGCCGTCCGGATACTCATCGGTGGGGATTTCGCTGCACAGCCAGTAGGAGATGTCGGGGTCCGGGAACGATGTCACGTCCGACCACTGCTGGATGTCGATCTCGCCGGTATACGTCGGCCCATTTTCGCCGTATGAGGCGAAAAAGACCGTTGAATCCAGGCTTTGTAATTCCAGCCCAATGCCGATCTCGGCCAGTTGTTGTTGGGCAACAGCCTGGGTGTCCTGACGAATCTCGCGCGTAGTCGACCCGTGCACCAGAACCAACTCAACGCCATCCTTGTCACGAACGCCGTCGCCGTTGCTGTCCACCCAGCCGGCTTCATCCAGCAAGGCGTTGGCTGCCTCGGGGTTGTATTGCCACGGTACGATATCCGGGCTGACGAAAGGCGTGTCATCCCAAAGGGTCTCGACCGGCTTGGTCAGTCCGAGCAAGACATCTTGAATCAGAGCCTCCCGGTCGAACGCCTGGGCGATGGCTTGCCGAACCCGCACATCTTGAAGCGCGGGATGGCCCGGAATCTGCTCATCTCCCAGGAAGAAGAACCAGCCTTCCCTGAAGCCGGAAGAGACCGTCCGCATGTCGAGCCCGGCGCTCTCTAGTGTGGGGAAATCGGACCAGGAGATGAAAGTGCCCAAATCACCTTCGCCGTTTTGCAGCGCGGCTACCTGCGAGGCATCATCCGGTACGAAACGGAAGAAGATCTCATCGATATTCGGCTCCGGACCCCACCAATTCTCGTTTTTGACAAAACGGGCATAGCTACCGGACTCCCATTCCTCGAAGCGGTACGGTCCAGCCCCAACCGTTGGTGCCAGATTCCACTCGGCATTATCTAGCGTGCCGTCAGCTTCGAAGACCGGGCGCAGGACGTGGGCGGGCAACAGGCTGTGCCAAAGAGTGGCCTCCCACGGCGCAAACGGCTCGGCCGACGTGAGCACCACCGTTTGCGGATCGGGGGCATCGATGCTTTCGTATTGATCATACGGATAGGTTGAGTTGACGGTATTGGCAGGATCGAGCGCCATTTCAAACGTAAAGACAAAGTCCTCCGAGGTGATGGGCGTGCCGTCTGACCAAACGATATCATCGCGAAGTTTGAACGTCAGCGTCCGGCCGTCGGCCGAGATGCCGCCGTTCTCTTCTGTCGGCATCTCGGTCACCAGGACCGGAATAATATTCAGGTTTTCGTCATAATCCCAGGCCCAAACATTCCACAACTGCCGTGTGACCTGGGAGAACCACATGTTGGTATAGAACGGGCTGAGGGAATCGAATTCCTGAGTCCAGATAAAGGTCGCGATTTTACGCTCCCCTTCTGCCATATCTTCTGCGGGTTCTTCACCACCCGGCTCCTCCACGGGCGCGACACCCTCAACCGCGGTTGTCGCTTCCGGTGAGGTTGTCGTTTCACCACCGGTTGAAGTACAGGCGGCGAGGACCAGACTGAGAATCAGCAAGCCGATCAGCATGACCGACCATTTCAAGTTACGCATATCTCTCCTCCGCGCGATTGATTGACTAATCACATTTGATTAAACAACCTGAACATTTGGTCGGTATGAGCGGCATCACCTCCCGGAACTCGGGGTTTAAGAATCCGGCATCGATTTTCGGGTGGATGGGTGGAAAACGGCAACGGACACCACGCGACTACCTTTATGGCTAAGTCGTTGAAACAACCCGGCAAATTCCGGCGGTGGTGTTTTTCTTTGTGGCTGGCTGGCCATTGTCAAATACCGTCTCGCCAACTCCTCTCGATGAAGAATTAGACTATTAGCCCATTGTACTTAGCTGGCTGGCTGATGTCAAAGTGCTGTCAATATGGGCGAGGCGATATTAAAAACCGCCTGCGCAAAATTGAGGAGACGGGTTTCCGCATCGACCTGGTTGCGAAGTTCCAAATAAGGCATGATCGTTCCCTGCCATCCGTCGGTGTGCCACGCAGCCCCCGCGGGGAGTGTTTGACCCAGAAACTTTTCGGCCTCGAATGGCCAGGGGTTGCAGTAAAAGTAGGATGACGTATCACTCTCACCGGGATAGAACCCAAAGTTGATCTGGGCGGGGATGGTTTTCGGCTCCCCGTCCTCTTCAAAAGGCACCAACCGACCGCCAAACCATTCCATCGCCAGGTCAAAACCGTGTGGCCACAATTGGACCGGACCGGTGTCCTCCGGCAGCCGGGCGCGGTGCTTTTTGAGGATGCGATCGGCGCTGACCAGCGCAGCGAAGAAACGGCGGGCAGCGTCGCGATCGTAGATGCCCGATTCATCGTTCTCAAATCGCTCGCGTTGGTATTCACCATGCAACCCGTTCTCGGCCGCGGCGGCGATCAATCGATCCCCCATCGCCGTGCCGCTCAGACCACTCGCCATCGGAAACGCTTGCTGCCAACCGGAACTGTTCCAGGCGACGATCTGATCCGATTGAAAATCCATCCGGAAGGCCAGGATACCGCCGGAGGGGATGGGCATATTGTCGCTGATCAGCCCGCTGGGGGTGACCTTAAGACTCAGATGCCACCATTTGGGGTGGATGATGCCGTGAACGCGGGCGATGGCGCTGATGGCTCGCGCATATCGTTGCAAGGTTTGGCGAGTCGGCCCGAAGTTTTCAAGGGATGGAAAAGTGATCATATTCACTTGACACCAGATGATTAGGATTGTTGAGACGGAGACGAATCATACAAGAAACCGTGGAAATATGCATCCACGGTTTCGAGCACATACCATCAGGTCGGCCGGAAGACGCCAGCCTTGCCGTCGCTCAATTGGCTGAGAATCCCGCCGGTTCAACCTCATGTAATTCGGGAGGAGCGGGGATAAGACCTTCCTCCATCAGAACATGCGTAGCTTCTCGCGCTTGACGGATGATCCGGCAGGCATTTTCATACAGCGCCTGCGGGCTAACCGAAACGCGGGCCAGGCCCTCCTCCTGAGCTTTCATGGCGGTGGCCACAGCTGTCTTGGGAAACACTTCCCATTCATCCATTCGCGGCAGGATGTTGTCCTCATCAATACCCCGTGCTTCGGCGAATGAGGCCAGGGCTTCGGCCGCGGCCATCGCCATGCCGTCGCTGATGGTCCGAGCACGCACATCCAGAACCCCGCGGAAGATACCCGGGAAGCCCAGTGAATTATTCACTTGGTTGGGGAAGTCACTCCGCCCTGTACCGATGATCCGCGCGCCGGCTTCCTTGGCGACCCACGGCCAAATCTCGGGCACGGGATTGGCGCAGGCGAAGACGATGGGATCGCGGTTCATATGCTTGATCCATTCCGGACGAACCGTATCCGGATCCGGTTGCGAAAAAGCGATGCACACATCAGCGCCACGCAGCGCTTTACCCATCGCGCCGGTGATTCCCTCGGCATTGCTATGCTGGCAGAAATACCACTTCTCGCGGAAATGATCCTGGGCCTCCTCCAGATCCGTCCGGCTGGTGTGCAGGATGCCCTTGCTATCGCAGGCAACGACCGCCCCGAGATTCAATCCCGCGGTTATTAACAACCGCAGAGTGGCCACATTTGAAGCGCCCATGCCGATCATTGCGACTTTGATGGAGCGGATGTCTTTGCCCACGATTTTGAGCGCATTCAGTAACGCCGCCAAGGTTACGGTGGCTGTGCCTTGCTGGTCATCATGCCAGACGGGAATTCTCATCTCCCGCCGCAGCGTATCGAGTATCCTGAAGCATTTCGGTTGGGCAATATCCTCCAGATTGATACCGCCGAAGGCCGGTTCAAGAATTTTGGTTGTGCGGACGATCTCGTCTGGGTCGTTGGTATCCAGGCAAATAGGGACCGCATCGACGCCGCCGAGATACTTAAATAACAGGGCCTTCCCTTCCATGACCGGCAGGCCGGCTTCCGGGCCGATATTGCCCAGTCCCAAAACACGGCTGCCATCGGTTACGATAGCGATGGTATTGCCCTTGTTGGTGTACTCGTAAACGAGTTCAGAATCGGCGCGAATGGCTTTGCACGGCGCGGCGACGCCGGGCGTGTACCAGATGGCGAAATCAGACAGCGTGCGCACGGCGCATTTGGGCAGGGTTTGCATCTTGCCGCGGTAAAACGGATGCAGGCGCATGGCGTCGTCGGCCGGCTTGGTGGCTTTGGCCAACAGCGCCTCTTCGTGGGGTTGCATGTTGACACCTCCGTAGGATCGATTAGACGTGGCAGATAAAGGCGGGTGAGGCTCCACACCCACTTTGAAGTATAAACCGCCTGCGGTCTGGTCGAAAGTGTCCTTCTTCCTACGATTTAGGTGATTTTCGTCACCATCCGGTGACCTGCGCGACCGGCATCAGGATGAATACTGGTCGAGGTGTTGGAGTGCCAGCTGGACGCGTTCGTCCATACCCTGCACGTCCCGTGGAATGTGTTGCAGGGCGGCCTGTGCTTCGACAATGCTGAAGCCCAGACTGGTGAGAACATCGATCACATCGGCATCGATGTCGGTAACAAGTTGCAGGGCGGCTGACGGTTCGTGTAGATCCAGCTTGTCGCGTAGTTGAAACATGATCCGTTCAGCCGTTTTCTTGCCGATACCCGGCACGCGCTGCAACACCGCTGACTCCTCACGCAGGATGGCGCTCTTGAGCAGTTCCGGGCTGAGCGTGCCCAGGATCGCCAACGCCACCTTGGGACCGACGCCGTTTACGCCCAGCAAAACCTCAAATAATTGCAGATCTTCTTCCTGCTCAAAGCCGAATAGAGACAAGTCATCTTCACGGACTTGCAAGTGGGTGTGGAGCATCAGGCGACGTCCGGGGCCGCCGGCGTCCTCCAAAACGGTCTTGGGGACGAAGACCCGCACCCCTACGCCGCCCACGGAGATGATCAGACTATTGGCCTCAATTCGCTGAATCGTGCCGCTGATACTGGCGATCATGACTCACCCGTCAGGCTGTAAAAGTGTTGATAATGGGAATGAGTTATCGCCACCGCGAGCGCGTCAGCCGCGTCATCGGGGCGGGGGATCTCTTCCAGGTCCAGCAGGTGACGGACCATCATCTGGACCTGGTTCTTCTCCGCCTTGCCGTAACCGGTGACCGCCTCTTTAACTTTTGGCGGGGAGTATTCGCTGATGGGGATGCCCGCAATGGCCAAAGCCAGAAGCATAACCCCCCGCGCCTGGCCGACATTGATGGCCGTGGTGATATTGCGGCCGAAAAAAACCTGTTCCACGGCGGCGCTTTCGGGGTGGTATGCTGCCAATAACTCGTTCAACTGGTTAAAAATCGATTGCAACCGCACCGGCGTTTCGTCCTGGGCCGGGGTGGAAAAGACACCGTAGACGACCAATTGCATATGGCCGCCGACGGTGTCGATAATGCCGTATCCGGTTGTGGCTGTGCCGGGGTCCAGGCCGATGATGCGCATTGATCCATGCCCGGTTGGGCGCGATTAGGCGGCTTCCATAGCCGCGATAGCCTCGTCCGTCACCTCCAGCGTGGTGTAGACGTTCTGCACGTCGTCCAATTCCTCGATGCGTTCGATGAGGTTCATCACCTGCAGCGCGGCCGACGGATCCAGCTCGAGCGGACTATTGGGTTCGTAGATCAGCGAAGACTCATCCATCTTGATACCGGCGGATTCCAGGGCTAATTGTACCGCCTGGAAAGCCTCCAGCCCGACGTAGATTTCGGCGATCCCGTCGTTGAATTGGACATCATCCGCGCCGGCATCAGCGGCGACCATGAACAGCTCGTCTTGATCGACTCCCTCGGTAACCCCGATATACCCCTTGCGGCTGAATTGCCAGGAAACCGCGCCGGCCTCCGCCATGTTGCCGCCATACTTGTTGACGGCATGACGGACATCGGCTACGGCTCGGTTGCGATTATCGGTGACGACCTGGACGAGAATTCCTACGCCGTGGGGGCCGTAGGCTTCATAAATGGCATCGATTAACTCGCCGCCTTCAATTTCACCCGTGCCTCGTTTGATAGCCCGATCGATATTGTCCTTGGGCATATTGGACTGTTTGGCCTTAGCGATGGCCAGGCGCAACGTGGTGTTCGCCTCTGGGTCGCCGCCACCTTCACGAGCCGCGATCGTGATTTCCTTGGCGATTCGAGTGAAGACCTTGCCTCGTTTGGCGTCACTGGCGGCCTTCTTATGCTTAATGGTGGACCATTTTGAATGTCCTGACATAGTCTCTTCTCCGAACGCATACCCTGCGTCATCATGTGAATTATGAACCGGTTTGTTTGAGCCGGCGCAATCTTGCGAGATTCCTCCCGTAATGTCTATCCAAATTATAGCACAGAGGAGATATCGACGGCATCTACACCTTCAGTCGCTACGATCGTCCGCGCCGGCGTTTCCCCCGGAAACATCACCGGCAACATCTCCGGCGCGTAACGAGCGGCCATGTCGTCATCAATCGTGTAGCTCCGGCAAATTTCCCGGTATAAGTGCGCACTAGGGCGCCAGGTCCGCTCCTGAGTTATCGGATCCAGAGCGATTAGACCGAATCGCTGTGTCCAGCCCCGGTCCCATTCGAAATTATCGATCAATGACCAGTGATAATAGCCCTTCACCGGATAACAGAAACTGATGGCATGCCATATTTGGCGCAGGTGGTCCAGGATAAAGCCCGGCCGGATACTATCGGCCCGATCCGGCACGCCATTTTCAGTAATGTAGATCGGCTTGTCGTAGCGATTCCACACGCGCTCGATCAGCCGGTAAAGCCCATAAGGGTATACTTCGCCATAGTTGCCGTCACTGACAATCGCGCCCGGCCCCCATTCGCGCTCAACAAATCCCTGCGGCGGTGGAAAACGCAAATAGAACCGGGTGTAATAGTTGATACCGACGAAATCGAAAGTTCCCGCTAAATGTTTGACGCGCTTACTGCCGATGATGCCCTTAAATCGACCAGTTTGGAGCGCGTCAGGCCAGGCGTCGTTGTAGAAACGGGAGACGCGGTTTGCCCACCACTGATCGAGGCGGTTGCCGCCGGGTCGCGCTTCAAAGATCTGCATGTTGTTGGCCGTGCCGACCTCGACGGCGCGATGATGTTCTTTAATCGTGTGGTAAGCGACCGCATGGCAGCGAAGCAAATTGTTTAGCGCTTCTTGAAAGCCACCAAGCCCTTCATGCTTGGGCTTTGGGAAATCCTGGGTCAGGTAACGCAGGACAGCGTACGTCACCGGTTCGTTGATCGTGATCCATTTGGTGACCAGATCACCCAACTCGCTGACGACCTTGTCAACGTAACGCCGGAAATAATCGACGACGATATCGCTATTAAAATCGCCTTTTTCCACCAGCCACAGCGGATTGCTGAAATGATGCAGTGTGACCATCGGCTCCAGGCCGGCATCGTGGCAGTACTGCAAGATCTGGCGATAGCGATCGATCGCTGCCGGATCGAAGACGCTTGGTTCCGGCTCGATACGACTCCATTCCAGTGACAGGCGATGGGTATTGGTGCCCATTTCGGCCGCCAGGTCCAGGTCGCGCTTCGCGTTCTGCCACCAGTCACATGCAGCACCGGATCGGTGACCCTCCAGAATTCGCCCCGGCTCTGATTCCCAGGCCCACCAGTCGCTATTCAGATTGTTGCCTTCCACTTGATAGGCGGATGTCGCTGTGCCCCAAAGAAAATCGGGCGGGAATGTCATGGTTGCGTGTGCCAAGGCTCATCTCTCGTAGGGATTTCGCCTATTATATCCCACTTCAGTAACTGGATAGATCGATGTGATTGGTTATACTTACCTTCTGTCGGGTGAAAGGTGCGATTATCTTGACCTCAATCTTTCACAACAATACGCTTCCCGCGCCGAAGCTCAGGCCCTAACCATGAAGAATCTGGCTGCTCCCAGTGGTTATTATTTTTCTAATCGACTGGGACGAATGTTTTTGGCCGCTCTTGAGGAGAGCATCGGCCGCAATGGCTTGAATGCCCTCCTTAACCTGACCGGCATGGGGAATTATATTCAAGACCCGCCGCCGGATGATCCGGGGTTTGGATTCGATATCGCTCTGGTGTCCAATCTGAATCGCGCCCTGGAGACGATTTATGGTCTCCGCGGGGCGCGTGGCTTGGCTCTGCGTAGCGGTCGGGCAATGCTTGATTACATACAAGAAGGATTTGAATTGCCGATCGGCTTAAATGAGTTAGCGTTTCGGATGTTGCCTCTCACAACGAGATTGCGCATTGGTGTGCCGGCGTTGGCCCGCACGTTGACCCAACAAAGTGACCAAACCTGCCATGTTGTTGATAAGGGGTCGTACTACGATTTCAGCATCGATCGCTGCGCCAACTGTTGGGGACATCAGTCTAACCAACCCGTTTGTTTTATGTATGTCGGCTTGCTCCAGGAAGCGATGAGCGTTTTCGGCCGTGGGCAGGAATTTCGTGTAATCCAAACGGATTGCCGGGCGATGGGGGCCACGACCTGTATCTTTCGTCTCGAAAAAGAACCGATCGCATGATGGCTTCACGGCTGCGCGTTTCCCGGTGGGATTTCCTGATCGCCATCGGTTATTTCCTACTCCCCTTCTTACTCTATGCCGGGGTGACATTTGGGTCCAAGACAATGCTCCCGGCGGATAACTTGTTCCAGTGGCCGCCCTGGAACGCCGCCGCCGGTGAATTCGAGGCGCTCCCGCCGCATAACGGCCTGATCGGCGATCTCATCATTCAGAATTACGCCTGGAAACGCTTCACATTGCAAAGCCTGCTTGAGGGCGAGATCCCGCTCTGGAATCCATACCTATTTGCCGGTGCGCCTTTCCTAGCGAACGGCCAACACTCAGCGCTTTATCCGTTCAGTGTCGTTTTCCTGATCTTGCCTCTTGCCAAGGCCTATGGCTGGTTCGCGCTGAGCCAGCTATGGTTAGCCGGGCTTTCCATGTACATCTTCGGCCGCATCTTAAACATGCGTCGCGGCAGCGCCGCCCTGGCCGGCTTTGTCTACCAGGGAGCCGGCTTCCTGGTCATCAGCGCCGCCGTTTTTCCCATGATCGCCGGGGCGGTTGTCTGGTTGCCCCTCTTGCTTGGCTGCATCGAACGGGTTATCGGTTCTGCATCCGGTCCGGCGATCGATCGCCACCGGTCTGTCTTATGGGTGGCGGTGGGGGCCGTGGCCCTGGGGTTTCAAATCCTGGCCGGCCATGCCGAATTCACATACTACACCCTCCTGATCATGGCGCTCTACGCCGTTTGGCGGTTGTTGACCGGGACGCTCGCGGCCCGGCGCGCGCCGGACCCGGCTGGTGCCGAACCAGCCTGGCGGCGGTTCCTGATTCGCCCGGCGCTTTGGCTGGCCACAATGGCCATCTTGGGTCTTATGATCGCCGCCATTCAGTTAATCCCTCTCTTCGAAGTCGGGCAAACCAATTTTCGAGCGGGTTCGGCTACCTTCGAGGAAGTTCGTGGTTGGGCCTTTCCCTGGCGCAATGCGGTAACATTTGTGCTGCCCAACTTCTACGGCAATCCCTCCCATCATGGCTTTCGCGATGTCTTCAGCGGCCTGTGGGTTCCCGTGGAGCTAAATTATTTTGGCAATCTCAACCCCCACGGCGCTTATACGACGAGCTGGGGTCTAAAGAACTATGTCGAGGGCGCGACATACTTGGGCATTCTTCCCCTCCTGCTGGCCGGCCTAGGCGTGCTGGCCATCTTCCGTCGCGAGTCAGGCTCTGCTCGCCGGCTGCATAGCTGGTTTTTTCTTGGCCTCTCATTCTTCTCTATCGCCTTTATCTTCGGAACGGTGCTTTATGGGCTTTTGTTCTATGGGCTGCCGTTCATCAACCAACTGCACACGCCTTTCCGGTGGGTTTTCCCGCTGGCTCTCGCCGTCTCGGTGCTGGCAGGCTTCGGAGCAGACGCGGTGGCTGAAAATCGTCTGGTGACCGGAAAAGGTCAAACCGACACCGTTACCGCCATTCGTCCATGGATCCTCATTCCGTTGTTTGGTTGGATAGCCGTCCTGGGCGGCACGGCGATTTTGTTGTCGGCACTCGTCAGCCGCCTGGCTTTCACGACCATCTATCCCGTGGTTGAGCGCCTGTTCCTCGGCTTAGCCCAAGCGACCGATGCCTTTCCGTCGGCCGAAGCCTTTTACAGCTATCAATTTTGGCAGGTGTTGCTTCTGGGCGGATTTCTTTTGGCCTCCGGGACGATCTTGCTCATCAGTCGCCGGCGCGTCTGGATCGTTTTGGCCTGCGGGTTGATCCTGGCCGATCTGGCGATCGCCAGCGCCGGTTTTAACGCCGCCGTCGATCCGGCTCTCTTGAACTATACGCCGGACGCGATCCGGTGGTTAGAGGACCAGCCGGGAACCTGGCGACTGACCAGCTATGATCCGTCCGGAGCCGGCACGCTCAACGCCAATACGCCCTGGCTCCATGACCTGGCCGACATACGCGGTTACGATTCGATCATCCCGCGGCAATATACTGACTTTATGGCGGTTATTGAGCCGCAGAATGGTTTGCAATTCAATCGCATCCAACCTATCGGCGCGCTCGAATCGCTCAATTCCCCCCTCCTCGATGTGCTCAACGTGAAATATGTGCTCAGCGTCGAACCAATCGAATTGCCAAAGTTCCGGTTGGTCTGGGAAGGGGAGGGGATGCGCATTTATGAAAACCTGGCAGTTGCGCCTCGAGCCTATCTTCTGCCTCGCACCGCCACCGCTATCGTGCCCGATCCCCTGTCTGCCATGAGCGATCTTGACCCGCGGCAATTCGTCGTCCTCGCTGCGGCTGAGGCCGGCGCAATTGTGACTAACAACGACCCCGAGCCGGCGGAACTGGCCCCGGCGACCGTGGACAGTTACCGCAATAACGAGGTCGTCGTCACGGCCGCCGCAACATCCCCGGCCTGGCTGATTCTCAACGACAGTTACGCGCCCGGCTGGCGCGCCTTTGTCCGTCCGCAAGGCGGATCGGAGGACGATGAGCAGGAGATAGTTATCCACCGTGTAAACGGCAACTTCCGCGGCGTGGAACTTGTGCCCGGCGAGTGGACTGTACGCTTCCGCTACAGCCCGCGCAGCTTTCAATTAGGCGGTCTCATGTCATTCATGGGCGGCATGATCCTGGTCTTCATGTTGGGCCTCTGGACGTGGAGCAGGGTTTACCGGCCGGAGAGCATGGCCTCGACAACCCGCAGCGTGGCCAAGAACAGCGCCGCGCCGATGGTTCTCAACTTGTTTAACAAGGGGATCGATTTCGTTTTTGCTGCGTTCTACCTGCGTTTCCTGGGACCGGCCGCCGCCGGTAGTTTTGCCACGGCCATCGCCACGGCCGGCATTTTCGAGATCATCGCCAATTACGGCCTGAACATTCTTCTCATCCGCGAGGTCTCGCAGGAACGCGGCCGCGCCGGCCATTTCCTATTCAACTCGAGTATCCTGCGCCTGTTCACGGCGCTGATCGCCGCCTTGCCCATCCTTGCCTATGTCTGGAGCGCGGCCCGCGGCCCCAACCCGCTCTCTATGGCTGAGATCACGGCGATTGTCTTCATGATGATCGGCATGATATTTTCCGGATTGGCCCTCGGCGTTTCCGGCTTGTTTTATGTGCACGAGCAGGCCGAAGTGCCGGCGGCCATGTCGACGGTTACGACGATCATGAAGGTTGCCCTGGGGGTGATCGTGCTCCTGGCGGGTTTCAGTTTTGTCGGGCTGGCAGCTGTATCGATTCTGGTCAACCTCGTGACCCTGATCCTCCTGTCAGGTTTGGCTTTGCGCCGGTTTGAACTGCGCGGACCCTGGAAGCCGGAATCCTCGCTGATGCGTCAGATGCTCAGGCTTGGCTTCCCGTTGATGCTTATCCATTTGCTGCAGACTATCTTTATCTCAATCGACGTCCTCCTGCTGCGCCAATTGCTGCCAAACGGCGAAGAAGTTGTCGGGTATTACAACAGCGCTTGGAAATGGTTCAACGCCCTACAGATCATCCCGGCCTATTTCACCCTGGCACTCTTCCCAATCATCTCGCGGGCCATCAAAGAGGATATGGATACCGCCCGCCGGATGTACACCATGTCCTTGAAACTGATGCTGCTGCTGGCGTTGCCCATCGCCGCTCTGACGACCTTCGCCGCGCCGCTGCTCATTGGCTTGCTGGGCGGCCGCGAGTTTCTCCCCCAGGGGGCTATCGCCTTGCAGATCATCATTTGGTCCATCCCCTTTGGCTGGCTGAACAGCGTGACCAACTATGTCCTCATCGCTCTCGGGCTAGAGCGGCTGCAGCCGCGCGCCTTCGCCATTGCGGTTGGTTTCAACGTCATCGGTAACTGGCTGCTTATCCCGCGCTACAGCTACATCGCTGCCGGGATCATCACGATCCTGTCGGAAGTTGTCTTGCTTATCGTCTTTAGCTTCATTTTGCGGCAGCGGGAGGTCGCTATCAACTGGGTTCAATTCGCCGCGCGGCCCCTAATGCTGACCGGTATCATGCTGGGGGTGATGTGGCTCGGCAATCAGTTGAATCTGGTCCTGGCTCTCATCGGCGGCGCGGCCGTTTATGCTGTCGGATTGCTCGTCCTCCGCATCCTCGGCCCGGCTGAAAAACAAGCGCTGGGCGCGATATTGCCGCGATCCCTCGCGGCCCGATTGAAGTGGTTGCCGGGATGAACCAGCCGACTTCCACCACCGGCCGGCTGGATACGGCCTTGCGCCGTTTTCGCCTGCCCTTGCTCGTGGCGATCCTCCTTGTAGCTGCCGGGCTTCGTTTTGTTGGCCTCCATCATGGGACGCCGCCGGGTCTCGAGCATGATGAGGTCGCGCATTGGCTTATCAATCGCGATATCCTGGCCGGCGATCACGCCATCTACTTTACCGAGGCCTACGGTCACGAGGCACTCTACCATTATCTGCAAGCCGGGTTTGGCGCACTCGTCGGGGGTAACGCGCTGGCTTTGCGCCTGCCTTCGGCCTATTTGGGAATCGTGCTGGTGGCCGTGGCCTATACCTTGGGAAAGCGCTTGTTGGGCTGGCGGGCCGGCTTATTCTCGGCTGCCTTCCTGGCCGTCCTTTTCTGGCCCGTTTTTTACAGTCGCCTGGCCCTGCGGGCCATCTCCTTGCCGGTTTTTTCCGGTTTGTCGGCGTACTTCTTTTGGCGAGCAACTCCAGTCAACGGTCGATCGGGAGATCCCCGACTTTCCTGGCGGTGGTTGGCCCTGGCGGGTCTATTTGCTGGTCTTTCTCTCCACACCTATATGGCCGGGCGCGCCGTGCCTATTTTCTACGCATTATTTAGCCTCTACCTCCTACTGGTCCATACTGACCAAGCGCGCCGGGAATGGCGCGGCCACGCCTTGTTTTGGGTTGTATTTGTCTTGGTTGTGCTTCCGTTGGTCTGGTTTTTATGGACGAATCCCGGGGCTGAGGTACGGATCGCTGAAGTGGATGCACCCTTACGTGCCCTTCGCAGCGGTGATTTCCGGCCGGTTCTCGAAAACGGCTGGCGCATCGCCGGTATGTTTGGTTTCCGTGGCGATCCGCTCTGGCGGCAAAACATCGCCAACATGCCGGTGTTGGATCCCATCCTGGCAGCATTATTTTATGGGGGCGTGGCAATCAGTCTGTGGCGCTGGCGCGACAGGCGCTATGCTTTTCTAATCCTCTGGCTGGCCACGGCTGTCATTCCCAGCTTGGTTACGATTGACGCGCCCAGCAGCATCCGTATCATCAACCTCTTACCCGTCCTGATGCTCTTTCCGGCCATAGTTATCCACGTAGGTGCCAACTTATCCACAGTTCGGGATAAGTTTTCCACAGATTTTGTCACAGGCATCACTTTGACCGGCGTGGTGCTGTTGCTGGTTTACCACGGCTGGCTGACGGCCAGCGGGCTGTGGCGCACATGGCCGGCCAATGAGGAGGTCCAATTTGTCTGGCAGGCGGCACTGACCGAAGCAGCGGCTTACCTGGACGAGACCGCCGATAACCGGCCGGTAGCTATAGGTGGCTGGACGCCGGAAACGATGGATGCGCCGACAATGGATTTGACGCTCAGGCGAGAGGATTTATCGCTGCGCTTTTTTAATCCGACCGAGAGCCTGATTATACCGGATGGTGCGACCGGCGAACCGGCACGCTTGGTTCGCCCGGCTATCTTACCGGTAGCCGCCATGCTGGAGGGGATTGTTGGCGACGGAATAATGATGCCGGAAAATGGGATGCCCGGCCAACAATTCGTTTTGCATAATTCGGTCGTCTGGCCTGATTTTGAACCACACTTTCCTATGGCCGTCGATTTTGACAGGGAGGTTCGCCTGCTTGGCTATGATATTGCCGGGTCCTGTTCGGAGAATGGACCCTGTACCGTAGCGACTTACTGGCAGGTTCTTGCTCGACCGGATGGGCCGCGTCGCATGTTTCTGCATCGGGTTGATGAGTCGGGTGCTGTCATTGATCAGGACGACCGGCTCGGCGCGCCGGCTGAATTCTGGCAGGCGGGCGATATCGTCGTCCAGTTGCTCACGCTTCCGCCCGGCGAAGGCTCTATGCATTTGGGCATTTACAACCCGGAAGACGGCCGCCGGCTGGCGACCGGATCGGGCGACACGGTTACTCTTGAGCGGTTGCCTACTCCATAAACTCGTCAATAAAAAAGACCTCACTGGCGAGCGAGGTCCATTTTTAACCGGCGGGTGTGTTCCCCAGGCTTATTCGATATTCAGCACTTGAAAGTCAATCAAACCGGCCGGTGTCTGCACGCTGACCGTTTGGCCTTTCTTAGCGCCCAATAAGGCGCTGCCGATCGGCGATTCGTTGGAAATTCGCCCTTTAGCCGGATCCGCCTCATGCGCGCCGACGATGCTGTAGATTTCCTCATCATCGGTGCCGATTTCACTGACGGTCACCTTGCTGCCGACGCGAACCACATTCGATGGCCCCTTGTTTTCGATCAACTTAGCCCGGCGGAGCGCGTCTTCCAACTGGCGGATACGCGCCTCGATGAATCCTTGTTCTTCCTTGGCATCGTGATAGTCGGCATTTTCCTTCAGATCGCCCTGCCGGATAGCGGTTTCCAGTTTTTGCGAAACCTCTTCGCGTCGAACGGTTTTTAGTTGTTCCAGTTCATCCTTAATCTGTTGTAGCCCTTCCGGGGTTACATACAAGATATCCTCTTCGATCATGGTGATTCACTCCACAGTAAGCGGGCGGGCCGCAGACATAAAACTAAGGTATCCGGGCTGCTGGTGGCCCGGTAAGAGTCAACACATCAATAAACGATAATGAATGGGCTAGATGCAACTCGGCGTGGCATCCGGTTTCGCCAAGCGATTGGCGTGTCGTCTCGGTATTTCCGGTCGCATGATCACTTCTCTGGACGAATTTGCCAAAGTATACAATGACGGGAGTCTGCTGTCGAGACCCCTCATGGGTTCTCAAGCTTCTGAACCGGCCATCAATAATCCCAATCGCTCACGCGTGGCTTCCTCGATGGGCAGCGTCTTAACGATATGGCCTTCAAACATGACCGCTACCCGATCCGAGAGGCTCAAAATTTCATCCAACTCAGCCGAGACCAGCAACACGGCGACTCCCCGGTCGCGTTGAGCGACGATCTGGTTATGGATGAACTCGATCGATCCGACGTCAATACCGCGCGTTGGTTGGTTGGCGATCAGTAGCTTCACCGAACGGGAGAATTCGCGGGCGACGATCACTTTTTGTTTGTTGCCGCCCGAAAGACTTCCGGCATGGGTGTAAATGGAGGGGGTGCGAACGTCGAATTTTTCGACAAGCTCTCTACCGTTCTCGGCGATCTCGTCCCTATCCAGCACGGCGCGGCGGGAGAATGGCTCGACGTAGTACCGGTTCAACACCAGGTTGTCGGCTATGCTGTAGCCTTTAACGAGGCCATGTTTTTCCCGATCTTCGGGGATATGGGCCACGTCCAATTCAGTGACCTGGCGCGGAGTATAGTGAGTAGCGTCTTCGCCGGCTATGGTTACCTTGCCGCTGACGATCGGCCGCAAGCCGGTGAGGGCTTCGACAAATTCGCGCTGGCCGTTGCCTTGCACGCCGGCCACGCCCAGGATTTCTCCGGCGTGAACTTCGAGACTCAGATCTTTGACCGCCATCTGCTTGCGATCATCGAGTACTTTTAGGTTATCGACCTTCAAGACGCTCTCGCTGGGGTGAGCTTCTTCCTTATCGACCTGCAAGATCACCTTGCGCCCGACCATCATCTCCGCCAGGCTGGCTTCGGTTGATTCGGCGGGATGGGTGATGCCAACCATGCGCCCGCCGCGTAAAACGGCGATCCGGTCGGCGACGGCCAGTACTTCCTTGAGCTTGTGGGTGATGAAGATGATCGACACTCCCTGAGCGGTCAATTCGCGCATGATTCGGAACAGCTCGTTGGCTTCCTGGGGTGTGAGGACCGCCGTCGGCTCGTCCAGAATGAGAATGTCGGCCTGACGATACAGCGCCTTGATGATCTCAACGCGTTGCTGTAAACCGACCGGCAGATCATCAACCTCGATGTTCGGATCGATCGCCAGGCCGTATTGCTCAGACAATTCACGCACGCGCCGATTGGCTTCACGTTTATCGATGTAACCGGTTGGCCGGGTGACCTCCGCGCCCAGGATGACATTTTCGGCCACGGTCATGACCGGCACTAATTGAAAGTGTTGGTGAACCATGCCTACACCGCGGCTAATGGCGTCGCCGGGACTATGTAGCATCACTTTCTCGCCCTTGATCCATATCTCGCCGGAGTCCGGATGGTAAAGGCCATAAAGGATGTTCATCAGGGTGCTTTTGCCCGCGCCGTTTTCGCCCAACAAGGCCAGAATTTCACCCCGCTGTAGCGTCAGGTCGATGTGGTCATTAGCCAGAACCCCCGGAAACTGCTTGGTAATCCCTTTGGCTTCAAGAACAATAGGGGCATCGTTGTTGTTTTTCGATGGCATTTATTCTGCTACTCCAGACCCTCAATGGGATAGGCTGTACCACTCAGTCCTTCTCATACGGTGTTCCCAGCGCCGCTGGCGGCCTGGCCCGGCCGCCAAATCCGGCCAGAACCAGAATGGTCATGATATAGGGGAGGCTGCCGATAAATTGCGGCGGCAGGTTAACGCCGCTGAATTGCAATTGTGTCTGTAAGGCGTAGAGGAAACCGAACAACAGGGCCGCGCCCCAGGCACCAATAGGAGTCCACCGGCCGAAAATCATGATCGCCAGGGCCAGAAAACCGCGGCCGTTGGTCATGAGCCGCTCAAACGAGCCTACCCCTTCCAGGGTCAGAAAAGCGCCGGCCAAACCGGCGATCGATCCGGCGAGCATCAAATTGACGTAGCGCGTCCGGAAAACATTGATGCCCACGGTATCGGCCGCGCTGGGGTGTTCACCGACGGCTCGCGTGCGTAGTCCCCAGCGGGTGTAAAACAGGAAGTAGTGAATGACAAAAACTAGAATGATGGCTAAATAGGTGATGGGCGGGTTGCGAAACAGGACGGGGCCGATTAAGGGTATTTCGGCCAGGGGACCGAGTGGAATGGGTTGAAATTTACCCTTGGTTGTCAGACCGGTCACATAGAAATAGCCGGTCAGGCCGACCGCCAAAATATTGATGACGGTACCGCCGATGATCTGGTCCATCTTGAGCGTCACCGACATGAAGGCCAGCAAGCCGCCTAATAAGGCCCCCACCAGAGCGCCTATGACCACGGCCGCCAGCAGGTTGCCGATATAGACATTGGCCAGAAACGCGATGAACGCGGCCAGCAGCATCTGCCCTTCGATGCCGATATTGACGACACCGCTGCGTTCGCCGATCAACCCGCACAGTGCGCCCAGGATGAGGGGTGTCGACTGGCGGATGGTTGAAGCCAAAACGGCCACGGTGACTCGATCGTTGGTCAGAAAAGCATAGAAAATCGAGCCGGCGACGATAGCCCCAATGATCACCAGCCATTTATTTCGGGCCAGCCAGCTTTGCGATTCGACCTGGTGTTGAGCGGTTAATTCCATCGGTCTATCCTCAGAATGTGTCGAAGCCTCTATCGTTCCCGGCGCGTTAATGGCTACCCCAGCCGGAGCTGAGCGTGATTTTGTCGTCTTCGCTGGTCTTCTGGCGAATCAGCTTTTTGACGATGACGTCCGCCGCTACGAAGAACAGGATGAAGGCGGTGATGACATCCGTGATTTCCTTGGCTACCCCGGCGCTGAATTGCATCTGGCTGGCTCCGGCGCGCATGGCGCCAAGCAAGATCGCCGCCGGAATAACGCCAATTGGGTTGGTTTTGGCCAACAAGGCCACGGTGATGCCGTCGAAACCCAGCCCGGCATTGAAGCCCGGCTGGAAACGACCGACAATGCCCAGCGTTTCGACGGCGCCGCCAAGACCGGCCAGAAAGCCGCTGATCACCATCGTCAGGACGATGATGCGGGCGACCCGGATGCCGGCATATTGCGCCGCGCTGGAACTCAGCCCGACTGTGCGAATCTCATAGCCGAGCGTCGTCCGGAAGAGGAGCCACCAGACAATGATCGCGGCCAGGACGGCGAAGACGAAACCCAGGGGGATATTACTGATGATCGGCAGACGGGCTGATTCCTGGATAAGCGGCGTGCGGGCGACGATATTGCCCGGCGAAGGGTCCTTCCACGGCCCATCCGCCAGGTAATCGGTGATATTGATGGCGATATAGTTCAACATGATAGTCACGATGACCTCATGTGCCCCGGTGTAGACCTTGAGAAAACCGGGGATCGCCCCGTAGAGCGCACCGGCTAATCCCCCGGCCAGAAGGGCTAATGGCAAATGGATGATTGCCGGTAAGCCCGTGACGGCGAAGCCAATATAGGCCGCGACAATGGCGCCGATCAACAACTGTCCCTGGGCGCCGATGTTGAACAACCCGGCTTTAAAGGCAAAAGCCACCGCCAGGCCGCTGAAAATGAGCGGCGTTGCCTTTTCCAGGGTGCGTTGGATGGCGACCGGGCTGCCGAAGGCGCCTTGAAATAAGGCGGCATAGGCCTGGATAGGGTTGGAACCGGAGATGATGAGGAGGATAGCGCCAATTAATAGGGCCAATAAAACCGCGACGAGGGGCACGCTGATCCCTCGCCAGATGCGTCGCAGTAACCCGAGAGCCTGGTTTTTTTGTTCTGAATCGGCCGGTACAGGGGCTGTTGTGGTCATGGTCGCCTCTTAGAGAATGTGCGACGTATCAGGCCATGACACGTCGCACATTCGACTCGATTGCTTAACCGTGATTCAGAGTCATCATTGGCGATGACCTGACGGTGATACGAGGTGGATTAACCACCAGGGTTGTAACCCGTGGAGATCGATCCATCCAGCAAACCGGCGTCGATCTCGGCCAGTTTGTCCTTGACCTCTTGCGGGATCTGGTCCTCAAAATCATGGAACGGGGCCAGGCCGACTTCGCCGATAAAGTTGCCGCCGGGGAAGTTACCCTCGGCCGACAACTTGGCCAGGTCGACCACGCCGGGGGTGATGAGTTTCATCGCGCTGGAGATCAGGCAGGGATGGGCTTCGGGAACCGTTTCCCATTGATCGGTATCAACGCCGATGCAGTAGATGCCGGGGTTGCCGGCGACTTCGATCAACGCGCCGTTTCCGGTCTTGCCGCCGGCGCCAAAGACGACATCCGCGCCGTTGCCGATGGCTTGCTGCGCCGTGCTGGCGCCCCATTCCGGATCGGTGAAGGCGACATCCATGCCGCCGGGATGGTAGGTGTCGATGATGGTGACCTCCGGATTCACATACGCGGCCCCACCCTTGTAGCCTTCGTTGAAGGCCACGACCGGCGGCACCAGGTCCGTACCCAGCACCGAAGCGATCGTGTTGCTGGTGGTCATCATACCGGCTAGCGCCCCGGCCAGGAAACCGGCTTTGTCTTCGGGGAAGATCACGCCGGCAACATTCGGGAGGGTTTCCACCTGGAATTGATCGACGCCGATGAAATCAACGTCGGGATAGGTCGCGGCGGCGGTCGCCGTTGCCTCGGTCAAAGCGAAGCCGACGGTGACGATGATGTCATAACCCTGGTCGGCAAACAGAGCGATATTAGCGCCGTAATCCTTGGCATCCTTGGTCTCGACGAAATCGACCTTGGCCGCGCCTAGTTCTTCGGCCGCCTGCTGCGCGCCTTCCCAGGCTGACTGGTTAAACGATTTATCATCGACTTCACCGACATCGGTTACCAGGCCAATGCAAACAGTTTCTTCGTCATTACAATCTGCCTCGGCCGTGCCACCGCAGGCTACCGCCAGCAACGCCACGAGAAGCAGACCCGTGATCAACAATACAGTACGTTTCATAACTTGCTCTTCTCCTTTTGACGAACTCTGAAATGGGACCGATTCGGGGCTTTGGATTGGGAAATTGGTCGTGGGGTTTTGGCAGTAGTGGCTGCTAATACCGGTGGACGCGTCTCCTGTTCCTTCAGCCCACATTTAACCTCTATTTTGGCCCATCATGCCGGAAAAGACAATAAATAACGCATCATGTATTTTGTTCGCAAGTTCGTAAATTTTGGAATGGAGAGGCGATTGCTGGGCCGAGACATGAGACAATGGGGTCGAGACAACCGGGGAACGCATCGATTGGTTTCGTGCTCAGGAATTCTCCCGGTTGCCTAGCTTTTGATTCTCACCAGTCCTCCTGATAAAGCCCTAGCCGGATTGGGGCAAGCCCACTGTTGTGTGCTCTTCGATGAAGGCCAGAATAGCCTCCCATAAGGTCTGGTGTATGGATTCAAATGGGCGCATCATCTCATGGCCGGTATTGGGAAAGACTTTGAGTTGTTTATCCCGGCCTGGCAGCAAGTCATAAATTTGACGGGCATTGTCCGGCGGCGCGGCAAAATCATCCTCGCCGGCGAATATTCGGACCGGAACGTCCAGACGGGGCCACAACTTCCGACCATACCCAATCGTGCTGACCATCGCATGCATCCCCGCCAGCGGCACGCGGCTGACTTCCGGCAAGACTGCCTGAAATTCCGGGCTGTCGTAATCGATGGTCGGATCGAAATCAAGTACCCGCTCGCGTACCAGGTGTTGCATCGACTCGCGCTTGCTTTTGTGGGGATAGTACCAGGGTAGGAAGAAACGGGCGTACTTGACATAGCGTAGGCGATTGTCAGGCACATCGATCACCGGCGCGATCATCACCGTGCCCCGGATATCGTTGAACCTAAGGGCGACGTGGGCGGCGAGTACATTGCCCATTGAGTGGGCGATCGTGAACAACTCATCGACCTGACGCCGGGCGAAATCATGGGCTTCTTCCGCTTCGGCCAGCCAATCCTGGCGCGTCGCGTTCTTCAATTTATCGGGATAGTGGCCATGACCGGGCAATAAGGGGCAATGGGCAAAGATACCCCGCTCATTTAAATATTCGGCTAACGGCCGCGAACTCAACGGGCTGCCCATGAAGCCGTGTAGAATAAGGGCGCCGACGCGCCCGCCCGTCGAGGCATCAGCGCGCCCCGGCAGCGTATAGGCCCGGCGCTCTTCGGCGACATCATAGTCAGGTTGGAATGGCATAGCTTATTATTACCTCAGACAGGCGAGTATAGTGCCACCATGGTGGGGCGGCAA
>Ga0114939_10000679_pt1 | contig 28220 bp, 28 predicted proteins | sample AshMeaCrysSpring_FD_87196 | JGI IMG/M metagenome (GOLD analysis project Ga0114939, IMG submission 87196) | Groundwater microbial communities from Big Spring, Nevada to study Microbial Dark Matter (Phase II) - Ash Meadows Crystal Spring | ecosystem: Environmental > Aquatic > Deep subsurface >...
AAGACCAGCGCCGCGATGATCGCCGAGCAGGGGATGGTGACGATCCATGCCACGACGATGCGGATGGCGATGCCCCACTTGATGCCGGTCAGCCGGCGCGTGGCGCCGACGCCGATAATGCCGCCGGCGATGGTGTGGGTGGTGGACACCGGTATGCCCAGGAAGGTGGCCAGGAACAGGGTGGCCGCCCCGGCCGTCTCGGCGCAGCACCCGCCCACGGGCTGAAGCTTGGTGACCTTGATCCCCATGGTTTTGACGATACGCCAGCCGCCCAGCATCGTCCCCACCGCCATGGCGAGATGGCAGGAAAGGATGATCCAAGCCGTCCTGAAATCGGTCAGGGACAGTTGGGTGTCCGGAGTGAACGTGCCGTGGGCCACCAGCAGGGCCACGATGATGCCCATGGTCTTCTGGGCGTCATTTCCCCCGTGGCCGAGCGAATAGAGCGACGCGGACAGAAGCTGCCCCTTGCGGAAGAGCCGGTCGATCGCCATCGGCCGCCACTGGCGGAAGATCCAGTAGACGGCGATCATGAACCCGAAGCCGAAAGCGAAGCCGATGAGCGGCGCGATGGGGATGAACAGCATCACCGTCCACAGCTTATCCCAGTGCACCGCGCCCCAGCCCTTGAAGGCGATGCCGGCGCCGGCGAACCCACCGATGAGGGCATGCGAGGAGCTGGTCGGCAGACTCCACCACCAGGTCAGCAGGTCCCAGGCGATGGCTCCCACCAACCCCGCCAGCACAACCTCCACGTAGACCGGATCCCCTTGCTGGATGTGGACGATTTTGGATATGGTGTCCGCCACCTTGGGCGCGAACACGAACATGGCCACAAAGTTGAAGAAGGCCGCCCACAGGACGGCGGTTCGCGGCGAAAGCACCCGCGTGGATACCACCGTGGCAATCGAGTTGGCGGCGTCGTGAAACCCGTTGATGACGTCAAACACCAGCGCGGCCGCTACCGTTCCGATCACCAGTATCCAGAGTCCCGTCAGCTCCAATTGCCCCGGCCTCCTCTGCCGGCAACCGCCGGCCGTCGCCGAGCCGATCCCCGCCGGTCAGGCATTTTTCAGCACGATCCCTTCGATGGCCTTGGCCAGTTGCCAGGTCCGGTGGAACGCCTTGTCGATGCGGTCGTAGACATGGGTCCACTTGATGATTTCCATCACCTCTGCCGGCGACGGGTTGGGATTGTCGTAAAGTTCGCCCAGACCGCTCAAAAGCAGCATCTCGCACTCCTTCTTCTGATACTTGACCTGCCGAACCGTGCCGATCACCTCGCCCTTGTTCTCGAGCACTCCGAGCAGTACGCCGATCGCTGTGGCCATGTCCTTCACGTTTGACACCATCCGCTGCGCCGGAAAACGCATCCGCGTGAACTCGTAGACCCCTATGCGGTTTGAGATGGCCTGGATGTTGTTGATGATCGTTTCCTGCGACGAGTTGATCAGGTGAATGTCCTCTCGGTCGATGGGCGTGATGAAAGTGGTCGATAGCAGCTGGGAAATCGTCCGGTTCAGGTCATCCCCATCGGCCTCGAGGCGGTTGATCATCTGGCAGCGCACATCGCAGTCGCCGTAGTCGAGAACGATGGTGTTGAGTACGGTGGCGGCCTCGACGATGATCCGATTCTGCTCGCGGAAGAATTCAAAAAACTTGGGCGCTTTCGGAAAAAGTCGGAATGACATGCTCTCCCCCTTGGCGTCGGCATTTTTGAGATTTGCGGAGAATCCGTGCTGGACGCACACAGCCCGCCGGGAATGAAAACGAGATAGGCTTTATACAAAAAAAAAGAGTTAACAATCAAATTTTTTTATTTTTTATTTATTAAAAAAATTAATTATAAAATTGTAGGCTTTTAGGAAGACTCGGCGGGAGAGCTCTGGCGGTCATGCCGGGCGCACGAAAGCAAACGCCGGGAGCGGTTCCCGGCGTTTACCGATAAGGTCTGATTTTCTCGGCAGGGCATCACATATCTTACCAGCCGCGCATCAGGTAGTCGTGGATCGAATTGGCGGCGTTGCGGCCCGCGCCCATGGCCAGGATCACGGTGGCCGAGCCGGTCACGATGTCGCCTCCGGCCCAGACGCCTTTTTTCAGGGTCTTGCCGGTCTTGGGGTCCGCCTCGATGTAGCCCCACTTGTTGATCTTGAGGTCGGGGGTGGAGCTCGTCAGCAGGGGGTTCGCGCCGGTCCCGACCGCCACGATGCACAGGTCGCAGGGCAGCTCGAACTCCGAGCCTTTCACCGGCACCGGGCGGCGCCGGCCGGAGGCGTCCGGCTCGCCCAGCTCCATCTTGATGCACTCCATGCCGGTCAGGCGCCCCTTCTCGTTGCCGATGTAGCGGGTCGGATTGGTGAGCAGGAAGAACTCGATGCCCTCCTCCTCGGCGTGGTGCGCTTCCGCGGCCCGCGCCGGCATTTCATCGCGCGAGCGCCGGTAGACCAGGCGCACCCGGTCGGCCCCCAGCCGCAGGGCCGTGCGCGCGGAATCCATGGCCACGTTTCCGCCGCCCAGCACCACGACGTCCTTGCCGCGCGGGATCGGGGTGTCCACCTTTGGGAAAAGGTAAGCCTTCATCAGGTTCGCGCGGGTGAGGTATTCGTTGGCGGAGAGAATGCCCACCAGGTTTTCCCCCGGGATGTTCATGAACTTCGGCAGCCCGGCCCCCAGCGCCAGGAAAATGGCCTGGTAGCCTTCTTCGAACAGCTCGTCGAGGCTCACCGTACGGCCCACCACGGCGTTGCATTCCACCCGGACCCCCAGGCGCTCCAGGAAATTGACCTCCTGGGCGACGATCTCCTTGGGCAGGCGGAACTCGGGAATGCCGTAGAGCAACACCCCGCCCGGCTTGTGAAAGGCCTCGTATACGGTCACGTCGTGGCCCTTCTGGATCAGGTCGCCGGCGACGGTCAAACCGGCGGGGCCGGCGCCGACGATGGCGACTTTCTTTCCGGTGGGCGCCGCTTTGGGAGGCAGGGCGCCTGTGCCGTGCGCCCGCTCCCAGTCCGCCGCAAAGCGCTCCAGGTTGCCGATGGCCACCGGCTCGCCTTTTTTAGCCAGGATGCACTTGCCTTCGCACTGGGTCTCCTGGGGGCAGACCCGCCCGCAGACCGCCGGCAGGCTGTTCATGGTCCAAATGTGGCGGATGGACTGGGTGAACTCGCCCTCCTTGATGAGCTTTATGAAGCCGGGGATGTCGATGCCGACGGGGCAGCCGTCGACGCAACCCGGGTTCTTGCACTGCAGGCAGCGCACCGCCTCCTCTTTGGCCATTTCCGGCGTGTATCCGGTTGGCACCTCGAGAAAGTTCCGGGCGCGCACCTTGGGTTCCTGCTCAGGCATCCGCACTCTGCTCTTTTTTTCTTTCTTTTCCTTGGCGGCGGTTCCTTCCGACATGTTCATCCTCCGATTCAATACATTGAAATTATTTAATTTTTTCCATAATTGACCCGATACGCAAACAGCCATCGGGCATTATCGATGGCCGTTTACTTATGCCAGGACTCCTCCAGCATGCAGAACTCGCTGTGGCAAAGCTTTTCGTCTTCGCAGTAAGCCTGCAGCCGCAGCATCAATTCGTCGAAATCCACCTGGTGGCCGTCGAATTCCGGGCCGTCGACGCAGGCGAACTGGGTCTTGCCGCCCACCGACACCCGGCAGCCCCCGCACATCCCGGTGCCGTCCACCATGATGGGGTTCAGGCTGACCAGCGTGGGGACATTGTACTCCTTGGTCAGCTTGGAGACGAACTTCATCATGGGAACCGGGCCGATCGCGACCGCCTGGTCGATCTTTTCCTTGTCCAGAATGTCCTTGAGGGCATGCGTCACAAACCCGTGGCGGCCGTAAGACCCGTCATCCGTGCAAACGTGCAGCTCATGCGAGGCGGTCCGCATGAAGTCTTCCAGGATGAGAAGGTCCTTGGTCCGCGCGCCGATGATGGCGATGACATGGTTCCCGGCCTGCTTCATCGCCCGGGTGATGGGATGCAGCACGGCGACCCCGGTGCCCCCGCCGACGCAGACCACCTTGCCGAGCTTCTCCACGTGCGTGGGCTTCCCGAGCGGGCCGATCACGTCCTGGTAGCCCTCGCCCACCTTGAGGGTTTTGAAGAGGGCTGTGGATTTGCCGACGACCTGATAGATGACGGCGATGATGCCCTTGTCGGGGTCGGTGTAGGCCATGGTCAGCGGGATGCGCTCGCCGGTTTCGTTGGCTTTGAGGATCACAAACTGGCCGGGCTTGGCCTTCCTGGCGATGAGCGGCGCCTCGATTTCATTGAGCACCACGGTTCCTTGAGACATTTCCTCACGCTTGACGATCTTGAACATGATGGGCCTCCAATTCGAGCTGGGAATATAGCTTGCGAGCCGATTTTTTCGGCAAATGACCAAGATTATTACTCTCGCAGAACCCGCCCCTAAAATCAAGGCAAAAAGATTGATATCCGGCCGGCCCGATGTTAGAAGACCCGGACCCGATGGCCACTCGCCATATGACGGCCGGAGCGCATGGATCTCTTCGACAGCCACTGTCATCTCGACGACCCCGCATATAAGGGCGACCTGGACGCGGTGCTGTCCCGCGCCCGCGCGGCGGGCGTTGCGCGCATGATGACCATCGGGGTCACGCTCGAGACCTCGCGCCTGGCGGCCGAACTGGCGCAATCCTGTCCCGGGGTTTATGCCTCTGTGGGCGTGCACCCCCACGACGCCCGCGACTGCGATGAGGAAACGTTGGAACGGCTCATGGAGTTGGCCCGCCGACCGGAGGTGCGGGCCTGGGGCGAGACCGGTCTGGACTTCAACCGCATGCACTCGCCCCGGGCGGAGCAGGAAAAATGGTTCGTCAACCAGCTCGAGGCGGCGGCGGCCCTCGGAATGCCGATGATTTTCCACGAACGCGACAGCCAAGGCCGCTTCCTGGAGCTGCTGGAAGCCTGCCCGCCGCCTCCCGGCAACGCCGTGCTCCATTGCTTCAGCGGCACCAGGCCCGAACTGACCCGCTACCTCGACAGGGGCTACTACATCGGAATCACCGGCATCCTCACCCTGAAGGAACGCGGGGAGCCCCTGCGTCGGATGGTCCCCCTGATCCCGAAAAATCAGCTCCTGGTCGAAACCGATGCGCCCTATCTCACGCCGGAGCCCGAGCGCCGCCGCTCCCGCCGCAACGAGCCGGGGTTTGTGCGCTCGGTCCTGCTCAAGCTGGCCGAGGTGCGCCGCGAGGATCCGGAGGAATTGGCGCAGACGGTGTTCGCCAACACGTGCCGGCTCTACCGGATCGAGGCTGGAGAAGAATGAGGCACGATGCCGGATACCGGATGCGGGATGAAAGCGAAGCGATTCACCGTCCAATAACCTGCTTCGGATTCTTCCCGATGGCGATGGTCCTTTTGCTTGCCCTCGGCCATCCGCCGCCGGCCGCCGCAGAGTTCAGGATGTCGGACGCCTTGACCTGCACCATCGAGACGTCTTCCGCCCCGGTCGAAATCGGCAAGAAGATCGCGCTCACCGGCCTGACCACCGCCGCTCCGCAGGTCGTCTTCGAAAACCACGTGCGCTCCGCGATGGTCAAGCTTTTCGAATCCGACCAGATCGTCGTCATCCAGCTGGTCGCGACGGTCAGCGGCAGCGTCGACACCCTGGTGATCGACAAGCGTACCGGCAGGTTCGCCCACACCGCCGCCGGCGCGTTTCTGGAAATTCACGCCCTCGCCGAAACCGGCCGCTGCCGCCCGGAGTGAGGATCAACCTGAATACCGCCCCGCACCCTCTTCAGCGTGGTGTCAGCTTCCGGCTCTTGATCCCCCACAGAAAAAGCTTGATCCACTCGAACCCGAGCAGCATGAGCTGCGTGTCGTCCTTCTGAACCCGGCCGAGCAGCTCCGGCTTGATCTTGAAGCGCCTGAGAAAGCTGCTGCCCAGCACGAACTCGCGGAAGCGGTCGACGTTGTAGGCGGCCATGAAGGCCATCCGGGCGCGCACGCCCGCCGGCCCCTCCGCGCCCCAGGGATCGGCCTGGAACAGCCGCCGCAGCTGAGCCCAGCGGATGGTCATGCGGTGGTAGGTTTCGGCTTCCTGGTCGGCCACCCACTCCGGGACCGTCCACTGTTTCTCCTCGTGGCGGCCCAGGCAGAAATCGGGCGGCCGGAAGAAAAAAACCGCCTCATCCTCGCCGCTGGCGGCATCGTGCCGCAGCCCCTGCTCCAGTGGAAACGTGCGACAGGTGTCGGGCCGATCGGGATAGACGCGGCAGCCTTCCGGGGCGAGAAAGGGGCAGGTCTTCTCCTCATTTTCGGCCATGCGCAGCAGGAGGTCCGGAAAATGGCTCCCGGCCCGCAGCACCGCGTCCGTGTGACGGTCGATGAACTCGTCGGAGGTGATTCCCAGCCCCTGTTTGAGACGAATCACGTCATAGGGATAAAGGAACAGGTTCAGATTGCGGCAGCAGCGGTTGAAGCAGCCGATCTCCGGATGGCAGCGGAACCCGAAGGACTTCCCATTCCGGATGCGGATGCCCGGCAGGCGCCCGAGGTCTTCCGGGTCCAGCTCCTTCACGGCAGCTCTCCGTCGTTCAGCAGCATTTCGGCGATGGTCATCCGCAGCCTGCGGCGCTGGCCCAGCGCCTGTTGGAACTCCGACTCGAGGCGCGCCATCGCGGTGTAAACCGGCGTGCGGTCGAAGGGATGATAGACGCCGCGGCCGCAGCGCCGGTGAAATTCCGCGCAGCCCGGCCCGAGCATGGGCGCGCGGCCCGGCGGGCGCAGCTCGTGCGGGACCCCGTGCAGCCGGCAGATCATCGGCCGGTGGGCATAGAGCCCGCAGCGGCCGGCATCGTTCAGCGGGCACAGAGGCTTCGTATCCGCTCCGGCGGCCAGGTCCCGGGCCTGCTGCGCCGCGGCCGCCGCGGCCCTCTCCCGGATCTGCTCGCGGCGGCCAGCGGTCAGCGTGCGGTAGCCAGCGTGCAGACAGAGGTACTCGAGCAAGGTGTGGTGGTAAAAGCGCGTGCGGCAGCAGCTCTCCCCGCACCCCTCGCAGACGAACCCGTACCCGGCGGCGGCCTGCGCATAGGCCGCGTCCATGTCGGCGTAGATTCGTAGCAACCGCTCCAGAAAGGCCGCGCTCAAGGCCGGATCCATCAGTTGACCTTTTGAGTGAAGGGCGAGGGAAAGAAGAGATTGGCGTAGAGGTTCATGGCATAGCGGTCGGTCATGCTGGCGATGAAATCGCACACCAGCCGTTCCCGCGGCGCATCGCGGTGATTGCCGCCGCCCATTTGCAGGTCGGCCAGCCCCTGGCGCAGCATGTCCTCGTTCGAGAGAAAAAACGCGTAAAGCTCGGACAGGATTTTCTTGGATTTTTCGAAGTCCTGCTGGACCCGTTGGGAACGGTAGACCTGTTCGAACATGAACTGCCGCAGCTCGAGCATGGCGCCGCGCACGGCCTTGCTGGGCCTGAGGTGGAACCCGTCGTCTTCGGCCTTGGAGGAGGAGATGAGGTCCTTGATCATGGTGGCGGCCCGCTCCGAATGGGTCTTCCCCAGCAGACGGCGGCAGGACTCCGGCACCTGTTCCTCCCGGATGACCCCGCTGCGGATCGCGTCGTCCAGATCGTGGTTCAGATAGGCCATGAAATCGGCGATCCGCACCACCCGGCCTTCGTAGGTGCAGGCCAGTTCCTCGGGGTCCTCGGGCAGCACCTTGCCGTAGCCCTTGGAGTGTTTCAGGATGCCGTCAAGCACCTCATAGGTCAGGTTGAGTCCCCGGCCGCCGTTTTCGAGCACTTCGACCACGCGGATGCTCTGTTCGCTGTGGGTGAAATCCGGAGAGTAGATCTCCTTCAACACCGTCTCGCCGCTGTGGCCGAAGGGGGTGTGCCCCAAATCGTGCCCCAGGGCGATGGCCTCGGTAAGGTCCTCGTTGAGATAAAGGGCCCGCGCGATGGCTCTCGCGATCTGGGCCACTTCCAGGGTGTGGGTCAGACGGGTGCGGTAGTCGTCGATCATCGGCGCCAGAAACACCTGGGTCTTGTGCTTTAAGCGCCGGAAAGCGTTGCTGTAGACGATGCGGTCCCGATCGAGCTGAAAGGCGGTTCGCACGGCACAGGGCTTTTCGGCAACCGCCCGGCCCCTGGACTGGGAGCTGGGGCAGGCGAAGGGGGACATGAACGACCGTTCGCGCTTTTCGAACTCCTCCCGGATCGATAGGGCCATCGATTTCACAGCTCTCACTCAACCTGCACGGCAAGGCTTCAATTTTTCGGATTGTAGGCGCCCCGTATCATTTTGTAAAGTCCTCCCTGGCAGTGACCGGTCCGCAATGACCCGCCCGACCGGAGCGCCCCCCTGCCCTGGGCGCTTGCCGGCCGCAACGCGAACGCGCGCCCCCGTTCGCGCGCCCCCGGTTGCCTGCCGATAGACGATGATGTAATATGACGGGCATAGAGGCTGTCGGAGGTTGTCGCCCCCGCCGGGGAAAAGAGCGTGGGCTTGGTTCAAGCATCCGGAATCAGACCGCCGGATCAACCCGGATCGGGGCTTCATCCGCACCTGAACCCAGTGCCTGCGCACCGGCGGCCACAGCGAAGCGAGCATGGGCGGCCACCATTTAATTCTCGGAAAGCTTGAGGATTTCCTGACCGGCGAGGTCCTCGACGACACCCTCGACGAGCGCTACCGCCAAAAAATCGCCCGCTGGCTGGTGGAGCGCAAGGGATTTGGCGTCCAGGAGATCGAACCGCGGCGGGAGCTGATGCTGCAGGCCGACCATCGACGCGCGCTCATCAAAATCGACTTTGTGGTGCGGCTCTCCGGAAGGGTCGGGATGGTCGTTCGTTTCGGCCCCGGTTCGCTGGTTTCGCGGCAGCGGCCGGCGCTGGCCGTTTCCCGGCTGGTGGAACCCTACCAAGTGCCGATCGCCGTCGTCACCAACGGCGAAGACGCCGAAGTCCTGGCGGCCGGAACTGGAGCCATCGTGGGCCGCGGGCTGGAGGCCATCCCCTCGCGTGCGGAGCTGCTCGAGCGGATGAATCTGCACTCGTTCGAAGCGGTCGCGCCGCAGCGCGTGGTGATGGAAGGCCGCGTCGCCTACTGCTATGAAATCGACGGCGCCTGTCCGTGCGACGACACGATTTGCCGGCTTGCGTGAAGACGGGAAATGGAAGGAGAAAGTGGGCAGTGAATAAAACCCATCGCCGTTTTCCGCCTTCCGCCTTCCGCCTTCCGCCTTCTCAAGAGGGCGACGACCGGTTCATGGGCGAAGCCTTAAAAGAAGCCCGCAGGGCCCTCGCGCAGGGGGAATTCCCCGTAGGCTGCGTCATGGTGTACCGGAAGCAGGTCGTCGCGCGCGGCCGGCGCAAGGGTACGGCCGGAGGAAACGGCAACGAGCTCGACCATGCGGAAATCGTCGCACTCAGACGCCTCGCCAGGCTGGCCCCGGCGCCGGAGGCCGCCGACGTAACCGCCTTCTGCACCATGGAGCCCTGCCTGATGTGCTTCGGCGCCCTTGTGCTTCACGGCATCGGTTCGATCGTCTACGCCTATGAAGACGTGATGGGCGGCGGCACGGCCTGCCCGCGGGCCCGGCTGAACCCGTTGTATCGTGACAGTCGCATCGTCGTGCGCGGCAATGTCCGGCGCCGGGAAAGCCTGGCGCTTTTCAAGGCTTTCTTCGCCGACCCGACCCGCAGTTACTGGAGCGCCAGCCAGCTTGCCGCATACACGTTGAGCCAATGATGCTCCGCCCGCGGACGGCGGCAAAAGCGGGGTTGCATTTTGTTCTTGCATTTCTTACTGTTGTCGATTATTGAAAAGCCGGTTGACAGGATCCCTCCTATCCTGGGCCGCGCTCGGCGGCCGGATGGCATGGGGACAATCGGACGGCCGGGACTGCGGCAGGACCATTTAAACCGGGAGGTGACGGATAGTACTCACAACGCGACCGATGCGGCCACCCCGTTCAGCAGACCGCACCAACATCAATCAGGAGATACGGGCCAGGCAAGTCCGGGTGATCGATCCGGAAGGAAATCAAATCGGGGTTATCCCCATTGAACAGGCCTTGGCCTCCGCTGCGGAATTTGGTCTCGACCTCGTAGAAGTCTCGCCGAACGCCGATCCCCCGGTGTGCAAGATCATGGACTACGGGCGGTACCGTTACGAGCAGACGAAGAAAAAGCACGAGGCCAAGAAAAAGCAGGCCTCATTCAAGCTCAAGGAGATCAAGGTCCGACCCAAGACCGGCGAGCACGACCTGCAAGTGAAAATCGGCCGGATAAAGGAGTTCATCGCCAAGAAGGACAAGGTCAAGGTGACCGTCATGTTCCGGGGGCGCGAGATCGCCCTTTCCAAGATGGGAATGGACCTGCTCGAAAAGATCGCCGCGGCCGCGCAGGAAATCGCCACGGTCGAACAGACTCCCAAATTCGATAACCGCACCCTCTTCATGGTCCTGACGCCCAAATGACGACCCGGGACCGTTCGGTCTGCCGAGAGAGGCAGCGCATGTAATCCGTTCACCTCCAGATGGTTGCTGGAACGTATCGGGTGGCGCGGGCCGGTGCTGAGGTTGCTCGCGCCATTCGTTTTAGTTTCTTGAAAATCCGAATTCAATGCCATCGCAAAGGAGCTTCTGGTATGCCGAAGATCAAAACCAACCGTTCCGCTGCCAAGCGGTTCAAGAAGACCGGTACGGGCAAGATCGCCTACCACAAGTCGTTTGGCAGCCACATTCTGAGCACGAAGTCGCGCAAGCGCAAACGCGCCCTGAGGAAAAACCCTCTGGTGCACCGCAGCAATGTCAAGGCCGTCAAACTGCTGCTGCCCAATGGGTGACGGCCTCACTCGAATCGATTTTTTATTGGGATCATTAACATTGAGGTAGACTGCCATGCGTGTAAAACGTGGATTCAAAGCCAGACACCGTCGCCAGAAAGTGCTGAAGCTCGCCAGGGGCTTTCGCGGGGGACGCAGCAAGCTGTACCGAACGGCGGCCGGGACCCTGGACCGCGCCCTGCGCTATGCCTACCGCGACCGAAAGGTACGCAAACGCGATTTCCGTGCGTTGTGGATCACCCGCATCAACGCCGCCGCCCGCATCAACGACCTTTCGTACAGCAAGTTCATGCACGGCTTGAAACTGGCCAACGTGGCCCTGGACCGCAAGGTTCTGGCCGAGCTGGCCGTATCGGACCCCGCCGGATTCGCCCAGATCGCCAAGCTGGCATCGAAGCAGGCATAAGCCCGGAGGGCGATCTCCACCCATCTCGCGGCAGTGGCCGCGAAGTTCAAGACGGGATCGCCTTTGCGCTCGGAGCATCGTGGAACTGGAGCTGGATCAGGTTTATTCGGAAGCATGCCGTGAACTGGAGGCGGCCGCCGGGGACCCCCGCCAAATCCAGGCGCTGCAGGTTCATTACCTCGGCCGCAAGGGGGTTCTCACCCAAAGGTTGCGGGCCATTGCCGGCCTGCCTCCGGAACAGCGCCCGGCCGCCGGCCAGAAGGCCAACGACATCAAACAGCGGCTGAATGCGGACATCGCCGTCGCACTGGAGGCGGCGCATCGCCGGGGGGCTGGGGATGAGGAGCGCATCGACGTGTCGCTGCCGGGCAGGACCGAAGCCTGGGGCGCCTTGCATCCCATCAGCCGGATCAGCGCCGAGATCTGCGGTATTCTTTGCGGGATGGGGTTCGACATCGTCGAAGGCCCGGAGGTCGAGAAGGACTATTACAACTTCGAGGCCTTGAACATCCCCAAGAACCATCCCGCCCGGGACATGCAGGATACCTTTTTCGTGTCCGCGGACGTGGTCCTGCGCACGCATACCTCGCCGCTTCAGGTCCGGACCATGGAACACCAGCCGCCGCCGGTCCGGGTCATTGCCCCCGGCAAGGTGTTCCGCCGCGATTCGGACCAGACCCACACGCCCATGTTTCATCAGGTCGAAGGCCTGCTGGTGGATGAAAATGTCTCATTTGCCGACTTGAAGGGCACGCTGACCGCATTCGTGCATCAAATGTTCGATGCTCAGACCCGCCTGCGTTTCCGCCCAAGCTTTTTTCCTTTTACGGAGCCCAGCGCCGAAGTGGACATTCTCTGCGTCATCTGCCGGGGTCGCGGCTGCCGTGTCTGCAAGCATACGGGATGGCTGGAAATCCTCGGTTCGGGGATGGTGCACCCGGCCGTTTTTGAAAATGTCGGCTACGACACGCAGCGCTACACCGGCTTTGCCTTCGGAATGGGGGTGGAGCGGGTCGCCATGCTGAAATACGGAATCGACGATTTGCGCAAGTTCTTCGAAAACGACCTGAGATTTCTTTCGCAATTCTAGCGCTGGATCAACGGAACCGCTTTGATGTTTTCATACGTATCTCCTGATCTGCGTTTTAAGTGTTAGGTCTTAAGTTTTAAGCAAAGGATAAGACCGAGTCCATGGTATAAGCGATCGCCCATGAAAGTAAGCTTAAGCTGGCTCAAGGAATACACTCCCATCCGGTCGAGCGCCGCCGATCTGGCCGAGGCCTTGACCCGGGTGGGACTGGCCGTGGACGCCGTGGTCGACCGCTATCGCTTCCTCGACACGGTGGTGGTCGGCCGCATTTTGTCCGTGGAGGCGCACCCGGCCGCCGACCGGCTCACGGTCTGCCAGGTGGATACCGGCCGGGGGGTCCTTCCGGTGGTCTGCGGAGCACCCAACGCCGCACCCGGCCTGCTCGCCCCCGCAGCCCTTCCGGGGACCCCCCTGCCGAATGGAACCGTGCTCCAATCCGGGCTGATCCGCGGCCAGCGGTCCGAGGCGATGCTTTGCAGCAGCGCGGAGCTGGCGCTGGGTCCGGACGCCGACGGCATCATGATACTGAAAGAAGGCCTATCCGTCGGGACGGCCCTGAACAGCGCGCTCGCCCTCACGGACCCCGTGCTCGAAATCGACCTCACGCCGAACCGCGGCGACTGCCTGAGCATGATCGGAGTCGCCCGCGAGGTCGCCGCCATCCAGGGGACGCGGCTGAGCATGCCGCGGGTGGACCCGGCGCCGCCGGATGACCCGCACCGACGCCCGGCGTCGGTCAGCATCGAAGCGCCGGAGCACTGCCCGCGCTACGTCGCCCGCCTGCTGGAAGGCGTGGTCGTCAAGCCATCCCCGTTCTGGCTTCAGGACCGGCTGCTGTCCGTGGGATTGCGCCCGATCAACAACATCGTGGATGTCACGAACTTTGTCATGCTGGAGTGCGGGCAGCCGCTGCACGCGTTCGACCTGGACCGTCTGGCGGAGAACCGCATCGTGGTGCGCATGGCGCACCCGGGAGAAACCTTCGTCACCCTGGACCAGAAGGAGCGCGAGCTGGACCGCGAAATGCTCATGATCTGCGACGGCGCGGGGCCGGTGGCGGTTGCCGGGGTGATGGGCGGTCTCAATTCGGAAATCACCGACGACACCCGGCGGGTGCTGATCGAAAGCGCCTGCTTCGACCCGTTGAGCGTGCGCCAAACCTCCAAGAAACTGGGCCTGAGCACGGACGCCTCACGGCGCTTCGAAAGGGGGGTGGATCCGGCCGGCACCGCCCGGGCGGCCGGCCGGGCGGCCGACCTGATGGTGGCGGTCAGCGGCGGCCGAACGATCGGCGGGGCGATCGACGCCCACCCGCGCCCTTGGACCCCCAGAGCCATCGATCTCAGCATGCGCCGCACCCACCGGATCCTCGGCATCCGGGTGCCGAAAAAGAAAGCCGCCCGCTTGCTGACCGCGATCGGATTTCAGGTCGACGCCGCTCCCCGACGGGACGAACTGCGGATCACCGTGCCCTCTTTCCGCGCCGACGTATCGCGGCCGGAGGACCTCATCGAGGAAGTGGCGCGTCTATCCGGCTTCGACGCGATCCCCACCACGTTCCCGCGCTTGCCCTCCGGCGAGCGGCCGGCCGGCGGACGCATCGAGTTGCGCAAGCGCATCAAGACCGTCATGACCGGCCTGGGCTTCACCGAAGTCCTCACGTACAGCTTTATCCATGGACGCGCCTGCGACCGGCTCGGGCTTCCGGCCGACGACCCCCGGCGGCAGACCGTGGCCGTGCTCAACCCCTTGGCCGAGGACCAGTCGGTCATGCGCTCCTCGCTGGTCCCCGGACTCCTGGAGACCCTGCGGTTCAACCTCGCGCAGCAGACGCGACGGCTGAAAATTTTCGAAATTGGAAAGGTCTTCCTGCAGCGCCCGGGCGCCGATCTGCCTGACGAGCCGGAGATGCTCGCCGGCCTGTGGAGCGGTTCACGCGATCCGTTGTCCTGGCACAACCGAGAAACGGCCTGCGATTTTTACGACCTCAAGGGCGCCGTCGAGGGGCTGTGCAACGCGCTCAGGCTTCAGGCCCTCGAGGTGATCCGGGTGCCGGAAACGCAATGCCTCTACACCCGCCCGGGCTATTCCGGACGCATTCTGGCCGCAGGCCGTCCGATCGGTCTCATCGGCGAGCTGCATCCCTCCGTACGCGCCGCGTTCGATCTCAGGCAGACCGCCTTCCTGTTCGAGATGGAGGTGGGCGGGCTCGAAATGGCGCTCTCGGAGACGCGCTATCGCATGCAACCCCTTAAATTTCCATCGGTGGCGCGCGATATCACCCTGATCGCCGACCGGTCTCTGGAGGTTCAGACGCTGCTGACGGCCGTCAGCGCCATGAATCTGGATCTGCTTGAAAGCATCCAGCTCTTCGATGTATTTTCAGGGGACCCGGTGCCGGCGGGCAAGCGCAGCCTTTCGTTCCGGCTGACCTATCGCTCGCCGGAGAAAACGCTCGAGGACTCGGAGGTTAATGCGCTGCACCAGTTCGTGACCCAACGTCTTCTGGCCGCATTCCGCGCGACGCTGCCCGGCGGATAGCTTCAGGACCCACGCCGCCTTCCGGGGGGGCGTGCCGAGGGGGCGCAGCGCATGCCGCCGCTGCCGATACCCACTCGAGCGCGTGCTCAGAAGCGGGCGGAAGGCCTTCGGAGGGAAGCCATCCATGAAAGAACGTTCCTCACCAGACCTCAGGCGGATTCCGGACAAGCTCTATTTCAAAATCGGGGAGGTCAGCAAAATCGCGGGGGTTCCAACCCACGTGCTGCGGTTTTGGGAGACCGAATTCCCGCGGATCAGCCCCCGCCGCACCCCTTCGGGCCAGCGTCTATACACCCGCAAGGAGGTGGAGCTGGTGCTTGAAATCAAATCCCTGCTCTACCAGCGCCGGTTCACCATCGACGGCGCGCGTCAGCACCTGCGGTCTCGTTCCGCCGACGAGCCGCCGCCTCCGCAGGACGTGCTCGAAGAAATCCGCTCCGAATTGAACCAGCTGCGCCGTCTGCTCGACTGACCCTGTCGGAACGGCCGCCATCGAGGGGCGGGATTGGCGATCCTATTGACAAGGCTATTTCTTTGGCGTAAAAAGTGTGACTTGAATGAGCGGGCATAGCTCAGCTGGTAGAGTACAAGCTTCCCAAGCTTGGTGTCGCGAGTTCGAATCTCGTTGCCCGCTCCATTCACGTTTTTTCCGTTTTGCTCGGTAGGTTGAGGTAGGGCGTTATGTGACGTGGAATGGAATCAGCCATGATCCTCCTATGAGCGAATAACCCCTTCAGCTCCACCGCAGAGGTTCTACCTGAACGTGAGGAAACGGGCGTACAGCCCGTTTTTTATTTGCTAGCAACGGGAGGAATTCCCGCCGTGGGAACGCACGACGGTATCGCTGCGAAGAAGAGGGCGGACGGCGCCGATCCACCGGGCGCCCCGGTGCGGGAGGAGCTCGTGCTGTCGCAGGCCCGGCCGCTGGCCGAGGCCCTGTGCGCGGCCGAAGGCATGGAGCTGGTTCTGCTGCAGTATCGCCGGGAACGCGGCGGACGTGTCCTGCGGCTGTTCATCGACAAACCAGGGGGCGTGACGCTGGAGGACTGCGCGGCGGTCAGCCGTGAACTGGGCGACCTGCTGGATGTGCACCTGCCCGACCTCGGACCGTATCACCTGGAAGTGTCCTCGCCCGGGTCGAACCGGCCGTTGGCGCGTGCGGAGGATTTTGAGCGTTTCCGCGGCCAGCGCGCCCGAATCCGGACCCGCAGTGCGATCAACGGCCAGAAGAATTTCAACGGGATTCTGGAGGGTCTGTCGGGTCGATCCGTCCGGTTGAATACCGGCCAAGGCACGGTCGCCATCGCGATCGACAGCATTTCAAAGGCGTCCCTGATGGAATCGTAGATCCCGCTGCGAAACCGTCCACATTCGACAACCAGACGGAGAACTTCCATGCTGATTTCGGAAATCAAACGGGTCATCGAACAGGTCAGCCGCGACAAGGGCATCGAGCGGCACGTGCTCATCAAGGCGCTCGAAGAAGCCTTGAAGTCCGCGGCCCGCAAGAAATACGGCCCCAAAGTCGATATCGAGGTCCAGTACAGCGAGGAAACCGGCGAACTGGAGGTCTTTCAGTTCAAAGAAGTGGCCGAGGTGGTCGAGGAACCCATGCTGCAGATCAGCCTCGAAGAAGGCCGCCGGCTCGACCCGGAGTGCGAAATCGGCGACAGCCTCGGCACCAAGATGGACACCAACACCTTCGGCCGCATCGCCGCGCAGTCCGCCAAGCAGGTCATCATCCAGAAGCTCAAGGACGCCGAGAAGGACGCGGTTTACACCAGCTACATCGACCGCAAGGGCGAAATCATCAACGGCATCGTCCAGCGCATCGACCGGGGGGACATCATCGTCAACCTCGGCCAGACCGAGGGGGTTCTGCCGATCCGCGAGCAGGTGCCCAAAGAAGGCTACCGCCGGGGGGACCGCATCCGGGCGCTGATCCTGGAGGTGCTGCACGAGTCGCGCGGCCCGCAGGTGGTGCTCTCGCGGACCCATCCCAATTTCCTGGTCACCCTGTTCCGCACGGAGGTGCCCGAGATCAGCGAGGGGATCGTCACCATCATGGGGGCTTCGCGCGAACCCGGCGTGCGCGCCAAGATCGCCGTGGCCTCCAACAACTCCGACATCGACCCCGTGGGCGCCTGCGTGGGCATGAAAGGCAGCCGCGTGCAGAATGTGGTCCAGGAGCTGCGCGGTGAGAAAATCGACATCATCCCCTGGCACATCGACCCGGCGAAATTCGTCTGCAGCTCGCTGGCGCCGGCGGAGATCTCGCGGGTGATCATCGACGAGGACAACCGCTCGATGGAAGTGATCGTTCCCGACGAGTTTCTTTCCATCGCCATCGGCAAGAAAGGCCAGAATGTCCGGCTGGCCTCGAAGCTGAGCGGCTGGCATCTCGATGTGAAAAGCGAAAGCGCCTACAACCAGGCCATGCAAAGCGGATACAATTCGCTCATGGCGCTGCCCGGCGTGGGCATCAGTCTGGCGGATGCCCTCTACGAAAAGGGGTTCTACTCCGCCGAAGAGATCGCCAAGGCGTCCCGCGAGGAGCTTTTGCAGATTCGAGGGGTTGAGGACGCCATGGCCGACAGCCTGATTGAAGCGGCCCAAGCGGCCGTCGAGCAGGCCGCTGCCGCGGAACAGGACGCCCCGCCGGCGGAGGATGCCTCGCCGGACGAGGAACCCGGCCATGCGGAAGACGAAGCGGGCGACCGCCCGGCGGCGGACCCGGCCGCCTCCAGCGCAGAACCTGTGGATGGACCGGCCGAGGAGGCCTAAACGGGCGAGGGGGAGTCATGTCAAAAATTCGGGTCTACGAATTGGCCAGAGAGCTGAGCCTGACCAACAAGGCGCTGATGGACAAGCTTCAGGGGCTCGGAATCCCCGTCGGCAGCCACATGAGTTCTCTGGAGGACGAAGCGGTCCAGCGCATCAAAGCGGTCATCTTTGGAAAAAAGGAGCCCGGCCTGGATGAGACGCGGGTCAAACCCACGGTCATCCGGCGGCGCCGCAAGGCGCCCGAAGTCCAGGAGATGCCGGTGGCCGAGGCCGCCGCCGGAGTCGCGCCGGAAGCGCAGGCCCCGGCGGTCCCCGTCGAGGAAGCCGCCCCGGAACCGGTGGCCGCCGCCGCCGCGACCGCGGCGGAGGGCCAAATGCAGGCCCCCGCTCCGATGTCCGGCGAGGTGCCGTCGGCCGCAGAACCCGTCGAGCCCCCCCGCCCCGCCACCGAGGAGGAAGCGGCTCCGGAGACTCCCGAGCCGGCGGCGGTGCCCGAAGAGCGCCTTAGAAAAGTTGTCAAGAAAATCAAGCGCGACGAGCCCGCCAAGATCATCAAGCTGCCGGTGGCCCCCATCGAACGGCCGGCCGAAATACTGCGGATCACCCCTCCCGGCCCGGAGCGGGCCGCCCGCACGCCGGCCGGCCCGATGCAGGTCCCGCCCTCCCCCGACGCCGAGGCCAAGGACGCCAAACGCAAGAAAAAGAAGGGCAAGGGCGAGGACGCCGAGGGCGAGAAGAAATTCATCAAGAAGAAGATCTCGTTCCGCACCAAGGCCGTCATCGAGGCCGAGGACCTTTACGACGACCAGCGCGGCCGCAAACCGCGCAAGAGCGCCAAGGGCAAGCGCGAACCCCTCGTTCAGAAGCCTCAGGTCACCGTCGCCAAGGCGATCAAGCGGCGCATCAAGGTCGACGACGCGATCCTTCTCTCCGATTTCGCCAAGCGCCTGGGAGTCAAGGCCGGGGAGATCATCAAGATCCTGATGGGAATGGGAACGATGGCCACGGTCAACCAATCCATCGATTTCGACACGGCGGTGCTGATCGCCTCCGAGTTCAACTACGAAGTGGAGCGCGCCGCGTTCGAGGAGGACCACATCTTGAAGCCGGTCGAAGACCAACCCGATGCGCTGGCCCACCGCGCGCCGGTAGTGACCATCATGGGGCACGTCGACCATGGGAAGACCTCGCTCTTGGACGTGATTCGCAAGACCCGCATCACGGAAACCGAAGCCGGCGGGATCACCCAGCACATCGGCGCCTACCACGTCGCCACCGAGCGCGGGGCCATCGCCTTCCTGGACACCCCCGGCCATGAAGCCTTCACGGCCATGCGCGCTCGCGGGGCCAAGGTCACCGACATCGTGGTGCTGGTGGTCGCCGCCGACGACGGCGTCATGCCGCAGACGGTGGAGGCCATCAACCACGCCCGCGCCGCCGGCGTGCCGATCATCGTCGCCGTCAACAAGATCGACAAGCCGGGCGCCGACCCGGACCGCGTCAAACGCGCGCTCATCGAACGCGGCCTGACGCCCGAGGAATGGGGCGGAGACACCATTTTCGTCAACGTGTCCGCCAAACAGGCCACCGGCATCGACCAGCTGCTCGAGATGATCCTGCTGCAGGCCGAGGTCATGGAGCTGCGGGCCAATCCGGACAAGCTGGCACGCGGCCACGTGGTCGAAGCCAAGATCGACTCCGGCCGCGGCCCGGTCGCTACCGTGCTGGTGAGCGAAGGCACCCTGCGCAACGGCGACGCCGTCGTCTGCGGGGTGCATTACGGAAAAGTGCGCGCCATGCTGGACGACCGCGGCCAGCCGGCGGAATCCGCCGGCCCCTCCGTCCCGGTGGAAATCCTGGGGCTGGCCGGGGTGCCGATGGCCGGCGACGAGTTCGTGGCGGTCGCGGACGAAAAAGCCGCCCGGCAGATCAGCCTGCACCGCATGCAGAAGCAGCGCACGCGGGAGCTCGCCCAAACCAATCGGCCCAGTCTGGAAAGCCTGTTCGAACGCCTGAAGCAGGGCGAGCTGAAGGATCTCAACCTGATCCTCAAGGCCGACGTGCACGGGTCGATCGAGGCGCTCTCGGAGGCGCTGACCAAGCTGTCCAACGAGGAGGTCAACGTCAACGTGGTGCATGCGGCCACCGGCGCCATCAGCGAGTCCGACGTGTCGCTCGCCACCGTTTCGCAGGCCATCATCATCGGCTTCAACGTGCGCCCGAGCCCCAAAGTGCACGCGCTGGCCGCCGAAGAGAACGTGGACATGCGCTTCTACAACGTGATCTACGATGTGATCAACGACGTCAAGGCCGCCATGACCGGTCTGATGGCGTCGCGTTTCGAGGAGCGCGTGCTGGGCTCGGCGGAGGTCCGCGAGGTGTTTCAGATCCCCAAGATCGGGGCCGTGGCGGGCTGCCATGTCACCGACGGCAAGGTCGAACGCGGCCGCAGCCTGCGCCTGATACGCGACGGCGTAGTGGTGTACGAGGGCAAGAACGCGTCCCTGCGGCGCTTCAAGGACGATGTCAAAGAGGTGCAGAGCGGCTACGAGTGCGGCATCGGCATCGAGAACTTCAACGATATCAAGGTCGGCGACCGCATCGAGTTCTACTACTTGGAGGAGATCAAGCCGGAGGTGGTGTAACGTGGTGGTCGGTGTCGGATTGATCACGTTCAGGCTGCACGACTGTCACTCGCTCAAGGAGAAGCGCCGCATCGTGAAAACGGTCATCGCGCGGCTGCGCAACAATTTCAACGCCTCCGTCGCCGAGGTGGCCGACAACGACGCGCACCAGCGGGCGGTCATCGGCTTCTGCCTGGTCGGCAACGACCAGGGGCTGATCAATTCCAAGATCGACAAGATGTTCAATCTGGCCGAGGAGCTGGGGCTGGCCGATGTGGTGGATACGGAGATGGAGCTGATACCGATATGACGGGTTTTTCGCGCGCGGACCGCGTCGGCGGCCTGATTCAGCAGGTCCTCTCCGAGCTGCTGCGCAGGGACATCAGCGATCCGCGGCTGCAGATGGCGACCATCACGGACGTCAAGCTCACCAAGGACCTCCGCCGGGCGCGGATCTTCTTCACCTCCGCCGGCGGCAAGGACCTCTCCGAGCAGACCGCCCAGGGCTTCCGCAGCGCCGCCGGCTTCATCAAGCGCCATCTCGGCCCCCGGCTGGGGCTGCGTTACATGCCGGAGCTGGAGTTTTGCTACGACGACTCCTTTGACCACGGAGCACGCATCGACCAGCTGTTGAAATCGATTCCTCCAGGCGAAAATGGACCAGATCCTGCAGCGCATTAAGACCGCAAGGCGCATATTGGTGGCCTCGCACAAGGACCCGGACGGCGATGCGCTGGGGTCCCTGCTGGCCATGGGACTCGCCTGCATCCGGCTCGGAAAACAGGCGACGCTCTACAACGAAAGCCCCATCCCGGCGGTCTATCAGTTTCTGCCCTGCGTGGGGCTCATCCGGCATCGCATGGAACCACCGGAAACCTACGATGCGGCGGTCATCCTGGATTGCGGCGATCTGTCGCGGGTCGGCGAGCGCTGGCCGGATGTCGGCCGGGTGCCGGTGATCATCAACATCGACCATCACATTTCCAACACCGGTTTCGGCCAGCTTCGGCTGATCGACGGGCAGGCCTGCGCCACGGCCGAGATCGTGTTTCGCCTGATCCGGGCCCTTGACGTCCCTTTGGACCGCGAGATCGCCACCTGCATCTACACCGGGATTCTGACCGATACCGGATCGTTCCGGTTCGCCAACACCAACCCCGCGGCCTTTGCCATCAGCCGCGAGATGACCGAGCTCGGGGTGGATCCCTACGAGGTGGCGCGGCATGTCTTCGGCTCCTATTCGCTCGGCCGCATCAAGCTGCTCAACCTGGCGTTGAATTCCATCGAGATCTCGCCGAACGGCAGGCTTTCGCTGATGACCGTGACCCACCGCATGCTCGAAGAAACCCACACGCAGCAGGAAGATGTGGACGGCCTGATCAATTACGCACGGCGCATCGAGGCGGTGCGCGTGGCGGCCCTGATCCAGGAGCAGACCAACGGATCCGCCGCGCTGGACGGACGCTCCCGGTTTCACGTCAGCCTGCGCTCCGACGGGACCGTGAACGTGGCCGATCTGGCCGGCGCTTTCGGCGGCGGCGGCCATCACAGCGCCGCGGGCTTTCAGATCGAATCGACCCTGGCGGACGTCAAATCCTCTCTGCTGGATTGGTCCGATCGGATCGCATGAACGGGTTTTTGGTCCTCGACAAGCCGGCCGGCCTCTCCTCCGCCCGCGGGGTGGCCCTCGTCAAGCGCCTGCTGCAGGCCGACCACGCCGGACACACCGGAACGCTGGACCCGTTCGCGAACGGCGTGCTGGTCTGCGGGATCAACCAGGCCACGCGGCTGACGCGCTTTCTGGCGTCGAACCGCAAGGTCTATGAAGGCACCTTGACGCTGGGAACCGAAACCGACACGCAGGACGCCACGGGCGTGGTCGTGGCGCAGCGCGGGTGGAGCGGCATCGCCGCTGCGGACCTGCAGCGGGTGTTTCAGCGCTTCGAGGGCGATTCGCTTCAGGCGCCTCCGGTCTATTCGGCCCTCAAGCATCAGGGCGTGCCGCTTTACCGTCTGGCGCGCCAGGGCCGGCCGGTCCGGAAGCCCCCTCGGCCGATTCACATCGCCCGGATCCGCATCCTGGCGGTGGCGTTGCCGCAGGTGCGCTTCGAGGTGTGCTGCTCGCCCGGCACCTACGTTCGCAGCCTGGCGGCGGACATCGGCCGGGAGCTTGGCTGCGGTGGTCATCTGAGCGCGTTGACCCGCCTGGAAAGCGACGGGTTCACCCGGGCGCAGGCGTTGACGCTCGATGAGCTGGAGGCCGCGGCGCGGCGCGGCGCGGCGCGTGCGGCGCTGATCTCGATGGCCGCGGCCTTGACCGGGATGCCGGGCGTCACCGCCGGCCCCGAGTTGCTCGTCAAAATCCGCCACGGAGCGCCCCTCACCTGGGACGACATCGACGCGCCGCCGGCCGCCGGCGCCGCCGGCATCAAGGTGGTGGATGACCGCGGCGAGCTGGCGGCGGTGCTGACGGCCGGCGGCGGGCGCGGCGGGCTGAAATATGCCGGCGTGTTCGTGAGCCCGCAGAACTGACGCCGCGGGTGTTTTGTTATTGCACTTTGCATCGTGTTCATCTAACTAGTGTCCATTCAGAACGAGGAGGAACCAGAACCGTGACCCTTTCATCGGAAGACAAGAAAAATTTGATCGCCAAGTTCAAGGTCCATGACTCGGACACCGGATCCCCCGAGGTCCAGGTCGGGCTGCTGACCAACCGCATCGAATACCTGACGGAGCATTTGAAGGTCCATAAGAAGGACCACCACTCGCGGCGCGGGCTGCTGATGCTGGTCGGCCGGCGGCGCCGGCTGCTGAACTACGTCAAATACAAAGATATCAACCGGTACCGGACCATCATCGAAACGTTGGGCCTTAAAAAGTAGCCCTTCTTCCATGCAACGCTCCGTTCCGTCGGCGGCGAAGCGGCGTGGCCGCCGGATGGCCGATCCGGGATCCGCACCCTCCCGATGGAGATGCGGCCGGCGGCGGCACGATGAAGCGTGACCGCGTTTTGCAAGGGAGATTCAGCGCGAGGAGATCCATATGGACATGTTGTTGAAGGAAGACATCGGCGGCAAGACCATGAGCATTCAGACCGGAAAGGTGGCCAAACAGGCCTCCGGTTCGGTGGTGGTCAAATACGGCGACACGATCGTCTTGGTTACGGTCGTGTCCACCCATGACGAACGGGCGGCGGACTTTCTGCCGCTGACGGTGGAGTACCAGGAGAAGGTCTATGCGGCCGGCCGCATTCCCGGCAACTACTTTCGCCGTGAAATCGGGCGCCCCAGCGAGAAGGAGACGCTGACCGCGCGGCTGATCGACCGCCCCATCCGCCCGCTGTTCCCGAAGGGCTATCGCTGCGAAACGCAGGTGATCGCCACCGTGCTCTCCATGGACCAGGAAAACGACCCCGACACGCTCGCCATGGTCGGCGCCTCGGCCGCCATCCACATCTCGGACATCCCGTTCGCCGGGCCGATCGCGGCGGTGCGCGTCGGCCGGATCGAGGGAGAGCTCCGCATCAACCCGCCGCTCCAGGACTGGGACCGCTGCGACATCAACATCATCGTGGCCGGCTCCGCGACCGGGGTCGTGATGGTGGAGGGCGGCTGCAACGTGGTCAGCGAGGCCGACATGACCGAAGCCATTTTCTTCGGCCACCGGGCCATGCAGCCGCTGATCCAGCTGCAGGCCAAACTGCGCGATGCGCTCGGGGTGCCCAAGCGGGTCTTCGCGCCGCCGGCGAGGGACGCCGGGCTTGTCGCCCGCGTGGAGTCGCTGGCGGAGGCCCCGATGCGCGCCGCCCTGCTCATCCCCGAGAAGACCCGGCGCTATGCCGCCGCGCGGGAAGCCAAGGCCGCCGTGCTCGAAGCCCTCGGTCCGGACGACGCCGAACGCAAGGAGGAAGTCGTCGGCGTTCTCGACGACCTGCGGCGGCGCATCCTGCGGGATCTGATTCTGAAAGAGGGCCGCCGCGTCGACGGCCGCCGTTTTGACGAAATTCGGCCGATCTCCTGCGAGGTGGGGACCCTGCCCCGCACCCACGGCAGCGCCCTTTTCACGCGCGGTGAAACCCAGGTGCTCGGCGTGCTCACCCTGGGCTCGGGCCAGGACGAACAGCGCGTGGAGACCCTCTCCGGCGAGGAAATGCGCCCCTTCATGCTGCACTACAATTTTCCGCCCTTCTCAGTGGGCGAGGCCAAGCGCATCGCCGGGCCCAGCCGCCGGGACATCGGCCACGGCGGCCTCTCCACCCGCGCGATCGAGAAGATCCTGCCGGCGAAGGAATCCTTCGACTACACCATCCGCCTGGTGTCCGAGGTGCTGGAATCCAACGGCTCCTCCTCCATGGGCACCGTGTGCGCCTGCTGCCTGGCGCTGATGGACGGCGGAGTCCCCATCAAAGCCCCGGTGGCGGGGATCGCCATGGGGCTCGTCAGCGAGGGCGAAAAGACCGTGGTGCTTTCGGACATCCTCGGCGACGAGGACCATGCCGGCGACATGGACTTCAAAGTGGCGGGCACCACGGACGGGATCACCGCCATGCAGATGGACATCAAGATTCACGAGCTCTCCCGGGACATCCTGGAGCGCGCGCTCGAGCAGGCGCGCCGGGGGCGGGTGTTCATCCTCGGAAGGATGATGGAGGCGATCCCCGCCCCGCGCAAGGAAATCTCCCCCTACGCCCCGACCATCACCACGCTCAGCATCCATCCGGACAAGATCCGCGAGGTGATCGGCCCGGGCGGCAAGGTCATCCGCGCCATCCAAAGCGAAACCAACACGACCATCGAGATCGAGGATTCGGGCGTCGTGAAGATTGCGGCCTTTTCCAAGCAGGAGGCCGAAAAGGCCATCACCCTGGTGAAGCAGATCGTGGCCGACCCGGAAGTGGGCGCCGTCTACGAGGGCACGGTGGTGAAGATCACCGACTTCGGCGCGTTTGTGAACATCATGCCGGGAACCGACGGGCTGGTGCACATCTCGCAGCTCGCCAACCGCCGGGTCACCAAGGTCTCCGACGTCGTCAAGGAGGGCGAAAAGCTCAAGGTCAAGGTGCTGGAAATCGGGCGCGACGGCAAGATCCGCCTCAGCCACAAAGCCGTGCTTGATGAGGGCGATGGACGCACCCACCGCTAAAACGACCCTGGCCAACGGGGTGCGGCTGGTGAGTCAGGCCATGCCGCACACCCGCTCGGTGGCTGTGGGCGTCTGGGTCAACGTGGGCGCCCGCGACGAGACCGATGCGGAGAGCGGGCTGTCGCATTTCATCGAGCACATGATCTTCAAGGGCACCCGCCAGCGGTCCGCCTTTCAGATCGCCAAGGAATTCGACGCCATCGGCGGCCACACCAACGCCTTCACCACCATGGAGCACACCTGCTATCACGCCAAGGTGCTCGACTACCAGCTCGAGAAGATGGTGGACATCCTTTCGGACATATTTCTCAATTCGGTCTTCGACCCGTCCGAGGTGGAGCGCGAACGGCCGGTGATCCTTCAGGAGATCGGCATGGTCGAAGACAGCCCGGACGAGTACATCCACTACCTCGCCGGGCGCAACTTCTGGGGCGACGCTGCGTTGGGGCGTTCGATCCTGGGCACCCGCGACAACATCTCCCGTTTCAATGCCGAGGCCATCCGGCATTTTTTCCATAAGCTCTACCAGCCGGAGCGCATCGTCATCGCCGCCGCCGGCCATCTCGAGCACGACCGGCTCGTGGACCTCGTGGGGCCCGCCTTCGCGTCGGTTCAGCCGGGCAACGGCTTCCCCGAGCGCGTGGCGCCCCCTGGCCGCTGCAGGATCGACGTCCGGCCGCGTGACCTGGAGCAGGTCCACATCTGCCTGACAGCTCCCGGGCTGGCGGTGGTGGATCCGCAGCGGTATGCCTTCTCACTGCTCAACACCCTCCTGGGCGGCAATATGAGCTCCCGGCTGTTTCAGGAGGTGCGTGAAAAGCGCGGCCTGGCCTACGCCGTCTATTCGTTCATTTCCGCCCACGTGGACACGGGCATGTCCGGCGTCTACCTGGCCGTCGGCCCTGGGCAGGTCCTGGAAGCGGTGGAACTGGTCGCCCGGGAACTCCGCAAACTGGCCCGGGTCCCGGTCGATTCCGCGGAGCTGGAGGGGGCCGTCGAGTATACCAAGGGCAACTTGCTGCTCGCCTCCGAAAGCGCCGACAACCAGATGGTGCGCATCGCCCAGAACGAAATTCACTTTCAGACCGACATCGCGCTGGAAACGGTCCTCGAGCGCATCGAAGCGGTCCGCCCGGAGGACCTGCTGCAGCTGGCAAGCGAGCTCTTCCGGCCGGACCGGATGGGGCTCACCCTGCTCGGCCCGGTCGAAGCGGACCCCGCGGCGCTGGCGGAATGCCTGAATTCCGCGGCATGAGCATAGAACCGATCATCAAAATCATGCGTCTGAGGCCCGTTGAGGACGCCGACATCCCCCTGCCGCGCTACATGACGCCTGATGCCGCCGGAATGGACATATGCGCCGCCGTGCCGCAGGACACCGTTCTCGAGGCCGGAGAGATCCGGCTGCTGCCGACGGGGTTCGCCATCGCCCTTCCCAAGGGGTTCGAAGCCCAGATCAGGCCGCGCAGCGGTCTCGCGATCCGGCACGGCATCGGGATGATCAATTCGCCGGGGACCATCGACAGCGATTACCGCGGAGAGGTCATGATCGCGCTGGTCAACCACGGCCGGGCGGCATACACGGTGCGGCGCGGGGACCGCATCGCCCAGATGGTCATCCAGCAGGCATACCGGGCGCGGCTGGAAGTCGTCGAACGGCTGGATCCGACCGCGCGCAGCGCCGGCGGATTCGGACATACGGGAAGGTAAGAAAGTTGAAAGATGAAAGTGAAAAATTTAAGGGAAAATCAAATACATCTTTCTTTGGTTGCTTTAAACTTTCAACTTTAAATCTTAAACCTGTACCATGGCTGCCTCCTGCGGCGAGATGAGCCTCCAACCGCCCCGCCACTCAGCCGAATCCAGCAAGGGGCAGTTATCCGTCTGCGTCCTGGGCAGCGGCAGCCGCGGCAACGCGGTCTACGTTTCCGACGGGATCACCTCCATCCTGGTCGACGCCGGCTTCTCCGCCCGCGAGATCGACCGCCGGATGCGTCAGCGCGGACTGGACCCGGCCGGGCTGAGCGCCATCCTGGTCACCCACGAACACACCGACCACATGCGCGGCATCGAACGGCTGGTGCGCCGCCACCGCCTTCCGGTCTACCTGACCGCCGGCACCCGGCGCGAGGCGACCGCGCTGCACCACCTTCCGGAGATCCACGCCTTTGACTGCGGCCGCGACTTCCGGATCGACACCCTCGCCGTGCGTCCGTTCACCATATCCCACGACGCCGCCGACCCGGCGGGGTTCACCATCAGCGCCAACGGCAGCCGGATCGGCATCGCCACCGACCTCGGCCAGGTCACGGCCCTGGTGCGCGAGCATCTGCGCGGGTGCCGCCTGCTGATCGTGGAGGCCAACCACGACCCGGACATGCTGATGAACGGCCCTTACCCCTGGTTTCTGAAGCAGCGCATCCGCAGCCGCACGGGCCATCTCGCCAATCAGGAAACCGGCCGGCTGCTGGCCGACGTCCTGCATCCCGGCCTGGAACGGGTGGTCCTGGCGCACCTCAGCGAAACCAACAACACCCCTGAGAAGGCCTTGACCGAGATGGCCGCCCTCTTTGCCGGCACTCCCGTTAACTTCGAGGCCGCCTCCCAGGCCATTCCGACTCCCCTGCTGACGCTTGCATGAGCGTGGCACCCGGAAATGAAGGGGTCAAAAATAAAGGGCTCATATCTCGATTATTGATTAATAAATCAATAATCTCGACGCGACGCCATCCCAGGGTCCATTTAACCTGTAAGGGTGCGTACGGCCCCGCGGGGCGTATGAAGGGCTGGAATC
>Ga0114939_10000680_pt1 | contig 28217 bp, 25 predicted proteins | sample AshMeaCrysSpring_FD_87196 | JGI IMG/M metagenome (GOLD analysis project Ga0114939, IMG submission 87196) | Groundwater microbial communities from Big Spring, Nevada to study Microbial Dark Matter (Phase II) - Ash Meadows Crystal Spring | ecosystem: Environmental > Aquatic > Deep subsurface >...
AGCGTCTTGTTCTCCGACACCAGCGCTGCGGCGGTCACGTGCGCCATCATGAATCCCGACTCGAGGCCCGGTTCGTTGGCCAGGAACATGTTGAGGTTGGGGTTGACGCGTCGGTCGAGCAGGTCGATGCGCCGCTCGGAGATGCTCGCGAGCTCCGCCACCGCGATGGCGAGGAAGTCGCTGACGAAGCCGATCGGCTCGGCGTGGAAGTTGCCGCCCGAGAGAATGTCATCGCCGAAGATGAGGGGGTTGTCCGAGACGCCGTTGAGCGCAGCCGCAAGCACCTCGCGCGCGTGGGACAGCGTGTGCTCGACCGCGCCAAAAACCTGAGGCATGCAGCGCACCGCGTAGGGGTCCTGGACCCGCTCGCAGTCCTCGTGGCTCTTGAGGATCTCGCTGTCAGTGAGCAGCGTGCGCAGGCGCCGGGCGACCTCGATCTGCCCGGGCAGTCGGCTCGCCGTGTGGATGCGCGCATCGAAGGGTGCGTGGCTGCCGGCCAGTCCCTCGACAGTGAGCGCACCTGCGACGATCGACGCGTCGAGCAGCCGCTCGGCCTGGAAAAGGCCCTCCAGCGCCAGCGCCAGCGAGAGCTGGGTACCGTTGAGCAGGGCGAGGCCTTCCTTCGCCTGCATCGTGAGTGGCTCAAAGCCCGCGGCCCGCGGCACGGCCTCGCCCTCGAGGCGCTCGCCGTCTCGCAGCGCTTCGCCCTCGCCGATCAGCGCGAGTCCGATGTGGGCGAGCGGGGCGAGGTCGCCCGAGGCACCCACCGACCCCTGCGCCGGCACGATCGGTAGCACGTCCGCGTCGAGCAGGCCGAGCAGCATGTCGGCGATCAGTGGTCGCGCTCCGGAATTACCCGCGGCGAGCGCATTGGCCTTGAGCAGCAGCATGCGCCGAACGATGTGCGCGGGCAGCGGCTCGCCGGTGCCACAGGCATGGCTGCGCACGAGGTTGAGCTGCAGCCGGCGCGTCTGCGTCGCGGGGATCACGCGGCTGGCGAAGGCGCCGAAGCCGGTGTTGATGCCGTAAGTCACGTCACCGCGTGCCACCACACGCTCCACCGCATCCACCGAGGACTGCATGCGCTCGCGGGCCGCTGCGGCGAGCGTCGCCCGGGGGCGCAGTGATTCGTAGCCCCGAAGCTCGGGGAGAGTCAGCCGCGTGCCGTCGATCTCGAGCACCGTCGTGTCTCCCGCCTTCGTCGTTACGTCCCCGGGGCGCAGTGTAGCGGCTCAGGCATGCAGCGAGCGGTAGCGGACGCGGTGCGGCTGCTCGGCGTCCTCCCCGCGGCGGCGCTTCAGGTCCGCGACATACTCCGAGTAGTTGCCCTCGAACCAGACCACCTCGCTGTTGCCCTCGAAGGCGAGGATGTGGGTGGCAATGCGGTCGAGGAACCAGCGGTCGTGCGAGATCACCACCGCACAGCCCGGGAACGACAGCAGCGCCTCTTCGAGCGCGCGCAGCGTCTCGACGTCGAGGTCGTTAGTGGGCTCGTCGAGCAGGATCACGTTGCCGCCGGACTTGAGGACCTTGGCCAGGTGCACGCGGTTGCGCTCGCCGCCGGAGAGCTCGCCGATCGCCTGCTGCTGCTGCGCGCCGCGGAAGTTGAACCGGCCCACATAGGCACGCGAGGGCGTCTCGTAGTTGCCGACCTTGAGCATGTCGAGGCCGTTGGAGATTTCCTGCCAGACGGTCTTCTTGTCGTCGAGCGACTGGCGGGACTGGTCGACGTAGGCGAGCTGCACGGTGGGGCCGACGCGGATATCGCCCGCATCTGCGGTCTCCTGTCCGGTCATGATACGGAACAGCGTGGTCTTGCCCGCCCCGTTCGGGCCGATGATGCCCACGATGCCGCCCTGGGGCAGGTTGAAGTTGAGGTTCTCGAACAGCAGCTTCTCGCCGTAGGCCTTCGACAGCCCCCTGGCTTCGATGACGAGTTCGCCCAGGCGCGGGCCCGGCGGGATGTAGATCTCGTTGGTCTCGTTGCGCTCCTGGAACTCGCGCGACTGCAGTTCCTCGAAGCGCTGCATGCGCGCCTTGCTCTTGGCCTGGCGCGCCTTTGGATTCTGGCGCACCCACTCGAGTTCGCGCGCCAGCATCTTCTTGAGCGCTTCCTGCTGCTGCTCCTCGACCTTCAGGCGCGCTTCCTTCTGCTCGAGCCAGGAGGAGTAGTTACCCTGCCACGGGATGCCGTGGCCGCGGTCGAGCTCGAGGATCCAGCCCGCGACGTTATCCAGGAAGTAGCGGTCGTGGGTCACGGCGATGACCGTGCCCGGGTAGGTCTCGAGGTAGTGCTCGAGCCAGCGCACCGACTCCGCGTCGAGGTGGTTGGTAGGCTCATCGAGCAGCAGCATGTCGGGCTTCGACAGCAGCAGCTGGCACAGCGCGACGCGGCGCCGCTCGCCGCCGGAGATTTTCGTGACGTCCGCCTCCCAGGGCGGCAGCCGCAACGCGTCCGCCGCGACCTCGAGCTGGCGCTCGAGGTTGTGGCCGTCGGCGGCCTGGATGATGGCCTCGAGCCGGGCCTGCTCGGCGGCGATCCTGTCGAAGTCGGCGTCGGGCTCGGCGTAGGCGGCGTAGACCGCGTCGAGTTTTGCGAGGGCCCCCTTGACCTCAGCCACTGCGACCTCGACGTTGCCGCGCACGTCCTGGGTCGGATCGAGCTGCGGCTCCTGCGACAGGAAGCCGATCTTGATCCCGGGCTGGGGTCGCGCCTCGCCCTCGAACTCCTTGTCCACCCCGGCCATGATCCTGAGGAGCGTCGACTTGCCCGACCCGTTCAGGCCCAGCACGCCGATCTTCGCGCCGGGGAAGAAGCTCAAGGAGATGTCGCGCAGGATCACCCGCTTCGGCGGCACGATCTTGCCGACGCGGTTCATGGTGTAGATGAACTGTGCCATGGGCTCTGGAGGGGAGGGGGCGAAAAAAAGGGCCGCGATTATGGGGTTTATGAGCCCGGCGCGCCACGTGGCGCGGCCAGTCGGGACCGTTCCGAGGGGCGTCGCGCGGCAGGGACGCCGCGCGCGAGCCGCCAGGGATGGCTTCCCGGCGTCCCCGCGGACCGGTCCTGACCGGCCGCGGCACCCGGCGTACCAGTGGCGCGACCGGCTACAATTGCGCGTCAACGTCCGTGGAGACCCCATGTTCCCCGCCAGCATGAAGATCGCCGGGTTCGACCCCGAACTCGCGGCCGCGCTCGAGCACGAGCGCGTCCGCCAGGAAGAGCACATCGAGCTGATCGCATCCGAGAACTACGCCAGCCCGCGCGTGCTCGAGGCCCAGGGGTCGGTGCTGACGAACAAGTACGCCGAGGGCTATCCCTCGAAGCGCTACTACGGCGGCTGCGAGTACGTCGATGTCGCCGAGCAGCTAGCGATCGACCGCGCCAGGCAGCTCTTCGGCGCCGATTACGCCAACGTCCAGCCGCACTCCGGCTCGCAGGCCAACGCCGCGGTCTACCTGGCGCTGATCCAGCCGGGCGACACGCTGCTCGGCATGAGCCTGGACCACGGCGGGCACCTCACCCACGGTGCCAAGGTGAATTTCTCGGGAAAGATCTTCAACGCCGTGCAGTACGGCCTCGATCCCGCCACCGGCGAGATCGACTACGCGCAGGTCGAGCGCCTCGCGCACGAGCACAGGCCGAAGCTGATCATCGCGGGATTCTCGGCATATTCGCGGGTGGTCGACTGGGCGCGCTTCCGCGCCATCGCCGACGCGGTGGGTGCCTACTTCCTCGTCGACATGGCCCACGTCGCCGGGCTCGTCGCGGCGGGCGTGTACCCGAGCCCGGTGCCCTACGCCGACGTGGTCACCACCACGACGCACAAGACGCTGCGCGGCCCGCGTGGCGGACTGATCCTGGCGCGCGCCAACGACGAGCTCACCAAGAAGTTCAACTCGCTGATCTTCCCGGGCACCCAGGGCGGGCCGCTGATGCACGTCATCGCTGCGAAGGCCGTCGCCTTCCTCGAGGCATTGCAACCCGAGTTCAAGGATTACCAGCGCCAGGTGGTCGCAAACGCGCGGGCGATGGCCGCGGCGCTCATGGCGCGCGGCGTGAATGTCGTGTCCGGCGGCACCGACAATCACCTGTTCCTGGTCGACCTGATCGCACGCAGCTACACCGGCAAGGACGCCGACGCCGCACTCGGTCGCGCCAATATCACGGTCAACAAGAACACGGTGCCGAACGATCCGCGCTCGCCCTTCGTCACCAGCGGGCTGCGCATCGGCACTCCCGCCGTCACCACGCGCGGCTTCAGGGAAGCGGAAGTCACCGCGCTTGCCGGCTGGATCGCCGACGTGCTCGAGGACGTGTCGGACGAGAAAGTGATCGAGCGCACGCGCCAGGCGGTGCTCGAGGTCTGCGGACGCTTCCCGGTGTACGGTTGAGGCGGGCGGCGAGGCGTCCGACCGGCGATGCACTGTCCCTTCTGCGCCCACGAGGAGACCAAGGTGATCGACTCGCGTCTCGCGGCCGAGGGGCAGCAGGTGCGTCGCCGCCGCGAGTGCCTGCATTGCGGCGAACGCTTCTCGACCTTCGAGTCCGCCGAACTCGTCATGCCGCGCATCGTGAAGAGTGATGCGACGCGCGAGCCTTTCGACGAGGCGAAGCTGCGATCGGGGATGCTGAAGGCACTCGAGAAGCGCCCGGTCGCTAGCGACGCGGTCGACGCGGCGGTCAACCATGTCTGCCACCGCCTGCGTACGCTCGGGGAGCGCGAAGTGCCGGCGCGGCTCGTGGGCGAGCTGGTCATGGATGAGCTGCACCGACTCGACGAGGTGGCCTACGTGCGCTTCGCCTCCGTGTACCGGAGCTTCCAGGACGTGGACGCTTTCCGCGAGGAGATCGAGCGGCTGCGTCACCGGCGGCCGCGCACCGTCGAGGACCTGCAGATGGGCCTATGGTCACAGCCCGAGCCCGAGCCCGGGAACCGGCGCAAGTGACCCCGTTCGACGCCGACGACCACCACCACATGGTGCGCGCGCTCGAACTCGCACGCCTCGGGATGTGCTCGACGCCGCCCAATCCCGCCGTGGGCTGCGTGCTGGCTCGCTGGGGCCAGGTGGTGGGCGAGGGCTATCACCATCGCGTCGGCGAGCCACACGCTGAGGTGATTGCACTCGAGGAGGCGGGCAGTGCCGCGCGCGGTGCGACCGCCTACGTGACGCTGGAGCCATGCTCGCACCATGGCCGCACGCCACCCTGTAGCGAGGCACTGATCGCGGCCGGCGTGCGGCGCGTCGTCGTTGCGATGCGGGATCCCAACCCGCGCGTGAACGGGTCGGGCCTCGCGCGCCTCGAGCAGGCAGGCATCGTGACGGCGCACGGACTGCTTGCGGGCGAGGCGGCGGAAATCAATCGCGGTTTCGTGCGCCGCATGCTGAGCGGACGCCCGTGGGTGACCCTCAAGCTCGGCGCGAGCCTTGACGGTCGCACGGCGCTCGCCGATGGCACCAGCAAGTGGATCACTGGCGAGCGTGCGCGGGCCGACGTGCAGCGGCTGCGTGCCCGTTCGTCGGCGATCGTCACCGGCAGCGGCACTGTGCTCGCTGACGACCCGATGCTCACCGTGCGCGATCCCGCCATCGACATGCGCGGCCGGCGGCCGCTGCGCGTGGTGCTCGACTCGCAGCTGCGGACCCCGGCCGGCGCCCAGGTGCTGAGCTTCTCCAACTCGACGCTGATCCTGGCGCTCGACGCGACGACGCCGGCGGCGGTGGAACTTCGCGAGGCGGGCGTCCAGGTCGAGTCGGTTCGCGCCTCTGCGCAGGGCCTCGACCTCGAGGCCGTGATCGAGCGCCTCGCCGAACTCGAATGCAACGAGGTGCTGGTCGAGGCAGGCCCGACGCTCGCCGGCGAGTTCGTGCGCCTCGGATTGGTGGACGAGATCGTGGTCTACATGGCGCCCGTGGTGCTCGGCGACGCGGCGCGCAGCCTGTTCAATCTGCCGCCGCTGTCGCGTATGTGTGATCGCTGCGAGTTCGAATGGCGCGACGTGGCGCGCGTCGGTGACGACCTCAGGCTGACACTCCGGCCGAAGCGCGGAGGGACGTGATGTTTACCGGGATCGTGCAGGGCCTGGGCCGCATCCGTTCGGTGGAGCCGCGAGGCGGGGACGTGATGATGTGGATCGAGACCGGCGAGGTGCCGCTTGCCGGTGTCGAGATCGGCGGCAGCATCGCCGTGAACGGCTGCTGTCTCACGGCGGTGCGGCTCGAGCCGGCCGCATTTGCGGCAGACCTCTCGCGCGAGACGCTTGCGCTCACGACGGCAGGTGACTGGCGCCCGGGAACGGCGGTGAACCTCGAGAAGGCATTGACCGCGGGCCAGGCGCTCGGCGGCCACTACGTGACCGGGCACGTGGACGGGGTCGGGCAGGTGGTCTCGCGACGCGACGACGCGCGTTCGGTGCGTGTCGAGTTCGAGGTGCCAGCGGAACTCGCGCGATACATCGCCCGCAAGGGCTCGGCCTGCGTGGACGGCGTGAGCCTCACGGTGAACGGCGTCTCCGGCCGGCGCTTTGACGTGAACCTGGTACCGCACACGCTCGAGGTGACGATCCTGGGCGGCTACCGGCCCGGCACGCGCGTCAACCTCGAGGTGGACATCATTGCGCGCTACCTCGAGCGGCTGGTCGAGGAACGCCGGGACTGAGTCTCGGGTCGCCGGGCCGGGGCCTGCTAGACTGCGCGACTGCCGGGCGATGGGCCCGCGCACGGCCGCTGCAGCTGGCCGCCATTGCCGGGACGCACGGGCTTCGCATGAATTCCCTGAACTCGATCGACGAGATCCTCGAGGACCTGCGCCAGGGCCGCATGGTCGTGATCATGGATGACGAGGACCGCGAGAACGAAGGCGACCTGGTCATGGCCGCCTCGAAGGTGCGCCCCGAAGACGTGAACTTCATGGCGCGCTATGCACGGGGCCTGATCTGCCTGACGCTCACGCGAGACCGCTGCCGGCAGCTGCGTCTGCCGCTGATGGTGAATGAGACCGACGTCGACCAGACCACGAACTTCACGCTGTCGATCGAGGCCGCCGAGGGCGTGACGACCGGCATCTCGGCCTACGATCGGGCGCACACGATCCGCACGGCCGTGGCGCCCGACGCGCGACCCGAGCACCTGCGCCAGCCCGGTCACATCTTCCCGCTGATGGCGCAGCCAGGTGGCGTGCTCTCTCGTGCCGGCCACACCGAGGCGGGCTGCGACCTGGTGCGCCTGGCGGGGCTCGAGCCGGCCAGCGTGATCGTCGAGATCCTGAACGAGGACGGCACGATGGCGCGCCGGCCTGAACTCGAGGAGTTCGCCAGGACGCATGGCCTGAAGATCGGCACCATCGCCGACCTGATCCGATACCGTCTCGACAAGGAGCGTTCGGTGGAGCGCATCGCGGAGCGCGACGTCCGGACGGACTTCGGCCCGTTCCGCCTGCACTGCTATGAGGATCACGTGCACGGCACGGTGCACCTCGCGCTCGTTCGTGGTTCGCTGCATCCCGGCCGTGCGCCGCTGGTGCGCGTGCACCTCAAGGACACGGTCCGCGACCTCGTCGGCGTGCACGAGGAAAGCCACAGCTGGACGCTGCGCGGGGCGATGGAGCGAATTGCGAAAGAGGGCGAGGGAGTCGTGGTGCTGCTGCGCCCGCACGAGAGCCCGCTCGAGATCGCGCAGGCGGTGCGGGCCGCGGAGCGTCCGGCCACGCCCGCCCGCTCGAGCGGTGCGCAGGTGCTCAGGACCTACGGTATCGGCGCGCAGATCCTGCGCGACCTCGGTGTGAGCCGCATGCGCGTCCTCTCCGCGCCCAAGCAGATGCACGGGCTTTCGGCATTCGGGCTCGAGGTCGCAGGCTACGTGGACTAGTCAAGACTGGCAGGCATGCATATGGACAACATTCGCACTCTCAGCGGCGACCTCGCGGCACGGGACCTGCGCTTTGCGATCGTCGCGTCACGCTTCAACGAGTTCATCGTCGACCCGCTGGTCCGCGGGGCGGTGGATGCGCTGCTGCGCCATGGCGCAAGTGAGAAACAGATCGAGATCATCCGGGTGCCCGGTGCCTTCGACCTGCCGTTCGTAGTCAGACGCGTCGCCGCGAGCAGGAAATACGACGCGATCGTGGCGCTCGGCGCGGTGATCCGCGGCGCGACGCCGCACTTCGAGCACGTCGCGGGTCAGTGCGCTTCGGGCCTCGCGCGCGCCTCCGAGGAGACTGGTGTGCCCGTGGCTTTCGGCGTGCTCACTACCGACACCATCGAGCAGGCCATCGAGCGGGCCGGCACCAAGGCCGGCAACAAGGGCGCCGATGCGGCGCTCTGCGCGCTCGAGCTCGCCAACCTGCTGCGCCGGCTGGACGTCTGAGCATGGGCGGGCGCCCGGACCGGGCCGCTCGGAAGCGCAGCCTGTCGCGCAAGCTTGCGATGCAGGCCCTCTACCAGTGGCAGATGACGGGCCAGACGGCCGCGGAGTTGCGCAACCAGTACGCCACCGACGAAGGCCTGGCCGATGCGGACGCGGACTATTTCAGCGAGCTGCTGGAAGGCGTCACCGACGCCGCGGCCACGCTGGATGCGTCGCTCGCGACTCTGATCGACCGACCTGTGGAGCAGCTCGATCCCGTCGAGCGCGCCGTGCTGCTGATCGGCCTTTTCGAACTCGGCGAGCGGCTCGACGTGCCGTACCGTGTCGTGATCAACGAGGGCGTGGAGCTTGCCAAGCGCTTCGGTGCCACGGATGGCCACAAGTTCGTGAACGCCGTGCTCGACCGCGCCGCCCGGTCCCTGCGCGCCGCCGAGCAGTCCGCCACGGCGCGGGTGCGCTGAGCGGGACAGGCCGCCCGGAAAGATCCGTGTCGCTCGGTGAATTCGACCTGATCACCCGCTATTTCTCGCGTTCGACCGCGCGCCGCGACGTGCTGCTCGGCGTTGGCGACGACGCCGCCCTGCTCGATGTGCCCGCGGACCGCGTACTGGTGGCGGCCACCGACACGCTGGTCGAGGGCCGGCACTTCCTGCCCGACGCTCCGGCGGATTCCATCGGTCACCAGTCGCTGGCGGTCAACCTGAGCGACCTCGCTGCGATGGGTGCCGAGCCAGCCTGGGCGCTGCTGTCACTGTCGCTGCCGGCGGTCGACGAGGATTGGCTCGACGGATTCGCCGCCGGCCTGTACTCGCTGGCGGAGCGCTACGGAGTCGCGCTGGTGGGCGGTGACACGGTGCGCGGTCCGCGGGTGATCACGATCACGGCGCTCGGATTCATCGAACGCGGTCGGGCGCTGCGGCGCGACGGCGCGCGCGCCGGCGATCTCTTGTACGTGTCCGGTTCGCCAGGCGAGGCGGCCGCGGGACTAGAGGCGCTGCGGCGTGGGAAGGCGCGCGCGCCTGCAAATCCGCTGGCCCGTCGCTACTTCTATGCCGAGCCGAGGGTATCGCTTGGCCGCGCGCTGGTCGGGAAGGCCACCGCGGCGATGGATGTCTCGGATGGCCTGCTCGGCGATCTTGGCAAGCTGTGCGCTGCGAGTGGCGTCGGCGCGAGCGTCGAACTCGAGCGGCTGCCGGTGTCGGACGCGCTTGCGCTCGAGCATCCGCCGGGGGACTGCGAGCGCTTCGTGCTCGCAGGCGGGGACGACTACGAGCTGCTGTTCACGCTGCCAGCGGCGAATGCCGGCGCGCTGGAGGCGACGCTCGCACCAGTCTGCACAGTTCACCGCATCGGCCGCATCGAGACTCAGGCTGGCGTGCGCTGCCTGCGGGCCGAAAAGCCGGTGCCGGTCGCGATCCCGGGCTATGACCACTTCGCCTGATGCCGCGGTAACGCGGCCCACCTGGCGGCATCTGCGCGAGCCGGTGCACCTGCTTGCGCTCGGCTTCGGAGCTGGCCTCGCTCCGTGGGCGCCTGGCACCTTCGGATCGCTCGTGGGACTGGCCTTCGCGCTGGCGCTGGCACCGCTCGGCGGGGCCTGTAATCTCGCGGCCGTCGCGGTCGCGGTCGTGGCTGGCGTGTGGATCTGCGGGGAGAGTGCCCGGCGGCTCGGGGTGCACGACCATCCGTCGATCGTATGGGATGAAGTGGCGGGAATGATGATCACCATGCTCGCGGTGCCGGCGGCGTGGTGGGGGACTCCGCTGGCATTCATGCTGTTCCGGCTGTTCGATGTCGCCAAGCCGTGGCCGATACGCGAGATCGATCACGGAATGCGCGGAGGCGTGGGAATTATGCTCGACGACGTACTGGCCGGTGTCTTTGCCGGACTGGTCCTTCTGGTCGTCGGCTACCTCACGTAATGACGCAAAACGCGCCCGCTGAACTGCACACCCAGCCGATCCTCTCCGCCCACGGAGCACCTCCGGAGCGCATCGGCAAGTATTACGTGGTCCACGAGGTCGGGCGCGGAAGCTCCGGCACCGTGTACCTCTCGCACGACCCGTTCTACGGTCGGGACGTCGCAATCAAGCTGTACCACGCCACGGTGACCGACGACGCCGACTCGCGCAACGCCCGGCGCATGTTCCTCGGCGAAGCGCACATGATCGGCAAGCTCCACCACCCGAACATCGTGCCGATCTACGACGCGGGCGAAGAGGACGGCCGTCGCTACGTGGTGACCGAGCACGTGCACGGAGCACGCACGCTGGCCGCGTACTGCCGGGCCGGAAGCCTGCTGCCCGAGGACCAGGTGGTGCAGATCGTCTACAAGTGCGCGAAGGCGCTGCACTACGCGCACTCGCGCGGCGTCGTGCACCGCGACATCAAGCCGTCCAACATCCTGCTCACTCAGGACGGTGACGTGCGCATCGTGGATTTCGGCATCGCCCTCGTCGCCGACTCCGACATTTCGCGCCTCGAAGGTGTTGCCGGCAGCCCCGCCTACATGTCCCCCGAGCAGGTCCAGGGCCATGCGCTCGATGCGCGCTCGGACGTCTATTCACTGGGCGCGGTCATGTACGAGATGCTGTGCGGCCAGCGGCCGTTCCGTGCAGGCGCGCTTGGCAAGCTGCTGCGACAGGTCGTGCAGTCCGAGCCCGAGCCGCTCAGCCAGGCCCGTCCGGGCATCCCGCCGGAGCTCGAGGCAATCGTCTCGCTCGCGCTGCAGAAGGACCCGGACCAGCGCTACCGCAGCGGTGCGGAGCTCGCGGCCGATCTCACTCGTGTGCACCAGTCGCTGCGCACGGTGCAGTCGGGCATGGATGACGAGGAGCGCTTCGCGGTACTGCGCAAGCTGCGCTTCTTCCACGACTTCTCGCACGCGGAGATCCGCGAAGTAATGCGCGCGGGTTGCTGGATCGAGTGCCAGCCCGGTGAGTCGGTCCTCAAGGAAGAGGATCCCGACGATCGCTTCTACGTGGTGGTCTCCGGCGCCGTGCGCGTGACGCGCGGAGGCGAATTGCTCGGGCGCATCGAGACCGGTGGCTGCTTCGGCGAGGCGAGCTACGCGGAAGGCGTCCGGCAGGACGCCACGATCGAAGCGGAAGGCACGTTGACGCTGCTCAAGGTGGCCGCGACGCTGCTCGAGCAGGCGTCGGTCGCCTGCCAGCTGCGGTTCAACAAGGTCTTCCTCCGCGAGCTCATCGAGCGACTGCAGCGCGGGCAGCCGAAAGTCTGAATCACGTTGCAGCCGCAGGCCGCCGGCGGCTGTCAGCCGGCGTCGGCTTCCTTGTCGCGATCGATCAGCGCATAGGCCGAGTGATTGTGGATGGACTCGAAGTTCTCGGCCTCCACGACGTAGGCCAGCACCCGGTCTTCGGAATTGAGGCGCACCGCCACGTCGCGCACGATATCCTCGACGAACTTCGGATTGTCGTAGGCGCGCTCGGTGACGTGCTTTTCGTCAGGACGCTTCAGCACGGCAAACAACTCGCTCGAAGCTTCCTGCTCTGCAATATCGATCAGTTCCTCGATCCACATGTGCGCACTGACGCGCGCGCGGATGGTGATGTGCGAGCGCTGGTTGTGCGCGCCACGCTCGGAAATCTTCTTCGAGCAGGGGCAGAGGCTGGTCACCGGGACGACGACCCGGATCCAGGTTTCCTCGCGTCCGTCCCGGATCTCGCCGATCAGGGTCGCCTCGTAGTTCATCAGGCTCTGCGCGCCGGACACCGGTGCGGTCTTGGTGACGAAGAATGGAAAGCTCATCTCGACGTGCCCGGCGCTCGCGTCGAGGCGGGACGTCATCTCTATCAGCATCTGCCGAAACGATGCCACCGAGATCTCGCGCTCGTGCTGGTTCAGCACCTCCACGAAACGCGACATGTGCGTGCCCTTGAAGTCGTGAGGCAGGGCGACGTACATGTTGAAGTTGGCTACGGTGTGCTGCTCGCCCGCGGAACGATCCTTCACGCGCACCGGGTGATAAACGTCCTTGACCCCGACCTTGTTGATCGGGATGCGGCGCAGGTCGCGCCGGGCCTGCACGTCGTCGATGGCGACCGGTGCCGACTGCGTGCGAGTCACGGGGCGATCCATCTTCAGGCTGCCCCCGGGCGCTGGCGGGACCTCGCACGTGCCACTGCGGGAGCTGGCCAGAATGCGGCAAGCGACCGCTCCAGGCCGGCCGTGTCGAGACCCGCCATGGCGAGGCAATCCTCCCGCGAGCCATGCTCGATGAAGCTGTCCGCTATCCCGATGTGACGCACCTCGCGATCGATGCCGTGCGCAGCGAGGCATTCGCTCACGGCGCTGCCCGCGCCGCCTGCCACGGCGTTCTCCTCCACAGTCAAGATACGCCCGTGCGAGCGGGCCAGGCGGCAGACCAGTTCCTCGTCCATTGGCTTCACGAAGCGCATGTTCACCAGGGTCGCGTCGAGTCGCTCGGCCAGCCCGGTGCATGGCGCTAACATCGAGCCGAACGCCAGGATCAGCAGTCCACTGCGGCCTTCGCGACGGATCTCGGCACGGCCGAGCGGCAGCGCGGTCATCTCGGCATCGACGCGTACGCCCGGACCCTGGCCGCGCGGGTAACGCACTGCCGCAGGCACGTCGAGCGTGACCGCCGTGTAGAGCATCTGTCGGCATTCGTTCTCGTCGGCCGGTGCCATCACCACCATGTTCGGTATGCAGCGCAGGTACGAGAGGTCGAACGCGCCCTGGTGGGTCGCACCGTCCCCGCCCACGAGGCCGCCGCGGTCTACGGCGAAAGTGACTGGCAGGTTCTGCAGTGCCACGTCGTGAATCAGCTGGTCGTAGGCCCGCTGCAGAAAGGTTGAGTAGATCGCCACCACGGGTCGCAAGCCTTCGCAGGCAAAGCCGGCGGCGAGCGTCACGGCATGCTGCTCCGCGATCGCGACGTCGAAGTAGCGGTTCGGGAAGCGCTTCGAGAACTCCACCAGTCCCGAGCCCTCGCGCATCGCAGGCGTGATGCCCACCACGCGCGGGTCGCGCTCGGCCATGTCGCATAGCCACTGGCCGAACACCTGCGAGTAGCTGGGGCCGGTGCTCCGTTCCTTGAAGATCGTGCCGCTCGTGGGATCGAAGGGCCCCGGGCCGTGCCATTTGATCGGGTCGGCCTCCGCGGGCGCATAGCCCTTGCCCTTGCGAGTCACGATATGCAGCAGCTGCGGCCCCTGCAGGTCGCGCTGGTTGCGTAGCGTGCTCACCAGCGCACCGAGGTCGTGACCGTCGATCGGGCCGATGTAGTTGAAGCCCATCTCCTCGAACATCGTGCCGGGCAGCACCATGCCCTTCATGTGCTCCTCGGAGCGCCGCGCGAGTTCCCACACGGTCGGCATGCGACGCAGGATCTTCTTGCTGCCTTCGCGCAGCGACGCGTAGGTCTTCCCGGCGAGTATGCGCGCGAAGTAGTTCGACATCGCGCCGACGTTCTCGGAGATCGACATGTCGTTGTCGTTCAGCACGACAAGCATGTCGACGTCGAGTGAGCCGGCGTGGTTCAGGGCCTCGAAGGCCTGGCCGGCGCTCATCGCCCCGTCGCCGATGACGGCGACCACGCGGCGCTTCTCGCCGGAATGGGCGGCGGCAATCGCCATGCCGAGCGCCGCGCTGATCGAGGTGCTCGAGTGGCCGACGCCGAACGTGTCGTAACCGCTCTCGCGGCGGCTCGGGAAGGGCGCGAGTCCGTCCTTCAGCTTGATCGTCTTCAGCGCGTCACGCCGACCCGTGAGCACCTTGTGCGGATAAGCCTGGTGGCCGACGTCCCACACCAACCGGTCGTGCGGCGTGTCATAGACGTAATGCAAGGCGACCGTGAGCTCGACGGTGCCCAGGCCCGCCGCGAAATGACCGCCCATCTGGCTGACCGTCTGCACCAGGTACTGGCGAAGCTCCGCTGCGAGCGCTGTGAGCCGCGTCGCGGGCAGGCGGCGCAGGTCCGCGGGCGAGTCGATCGTCGACAGCAGGGGATAGGCGTCGCCGGTCAGCATGGTCGCGAAGTGTAACCCAGCGCCAAACGGGCCTAACTACGACGGGTCAGCAGCCATGAGGCCAGTGCCGCGAGCGGTGCGCCGCCCCAGCCGTGCCTGGCAAGCAGACCCGCGGCCTGAGAATGAAGCGCGGTCACGCGTGCCCGCGCGGCCGCCAGCCCCGCCACGGACGGGTAGGTCGGCATGTTTCGAGCCTTGTCGCTGCCCGTGGGGCGCCCTGTGAGCGCCGAATCGCCCTCGACGTCGAGGATGTCGTCCTGTACCTGGAAGGCGAGGCCTACGGCGGCACCGAAGCTCGCCAGAGTAGCGAGGCGGGCGGCATCGAGGTCCTCGGCGCAGTGCGCCGCCATCAGCACGCTCGCACGAATCAGCGCGCCGGTCTTGAGGGAGTGAATCTGCTCGACTTCCGGCAGGGCCAGGGCACGCCCCTCGGCGGCGAGGTCAAGCGCCTGCCCGCCTGCCATTCCGGCGGTGCCGCTTGCCTCGGCGAGCAGGTCGATCAGGCGCACCCGAGTGGCCGGGTCCGCGGGCCCGCCGGGATGGCTGGCGAGGGTCCTGAACGCCAGCACCTGCAGCGAGTCTCCTGCCAGGACCGCAGTGGCCTCGTCGAAGGCGCGGTGACAGGTCGGGCGGCCGCGACGCAGGTCGTCGTCGTCCATCGCCGGCAGATCGTCGTGCACCAGAGAGTAGGCATGGATCAGTTCCACCGCGCAGGCCGGCGCGTCCACGAGTGTGAGCGGCACGCCCAGCGTCTCGGCCGTCGCATAGACGAGCGCCGGGCGGATCCGCTTGCCGGGCCCGAGCACGCAGTATCGCTGCGCGGCGTGCAGTCGTTGTGGCAGCTCGGACTCTGGTGGCAGCAGGCGATCGAGCTCGGCCTCGACGCGACGCTGCCAGCCGGCGAGGCTTGCGTTCAGTGAGTTGTGCATTGGGCAGATCTTCGGCGTCAGCCGCTGCTCACTCGTCCGTCGCGAAGGGCTCAGGCGTCGCGTCCGGATTCCTGGCGAGCAGGATCTCGACCTTCTGCTCGGCCTGCTTGAGAGCGGCCTGACACGAGCGCGCGAGCTCGATGCCCCGCTCGAACTGCCTGAGGGCGTCCTCGAGCGGCAGTTCGCCGTGTTCGAGCTTCTCGACCACCGCTTCGAGTTCGCCCAGGGCTTGTTCGAAATCCAGGGCCTTTGCCTTCTTGCTGCTCACGCGATCTTCCCTCCAATCACACAGCGTTGCACAGCGATCCCGAGAGGGTCAACGCCGCGGGACCGCAATGCTGGACAGCCCTGATTCCGGTGGCGGCACAAAGTCGCTAGGTTTGAGCGCACTTGCGGGACACCCGCGTTTGCGCTTTACTTAGACCGAGTCTAAACAGGCCACGCCAAATGGCGAGGCCCAATAACCGGAGGTTTCCATGGCTCACTTGAAGGGCACGAAGACCGAGCAGAACCTGAAGGACGCGTTTGCTGGCGAGTCGCAGGCCAATCGCCGCTACCTGTATTTCGCACAGAAGGCCGACGTCGAGGGCTTCAACGACGTTGCGACCGTGTTCCGCTCGACGGCGGAGGGCGAGACCGGCCACGCGCATGGTCACCTCGAGTACCTCGAGGCGGTGGGCGACCCGGCCACCGGCCTGCCGATCGGCAGCACCTCGAACAACCTCAAGGCCTCCATCGCCGGGGAGACCCACGAGTACACCGACATGTACCCGGGCATGGCCAAGACCGCCCGCGACGAGAAGTTCGACGAGATCGCCGACTGGTTCGAGACGCTGGCGAAGGCCGAGCGCTCGCACGCCAACCGCTTCCAGAAGGCGCTCGACGCCCTCTGATCGACCGACGTCGACGGTTGCGAAGGAGGGCGGACCGTGCTGGTCCGCCCTTTTTTTTCGCCTGGCGAGGGCCAGGCACGCTCGAGGAGACGACCATGGCCGAACACACCCAGGCGCCTGCCGGACGGGAAGGCAGCCTCGCCGCGCCCACGCGCCACCCGATAGCCTGGCGCGATGCCGACTTCTGGAACGAGGAGTCGCTGTTCAAGGAACTCGAGCGGGTCTACGACCTCTGCCACGGCTGCCGACGCTGCTTCAGTCTCTGCAATTCGTTCCCGCTGCTGTTCGACGCCATCGACGCCTCGCCGACGACCGAGCTCGACGGCGTCGATCGCAAGGTCTACTGGGAGGTGGTGGATCACTGCTACCTCTGCGACATGTGCTACATGACCAAGTGTCCGTACGTGCCGCCGCATCCGTGGAACATAGACTTCCCGCACCTGATGCTGCGCGCCAAGGCGCTGCGCTTCCGCAAGGGCGAGACGCCCCTGCGCGACAAGGTGCTGTCGTCGACCGATCTCGTGGGCACGATCGCCGGCATCCCGGTGGTCTCGGGCATCGTCAACGCCGTCAACAGGAGTGGCTTCGGCCGCAACATGCTCGACAGGACGCTCGGCGTGCATCCCGAGGCGCCCGTTCCCGCCTACCACAGCGACTCCGGCCGCCGCCGCGTTGCGCGAGGCGACAAGGCCGGGATCGAGGTTAAGGCGACCGGAGAGACCAGGGGCCGCGTGGCGTTGTTCGCGACCTGCTACTGCAACCGCAACGAACCCGACATCGACGCGGATCTCGCCGCGGTGTTCCGGCACAACGGCATTCCTGTGACCGTGATTCCGCAGGAGCGCTGTTGCGGCATGCCGAAACTCGAACTCGGCGATCTCGCGTCGATCGAGAAGGCGAAGGACGTGAATATCCCGGCGATGGCTGCGATGGTCGACCAGGGCCACGACATCGTCGCGCCGATTCCCTCCTGCGTGCTGATGTTCAAGCAGGAACTGCCGCTGCTCTACCCGGACGACCCGCTGGTACAGAAGGTCAAGGCCGCGATGTTCGATCCCTTCGAATACCTGATGCTGCGGCACAAGGCGGGACTGCTGCGCACCGACTTCGCGCAGCCGCTCGGCAAGGTGAGCTACCACGTGCCCTGTCACCTGCGCGTGCAGAACCTCGGTCTCAAGACTCGCGACGTCCTGAAGCTCGTCCCCGGCACCGAGGTCGAGCCGATCGAGCGCTGCTCGGGGCACAACGGCACGTACGGCGTGAAGCGCCAGTTCCGCGAGACCTCGATGAAGATCGGCAAGCCCGTGTTCAGCAAGGTGCAGCAGGCGAACGCCGACCACTACGCGAGCGACTGCCCGATGGCTGGTCACCAGATCGAGTCGGGACTCAAGGAGCCGAAGGCGCCCACGCATCCGCTCACGCTGCTGCGCAGGGCTTACGGAATCTGACGCGAGCCGGGCTGCGAAAACGATGCCAATCCGAGAGCGAAGCGAGGAACGACACGAAATGACCGCCACTTCCGCTGCGACCACCAACCTCAAGCTGCGCCCCGAGGACCTCTACAGCCTGGAGCAGTACTCGAAGCAGCGCCCGGAGTTCCGCCCACGCGTGATCGCTCACAAGCGCAACCGCACGCTGCAGTGCGGACCGAACTCCACCTGGTGCTTCGAGGACCGTCTCACGGTGCAGTACCAGGTGCAGGAAATGCTTCGCATCGAGCGCATCTTCGAGTCGGAGGGCATTGCCGACGAACTCGCGGCGTACAACCCGCTGATTCCCGATGGCTCCAACTGGAAGGTGACCCTTCTCATCGAGTATCCGGACGTCGAGCAGCGACGCGTTGCGCTGGGACAGCTGAAGGGCGTCGAGGACCGCTGCTGGGTGCAGGTGGCTGGCTGCGAGCGTGTCTACGCGATCGCCGACGAGGATCTCGAGCGGGAAAACGACCAGAAGACGTCGTCCGTGCACTTCCTTCGCTTCGAACTCACCCCTGCCATGGTCGCGGCGGCCAAGGGCGGGGCGGCGGTGGCGATCGGTATCGATCACGACGCGTACCGGCATGCCATCGAGCCCCTGCCGCAGGCGGCGCGCGACGCGCTTGTCAGGGACCTCGCGTAGCGGTTGGAGGTTCCCGCGCCTCTCCGACGCACGGCGCGCGTCTCGGTCGAGCGCGCCCGCGGTGCTCGCGGTGGACAAGCCGCGTGCCACGAGGGGACCGCGCTGCTAGAATCCGCGCGCTTTTTTCCCGACGCGAGCCCGCGGAACGATAACCGATGACGCAGTCCTATACCGCTCAAGACATCGAGGTCCTGAGCGGACTCGAGCCCGTCCGGCGCCGGCCGGGCATGTACACCGACACCAGCCGGCCCAATCACCTCGTTCACGAGGTGGTCGACAACAGCGTGGACGAGGCACTCTCCGGGCACTGCGGCCGCATCTCCGTGACGCTCTACAAGGACGGCTCAGTCGAGGTTGCCGACGACGGTCGCGGCATGCCGGTGGACATCCACCCGAAGGAGAAGGTGAGCGGCGTCGAACTGATCCTCACGCGGCTGCACGCGGGCGGCAAGTTCTCGGACAAGACTTACAAGTTCTCGGGCGGTCTCCACGGCGTCGGTGTGTCGGTGGTGAACGCACTGTCGAAGCACCTCGAGTGCTGGGTGCGCCGCGGCGGCAAGGAATACAACATCGCCTTCAAGAACGGCCGCGTGCATTCGAAGCTCGAGGTCGTGAGCGAGGTCGGGAAGTCGAACACCGGTACGACGGTGCGCTTCTGGCCCGATCCCGACTACTTCGATACGCCCGAGCTTTCCATCCCGAAGCTGAAGCACGTGCTCAAGGCCAAGGCCGTGCTGTGCCCCGGCCTCGAGATGCGTCTCGCGGTCGAGAAGACCGGCGAGAAGGAATCCTGGCAGTACGCCGACGGCCTCGAGCAGTACCTCCGTGAATCGCTCGAATCAGCGGAGTGGCTGCCGGAAGAGCCATTCACGGGTGCGGTCGAGGGCGAGCACGAAGGTGTCGATTGGGCGGTCGTCTGGCGCACCGACGGCGGAGCGCGGCTGGAGGAGAGCTACGTCAACCTGATCCCGACGCTCCAGGGCGGCACGCACGTGAACGGGTTCCGCCTGGGGCTCACGGAGGCGGTGCGCGAGTTCTGCGAGTTCCGCAACCTCCTGCCACGCGGCCTCAAGCTCTCGCCCGAGGACGTCTGGGACGACACGAGCTACGTGCTGTCGATGAAGATGCGCGACCCGCAGTTCGCGGGCCAGACCAAGGAGCGGCTGAGCTCGCGCGAGCCTGCGGCCTTCGTGAGCGGCATCGTCAAGGACCAGTTCGGCCTGTGGCTGAACCAGCACCCCGAGGCGGGCGAGCGCATCGCGCAGCTGGCAATCTCCAATGCGGCGGATCGCGTCAAGGCGAGCCAGAAGGTCGCCCGCAAGCGCATCACCAGCGGACCCGCGCTGCCGGGCAAGCTCGCCGACTGCTCGAGCCAGGACCCGAAGCGCACCGAGCTGTTCCTGGTCGAGGGAGACTCGGCGGGCGGCTCCGCCAAGCAGGCGCGCGACCGGGAGTTCCAGGCGGTCATGCCGCTGCGCGGAAAGATCCTCAATACCTGGGAGGTGGCGTCCGGCGAGATCCTCTCCTCTCAGGAGGTGCACGACATCGCCGTCGCTATCGGGGTGGATCCCGCGTCCGACAACGTGGGCGGACTGCGCTACGGCAAGGTCTGCATCCTCGCCGACGCGGACTCCGACGGGTTGCACATCGCCACGCTGCTGTGCGCGCTGTTCCTGCGGCACTTCCGGCCGCTGGTGCTCGCCGGCAACGTGTTCGTGGCGATGCCGCCGCTGTACCGCATCGACTATGGCAAGCAGGTCGAGTACGCGCTCGACGATGCCGAGCGCAACGGCATCCTCGAGCGCATCCGGGCGGAGAATCCGCGCGCCAAGCCGGTCGTGACGCGCTTCAAGGGTCTCGGCGAGATGAGCCCGCTGCAGCTGCGCGAGACCACGATGGCGCCGGAGACGCGCCGGCTCGTGCAGCTCACCGTGGAAGCGAAGGACCAGGCCGACCAGGTCATGGATATGATGCTTGCCAAGAAGCGCGCCTCGGACCGCCGCGAATGGCTCGAGAGCAAAGGCAACCTCGTCGCGCCCCAGCCCTGACGGGCCCGGAGAGACCGTGAGCAGCCAGAACGAACTGAATTTCGAGGGCATCGAGCGCCTTCCGCTCCGCAACTTCACGGAGAAGGCGTATCTCGAGTACTCGATGTACGTGATCCTCGACCGCGCGCTGCCGCACGTGGGCGACGGACTGAAGCCCGTACAGCGGCGCATCGTCTACGCGATGAGCGAGCTTGGTCTCGCGGCGGCGTCCAAGCACAAGAAGTCGGCCCGTACCGTGGGCGACGTGATCGGGAAATTCCACCCGCACGGTGACTCCGCCTGCTACGAGGCGCTGGTGCTGATGGCCCAGCCCTTCTCATACCGCTATCCGATCGTGGACGGGCAGGGGAACTTCGGCTCGCCCGACGACCCGAAGTCCTTCGCGGCGATGCGCTACACGGAGTCGAAGCTCACGCGCTATGCCGAGGTGCTGCTTGCCGAGCTCGGCGAAGGCACGGTGGACTGGACGCCGAACTTCGACGGGACTCTCGAGGAGCCGGCCCTGCTGCCAGCGCGGCTCCCGAACGTGCTGCTCAATGGCGCGACCGGCATTGCAGTAGGCATGGCCACTGACATCCCGCCCCACAACCTGCGCGAGGTGGCAGCTGCTTGCGTGCACCTGCTCGAGGACCCGAAGGCCACGCTCGCTGATCTGCTCCAGCACGTGCGGGGACCGGATTTCCCGACCGGCGCGGAGATCGTTTCGCCCCGCGAGGAACTCTCGCGCATCTACGAGACCGGCAACGGCACGTTCCGCGCCCGCGCCCGCTACGAGGTCGAGGACGGCGAGATCGTCGTCACCGAGCTGCCCTACCAGGTGTCCGGCGCCAAGGTGCTCGAGCAGATCGCGGCGCAGATCCGCGCCAAGAAGCTGCCCATGGTCGAGGACCTGCGCGACGAGTCGGATCACGAGCACCCGACGCGACTCGTGATCACGCCGCGCTCCAACCGCGTGGACGTGGAGCAGGTGATGACGCACCTCTTCGCGACGACGGACCTCGAGCGCAGCTACCGCGTCAACATGAACGTGATCGGCCGCGACGGTCGGCCGCGCGTGCTGGGACTCAAGCCGCTGCTCGAGGAGTGGCTCGCGTTCCGCGTGGACACGGTCACGCGTCGGCTCACGCACCGGCTCGAGAAGGTCGAGGCGCGGCTGCACATCCTCGACGGCCTGATGGTCGCCTACCTGAACCTCGACGAGGTGATCCGAATCGTCCGTTACGAGGACGACCCTAAGGCGGCACTGATCGCACGCTTCCAGCTCTCGGAGGCGCAGGCAGAGGCGATCCTCGAGACCAAGCTGCGCCACCTCGCACGGCTCGAGGAGATGAAGATCCGGGGCGAGCAGGAGAAGCTCGCCGCCGAGCGCGACGAGCTCACGAACCTGCTCGGGAGCAAGGCGAAGCTGAAGCGCCTGGTTCGCGAGGAGATCGTCGCGGATGCGGCGAAGTACGGCGACGAGCGGCGCAGCCGGCTGGTCGAGCGAGCCGCCGCGCAGGCCATCGCCGAGACCGAGATCATGGTGAGCGAACCGGTGACCGTCGTGCTGTCCCGCAGCGGCTGGGTGCGCGCCGCCAAGGGTCACGACATCGATCCCCGTACGCTTTCCTACAAGACGGGTGATGAGTTCCGCGCCGCGGCGCGGGGCCGCAGCACGCAGCTCGCGGTGTTCCTCGACAGCACCGGCCGCGCCTACAGTCTGCCGGCGCATGCCCTCCCGTCAGCGCGCGGGCAGGGCGAGCCGCTGTCGGGTCGACTCGATCCGCCCGACGGCGCCAGCTTCCCGGGGGTGCTGATCGGCGAGCCGGGCGATCGTTGGGTCGTCGCGAGCGGTGCCGGCTACGGCTTCGTCGTTCGACTGGGTGAACTGCACAGCCGCAACCGCTCAGGGAAGGCGATTCTCAAGGTGCCCGAGGGATCCTCGGTGCTTGCGCCGGCGGCCGTTCCGGCGGTCGAGAATGTGCTGCTTGCCGCAGTGAATTCCGACGGTCGGCTGCTCACGTTCCCGGTCGCGGACCTGCCGGAGCTGCCGCGTGGCAAGGGCAACAAGATCTTCGGCATTTCCTCAAAGAAGGCGGTGAGCGGCGAGGAGGTGCTGGTGGCCATCGCGGCGGTCGCGCCTGGGCAGTCCCTGCGCGTACTGTCGGGCGAACGCCATATGGGGTTGAGTTACCGCGAACTGGGTGATTATCGCGGCGAACGTGGCCAGCGTGGCGCGGTGCTGCCGCGCGGGTGGCGCAAGGTCGAAGGCCTGGAGGTCGACGGCGGCTGAGGTGGCCGCCGCGCTGCTTCCGGCACGGGCCGCGGCGGGTCGGACAGGGCGCCCGATCCGCTCAGCGCGCGCCGTGTATCACCACTTCCTCGGGATTGCCGACGAAATAGCCCTGCACATACTCGACGCCGAGCTGCCAAAGAACCGCCATCGTGTTGGCGTCCTCGACGCGCTCGGCGATGGTTGTCACGCTGCGGGCCTTGGCCGCCTGCACCAGCGTCTTGACCTGCTCCTGCAGTGCCCGGTCCGTGGCGAGGCCCTGCATCAGTGCACCGTCGATCTTCGCGTAGCTGGCCGCGACCTGTCCCAGCACCGCCTCGGGGTCAGTGCCGGCGCCGAAGTTTTCGATTGCCACCTGGAACCCGAGCGGCTTCACGAGCGCCTCCAGGGCGCGCACCTCCTTGAGGTTGGAGGTCGCGACCTCCTCGGGCAGCTCGAATACCACCCGCTTCGGATCGACGTTCGTCGCGCGGATCTGCTGGGCGAGCCAGGCACCGAGCGTGCGATCGCGCATCGAGTCGCGCGACAGGCGCACGAAGACGCTCGCATCGCCGCGGGCCGAGCAGAACGACATCGCGGCACCCACGACCCAGCGGTCGATGTTCTTGAGCAGGTCGGTGCGCTGCGCCGCTGCGAGGAATTCCGACGGCAGCACCTCCTCGCCGTTCTCGTCGAGCATTCGCACCACGAGATCGAACATCGGCTTGCCGTCGCCGACCAGGCTCGCAATCGGCTGGTGAACGAGGCGGAAGCGGTTGGCCATGAGTGCCGAGCGGATACGGGTCGCCCAGGCCTGGTCGGCGGCCTCCAGCTCCGGCTTTGCGGCTGATGGCTCCGGGCGTCGCAGGCGGTTGCCGCCGGCGGCTGAGGCTTGGCGCTGCGCCTTCACCGAGGAATCGAGCGCGGCGGCGATCCCCTCGCCATGCGCGTTGAGCAATGTCGCGCCGGCGCTGCAGGTTACCGGGTGCGAGCGCCCCGAGCCGGCATTCTCGTGCTCCGACAGGCGTTGCAGCAGGCGTGCAACCCATGCGTCGAGATCACGCGTATTCCCACGTTCGACGAGCAGCGCGAAGCCGCGCGAGGTGACGCGCGCCGCGAGATCCCCGGGCTGCAGCTGCGCGCGGAGCTGCTGGCCGACGGTCTCGATCATGCCCTCCGCGGCCAACGGCCCCGCGCCGGTCTCGAGGCTCGCGAAGTTGTCGGGCTCCAAGTAGACGAGCGCCCTCAAGCCGGCCTTGAGCGCGTGACTGGCCTGCGCGGTTGCCTGCTCGAGGAATGCGGCGCGCTTCAGGAGCCCGGTCGTCGTGTCGAATTGCAGTGCCTCATCGAGCTGGCGCGTCAGGGTCTCGACGTCGCGCTTCTGGGTCGGAACGCGCATGCGGACCGCGGGTTCGCCGTCGAACTCGAAGCTCTCGAACTCGATCTCCACCGGCAACTCGGTTCCGGCGGGCATGGTTGCGACGGCGTGAAGAGAGTGGCTCGACCAGCGGCCCTGAGCCGTCGCCACCAGCGCGCCCTTGAGTGCCGCGTGGCTGCGTTGCTGGAAGAAGTCCATGAGCGGCTGGCCCAGGAACGCCGCCGGTTCCTCGTGGCCGAACAGCTCGACCCAGGCCGGGTTCACATCCACGACGATGCCCTCCTGCACGTGCGCGATCGCATCCGCAGAGCCCGTCATGAATGCCTTCATCTGGTCGCGGTACTGTCTCGCCGAGGCCAGCGTTCCGGCGAGAGCCCGATCGAGCCGTGCAGAGTGCAATTCGCGGCTCACCACCGCCTGCAGGCGCGGTCGGGCGTTCAGCGTGACGACGTCCTGGGCGCCGCGCGCCAGCGCCTCGCTGAGGTCGTTTTCGGTGAGGGTGTCTCGTACGAGCAGCGTCGGCACCTGCGTCGCGAAGCGCTGTCGCGCCTCGAGCGCCGCTGCCGTCTCGTCGCTGTCGGAGGAGCAGATGAAGATCAGCTCCGGCGAGGCCTGCGCCAGAGCGTCGCCGAGCGACGACAGGTCCCGCACCCAGGTGCAGTGAACCGGGTGTCCGGCGTTGCGCAGGGTGCTGTTGATGATCGCGACGGGATCCTGCTGTCGCGACAGGACCACGACGGGTATTGCGCCGGTCTCGGCCAAGTTCACTCCCCCAGCGAGCCGGTCGCGCCGGCGTCGCGAGTCCAAGAACGGGCCGGGACTATATCAGTGGTACTCCGCGGCTAGCGTGACGCAGGTGGCAGCATCGTCCGACGTGGGTGGCGCCGTGCATGGTCGGCCCCGGAAACAGCTCGCGCGGACCTGATGGCCGAACCCGCTCGACGTGGCCGCATGGCCTCATCAAAGTGCTGACGCGCGGGTCGGCTTGCGGATATCATGCCCGGCTTAGTTGCGGCGGGGCGGTACCTGTCCCGGAGAGGGGCTCGAGATTTCCCGTTACAGCCACCCGCAAACCCATTACCCGGTGACACTGCCATGGCCAGCTACAGCACCAACGAATTCCGCTCGGGTCTCAAGATCATTCTCGAGGGCGACCCGTACGTAATCGTGGAGAACGAGTTCGTGAAGCCCGGCAAAGGGCAGGCATTCAACCGCGTACGCATCCGCAACCTGAAGACCGGGCGCACTCTGGAGCGCAACATGAAGTCGGGCGATACAGTCGAGGCGGCCGACGTCGTCGAGACGGACATGCAGTACCTCTACAACGACGGCGACTTCTGGCACTTCATGGTTCCGGACAACTTCGAGCAGCACACCGCCGGCAAGGAGGCCATGGCTGACGCGGCACAGTGGCTCAAGGACGGCGTCCATTGCCAGGTGATGCTCTGGAACGGCACGCCGCTGTCCGTTTCAGCGCCCGCGCACGTCGAACTCAAGATCGTGGAGACCGATCCCGGCGTACGAGGCGATACGGCCACCGGTGGCCAGAAACCCGCCAAGCTCGAGACGGGCGCCGTGGTACGCGTTCCGCTCTTCATAAACGAGGGCGAGGTGATCCGCGTGGACACCCGCACCGGCGAGTATCTCTCCCGCGCCAAGGGCTGACCGCCCGCCTGCGGTCGCCTCCGGTCGCGAGTCCCGCGACCGCAGGGTTGCCGCGCCACTGACTCCCTGGCCTGGGCGGCATATCGCGCCTTCAAGTCGCTGCTGCGATATGTGAAGACGGTCACAATTCCCTGCGTGACAGTCGTACGTTCCTCCTGCGAACAACAAGAAGGAGGGGTACGCCATGGGGACGCCATATCCCGAGGGTCGCCGGGCAGGCTCTGCAGCGTCGGCACTATCGCGCGCAGTGGAATGGTTGACGACGCGTCTGCTGGTCGCCTATCTCGCGGTCGCCGCCGCGCAATGGCTCTGGACCGTGCTCAATACGGACGTGAGGCACCTGGTGAAGTAGCGCTCAGGCCCTTGCTCCGCTCGTGCGACGGTCAGTTCGCCGCCGCAGCCAAGGATGCGACGAACACTGCCACCAGCGCTTCGAGCCCGCGCGCATCGACCTCCTCGAAGCGGGCGGGGACGGGGCTGTCGAGGTCGAGCACGCCGACCAGCTCGTTCCCGCGCAGGATCGGCACGACGATTTCGGAGTTCGAAGCCGAGTCGCAGGCGATGTGTCCGGGAAACTCGTGCACGTCCGGCACGACGAGCGTCTCGCGGCGTGCCGCTGCGGTGCCGCAGACACCCCGGCCGACGGGGATGCGGACGCAGGCGGGCTTGCCCTGAAAGGGCCCGAGCAGTAGATCACCGGTCGCGTCCTCGACCAGATAGACACCCGCCCAGTTGAGTTGCGGCAGGCTCCAGTAGAGCAGGGAAGTGAAGTTCGCGGCGTTGGCGATGAGATCACGTTCGCCCTGTAGCAGCGCGCGCAGGCTCTTCTCGAGCCCGGCGTACGCGGCCGCCTTGTCCGCGGGCAACTCGGTCAATGCGTGCATGCCGTGGGTTTCTCCATTCAGGCGCGCTCGATGGGGAACGCGATGACCTCGTCGATGTGCCTTGCGCCGGCAGCGATCATGACCAACCGGTCGAAACCGAGCGCCACGCCGGCGCAGGGCGGCAGGCCCGAGGCGAGTGCCGCGAGCAGGTGCCGGTCGGCCGCGCGCTGCGGCTGCCCGCGTCGCGCACGCTCTGCACCGTCCGAGGCGAAGCGCTGCTGCTGCTCCGCCGCGTCGCCCAGCTCGTGAAAGCCGTTGGCGAGCTCGAGGCCGCCCCAGAAGGCCTCGAAACGGGACGCGACCGGGCCGCGTATGCGGGCGAGGGCCGCCTGCGACGCCGGGAAATCGTGTACGAACGTGATGCGCCCCTGATCGAAACCAGGTGCTACGCAGGTTGCCATGCCGAGGTCGAGCAGACCATCCCGGTCGCCGGCGAGAAACGCGGGTACGTCGAGTCCGTGACTGCGCAGGCAGGACTCGATCGTGGCCGCGCTCGATTCGAGCGGGCTGCAGCCGAGCGTTGCCTCAAAGGCCTCGGCATAGGTGACGGTCCGCGTGGTGCCCACGGTCCGCCGCGGCTCCAGCACGGCCCGCAGCAGATTCTCGACGTCGCGCATCAGGTCATGGTGGTCGATGCCCAGTCGATACCATTCGACCATGGTGAATTCGGGGTTGTGGTTGCGGCCTCGCTCGCCCTCGCGGAACACGTGCGCGACCTGGAACAGGTCAGGCGCGCCGGCGCAGAGCAGCCGTTTCATCGCGTACTCGGGCGAGGTCTGCAGGAACCCGACCCGCGAACCGTCGCTACGGCGCACTTCGAGCGACTCGAGGTGCACATCGGTGACCGCCGCACCCACCAGCACCGGTGTCTCCACCTCGAGCGCACCGGTGGCGGCGAAATGCACGCGAACGGTCTCGAGGATTTGCGCCCGCAGGCGCAGCACCTCGAGGCGCGCGGCAGGGCGCCAGCGTGCGGTCTCGTCCATCATGCGCGGCTGGCAAGCAGCTGTCCGAGCCGCAGCGTGCTGTCCGGGCCGAGGCCCCGTGCGAGGCGCGTGGCTCTGTTGCCCAGCATCAGCACCACCGTCGAGCCCATGTTGAAACGCGCCAGTTCCTCGCCCCGCGCAAACGCGCGGCCCACGCCGGCCTCGATCGTGCGCACCGCACCGCCACGTAGCGGTGGCGGATTCACCTCGCCCGCGTACACGGTCTCGATGCTGCCGACAAACAGCGCGCCGACCAGGACCATCGCCAGCGGACCCAGTTCCGTCTCGAACTCGCAGATCACGCGTTCGTTGCGGGCGAAGAGCCCTGAGACGGTCCTGGCCGTGGCCGCGTTGACGCTGAAGAGCCGCCCGGGCACATGGCGCGTCACCGCGAGGCGGCCGGCGAGCGGCATGTGGATGCGGTGGTAGTTGTAGGGCGCGAGGTAGATGCAGGCGTAGCAGCCCCCCTCGTAGCGGTCGGCCGATGCCTGATCGGCCAGCAGTTCGCCCGCCGTGTAACTCATGCCCTTGGCCTGCAGCAGCAGGCCTTCCCGCACTGTGCCGGACTGGCTGAGCGTTCCGTCGACCGGCGATACGAGATCCTGGTCGTTACCGGCTAGCGGGCGCGCGCCCGGCCGGAGTGCACGCGTGAAAAAAGCGTTGAAGGATGGATAGGCGAACGGA
>Ga0114939_10000683_pt1 | contig 28167 bp, 23 predicted proteins | sample AshMeaCrysSpring_FD_87196 | JGI IMG/M metagenome (GOLD analysis project Ga0114939, IMG submission 87196) | Groundwater microbial communities from Big Spring, Nevada to study Microbial Dark Matter (Phase II) - Ash Meadows Crystal Spring | ecosystem: Environmental > Aquatic > Deep subsurface >...
CGCCTTTCAACCTTTCTTCAAACTCGCCTTTGTATTTAGCTCCGGCAATCAGTTGCCCCATGTCCAGTGCGTAAATGATTTTGCTCTTCAGGTTGTCGGGCACATCGCCATTTACCACACGCATGGCAAGCCCCTCGGCAATGGCTGTTTTACCCACGCCGGGTTCGCCTACCAGTATAGGGTTGTTCTTATTTCGGCGACTCAGGATGTGCAGGGTACGGCGTATTTCTTCATCGCGGCCAATTACCGGGTCGAGCTTGCCGTTACGGGCCATTTCGTTCAGGTTTTTGGCATACTTTTGTAGCATATTGTACTGCGTCTCCTGGGTTTGGCTCTTCACCGTATCGCCCTTTCGCAGTTCTTTCACCGCGGCCACCAGTCCCTTTTCAGTAAGGCCGGCATCCTTCAAAACATTGGCCGTTTTATCGCTGCCCTGCAATATGGCAAGCAGCAGATGTTCCGTGCTCACAAATTCGTCGCCAAATGTTTTTATTACAGCCCCGGCACGCAGCAGGGCATTATTGGCTTCTCGGCTTATCATTTGAGCAGGATCGCCACTGCTTATTTTGGGCAAAGCCTTCAAAGCATCATTCAATTTTTGCTGCACAAACGAGATGTTGACGTTATTCTTTTTCAGCAAAAATTCAACCGGCGAATCTTCGTCGTCTATTAAGGCCTTTAGCAGGTGCTCAGTTTCAATATTAGGATTGCCCAGGTTGAAGGCTACCTGCTGTGCCTGCTGCACCAGTTGCTGCGCTTTAATGGTGAAATTGTTGAGGTTCATTATTGTACTCCTTTTTGGTTTAGGATAAAATGCTTTTCTTTTGTAACGCAACAAAACTTCTTCCAACGGCAAAAACCCTGCTACAATGGCAGCTAAAACATCAGTTTTCCGACATTTCATCAGAATGCCTTTCCTTGAAATGCAGGTACGTCAGTTTTGATAAGAAGCCCTTTTGCCTCGATTTACTGCTCATTCGTTATAGAATGGTTTGCCTTTACTTAAGTTGTTGGAATATGTACGAAAACAATCTTGGGTAAATGGCACCGAAAAAACTTTTGTGAGCAGCATGAGGAATGCATTGCTTACAGGCCTGTTAGTTTTTGAACAGTAAGCCTTGCCATGCCATGATTGCATATTATAGCACAAGGCTCAGCCCTTTCTTTCACCATGTTGCCAGTTTTTACAACCCAATGGTGCTACCTGTCGCATGAGCCAATATAGGGTTTCGGAGCAATAAGGCAACAAAATTTGGATATAAATGCACCTGGCCCTGGATGCCATCTATCTGGGCGTTGAACTCATTGCCAACATTGGGCAACCCACTTACACCGGCGTAGCACAGCATATACCATTCGCTTTCATTTGGTCTTGTGGAATAATGTAGTTGCTGGTAAATGTGCCAAATGTCATATTCTGCTTCAGCCTCCTCGTTTAACTTGCAGGTACCTCATCCATTCGGCACATGCTGCTTCGTTGGGCCACGATCTTGTTGCTCATACCAATGTTTCATTTGGCAATTCAGGCCCAAAAAATATCCGATAAAAGGTTACAGGTGTTCATTGACTGCCATTCCGGTTGCGACATGAACTACATCCGTACAGAGATCAACATTGTAGACTTTGTACTGGACCGGCTGGCTGCCGATGTGCATGTGCTGATTACTGACCAGAATACGGGCAGTGGCGGCGACGAGTACCAACTCATTTTTTACGGGCAAAACGGCTACCGGCATTTAAAGGATACTGTGTATTTCGACAACCATGCCAACAACACCAACTTTGAAGAACGCGAACTGGTAGTGAAATACCTGAAACTGGGGCTTACACGCTATATCCTTAAAACCACCAGGGCGCAAGCCATAAGCATGCACATGAGAGAAGATGTTGCCGATATGGAATTAAGTAAAGGCGCTTCCGTACAAAAACAAACCTGCGACCCCTGGAATTATTGGGTAATACGAACCGGGGCACAAGGGCGATTGAGTGCAGAAGAAGCTTACAAATCTTACAGCATTAGTGGCAACGCATCGGCAAACCGCGTTACTGAAGAACTGAAAACGGGCTTTTCATTTAGCGGTGGCAAATACAACTCTGTATATAACTATACCAATGAAGAAGGAAGCCGTCATAAGGTGACGGTGGAAAACAACTATTATGAAGCATCACATTACCTGGTAAAAAGCATGGGAAGTCATTGGTCGTGGGCTTATGAGGTACTTGCACGCCGCAGCACTTTTTCCAACATTGATTTCCAGCCCCAACTTCGGGCAGCCATAGAATACAATGTATTCCCTTACAAACTTGCAAACACCAAATTTTTCACCATCGATTATGTTCTCGACATCAGGCATAACAACTACATAGACACTACCATTTACAACAAAGCCTACGAAACCCTGGCAGGGCAGGCCATCGAAACGAGCCTTGTGCTCAACCAAAAATGGGGGCAGGTGGAATTTGGAATTGACTACCACAATTATTTTCACGACTGGAGCAAGTTTAACCTGAAGGCGGATATGGAACTCGACATACGCATCACAGGCGGCCTCAGCTTCGAAATCAACACCCGGGCCGAACTGATCCGCGACCAGGTCTATCTGCCCAAAGAGGGTGCCAGCCCTGAGGAAGTTCTTACCCGGCAGCGACAAATTGCCACCGGTTATATGTTCTTCTCCAGCTTTGGCATCAATTACCGCTTTGGTTCCAAACTCAACAATTTCGTAAATCCGCGGTTCGGCTTTTAACTACCAAAGGTCCTGAGCTACCTGGTTGCACAGCAAAAACCAATGCAGGGTTAGCTTCAGCTCATTCTATTAATTAAAATACGGTTGTTTTGCACAGGGGACTTGTATGAACAGGCAACAGGCATCGCATATGGTAAAGCAATTGGCTGCACAATTTGGTTTCGACCAATGTGGCATTGCCCAAGCTGAACAACTTGATGAAGATGCCAGCCGCCTGGAGGCCTGGCTTTTTAAGGGATACCACGGCAGCATGCACTACATGGAGCGGCATTTTGACCTCCGGATAAACCCTGGCAAGCTGGTGCCAGGCGCTAAATCGGTTATTACCCTGCTGATGAATTATTTTCCACACACGCTGCAAAGGCCCGATGCGCCTGTGATTTCCAAATATGCATACGGCCAGGATTACCATCAAGTGATACGGCCCAAATTGAACGAATTGCTCTATGAACTGCGCAGCCATTTTGGCAAGATACAAGGCCGCGGATTTGTGGACAGTGCCCCGGTGCTGGAACGAACCTGGGCGGTGCGCAGCGGCCTCGGCTGGGTGGGCAAAAACGGCAACCTCATCAACAAATCCGCAGGCTCCTTTTTCTTTATAGCCACGCTAATAACGGATCTTGACCTTGAGCCCGATACGCCTTTTGCCTCCGACTACTGTGGCACCTGTACCCGCTGTATTGATGCCTGCCCTACGGATGCCATTTTGCCAAATAAAGTAATTGACGGCAGCAGATGTATTTCGCACTTCACTATTGAATTAAGGGAATTGCTGATACCGCATGAATTGGCAGGCAAGTTGGAGAACCGGCTATTTGGCTGCGATATATGTCAGGACGTGTGCCCGTGGAACCGATTTTCGAGCCCTCACCATGAGCCCGCTTTTGAACCGCTGCCGGAAATACTGAATTTCAGCACCGGCGACTGGGAGAATTTGACGGAAGAAACATTCAAAAAAATCTTCGGTAAATCGCCCCTGAAGCGGGCCAAACTATCCGGAATGCACAGGAATTTGCAGGCATTAAGGATAAATTGACCCCGGAGGCTGCAGTAGTTTACTGTGGAAGGCAGCAATACTAGAACACGATTGCACACGAATGCCGGCTTATTTCGCCTACTTTTTTTTGATTGTGCTGACGCCTGCCGATATATTTGATTTTCAGCACAGGATCTACTATTTAACTACAAAAGTTTGCTATGAAAAAAATCGGAGTTCTGTTTGGGAAAGAACGTTCCTTTCCCATGGGAGTTATTGACCGCATAAACAGCAAGCAGGTGCCTGGCGTGGTGGCCGAACCTGTAAAAATTGACAAGGTGATGCAAGGTGAATTCAGCGGATACTCGGTAATCATTGACCGTATTTCGCAGGATGTGCCTTTCTACCGCACATTTCTAAAAAATGCAGCCATTACAGGCACCGCGGTTATTAACAACCCTTTTTGGTGGAGTGCCGATGATAAGTTTTTCAACAACTGTCTGGCCACTAAAATAGACGTTCCCGTACCTAAAACGGTGATTTTGCCCAGCTACGACCATCCTGAAGACACCACCGGAGAATCGTTTACCAACCTGGCCTTTCCTATGGACTGGCAGGCCATTTTCGACTACGTGGGCTTCCCAGCTTATATGAAGCCTTTTGCCGGCGGCGGCTGGAAAAACGTGTACAAACTCAATAACCTGGAAGAGTTTTACGAAAAGCACCCCGAAACGGAAACGCTGGTAATGCTCTTGCAGGAAGAAATTGTGTTTGATGAATACTACCGCTGCTATTGCATAGGTGGCAACCACGTGCGCATTATGCCCTACGAGCCGCGCAACCCCCACCACTTGCGTTATGTGGCCAATTTCCAGCCAAGCCCCGAGCGTTACAAACTGATGGAAGACATTGTACTGCGTATCAACAAATACCTGGGCTACGATTTCAACACGGTAGAACTTGCCCTGCGCGATGGCGTGCCATATGCCATTGACTTCTGCAATCCTGCACCGGATGCCGACATACACAGTGTAGGCCAGGAAAACTTTGATTGGGTAATAGAAACATCTGCCAACTACGCCATTGAGCGAGCTTTGGAGCAGGCACCCGACCGCGATAACCTGACCTGGGGCGAATATGTGCACCTGAGCGCCAACAAGAGCCCGTTGTACAACAGAAAAAAATAATTTACAGTTTCTACGCCTGCCAAAGCACACCCTCTGGCGGGCCTTTACCCCCTCTCCGCTCGCCCCTCACTTGCTTACCCTCTCACTTCTCACTTCTCACCCGCTCACTTCTAAAAATTTACTATGGCAGGCATCAGCTACAAACATTTTACCCTCGGCATAGAGGAAGAATATATGGTGATAGACCCTACCACCAAAGAACTGAAAAGCCATGAGCAAAAGATAGTTTCCGAAGGCCAGAAAATTATCATGGACAAGGTGAAGGCCGAAATGCATCAGGCTGTGGTAGAGGTGGGTACCGATATATGCCAGAATATAGAAGAAGCCTACAAAGATGTATCGGGCCTGAGACGCACTATTAAAGATATAGCTGGCAGCCTTGGCCTGAGTGTAGGCGCCAGCGGCACCCACCCTTTCAGCCATTGGGAAAGCCAGCTTATAACCGACCATGTACGCTACAACGAGTTGGTGAGCGAGCTTCAGGAGGCAGCCCGCAGCAACCTCATCTTTGGGCTGCACGTGCATGTGGGCATGGAAAACCGCGATATGGCCATGCACATTGCCAATAGCGCACGCTACTTTCTGCCACATGTATATGCACTCAGTACCAATTCGCCCTTTTGGGAAGGCCGCAAAACAGGCTACAAGTCCTTCCGCAGCAAAGTGTTCGACAAATTTCCACGCACCGGCCTGCCCGAGAATTTCGAGAATTATGAGAGCTACGAAAAATTCGTTAACCTGCTTATCAAAACGGGCTGCATAGACAATGCCAAGAAAATATGGTGGGATCTTCGGGTGCATCCCTTCTTCAATACAGTAGAGTTTCGCATTTGCGACTGCCCCATGACCATAGATGAAACCATTGCCATAGCCGCGCTTTTCCAGGCTATTTGTGCCAAGCTTTACAAACTACGCAGCCAAAACCTCAACTTCATCATTTATCCCAAGCCGCTGGTAATGGAGAACAAGTTTAGGGCAAGCCGCTACGGTATAGACGGGCAGATGATTGACTTTGGCAAGGAAATGGAGGTAAACACGCGTGCCCTCATTTACGAGCTGCTCGATTTTGTAGACGATGTGGTTGACCAACTGGGCAGCCGCCATGCCGTAGGCTATGTACGCCGCTTGCTGGAAATGGGCACCGGCGCCGACAGACAACTTGCTCTGTACGAACAAAGCGGCGGCGATCTGGTAAAGGTTACGGAGTTTATTGAGGAGAGTTTTCTGGCTTAGGCAGGTTGGCAAGTTGATCAGTTGACAAAGTAGACAAGGGTTGTGAATTGAGCCATATGGAATAAGAAATAAGAAACAAAAAATAAGGAATAAGGAAGTGCGGATTCTGCTCAATTAAAAGATAATTACAATATTGAGCTATTGTGTTCCATCATCATTTTTATTGGTCACTAATCCATTGAACCTTTCGCCAATTTGCCCAAAAAAACTTTTCGCCAAGGTACTATACCATCGGGCCATAACGCCCTTCTGCCAAGGCACAACCCCATTAGCCATTGGCACCCCGATAGCTATAGGGATCATATTATCCCATTCCCTTTGAGATATTGAGCTATTGGGTAATTGAGGAATTGGTTAATTACGCCATTCCCTCATCGGCATATTAGCACATTAGCTAATTATCACATTTTTTTATTGCGCATTCAGCTTTTGCACCAGGCTTATAACACCCGCTTCCATCGTAAAATCTACACCCCACTCGTCGGCCTTGGCTGCAATATTCGGTACAAACTTCATAGCGCCCAGGATATCCTTTTTATTCAATTTCACCCTGTCCAGCTTAGTAGCTTTGGGATTGAAAATATAATACTCAGCCACCTGATCAAACACTTTGAAATCTTTGTCGAGCGGGTTGGCAGGGTCTGCAATGAATTGCACTTTATAATACCTTAAAAAGCTCACAACAGGCCCTTCGGCCAAAGCCCGATAATAAGCAGGCGTTTTGAGTACACCATAAAATTTACCTGACTTGAAGTGCATTTGTTCTCCACCAAATTTTTCTGGCAGATTGATCATGAACTCTTCCAATTCCTTATTGTCGGCTATAAAAATCTGGTTTGGACCAGCCTCAGGTCCCGCTTCTTGTTCCAGCAGGTTGTACAGCACTTTACTGGCGGGCATAAAATCATCACCCTTATACTTGATTTTTCCAGGGAACGATTCTCCTAAAAAATAGGGTGAGCCTTTAACTTTATAGGAACCCACGTGCATATATTGCCCGGCCCAACTTTCAATTACATATCGGTTAAAGCTACCTATAGGATCGGCGCCTTGAGAACTGCCAATCAAATAACTAAAGCAGCATGTAGCAAACAGACTGATCTTTTTCATAGGAGCAAGGTAAACACATACCATGAAAAAGGGACGGCCCTAAATAATGCCGTCCCTTTTTTAGCAATGACTAATAAATCCAGATGAGTTAACTTTTAACGCGATTTAATGTAAGTAAGCGTGTCATACAAAGGCATTGGGGCAAAGCCCGGCTGCGTCATAATATAAGCGGCATAAACTTTCTTATTTGCAGCATCATACTTGCTACCCGAAACAGATGTGTTTAGGCTATAAGCACGACCATTGGTAACGGGCGAGTAAGAGTTAACCACCGAAGTAATATTGTCGCTCGCATCGAACGTGAAGGTAGCCTCTGTTTGTCCAAATCCACTGGTGCCCGGTGTCATGAGCGGATGAAAGCCCTGGCCGAATGCCTCGTTGTAAAACTTGCAAGTGTTGGGACCTGTGGTAATCAACTGCACATTGTAAGGATATGTGAATGGCGTCCTTACCCAATCAGGACTTCTATCGGGCGGAATATCCATTCTGCCACGGAAGCTATACACACCATCATACTTATTCTTAATGGTAAAAGTAAAAATTACATTCTTCAGGTTGCTGGGGATAGCAATACCGTCCGACACCTGGCTGAGGGTAAATGCAATACCATACTTTTTGGCAGGATCCAGCAGGCTGGTGTTTATCTGAATTTTGAACGGATCGCTGATAACCTGGCCAACCTTGAATTTTTGCGATAGTGATGGAATAGCATAAGCCGAGGTAGGCAAAATGGTAATAGCGGGATCGGTAATGAGCGCATTATTCAATGCAACTGTAGCCGTAATCTCACTTTCAGCAGCCTTCTCGTAATCATACGAAAACGAAAACAAATCCACATCCTGCATACCGGCTTTAGAAACCAAGCCCAACACGTTGGGGTTACGTGTTGCCGCCGGTATGCTCACATACTTACTACCAGCGGTATTGCCTGTAATGGAACCGTACTCTCCATTATCGTACCCTTCATCCTTAAGGCATCCAGTAATACTGCCCGCAAAAAGCAGTATCGCGGGAAATATTTTAAAATTCAAAATATTTTTTATCATCTTTAGTCAGTTTTATGGTGAAGAGGTCGGGTTACTTGTCCCAGAAAATGGCGCTTGTAAACTGGCTGATCGTTCCCTGGGCTTTTACACTTTCAGCATTGAAGTTATATTCCGATTGAGGATACAGCAGCCTGATGGGAATGGGGTTACTTCCTCTTTCGGGAGCAACTGAAAGTGCGGGCGATACCACACCGGTACGGCGAACGTCAACCCAGGTTTCGTTGGGCTGCACACCGCACAGGGCAAAGTACTTTTGCCACATTACTACCGATATTTTTTGAGAGGTAGTGCCGGCATCGGGCCAAACTACTTTAGGATCGCTGCTATTATCGAGGTAAGTAGCAAATGCAGTGGATGCATTAGGAACACCTGATTCCTCAAACGACTCTTTTACTGCATCGCGGTAGGCCTGCTTGGAATCGCCGGCTATCCAACCACGTGTAACAGCTTCTGCACGAAGGAACATGGCTTCGGTACGTGACAAAATCCACATAGGCACGGCAGCGCTTGCCACAAGACCATAACCGGGACCCGACGTGCGGTCGCTGTTTACATCATCGTTGGGAAGCGATCCATAGGTGGTACCCCTGTACTGGCCAGGCAACGCCTTGCACTCGCGGAACAAGCGCTTGTGGCGCTCATCCTGGAGGGCCTTCTGCATGTCCAGAATGTAGTTGTTTGCCCTATTGTAGTTGTCGGCTTCGTTTCCGTTGAGCAAAAACAGGTGCGCGTTGAAGAAAGGATTGGGCTTGTCGCCAACATAGGCAGGCTGTGTGTAAGCTCCCACTCCATAGCCCAAATATCCCGAACCTTCAGACGTTATTTTGCCTATTTCAGTAGATACATTGAAAGTAGAAGTTTGAGAACAGTGAATCAACAGGCGCAACTTGAGGGTATTAGCAAATTTGGCCCAGTTGGTTTTGTTACCTTTAAATACTACATCCTGAGTGGCAATATTCTTATCAGTTGCAGCGTCTTTAATGAGCTTCAAACCGTCGTCAATCTGAGTCATTAGCGCTTTGTAAATGTCCTCATCCTTATCATACTTGGGACGAATCTTGCCGGCCAGGTCAAAGGCTTCACTAAAGGGCACATTACCATATACATCTACTAAAACGCTCATTTCAAAAGCCTGCATGATTTTACTGATGCCTTGATAAAACTTCCAGTCAAGATCAGCAGCCTTTTTCTCCATGCTTTTGTACTGGTTTACGGTATAATAAATTCCGTTCCAGATGCCGCTGCCAAAGTCATTTGTCAGATTGTAGCTCATTTCTACCGATGCACGACTATAAGAGCCGGAAGCACTCCAGTAACCCATCCAGCGGTTCAAAAAGGCATAGGTGCCAGAATTGCGCGCAGAAGAAGCCGTAAGCTGTGCTGCCAGGGTAAGGTCGGGTGTAACCGAGGTTTCGGTAACGTTATTCGGGTTTTGGTTGATGTCGAAGTGATCCTTTCCACATCCAGCCGCCAACAACCCGAAGCCTGCTGCTATTATAAATATTTTTTTATTCATGTGTTGTAATTTTTGGTTTGGTTGCACTTTTTCGTGAGTTCACTTTTAGAATACGAGAACCACGTTGAAACCCATTAGCCTGTTGGGGGGCAATTGACTGGTGTTGTTTACGCCTAATGCATTCCCGGTAGTATTGGCAAACTCAGGGTCAGTCCACTGATTCGATTCGGGCAACCAGGTAAACAGGTTTCTACCGGTAAGGGCAATTGATGCCGATTTCAGAACCTTGGTTTTAGCTACCAGGGTTCCGGGGAAGGTGTATCCTATTGCCAGTTCGCGCATCTTCCAGGCAGCAGCACTGCTCAGGTAGTTGGAGTTGATAGCACGGTTGGTGGCCGAAGCCTCGTAAAAACCGTAGCCCCCATTGGCAACCGCCACATCAGTATTGGGAACATATTTACCGGTTCCATCGTCGTACACCGAATTGGGAATAACAAAGCGCTGACGGCTGTTGCTGCCGCTGCGTGCCGAACTGCCGGTAAAGTCCATATCGGGGCCAATTCCATGATACACCTGGTGTCCACCGCGATAATCGAAGGTAGCAGTTACGCTCAGGCCTTTCCAGGCAATGGTGGGGTTCAAACCAATAAGGTGCTTGGCCATGGTTCGACCAAACATCTTCGCATTCGGATCCAGCGACGGATAACCGGTATTACGGTTAACAATTATACGACCTTCGGGGTCGCGCAGGTAATCGGTGAGTTTGAACATAAAGGCAGGGTAGCCTTTAATAGCAAAGTTGGCATTTCCTATACCTACCTCGTCAAGACCTTCGTATACCGAATTCACCTTGCTATCCTGAAGCGTGTAGTTGGCCTTCAGGTCTATACGTACATCGCCAAGTTGTACCAGCGGGGTAAGGCGCAGGTCAAATTCCAGGCCCTTGTTATCAAAGTCGGCGGCATTTACAAAAGCTGTTGCCATGCCGGTTGCCCTCGACACGTTTACGCCGAGAACCTGGTTGGTATTGTTTTGAAGGTATGCAGTGGCTTCAAAGTTGATGCGGTTCCGCAGGAAAGACACTTCCAAACCAATTTCCTGCGAAAGCACAAACTCGGGTTTAATGTTGGGGTTGGTAATACTGGTTGGGCCGGTAAAACCCGGCAATTGACCATATGGGAAGCCAGCAGCCACACCATAAGCAGGTTCCAGTTGGTATGCACCCACATTTACGTTGCCCGATTTGGAGATAGAACCACGCAATTTCAGGTACGAAATGAGTTTGCTGTTCTTAAGCGCGCCAATGGCATCGCTCAACACCACCGAAACCGAACCACCGGGGTAGAAGAAGGAGTTGTTGTCGGCAGGCAGCACAGACGACCAGTCGTTCCGGGCAGTAAACTCGGCGAAGGCCCAATTGCGGAAACCAACACCTACCTTTCCAAATACACCCATAAGGCGGGTTTTGCTCCAGCTCTCTGAGGCACCGGGTTCACCGGTACGGTTGCTTACATTGTAAGTAGTAGGTACAATCAGGTTGGAGCCCGAAACATTCACACTGTTGGCATATGTTTGACGATACGACTGACCAATTAAGCCATCCACAGAAAAATCTCCGAAGTTTTCGTTCATGTTAATGAATAAGTCGGATGTGATGCGGTTGCTGCGGCTTGCGCCATCTGCCACACTGGCAAAAAGGTCCTGCGAAGCGTTGTACTTGTGTGCTACGTTCTTAGCCCAATCATTAAAGGTAAATGCCTCCGTAGTGTTCTTGTAGTCGGAAGTGGCAATAGTGGCTGCCGGACGATACACAATGTTCATCCACTTGGTAACCTTCAGGCTCAATTCCAATTGAGCAAAGAAGTCATCAGAATAGCCGGTGCTGCGGCTCCTGTCCTTAATGAAATAAGGGTTTTGGTAATATTCGTTGAAATAATAGTTGGGGCTTGCGTAGTTGGGCTTACCATCGATGCTTTCGGGGCGCCAGTTCTTGTACTTCGACAGATCTATATGTCCTGCTGTATTGAACACTTCCCAGTAAGGAGATACACTGGCTACATCATACTGACCTTTTGTATAGCTCACGTTGTAATTGGCCTTAAAAATGCCGTATTCTTTGGTGCCATTAAAACGGAAAGTAGTCCTGCGGTTTTCATCACCAGGCAGGGTGCCTTGAATATTAGCATCCTGGGCCGAAAGATAAAAATCTTTTGCCGAGAAAGACACGTCGTTTTGCATGGTCACACCTGTTTCAAAGAAATTGAGGCGTCCCTTCTTCTTATACGAATACTGCTCCATTTGCGGGTTGCCATCGGGCAATGTACGGCCAATGGGGCGCATCGAGCCATCAAAAGCATCGCCGTACTGCTGGTTTTCAAAGGGGTCGTACACACCTATACCATTAGCATCTACGCTGGAACCCGATCCAAACTGGGTTTGGAACTTAGGCAGAAACTGCACACGCTCGAACTGCGTTGAGTTGCTAACTGTAATTACAGGAGCACCACTTTTTGTGCCGCGCTTTGTTTTTACAAAAATTACGCCGTTCACACCATCAGGGCCGTACAGGGCGGCAGCGTTGGAGCCTTTCAAAACAGTAATGTCTTCTACGTCGTTGGGGTTGAGGCGGTTCAACTGAGCCAGAGCCACCGGCGATCCGTCAATTACCAGCAAAGGCTGGTTGTTGCCTGTGAGCGAACGAATACCGCGCAGGGTAATGCGAGTATCGGCAAATACACCGTTGTTTACTGTGGCAATGTTGAGGCCCGAAACTTTACCGGTAAGACCGTTCTGGATGTTTACCGGTTTGGCTACCGTAAGTTCCTTGTTGTCGAGCCGGGCGGTGGAATAACCCAATTCGCGGGGTTGCTTTTTCACCCCCAAGGCCGTTGATACAACAACTTCCTGCAGTTCCTCAGCTGCGGTTACCAATTCTACACTCAGGTTACCCTCGCCCGGGGTAATGGTGGTTGCCTTGAAGCCTGTGGCAGAAATGGTGATTTTGGAGGCTGCGCCGATTACTAGCTCAAAAAATCCGTTCTCATCGGCTTTGGTGGCCTTTTTGGTTCCCACCTCACTTACTGTGGCAAAGGGTACTGGTTCACCCTTGTCATTCTTTACCGCGCCTTTAACGGTACGGGTTTGGGCGAAAACGGTTACGCTTAAGCATAACAGCACCGCCACTACTGTCAATAGTCTTCCCATAATGGTTGCTTTGGTTTATTTATAAAATACTCCCTAATAAGGAGTTAAAATTGACAAGCGAATATAACCAATCGGAATACTGCAAAAAACAAACTTTGTACATTTTTATTCAATGTGAAACAAAACGATGAACAGTTGGAATAATATTTAACAAAAAAGACTTAACGTTAGAAATTATTCACAATAAATTTTTCAGGAGGATTGCAGATTTATTATTATCGTAAACTTTATAAGTGAACATACCGGGATATCCAAGAAAAAACAGTCTGTGAACTGTAATAGTCGATAATACTGACCACCGAGTTTAGCGCAGTAAATAGCCTCTGGTACCAAATTTCACGCGAGTGTATAAAGTGTTGGGAAGCAGCTATTAACTTTTGGCTAATTTTGCCCTTTTCAATATTTAGTGACCTGCATGAAAATTGCTCTGCTGGATTTGTATGAGGGCTTTGCCAACCAGGGAATGCGCTGTATTCGCGAAATTGTACACCAGTTTGGGGAACAAACAGGTGATGATGTTCAGCTTGATGAATTTGATGTTAGGTTGCACAACCAGGTGCCAGACCTGTCGTACGACATATATATAAGTAGCGGTGGCCCGGGCAGCCCGCTCGAAAGCAAAGGCAGCGAATGGGAGAAACACTATTTCAACTGGTTTCATAGCCTCGAACAGTGGAATGCCAGCGGAACCACATACCCCAAGAAGCATGCTTTTTTTATTTGCCATTCATTCCAGCTAATATGCCGTCATTACCAGGTGGGCAATGTTTGTAAAAGGCGTTCCACTTCTTTTGGTGTATTTCCGGTACATATGTTGCAAGGCGCCCTTTCTGAGCCTGTTTTTAAAGGTTTACATGATCCATTTTATGCGGTTGACAGCCGCGACTACCAGGTAATTCAGCCAAATCATCAGCGCCTGCGCGAAATGGGTGCATCCATCTTGTGTATTGAAAAAGACAGACCTCATGTGCCATTGGAGCGTGCCTTAATGGGTGTTCGGTTTTCACCCTTTTTTGTTGGCACCCAATTTCACCCAGAAGCAGACGCCATGGGTATGAGCATGTACTTGAAAACTGAAGAAAAAAAGCAAACTGTTATTGAAAATCACGGGATTGAAAAATGGCGCAGCATGATTGAGCACCTGGAAGACCCCGACAAAATACTGTTCACCAACAGCCATGTGCTGCCCAATTTTTTGCGTGCTGCCCATCAGGAATGGCATTTGGCGATGGCCGTGTAACACAAGCTCCGTTTATATATTTTATCCAAGTCTGTTGGATAACAGGTAAGTAATGTGGCGAAAAATGGCTCAAAGCAGTATCAGGAACTGTAAATCTTTGATTTTGCTTGAATTAGCTTTTTTCTTAAGAATTGTTTAGCCTAAAATGAAAGGCTATTTGTTACTTTTGCATTTGCTTGAATATTACACCTGTTGCACTGGTACATGAAGAAATATTGGTGGAAAATACTCTCGATTGTTTGCCTTGTATACGCACTAATAGCCGGCATGCTGCTTCCCGTACCTGCCCGGCCCATAGTTAACGAAAGCATACGTAACTTATATTATCATGTGCCCATGTGGTTTGGCATGGTGGTGCTTATGACAATTAGTGTAATTTATTCTATCCGGCATTTAAAATCGGGCGGATTGCTATTCGACATTAAAGCCCGCTATTTTGCCAGCGCGGGTTTGGTTTTCGGGCTGCTGGGAATAGTTACCGGAGCCATTTGGGCAAACTTTACCTGGGGCGCCCCCTGGAGTAATGATATTAAACAAATACTGGCAGCTATTGCACTACTCATTTATGCGGCATACTTTGTGTTGCGTGGCTCTATAGAAGATTTAGACAAAAAGGCCAGGGTAAGTGCTGTGTACAACATTTTTGCCTACACCATGCTGTTTCCGGCCCTTTTTATTATCCCTCGCCTGTACGATAGCCTGCATCCCGGCGGCGAAGGTAACCCCGCCCTTAGCCAGCAGGATATAGACCCGCTGATGCGCATTATATTCTGGCCTGCAGTACTGGGGTGGACATTGATGGGCACCTGGATTGCCACGCTCCATATCAGGCTGCAAATGATTAACGACAAAAATCTGCTACATGATTAACAGACAGATATATACATTTTTTTTAACGATTATACTGCTGCTTACCCAAGTGGTTTTATGGGCGCAAGACACTAAACCGGTTGAAATGGCAACAGGCATGCGTGCAAATGGCAAAATTTACGTAGTTGTTGCCGTTTTGCTCACGGTTTTAGCCGGCCTGCTGCTTTACGTTATCCGGCTCGATCTTAAGATTTCAAAGATAGAAAAGCAAGGCTAATTGTCATTAACAGAGAAATGTATTGCTACAAGCACTAACAACAATAGAAATTCTTCACTATAACAAACGATTGCCAACCAAAAAACATTCATTATGTCTTCCAACTCACATTACAGCTTTTTTAAAAGCGTAGAAAAAAGTTTTGACAAGGCCGCCAAATACACCAAATGGGACCCGGGCATTTTGCAACAAATAAAAGAATGCAACAGCGTGTACCAGCTTAAGTTTCCGGTAAAAATGGACGACGGTCGCATAGAGGTGATAGAAGCCTACCGTGTGCAACACAGTCAGCACAAAACGCCGTGCAAAGGTGGTATCCGCTTTGCAGCCGAAGTAAACCAGGATGAAGTAATGGCCCTGGCCGCGCTAATGACCTACAAGTGCGCTATTGTAAACGTGCCTTTTGGCGGCGGCAAAGGCGGCATCAAAATCAATCCCCGGGCGCATTCTGCCTACGAGTTGGAAAAGATTACGCGGCGCTATACTTCTGAACTTGTAAAGAAAAATTTTATTGGCCCCGGCATTGACGTTCCCGCCCCAGACTATGGCACCGGCGAACGCGAAATGGCTTGGATTGTGGACACGTATGCCACCCTGAAGCCGGGCGAAATAGACGCCATGGGCTGTGTAACCGGCAAACCGGTAACACAAGGTGGCGTTCGCGGCCGCAAAGAAGCTACAGGCCTTGGTGTTTACTATGGCATTCGAGAAGTGTTTAATATGCCAGAGGTAACTGAAAAAATAGGACTCACACCTGGCCTCAAAGGTAAAACGGTGGTGGTGCAGGGGCTGGGTAATGTGGGATATTTTTCAGCCAAGTTTTTTCGCGAAAAAGGTAATTCGAAAGTGGTGTGCATAGCCGAATATGAAGGCGCAATTTTCAATGCCGATGGCCTGAATGAAGAAGAGGTATTACAACATCGTAAAAAAACCGGCAGCATCCTCAACTTCCCTGGCGCAAAAAACCTGGCAAAAAGTTCGGATGCACTGGAACTGGAGTGCGATATATTGATACCTGCAGCCCTGGAAAATGTAATTAATGAAACGAATGCGGACCTGGTGAAAGCCAAAGTAATAGCCGAAGCTGCCAATGGCCCCTGTACTCCCGAAGCTGACGAAGTATTTATAAAGAAAGGCATATTGGTAGTACCAGATATGTACCTGAACGCCGGTGGTGTTACAGTGTCTTATTTTGAATGGCTGAAGAACCTGAGCCATGTGCGCTATGGCCGCATGGAGAAGCGCTTTACCGAAAACGTACACGGCCATATTTTGCAACAAATGGAATCGCTTACAGGCCGTAAAGTAACCGATGACGACCGCAAAGTAATTATGCATGGCGCCGATGAGGTGGACCTTGTACACAGCGGCCTGGAAGAAACCATGATACAAGCCACAAGAGAGGTGATGGATATTTGGCACAAAAACCCGGAAATACCTGATATGAGAACAGCCTCTTATGTGGTTGCCATTAACAAGGTGGCCATTGCATATGCCGAATTGGGTATCTTCCCATAAGGATAAAATTTCTATTCCATTCAGCAGGCGGCTTTCCCTGGCACAAAGCCGCCTGTTTTGCTTTAACAGGCCCTTCAAAATGGCAGTTGTTCCATTCTATTACCTTTGCTGCTATGTTGGCAGTGGCAAAAAAGTCGGTAGCATTTCATACACTTGGTTGCAAACTCAATTTCTCAGAAACATCTACCCTTAGCAGGATGATGGAAAATGAAGGTTTTGAAAAAAGGAGTTTTGACGAACTGGCCGATGTGTATGTAATAAATACCTGCAGTGTAACCGACAATGCCGACAAAGAATGCCGCATGCTGGTGCGCCGTATTCAGCGGCGTGCCCCCGAAAGCCTGGTGGTTATTACCGGATGTTATGCACAACTGAAGCCAAAAGAAATAGCCACTATTCCCGGGGTAGATTTAGTATTGGGCGCCGCTGAAAAATTCAACATTGGGCATCATATTAAAGAGCTATCAAAAGGCGACAGCGCCCGCATCAGCAGCTGCGATATTGAGGATGTAAGCGGATTTAACAGTAGTTGGAGCCTGAACGACCGCACGCGCACTTTCCTGAAAGTGCAAGATGGCTGCGACTATACCTGCAGTTTTTGCACTATACCCATGGCGCGGGGTAAAAGCCGCAGTGATACCATTACAAACGTAGTGGCCAACGCTCAGCGCATTGCCGACAGCGGTGTTCAGGAAATTGTACTTACCGGGGTAAACCTGGGTGATTTTGGGAAAGGCTCCGATGGCAATGACCAGCGTGAAGAAAGCTTCTTACAACTTGTTCGGCAACTGGATCATGTTGAATCCATCAAACGTTTCAGAATATCATCTATTGAGCCCAACCTGCTTACCAACGAAATCATTGAATTTGTGGCACAGAGCCGTGCCTTTATGCCGCACTTTCATATTCCTTTGCAAAGCGGAAGTAACCCCATATTGGGTATGATGCGCCGCCGCTATCGCCGCGAGTTGTATGCCGAACGGGTTGAACTAATTAAAAGACTCATGCCACATTGCGCTATAGGTGTAGATGTAATTGCTGGTTTTCCTGGCGAAACTGATGAGTTTTTCCGCGAAACATTCGACTTTTTGCATGAACTAGATATTAGTTACCTGCATGTATTTACCTATAGTGAACGCGACAATACCAAAGCGCTCGAAATAAAACCCGTGGTACCCGTACAGCAAAGGAATGCACGCAACAAAACATTGCGCAATCTCAGCTACATGAAGATGCAATACTTTGCTGCTCAACATGGCGGGCAGCAGAGGCCCGTGCTGTTTGAAGGGCACAACAAAGATGGCATGATGGAAGGCTACACCGATAACTACATTAGGGTGCAAACGCCATACCAGGTTCAATATGCCAATAAGATTGTACCCTGGCAACTGTAAGTAACATGCTTTTTAGTATCGGATACTGAAATGCTGCACCTGCTTGAATTCCGGCCTAAAAAAAACGATTCCTAAAAAAAACAAATCAATACTGAGACGTACACTGCTGTCTTGTTTTATCACACGCCAGGCTTCTTCCATTTCGCGGCTCCAATGTACATCGTCAAACACAATTATGCTATCGTTATGCAGGTAAGGCTTCAGCGTGTCAAAATATCGCAGGGTAGGCTCTTTACGATGGTTACCGTCTACATACACAAGGTCAACCGTTTGCATTTGTGCAAGTGTATCCGAAATGGTTTCATCAAAATTGCCCTGAACCATTTGAACATTTGTAAAGTGCAGGCGGTGCAGGTTTTCGGTAGCCACGCCAGCTATATCAGGCACACCTTCTAACGTGTACACCTTGCCGCTGTAGCAGGCACTGGCCAGGTAGGCGGTTGTAATGCCAAGTGATGTGCCCATTTCCAGAATATTACGGCAACTGTAGTAGTCTGCCAACCTGAACAAGAGCCGACTAAATTTGGAAAGCTTTAAAGCGCTGCGGGCAATGTCTTTTACAACTCTTGTGTTATGGGTGATTGTGCGCGACCCAGCACCAAGATCCTGTACCTGTAGCACTCTGCCATCTTGTAGCATCCTTTCCCGAACTGCCTCAATAATCGGGTAACAATAATACTCCTCTCTGTTGCCAAGCACATACTTTACAAAATCGAACACAAAAGGCGAATGAATACCATACCCCCTGCCATTGGACGCGGTGATCCAGTACTGCAAATACCGCAAAGCAAGTTGGGCGCTGGAATACATAGCCGGCAAATAAACTAACCCTCGGGTAAATGATGCTTTAGATTTTGGATTGGCGCTCCCACACTTCGAATGTGCATGCAAAATCATTTTGCGCATCGGCCGCCACCTGGGTGGCTTTTGTCAAACTCCATACATCACCGTCCAACTCAGGAAAATGGACATCGGCATCGGAAAAAGAAGCATGTACCCGGGTGAGCAGCACGTTATGAGCCAGTGGCAAACTTTCGGCATACACCTGCCCCCCTCCTATTACAAACACTTCGTTGGTTTGCAACTTTTCGGCCAGGATCAGGGCATCGCTCAGGCTATTGGCCACTTCTACACCCGGAGCAATCCAATTGGCCTGTTTGGTAATAACAATATTTTCCCTGCCCGCAAGGGGCTTGCCCAGCGATTCAAAAGTTTTTCGCCCCATAATGACCGGCATACCCCAAGTGGTGTTTTTAAAATAATGCATATCTGCCCGCAAGTGCCAAAGCATTCTATTGTTCTTGCCAATGGCGTTGTCTTCGGCGGCGGCTACAATGAGGGTGATGTTCATTTTTGTTGGTTGAAAGGATTAAGAGTGGATCATATTTGAAAAGTCACCATTAACCACAATGGCACTAAGGATGCACAAGGAGCACTAAGAAAAATATATGAAAATCGGGCATTGTGGCCTTTGTGCCTTCTTTGCGGCTTTGTGTTTAGGCAATCATTTTCGCCTTGGAGATCCAACATAGAAAAATGGTTCAAACAATAATGATGCAACATCAACTAAACTGCCACCGGCGCTTTAATTGCCGGATGGCATTGATAATTCAACAGTTCAAAATCTTCGTACTTAAATGCAAACAGGTCTTTCACATGCGGATTAATCTTCATTTTCGGTAAATGATAAGGTTGGCGACTCAGCTGCAGTTCAGCTTGTTCAAAATGATTGCTATACAGGTGTACATCGCCAAATGTGTGCACAAAATCGCCGGGCTCCATGTCCACCACTTGTGCTATCATTATGTTAAGCAGTGCATACGAAGCAATATTAAAAGGTACGCCCAAAAACACATCGGCCGAGCGTTGATAGAGCTGACAACTTAGACTGCGGCGGCCATTAAGAAGTGGCGTCGAATAAAACTGAAACATGGTGTGGCATGGCATAAGGGCCATATGGAGCAGGTCGGCCACGTTCCAGGCGCTGACGATAAGGCGTCGGCTGTCGGGGTTGCGCTTCAGTTCTTCTACCAGCCAGGTTATTTGGTCGTAAGCTTTGCCATCGGCGCCAACCCAGCTACGCCATTGCTTGCCATACACCGGTCCCAATTCGCCTTTTTCATCGGCCCATTCATCCCAAATAGAAACACCATTCTCCTTGAGGTATCGAATGTTTGTTTCGCCTTTTAAAAACCAGAGCAGTTCATGGATAATACTTTTCAGGTGCACTTTTTTAGTGGTAACCAACGGAAAACCTTCGGCCAGGTTAAAGCGCATTTGATATCCAAACACGCTGCGGGTGCCGGTACCGGTGCGGTCGGCTTTGCTTGCTCCATTGGTCAAAATATGCCTGAGGAGATCGTGGTATTGTTGCATGCCGCAAATTACGGTTGACGCCGGCTTTTGGCCCATTTGCACAGTGGTTGTGCAAAACCTGTACACAAATATGGACTGCGCACATAACAAATGCACCCCGAAAAGGGGCACATTTTTGGTTACTGCAATATGCTGATTTTGGTATCGATTGGTTACAGCGGAATATTTCCATGCTTTTTGCGGGGGCGCTTGGCCACCTTATTTTCCAGCATGGCGTAGGCTTTTATCAGTTTGCGCCTTGTTTCGCGGGGTTCAATTACTTCATCAATAAAGCCTCGTTCGGCTGCCTGATATGGGTTGGCAAATAATTCAGCGTATTCGGCTTCCTTTTCCAGCAACTTTTGGGCGGGGTCTTCTGCTTCCGAAATTTCCTTTTTAAAGATAATTTCACTTGCGCCTTTCGCTCCCATTACGGCAATTTCGGCTCCAGGCCATGCATAATTGATATCACCGCCAATGTGCTTGCTGTTCATTACATCGTAGGCACCACCGTAGGCTTTGCGAGTAATAACGGTGCAGCGCGGTACGGTTGCTTCGCTAAAAGCATACAGCAGTTTGGCCCCGTTGGTAATAATGCCGTTCCATTCCTGGTCGGTACCCGGTAAAAATCCCGGAACATCTACCAGTACAAGCAGTGGAATGTTGAAGCAGTCGCAAAAACGGGTAAATCGGGCTCCTTTTTTGGAACTGTCTATATCGAGCACACCGGCCAGGCACATGGGCTGATTAGCCACCACGCCAATGCTGCGACCTGCCAGGCGGGCAAATCCTACCACAATATTGTCGGCATATGCTTTGTGCACTTCAAAAAAGCTGTCTTTATCGCAAATGCCTGCAATTACCTCACGCATATCGTAGGGCTTGTTGGCATTTTCGGGCACAATGCTTTCAAGCTCATCACGGTACTCGTCGCCAATGGTGTAAGGCACTTTGGGAAGCACATCCTCGCAGTTCTGAGGCATGTAGCCCAGCAACTGTTTTATCTGGTTAATGCAGTCCACATCGTTTACAGCGGTAAGGTGTGTTACGCCGCTTTTTACCGAGTGGGTAGATGCACCGCCCAATTCTTCGGCCGTTACTTCCTCGTTAGTTACTGTCTTTACCACGTTGGGGCCGGTTACAAACATATAGCTGGTATTTTCCACCATTACAGTAAAGTCGGTCATAGCCGGCGAATACACAGCACCGCCAGCGCATGGCCCCATAATGGCGGAAATTTGAGGAATAACCCCACTTGACTGTACGTTGCGGTAAAAAATATCGGCGTATCCGCCCAGCGAGCGCACCCCTTCCTGAATACGGGCGCCACCACTGTCATTTAAGCCAATCATAGGTGCGCCGGTTTTCATGGCCATGTCCATGATACGGTATATTTTTTCGGCATGGGTTTCGCTGAGGCTGCCGCCAAATACGGTAAAATCTTGTGCAAATACATAAGCCAGCCTGCCATTGATGGTACCATACCCGGTAATAACCCCATCGCCATAAAACAGCTGATCTTCCATGGCAAATTCTTTGGTACGATGGGTAACCAGGGCACCTACTTCTTCAAAAGAGCCGGGATCCATCAGCAATTCAACACGCTCGCGGGCCGTCAACTTACCCTTTTTGTGTTGCGCCTTAATACGATCGGCACCGCCGCCCAACTTACTTTCAGCCAATTTATCTCGTAATACATCTATTTTTGATTTCATTCGTTAAATATTTAAATATTTAGTATAAAAACTATATATTTGCTTAGTGCGCCAGCCTGCGCTTCCAACTTGTGGATTTGTTTTCAAATGGTCTGAGTTGCTTCTGATGATGCTGCCAGTAATGAATGGCCAGTATAGCAGCTAATTCTCCGTCGCCTTTTTGCTTGTCGCGCAGCAATTCGGGCGTATAGTAATTTTTCACAAAATGTGTATCAAAATGGCCAGAGAAGAATGCGTCATGTTCAAATACAAACGTTCCAAATGGTAAGGTTGTAGCTACTCCTTCTATTTTATATTGCTTTATAGCTTCCAGCATTTTCTGAATAGCCTCGGTTCTTGTTTTGCCATGCACCACCAGCTTGGCAATCATGGGGTCGTAATAAATAGGGATAGTCATACCCTCTTCATAACCATCATCCACGCGTATGCCTTCGCCTACAGGCTTTTCATACCGGGCCAATGTTCCTATTGAAGGCAGAAAATTGTTGAGTGGGTCTTCGGCATACACCCTCAATTCAATGGCGTGCCCATTGGGTTTTATATCGTCTTGACTTACCGCCAGTTTTTCGCCACGGGCAATGCGTATCTGTTGCTCTACCAAATCCAGCCCAAGAATCATTTCGCTTACAGGGTGCTCCACCTGCAGGCGGGTATTCATTTCCAGGAAGTAGAAATTCAGTTTATCGTCTACCAGAAACTCAACCGTGCCGGTACTTACGTAATTGCACGACTTGGCTACCAGGACCGCGGCTTCGCCAATTTTCTCACGCATTTCGGGTGTTACAATGGCCGATGGTGTTTCTTCTACCACCTTTTGGTGCCGCCGCTGTATGCTGCATTCTCTTTCTAATCCGTGAATAACGTTTCCGTACTTATCGGCTACCACCTGCACTTCTATATGCCGAGGTGATGTCACATATTTTTCAATAAATACCGAACCATCGCCAAACGATGAAAGCGCTTCACTGATGGCGCGCTCCATTTGCTCCTGCATGTCGCTTGGCTTTTCTACAATACGCATACCCTTGCCGCCGCCACCTGCCGAGGCTTTTATAAGCACCGGGTAGCCAATTTCTTCTGCTATTTGCTTAGCCAGTTCCACATCGTCAATGGCTCTGTCTATACCGGGCACCATAGGTATATTATATTTCTTTACACTTTCTTTGGCTGCCAGTTTGGAACCCATAATGCGCATAGCTTCAGGCGTAGGGCCAATAAACTCTATGCCGGCATCCGTCACCTTTTGAGCAAACTCTGCATTTTCGCTCAGGAAGCCGTATCCAGGATGTATTCCCTCAACGCCCAAGTGCTTACTTATTTCAATAATTCTATCTCCGTTGAGATAGCTTTGATTAGAAGGGGCAGGGCCTATGCACACAGCTTCGTCGGCAAACATGACGTGGGGCGCATTGCGATCGGCTTCGGAGTACACAGCAACGCTTTTAATACCCATTTTTCGTATGGTGCGCATGATGCGCAGCGCTATTTCGCCTCGGTTTGCTACCAGTATTTTACGCATTTTATAGTGATTTTGATTTTAATATTTTATTCAAGGTCAACCAATACCTGTCCTTTGTCAACAGCCTGCCCGGGTTGTACCCTTATTTTTTTTATTTTGGCATTGGCATGAATTACAATGCTGTTTTCCATTTTCATAGCTTCCAGTATCAAAATGCGGTCGCCTTCATTTACCTCCTGTCCTTCGGCCACTGAAATTTGTAATACGAGCCCCGGCATGGGTGCCTTTATATCCTTGATGTGCTTGGTAGAGGTGGTACTAAAGCCCAGCGAATCCAGCATTTGAGCAAGCTCGTCCTTCACCTCAATGTCATAGGTTTCGCCCTCCATTTCAATTTTGAGCAGTTTACCCGTTGGGTCGCTCTCAAGCACTCTTGCTTTTACCGACCGGTTGTTTTTGATGAGGTGAAACTCGCCAGGAGCCAGTTGGATAACATCTGCCGATTCAATAGCCTGCCGATCGAGCTGATACACAAAATCGTTGGCCTTCACCTTAAAGGTTTCGTTGGTTGCCATAGTTGATTATTTTACTTGGGAAATGGAAAGCACACATCGTTATAAATTTACACCAGCCACAATCTTCCTCATCTATATCCTAAAGGTGAATTTGTTGTGCAGGTGAAACAGGGTGCAAGTTCCTGTTTTGATTGTGTGCAAACTATGATATTCATCATTGAGCATTGTCATGAATTATTGTTGTTGTGTGCATTATAAGCACCCGTATGCCAGCCTCCCTTGCATGAAACAGGAATCCTCCATTGCATGCGATAAAATGGCTGGGAATAAAAAGAGGCACCATGCCGAATCACCAATAAAAGAGCCTGCTGCACTTTTTTCTCCTGCAGCGGGCCCTGTGGTTTCTATCAGCATCCAACTATTTCTTGCGGTTCATCCACCAGCTCAGCCAAGCCCCGGCCAAGCCAAAGGCTACAAGCGAATCAAGCAGTTCGGTCCATATGCCTGGTATTTTGTACCAGATAAAGCCTGGATACGGATGAAAGAGAAACGACATAAATCCAACTGCTAAGGAAGCCATTAGGATACCTCCAAATCCCGGATAATGCATTTTTCCAAGTAGCCATACCAAAACCAAGCCGAGTAGAAGGTTTACCCCAAGTCCGCGAAGCAGGTTAGCAGTCATATCGATATCCAGGGTAGGATTGTACAGAATGAGCGCATTTGGCTTGCCCATGCTTTTTTCAAATACCTCCGTGTATTGATCATCCGGGGTTCCGGGAGGCACACCCGGCATCCAGTATTGCCCCCTTTCGGTAAGATGGGAGGAGAGTACAGAGAGGATTGAATCCTGAGCAGGTGTGTATTTTTCCTGCACTGCATGCAACTGAAGCACCGTATGGCTAAGTGTTTGCCAAAGCATCAGTAAAATACCTGCCACCAGGCCTCCAATAATGTTTTTTGTCATTGTGGTTTAGTTTTAAAAGTGAACGAAAAGTAGTGCTTGAACCATTCTTGAACAAGAACCTTACAATCAATTTGATCAATTTAAAATGTTTTCAACAGATTTTTTGGCAATATTTACCAGCATTTTGCATCGGCGCTGCAAAAACATAGGACATGTTCAGACTATGAAACATATAAGGTTCTTTACCTTTGCGGAACAACCAACTACCATGAAGAAACTTTACCGTTTGCTGCTTCTTGCTGCTTTACCTGTTGCAACGGTTTTTTCGGCCTTAGCCAACCAGGTGGTGGTAAAAGGTGTGGTGAAATATGCCAACGGAACTCCCGCCGCGCATACGGAATTGATTTTACGAACAGACACCCTTCAAAATGCCACAACATGCCGGCTGGTGAAGTTTGCACTTACCAACCCCAATGGGGTTTTCCGGGATACCTTACGTTGCACCGGGAACGACATCCGGATGGTGCTGGTGGGCATACGCAACTGCGATGGCAACATGCTATACAAATCGTTTCTGGTGCCGGCCACCGGTATTATTGAAGCGGACTTTGTGTTGTGCAACCCAACTGCCTGCAAGCCCGAATTTGACTGGAAACCTGCCAGTAATGCTGGGCTTTCGTTTCTGTTTAATAGTGGCATGTCGGTAGCAGGCCCCGGCGACAGCATTGTGGCCCGCATTTGGACCTTTGGCGATGGCACAGCTATTGAAGGAAACCGGATAGATCCGCCTAAAACATTTTCGGCTGCGGGCATTTACAATGTTTGCCTGAAAATAAAGACCCGGAATGGCTGCACCAACACCCTGTGCCGCACCGTGGTAATTAGCGTTAATAATGATTGCAAGCCCGAATTTAACTTTGAACGGCTTGTGAATACTGCATTCAGTTTCAGGTTCAGTAGTGTACCCAGCATAATAACTGCCGGCGACAGCATTGTTAGCCGCAAATGGTATTTTGGCGATGGCGACAGCCTGGTTGCAGGCAATGAGGCCAGCCCGCAGCACAACTACCGGCAGGGCGGCGCATACCGGGTATGCCTGGCCATGAAAACAGCCCGTGGTTGCGAAAAAACGGTTTGCAAAGAAATTCTGATACCCATAACCACCGTGCAATGCCAGGCTATGGTGAAGTTTGAAATACTGCCCACGCTATCCCCTGCCGGCACATCTATACGGTTCAACAGCACTGGAAGCGCGGTTACCCCCGGTGATAGCATTGTGAAACGCCGGTGGGATTTTGGCGATGGAACGGGCATAGCAGATGGTAACATGGCTGCTCCTATCAAAACTTATGGCAAGGCCGGCACTTACCAGGTTTGCTATTGGATGGTAACCGCCAAAGGCTGCGAAAGCAAAACATGCGTTACGGTGGTTACACCCAATAATCAGCCAAGGTGTGAGGCCGCCATTAAATGGGGTACAGCCGGCCTGAAAGCCGAAATGAGTAGTGCAAGCTCGTTTGTAATGCCCGGCGATGCAATTGTGAGTCGCACCTGGCGCTTTGGTGATGGCACCTCGCTATCCGGCAATCTGGTAAGCACTACCCATTTATACAAAGCAGCTGGCACCTATGAATTATGCCTCGACATAAAAACCAAATTGGGTTGCGCATCCACCATATGCCAAAAGTTGACCGTAACAGAGGCGGTAGCAAAATGTGTAGCGTTTTTCAATTACGAGCAAATAAGCACCAATCCTCTACGCATTCGCTTCAACAGCAACATGAGCTACAGCCAAAACACCGATGATCCGATTGTAAGCCGCACCTGGACATTTGGCAATGGCCAGCAACTTACGGGCAACGAAATAAGCCCGGCCATGACCTACCGCTATGGTGGCATATACGAAGTATGCCTGAAAATAGTGACAGCAAAAGGCTGCGAAACAAAATGGTGCGGACGCATTGAAGTAAAGGGCAGCACACAAAACACCGACAATGCCAGGATGATACAAATAGTGAGCACCTACCCCAACCCTGCCCGCGCAAATTTCAACGCCGTTATTTGGAGCAAAAATCCCAACGTGAAGGCTGACATAGCTATTTTCGATGTGTATGGCCAGCGTAAGTGGGGTGTTTCGGTAATACTGCCACAGGACAACCTCACCTTTGCTGTGCCTACAGCGCAACTGTTACCCGGCCCTTACATTCTGCGGGTAACCACCCAGTATGGCATTATCAATCACAATTTCTTCAAGATGAACTGACCGTTGGTCGGTCATTTCCTTTCAGCGATCCCGGCCACTGGTCGGGATCGTTTTTTTTAAGCCACTGCCATTGGCAACATTCAAAATTGCCCTGGCACACATCCCGGATCAACTTCACTCCCCTATCTTAGCCGCCATGATAGCAATGTTGAAAGGGCCGTTCCTCTACAAATCGCCTACAAGGGTAATCATTAATGCTGGGGGGGTAGGCTATGAAGTACACATAAGCCTCAATACATTTTCTGCTATTCAAAATACCACAGAAGCCATACTGCATACCTACCTTAAAGTGAGCGAAGACGCGTTTACGCTTTACGGATTTGCCGAAGAGCAGGAAAAAGAGATGTTTTTGAAACTGATAAGCGTATCGGGCGTGGGTGCTGCCACAGCCCGCATGATGCTGAGCAGCCTGAGGCCTGCCGAACTTGCCTTGGCCATCAGTAGCGGAAATACCCGCCAGTTGGAAAGCATAAAAGGTATAGGCCGAAAAACGGCTGAACGCATGGTGGTAGAATTGAAGGATAAAATGGGCCTCAAGAGTGCCGTTCAACCAATTTCGGGGGTGGTACATACTACACCCGAAGGCGATGCGTTAGAGGCTTTGATAGCGTTGGGCATTGGCAAACCTATGGCTGAGCAGGCCTTGCGTAAAGCCTTGGCCGGCGGGGCTACTGTTAGCGATGTAGAATCGATTATTAAACATGCGCTCAAATCTTTGTAGGAATAGCCTATTTTCGAATTTCATTTAGTTAAAA
>Ga0114939_10000684_pt1 | contig 28144 bp, 20 predicted proteins | sample AshMeaCrysSpring_FD_87196 | JGI IMG/M metagenome (GOLD analysis project Ga0114939, IMG submission 87196) | Groundwater microbial communities from Big Spring, Nevada to study Microbial Dark Matter (Phase II) - Ash Meadows Crystal Spring | ecosystem: Environmental > Aquatic > Deep subsurface >...
ATAAGGGTTTTGATATTACAAAAACGGGGTGGGTGGCCGCAGCTTACCCTGCCGTATGGGGATTGGGTCAACTGGTTACCGGCCGCCTGGCTGACAGGCACTGCAAGCGTAATTTGATTTTTAGCGGCATGATGATGCAGGGTCTCGTGATTTTAATGATGCCTTTTGCAGGTGGCTGGCTGCAATACCTGCTGCTTGCTGCCGGCCTGGGCTGGGGCACGGCTATGGTGTACCCTACCTTTTTGGCCAGTATAGCCGAAAACACCCACCCGGCAGACCGTGCCGCCGCTATGGGTACCTTCCGCTTTTGGCGCGACCTTGGCTATGCCATCGGGGCCCTACTAAGCGGACTGACTGCCGACTGGCTGGGGCTCAATGCCGCGGTGTGGCTAATTGGCATCATCACCGCTGCATCGGCACTGGTGGTGGGCTTCCGTATGCATTGTGCGAGCAACGAACAGGAACAGCAGCAAGCCGTACCGGCCTTACAGTAGGTGAGCATAGAGATCTGAAAATTGCTGCCTACGCCGTGTCTCGGCCCCAACACTCATTAATGCCCTTTTGCCCAATCATTTAGTAACGACTTTGCTTAATCACGCTGCCGGACACGGCGATAATAACGAAAACTCCGGTGTCCCTGGCGGAGACACGGGAGCAGTTGAACAGCAAACAGCTTCACAGGTTTTATAGCGGGTGTGATGAGCAGAGAAAACTACGCTCCGGCAAGGCTGGTTTATCGCTGTAAAAAAAGTGAGGCTTATCATTCCAGCCACTTTAGAAAATGAGTTCTGTCCATTTTACCAGACTTGGCCTGGATAGTCCCTCCTGATTTTCAGTTGGTTTGAAGTCGCCAGTTTCAGCACCCTTTCTATGATTTCGATTTAAAAATGCGATTTCGATCTACAGATTATATATAAAATTGCGATTAGGATACGTGGCGCACCGTATTTTGTGCAGCCATGGATATCCAACTATCGCTCACCCTGTACGACTATAGCCTCGGCGATAGTTTTCCGGATATTGAACTGGCTTGTATGGAAACGGTACAGCGGGCATTTCATTTTTTGCAACAGCAACCTATGTTTAACTGGCACAAAAGCCACAACTTTTGCGAGGCCCGTGCCGAAGCCGCTTCGCTGCTGCTTGCCGCAGCAGGCATTTATCATGCCAAATGCTGGGTGTTTGGGGCCGCATTTCTGCGCAAGGGCTATGTAGGCGGACTCAAAAACAACTGGAACTATCATGTGTCTGTTGCTGTACCCACTGTTAATGTTAATGAGTTAGCTTGGATGGTGCTGGACCCGGCAATGGCTGATGAGCCACAGGCACTTTACGAGTGGGCTTCCAACATTACCGATTACCCACACAGCTATCATTTTGTAAAAGACCCGCAACTGTACATATTCCCTGCCGGCAGCGTAGTTCACGACAAGTGGCACAAGCGCCATCCGCGAAATTTCAGGTGGGCCATGCAAGGCCTTGCCGGCGTTAATGCCCTTACACCCACGGGCCGCGCACAGCTTGCCTTTTGTAAACGGCGAATTGATGCTGTTACGCGGCAATTTGTCCAGGTGCGCAATATTTTTAATATAGAAGTTTAGTAAATGCCACTTCAGCCATTGGTTGAGGTAACGAAACGCTTTGTAATAACCTGAGCTTAATTATTAGCTTACCTAAATTGGGAATCCTCCACTATTCCTTAAAAAAAGAAGCTACACTCGCTTTTCCATTTGCCTCTACCCGCAACCTGTATACACCGGGTGCTAAGCCCGCTGTGTAAATATATGCCCGGCGTGAGCTGCCCTTGTACTGATGATTTGCGATTATCTGACCTTTTTGGTCCACCACGATTAAAAAAACAGGGTGAGCATCAACTACCGGAAGCTCAACAGTCAACATGTCCTTCACCGGGTTAGGAAATACAGTAAGTTGCTGCAAGCTACTGCCGGCACCCAAAACAATCGTATGCGATAACGCCTCGTTGCCATTCAAGGTTATCCACTTCATCCTGTAGTAGTTAGAATTTCTATTATTTGGTTTATGCAAGAAATCAACATATTGGGTAGCATCACCCGATGCCTCAAGAACCTTCAATAGCTTATACTGTCGGCCATCATCTGAGTGTTCAACCTCGTATTCCGTAATTCCCCCGGCCTCGTTCATTTGCCATTGCAGCAAATTTCCCTGCAATGTCTTCTGCCCCCTGAAATACACAAGTCTTACAGGAAGAGCATTATTATTTTTAATAATATAAACTCTATAGCCCCTGTTAATTGCAGAGCTTTGCGTACCGTTGTTTACAAAGAATATATTAGGTGCCGTACTTTCTATACCCCCAAATAAATATCCGGCCAGCGTGGTATCTTCATATAGTTCGTTTAGCTTAACTACCTCGTTGGCATATAGGGGCAGCTGATGATTCATAAAAAACTCGGCACCGGACCCAAGCAATCCGGGCATATCACCAATTTTATTTTCCTGCATCATGCCCTGTGCATCGCGAACCACATGCCCTATAGTACTCACAAAGGGCACCCCATCATCTTTTACCAGATATCCGCCGGCATCGTAATAATACTGTGCCATGCCCCCCAAAAAAACCGAATGCATCCTGTTTAAAGCAGCATCGTACATTCCAAATTTTCCGCTGTGGTAGTGATTCAGCAGTTGAGTGAAGCCCTGCTTGACAATATATTCCGAAGAAAATAGATCAATAGTATTCAGAAAAGGCAAGTTTGCATTTACCTGAAATACACCGGAGAATACCGTGTAACCAAGCTTGCCATTGGGAAATACCTGTGGCACCATATTATAATCCCGGCGATGCAGTTCGTTGGCATCAGTGCTTGCCTCTTTATACGAAACAGAAACTTGTGTACCAGAAAATGCAACCATAAACCGGCGAATCTGTTGGGTATAGGTCTGCGTAAAATTCAGTGAATTGTTTGGGGTATACCGGCCATCAAATCTGTGACCACCAACCAACAGTAGCGTATCACCCACCATTCCCAACTGGCCCCCGGTTACAGCAAAATAATCGTCGTGCACATAGCTAAAAGCCGTTTGAATGGATTGCCCGTTTAGAATAGACTGAATTAAAACAGGCATATCTACTACTACCAAATGAGGAAAGGTAATATGATTGCCGGCAGTAGTACTATATCCATATCCACCTGCTACATAAAGCTTACTACCCTTGCTGAGAAACTGCATGTTTGTACTCTGCAACTGCTCGCGCAAAGGTACAATAAGCGATAGCAATGAAGCCGACCATACCTGTTTTGTAGCGGGATCTACCACATATATACTGGTGTTGTTTCCCGAAGGAGCAAACGATTGGGTGGGCTGCCTCAAATGAAGCCCGTCAAGACGCCCCCCTAAGATTATCCATTTACCATCGTACTGCCCCGCAGCATACGACTGAAGCCCGGGTAAACCAGGAATAACATAAGGCTCCAGCAATAGCGAAAAATCCGTTTGGGCCTGCACCGGATACAACCATGTAAGAAGCAACACAAGCGGTGTTGCTGCAAGTTGCCTAAGAATTGATCCACCACTTTTAGACACCATAGATACTGTCATTATGACTTAAGCCTTTTCAATCAAAATAACGAGATCTGCATGTTGGCTAAAGTAACTAAAATCACCTTGTGCCCCAATATGCAACCAGTAAGAATGGCATTAGCCGTTGTCCAAATAACTAAATCCTTCATTTATTTTGCTTGAATCATCGCCATCATCGTCGCTACAGGTTTGGGCAAGTGCGCCGCCACTCGCAGCCTTCACAAAGAATGGCGCTTCAATGCGTAAAGGCAATAAAAGAAAAGCTATCACTTTGGAATTGTGCCAAAAATTAATTGCCGACGATGATCCATACTTGCGACGATGATTATAATCCATTAGCCTTCTTTTTGAAGAAGCCAATTGCCTCAAATATGCACGGCGTCCAATTACCCTGTATTTTCACCCGCTATAGATTAAGTAAAACCATTGTGTATGAGAAAACTGTTGCTTGCCCTGGCCGGCTGTATGAGCCTGGCACTGGCCTTTTCGCAGAAAAACAAAAACACTGCTCCTCCACCGCCTCCAGCTAATAGTTGGGAAGCTGCCGACAAAGCCCTGTTCAATGGCCTGAAATACCGCCTGATAGGCCCCTTTCGCGGTGGGCGTAGTGCAGCCGTAGCAGGCAGCTATAAGTACAAGAACACCTTTTATTTTGGCGCCACAGGCGGAGGTCTTTGGAAGACCACTGACGGCGGAAGCAACTGGACCAACATCAGCGACAAATATTTTGGCGGTAGCATGGGCGCCATTGCCGTGGCCCCAAGCGACGAAAGCATTCTGTATGCCGGCGAAGGCGAAAACACCATGCGCGGCAATGTAAGCGAAGGACTGGGCGGCATGTGGCGCAGCGACGACGGCGGCCGCACCTGGCGCAACCTGGGCCTAAAAGATGGCAGGCATATCATCCGCATCGTAATCCATCCTAAAAATCCGGATGTAGCGTGGGTAGCCGTAATGGGCCACCTGTTTGGCCCCAACGAAGAACGTGGCGTGTACAAAACCACCGATGGAGGTAAAACCTGGAAGCGCACCCTGTACGTAAACAACCAAACCGGCGCCAGCGACCTGGTGATGGAGCCCGGCAACCCGCAGGTACTATACGCAGGCACCTGGCGCCTTGTACGCACCCCCCACAGCCTGGAAAGTGGTGGCGAAGGCAGCGGCCTGTGGAAGAGTACCGATGGCGGCGAAACCTGGAGCAACATTACCGCCCGCAAAGGCCTGCCCAAAGGCACCTGGGGTATTGTGGGCGTAGCCGTGGCACCCAGCAATACCGATAAGGTATATGCTATTATAGAAAACGAAAAAGGCGGCCTGTATGCCAGCGAAGACGGCGGGGAAACCTGGAGCCTGCGGTGCAGCGACAACAACATACGGCAACGTGCCTGGTACTATACCAAGGTGTTTGTAGACCCCACCAACGAAAACACGGTGTACTGCCCCAACGTAGGCTTTATGGTAAGCCGCGATGGTGGCCGCACCTTCAGCAGCCTGAATACCCCCCATGGCGACCATCACGACCTGTGGATAGACCCCGAAGATGGCAAACGAATGATAGTAGCCGACGATGGCGGCGCACAAGTGAGTTTTGACATGGGCAGCAACTGGAGCACCTACATGAACCAACCCACCGTGCAGGTGTACCGTGTAAGTACCGATAATGCCTTTCCGTACCATGTGCTGGGCGGGCAGCAAGACAATGGCGCCTTCCGCATAAAAAGCCGCACCTATGGCGCTGCCATTACCAACAGCGATCTGGAAGATGCAGCCGGCAGTGAAAGCGGTTATGTAGTGGCCGACCCGCTGAACCCCGAAATAACCTATGGCGGCAACTACATGGGCATGCTGGAGCGCCTGGACCATAAAACAGGCGAGAGCCGCCTCATAAACGTGTGGCCTATTGACAACATGGGGGCCGGCGCCGAAGCAGCCAAATACCGCTTTCAGTGGAACTACCCCATCTTCTTTAGCCCACACAACCCCAAGCGCCTGTATGCCGCGGGCAACCACCTGTTTGTAACCGAAAACGAAGGCAAAAGCTGGCAAATGATAAGCCCCGACCTGACCACCAACGACAAGGCCAAACAAGGCCCGAGCGGCGGCCCCATTACCAAGGACAATACCAGCGTAGAATACTACTGCACCATTTTTACCGCCATAGAAAGCCCCTACGAAAAAGACCTGCTTTGGACAGGCAGCGATGATGGGCTGGTGCATGTAAGCCGCAATGGAGGCAAAAACTGGGAAAACGTAACGCCCAAAGGCCTGCCTGCTGCCATGATGTGGAACTGCATTGATGCCGACCCCTTTAAAAAAGGTGCAGCCTATATAGCAGGCACCCGCTACAAGAGCGATGATTTTGCACCCTACCTGTACAAAACCGAAGACTATGGCAAAAACTGGAAACGAATTGATAATGGTATAGATAGGTTGCATTTTACCCGTGCCATCCGTGCCGACCAAAAACGCGCAGGCCTGCTGTATGCCGGCACCGAATACGGCATGTATATCAGCTACGACGACGGGGCCAACTGGCGTTCTTTTCGCCTGAATATGCCCGTGGTACCCATTACCGATATGACCATTAAGAACAACGACCTGATTGTGGGAACGCAGGGCCGCAGCATTTACATTTTAGACGACCTGAACGTAGTGCAGGAGTATGATGCCGCTATTGCTTCAAAAAACCTGCATGTGTTTGCCCCAGCGCCCAACGTACGCATGATAAGCCAGGGCGGCGGATGGCGTGGTGCAGGCGGCGCGGTGAAAAACGCAGGACAAAACCCGCCAAAGGGTATTACTATTCCCTACTTTGTAAAACAAGCGCCCGATACCGTAAAGGCCTCGGTAACCATATTGGATAAGGACCGCAGTACGATCAAAACCTTCAGTACCTCAAGCAAAGACAACAAACTGGAACTGAGCCCGAGCATGAACCGCTTTACCTGGGACCTACGCTACCCCGAGGGCGAAAAAATACCCGAAGGCCTCATACTGTGGAACCGCGCCAATATGGTGATTACCGCTCCACCCGGCCAATACTATGCAAAGTTTAAAGTGGGTGCCGATAGCAGCGAAGTACCCTTTTCGATACTGCCCGACCCCAACTACCCCATTAGCCAGGCCGACTACGAAGCCCAGTTTGCCGTGCTGCGCAAAATCCAGGGCAAGTTTGACGAAACCATGAAAGCCCAGCGCGACATACAGGACCTGCGCAAACAGATGAACGACTACAAGGATAGGCTGGGTAAGGATATGCCGGAAGAGGTGAAAGCTATGAGCGACAGCATAGGCAAAAAACTAACCGCTATTGAAGATGCCCTGCATCAAACCAAGGCCAAGAGCGGGCAGGATGTGCTGAACTACCCCATTAAGCTCGACGATAAGCTCAGTAGTATTTACCGCGTAGCCGCAGCCGGCAATGCCGCCCCAAGCAAGCAGGTGGTTGATGCCTACGAGGCTTTGGCTCCGCAAATAGATGAGCAGCTCAACAAGTTGAAAACCATTATGGCCAACGACCTTCCGGCGCTCAACAAGCTCATACGCGACAAAAGCCTGCCGGTGATTGGCGTAAAAAAATCGGCCAAAGAATAGAGCCTGCCTCCCGGTCTGCCAGAAGCTGAGCGTCTGACAGACCGGGGATTTCAGTGCCGTCAACCCGCTCATCTACAAGAAACTGTTTGTCTGGCCAATAGCTTCCCACCTGCCAGAGCAACTCCCCTCTTCTTAGAGAGAAGAGCCGCGGTTGAGGCTAAAATCGCAATGAAATGGCCGCTCTTGATGAGCGGCCATTTTTTAGATAACCGCGCCTACAACGCTGTTGCATGTGCGGTTTGCCTATGGGAAGGATTAAAGCCTTTGAAGGAAGCCATGCAATCATAGAAGGCTATTTAATCTTAACTTTACAAACATTGTTATACCTCTAATACCGGGCAATTGTTAAACTGAACAAATGCCCCTTAAACATGTCGAGCGCCACTGAAGTATACCGGGTAATGAAAGCCGCATTTAGCAACATTAGCGGCAGCTATAACGACGATGAATACGTGCAGCAATTCATAGATCAGGTACCAGCTTTTGATAGCCTAAGCCGTTCGCAGATTACCTCAATTGTTTTTAGCTACAGCGATTTTCGTGTTCTGTATGTAAGCCCAGCGGCTGCCACCTATTTTGGAACAACTACCGAGGAGATAAAAGAAAAAGGATCCCTCTTTCTGCTGCAGTTTTTCAGCGAATACCAGCGGCGTTTTGCGGTGGAAACTGCAGAATGGATAGCCAATGTGTTTGAAAAGGCCGACTGCGAAAACCTGATGCAATCCGGCATTTATTATGTGAACTGGCGCATAACCAACAAGCAGGGCCAGGTACACCAATCGCTTTGTCATGTATTTCCGGTTGTACTTACCGCCGATGGCAAACCGCAGCTTGGTGTATACCTGATTTACGATATAAAGCCATACATCTATCCCGATAGCTGGTGGGTGCGTTTTAAGCTAAACCAGCAAACCTATTTGTACCATCCCGAGCAGCCTCGCTTTGAGGAAGGCGATATTTTCAGTGCCCGTGAGCATGAAGTACTCACCCACCTTGCGCAGGGCCTCACCTCGCGACAAATTGCCGAACGATTGCAGCTAAGCAGCAACACGGTAGACAACCATCGCAGGCGCATGCTGCAGTGGAGTGGCGCGGTAGACACCACGGCCCTGATTCACATAAGCAAAATGTGCGGTATCCTGTAGAGAGTTCCGCTAGACCTTTCAAATCTGTACGCAGAAAGCAGTGGTTTACATATTGATCCAATAACTTATTTTGAGCACAATGGCCCGGTTCTTGTTCTTGAGCGTTGGATCACTAAAATAGTTATCGGTGTACACCAGGTACAGGTCGCTCATGGGACGGAAACGCCACTGAAAGCGGCTGTTGATGTTGAAATTGTTTGCCTGCGTGTTGTACTGCAAAAAGGTAGTCCAGAAGATGCTGGTGGTAAAGTTGAGGTCTATACGTGGCGAAATGAGTACCAGTTCGGCACTGCCATACTCGCCCGGAAACTGCAACCTGTTGTACTCAGCCTGCAGCGTTACACTTACATGAGGCGGCTTACGATAGGTAACTGATGCCCCGAAGGAAGTGAAGGTGCCATTATAAAATTCTCCTGCGCTGATACGCCCGCTAGCAGCAAATGGCTTACGGAAATCGGAATCGTAACTTATGAAACCACGCAGGTAGCGATAATTGCCAACAGGTAGCGGCTTGCCGCCAGTAAATGATACCGGGTATAGCAAGTTCACAGCGTTATACTCAGGCCCACAGTTGAAGTACGAGGTATTACGGAATTCAGCATTAAACTTGCCCTCAGCGTTAATTTCGTTCAGCGATCCATCGGGGTTCCATACCACATAGTTTTCGCCGCCTACCCGGTAAGTTACTACTTTGCCCTTTTTCGGAAAGAAGCGATATTGTGCTTCGTTGAACAAATGCCTGAAACCAAGGCGTATTGTTGTATCGCGTTCTGCGTCGTAGTTCTCAATACGTTGTACAAAGCCCATGTCGGTGTAATAGTTGGTTCCTACGCTTACTACATCGGTTACAATTTTCAGTTTGCGCGTGTCGTAGGCAAAGCCGCCATCGAAGTACCAGTCTTTTGCATCAATCGAAGGCTTCCACGACTTATGTGCTGCAGCCCAGGCTTTCCAGGTACCGGGCATATTGCTGTAAATGTATTCCAGGCCGGCGTTGCGCCCAAAAGCAGCAAGAGGGTCGGCTTTTTTCTCCTCCTCTGTCAGGAGGCCTGCCCTGTTGAGGAAATAGCCTTTCAACACGCTGTGCTTGAAAATGCGCTGGTTTACGGTAGCAGCTGTAAAATTCTCCTTACGGTAACTAGCCTTGTCTGCCGTTTGCATATTAAAAGCGCCGATACGGGTACTTGGCGTAATACTGCCTGTAATGCGGGCGCCACCTATGATGGGTATGGTATTGCCAACTTTATCAAGCCCAATACGGCGGCTGTAAAAAGGTCTGATGGGGTCTATGCCAAATTCTGCAAAAAGGTCGGCATTTTCCAGAAAGAACGTACGGCGCTCGGGCAGGAAAATATTGAAACGGGTAAAGTTGGTTACTTGGCGATCTACTTCTATTTGCGAAAAATCGGGGTTTAAGGTGAGGTCGAGATTGAGGGCTGTACTCAGGCCAATTTTGGCATCAAAACCACCACTGGCCTTACCGTAGTATTGCTGACCTGGTCCGGTATTTTGCGATGTTAGCTGGCCTGTGGCAAAAGGAGCCAGCGCTATATTGCTGCCTGCGGGTGGCGGAGGCGACGACCAGCGCAGGGCGCCCGTATAGCCCAGGTCGTGGCTGGAGAAATTTACCGGCAAACGTGTCCAGCAGCTGTACTCATTGGTTTTGGTATCAATGCGCACAAAGTTGATACCCCATACATCAAGGTCGCTTTTGTATCGTAATGTTTTAAAGGGAATGGCCATTTCGGCTACCCAGCGGTCGGGATGCTGTTGGGTGGCCGAAAACCACTTGTTGTCCCAGCTAAAGTTGGGTCCGTCGCCTCCGCTTAGCAGGTCTTCGCTTTGGGCATTAAAGGCATTTACCACAAAAAAGAAACCATTAGTATGCTGGTTGTGCGGGTCCAGCACCAATGCCACGCCATCGCTACCATCGTGGCCGCCATCGCGCTTAAGGGTGCGGATGAAGGCCTTGCCCGAATCGTAAGCTTCGAAGGCCACATACAAGAACTTATCATCGTGGGCCACATAAGCGGTTGTTTGCCGGCGGGCCTGTTCATTATCGGTTGGGTATTTTTTCCAGAACGATGAAACCCCTTTGGCCTGCTGCCACACAGTTTCATCCAGCACACCGTCGACCACTACAGGCACATGTGTTTTTACCACTTCCACTTGGTACTCCTGTTGTATAGAGCTAGGCGAATTTCCCGTCAACCTGCCATTGCCTGCTGCCGCACCTGTCCAAAGGCCCAGAAAACCTAAGACCACGCCCCCCAATCGCATCATACTGCAAAGGTAATTTGCTACATAATTTGCGCTGCCGATGGCAGCCCTAATGGCTCAGAATTTGATGAGCGGTGGTTGAGGTTGAGGCTGAGGTTGAGGTTGAAGCTGTCCGAAGGACACTTATGGAGAGGTTGACAAATAAAAAATAAGGAACAAAAAATAAGGAATAAGGAAGTTTTTTGGGCATCAAAACACCTCTTTGCGCACATGATAGCTTTGTGCCATTCATACTTTTGCCTGTAAGTTCTTCTGAAGGGGTTCCCGGCCTATGGGCCATTTGTATTTGCACATCATACCATTCCTCCAGAGCAGCAAAACATTCAGGCATTAAGCCATTGAGAAATTGCGCAATTGAGCTCCCGCCATCGGTATGAGCCATTTCATCACTCAGTCTTTCCGCCAGGGCACCGCACCATTGGCATATTAGCACCCGCCTACGCTAGCGCTTCGTCGGGCAGGCATTTGCTAATTAGCACATTTCATTGAGCAATTGAGTAATTGAGCCATTCCCTACTCTTCCATCATATCAGGCCTGCGCGTTTTGGTACGCTCCACACTTTGCTCGTAGCGCCATGCATCCACCTTTTTGGGGTCGCCGCTCAGCAAAATGTCGGGCACCTTCCAGCCGCGAAAGTCGCTGGGGCGGGTGTACACAGGCGGGGCCAGCAGGCCGTCTTGAAACGAGTCGAAAAGCGCAGAGGTTTCATCATTAAGCACACCGGGTATTAATCGGCCAATAGCATCTACCACCAGGGCAGCAGGTATTTCGCCTCCGCTAAGTACATAGTCGCCAACCGAAAGCTCGAGGGTTACAAAATGGTCCCGTACCCTTTCGTCAATGCCCTTGTAATGCCCGCAAATGATGAGCAGGCGTTCTTTGAGCGACAGGCGGTTGGCATCGCGCTGTTCAAAGCGCTTGCCATCTGGCGTCATGTAAATGATTTCATCGTATGCGCCGCCTTCTGTATGCAGTTGCTCGATGGCTTTCACCAGCGGCTCGCACATCATTACCATTCCGGCACCTCCGCCATACTGGTAGTCGTCTACCTGCCCATATTCGTTTACCGCCCACTGCCGCAAGTGGTGCACTTTTACAGTAAGCAGCCCCTTGTCTTGCGCACGTTTCATGATGCTGTGGTTGAGCGGGCTCTCCAGTAATTCGGGTAGTACGGTAAGGATATCGATGTGCATAGACGCAAAGATAAATGGCATGCACCCACCCACCGGGTTGAGTTGAGTGTTTTCGCTATCCTCAACCGGTCAAGGCCTCCAGGACATCAACTATATTTCGGATTTCTGATTTGGTGGGCCTTGAATTATGCGTTCGTTTGAAAAATGCGTGATCAGGTCCTTTGGGCCATCAACTACTGCCTCTGAACTTGCAGACCTGACAATTAACTGCCTGCGAAAAAAATCCGCACCAGTCCGGCTCACCTGTCCAATCCGTGTCCCATCATTCGCCCTAGTTGAGTTGAACGTCCTCGCTCAACTCGGCCGGCTAGGGCCTCCTGGCCATGAACCAGATTTCGGATTTCGGATTTCGGATTTGGAGGGCATTTAATTATGTGTTCGTTCGAAAAATGAGTTATCAGGTTTTGGCCAATACAACCAAAATGCCGCCACAATAGCCAGTAGGCCAAACAATAAAATGCCTGCATAAAAAATCCGTACCAATCCGCCGTATCTGTTCAATCTGTGTCCCATCCTTCATGGTTCCAAACCCAAAATCCCCTTTACTTTACCCCTTCCATGAAATTCGGCCGCATCCATACCGACCTGCTCGCAGCCACCGATATGCATCTGCCTTCAGACTCTGCTGCCAACATGCAGGTACTAGGTGGCACGCCCGCTGCTAACCCCCGCATCTACCTCGGCTGTACCCAGTGGAAATGTGATGCCTGGCTGGATGTCATTTACCCCCGCGGCATCCGCGATACCGACATCCTGCCCACTTACATCCGGCATTTCAACAGCATTGAGCTCAACGCCATGCACTACCGCATTTTTCCGCCCGAAACAGTAGCCCGTTGGGCTCAGCATGCGGCAGGCACCAAATTTATGTTTTGCCCCAAGTTTCCGCAAAGCATCAGCCACCATAGCGGCTTCAAGAATACGGCTACCTTTACCCATCAGTTTCTGGAAAGCATTACTGCCCTGGGCCCGCACCTGGGTCCGGCATTTTTGCAAGTGAGCGACAGCTACGGCCCTGCGCAAGGCGAACCCCTGCTGGCTTACCTGGCCTCGCTGCCCAATGGCATGCCCTTTTTTGTGGATCTGCGACAGCCCGAGTGGTTTGCCTCCGAGCGTCAGCAGGCCACTGCCCAATGGCTGCAGCAGCAGGGCATTGGCTGGGTAATAACCGATGCCCCCGGCCGCCGCGATGTATGCCACATGCACCTTACCACCCGCACGGCCTTTGTACGCTTTTTGGGCAACAACATGCACCCTACCGACTACCCGCGTATCGACGCCTGGGTACAGCGCATCAGTCAATGGCTGCAGCAGGGCCTCGAAAACCTGTACTTCTTTATGCACCACCCCCAAGAAGCCGGCGCACCAGAACTGATAGACTACATGGCCGAAAAACTGCAGGCGGCGACGGGCCTTGTGGTAAAAAGGCCGGAGTTTTTGGCAAGGCAGGGCAGGTTGTTTTGAAGCGAAAGAAATATTGCTTTATCGTGATTATTCAAAAGAAAATTTCCTAACGATTTCCCCCACAAAAAAACCACCGACCCATAACGAGCCGGTGGCGTTGTTCATAAGCAGGCAACCTTTAAGGTAGTCTTTAGTTTTTAGCTGCAGCCCAGGCTGTTGCCGCAGTTGAGGCACTTGTAGCAGGTGCCGCTGCGGATGGTGAGGTGGCCACATACGTTGCAGGCAGGTGCATCGCTCTGGTTGGCTTTCATGTGCTGCTCCATGGCCGAGGTACCCAGGTCAACACTTACCGTTACCGGTGAGGGTGCTGCGGCGCGGGCCGTGGGGCGCACGGCAGTAGCCGATGTGGGCGTAATGCGTACGCTGCTAAGCTCGGGTGCAGGAGCAGGCTCAAGTTCTATTTCCTCGTCGCCTTCGCCGGTGTTGCCCACTTCGGGGCGGTCCAGCACATGCACCAGGTCGGTACGGCCCAGGTATTCGTAAGCCAGGGCGCGGAACACAAAGTCAACTATAGACGTGGTGGTCTTAATATTCGGGTGGTCTACCATGCCGGCGGGCTCAAACTTGGTAAAGATGAACTTCTCTACAAACTCCTCGAGGGGCACACCGTACTGCAGGCCCACACTTACGCTTATGGCAAAGCAGTTCATTAGGCTGCGCAGGGTGCTGCCTTCTTTGGCAAGATCAACGAAGATTTCACCCAGGGTACCATCGCTGTATTCGCCGGTGCGCAGGAAGATGGCCTGCCCATTAATTTTAGCCTTTTGGGTATACCCACGGCGCTTGGCCGGCAGGGCTCTACGCTCCACAATCTTGGCCAATTGACGCTTCAGCGTAGTATCGGGGCTGGCCTGCATGCGCTTGGTTACTTCATCCAGCAATTCTTCCACGGTTAGTTTACCCAGGTCCACAATGTTGCTCTCGGCACTCACCTCAGCCTCTTCCTTCACCTCAGCCTTGTCTTTTTTCTTCTCATCGCTCTTGTTGCTCAAAGGCTGGCTCAGCTTGCTGCCATCGCGGTACAGGGCGTTGGCTTTCAGGCCAAGCTCCCAACTCATGCGGTAACACTCGGCTATTTCTTCCACCGAAGCCTCGTTGGGCAGGTTGATGGTTTTGCTGATGGCGCCGCTGAGGAAAGGCTGGCAGGCGGCCATCATTTTAATATGGCCATATGCATGAATATACCGCTCACCTTTTTCGCCGCAGCGGTTGGCGCAGTCAAACACTGGGTAGTGCTCCTCTTTCAGGTAGGGTGCCCCTTCTATAGTCATGGTACCGCATACATACTCGTTGGCGGCATCAATCTGCTCGTCGGTATAGCCCAAGCCCTCCAGCAGGTTCCAGCTAAAGTTGTTGTACTGTTCGGGGGTAAAGCCCAGGCGCTCCAGGCAGGCCTCGCCCAGGGTAAACTTGTTGAAGGCAAACTTGATGTGGAAAGCCGAAGGCATGGCAGCTTCCAGCCTTTGAATTTCTTCGGCTATCAGCCCTTTGGCGCTCAGGCTTTGGGGGTTGATGAAGGGAGCGCCGTGCAGGCTGGCCGCGCCTTTGGCGTAGTTTACAATGCTCTCAATTTCCTTTTCGTTGTAGCCCAATTTTACCAGGGCCTGCGGTACGCTTTGGTTGATGATTTTGAAGTATCCACCGCCGCTCAGCTTTTTAAACTTCACCAAAGCAAAATCGGGCTCCACGCCGGTGGTGTCGCAGTCCATTACCAGACCTATGGTACCGGTGGGTGCTATTACCGTGGTTTGCGCGTTGCGATAGCCATGTTTTTCGCCCAGCATCACGGCTTCATCCCATGCTTTGCATGCGGCCGTAATAAGGTAATCGGGGCAATACTTACTGTTGATACCTACGGGTTTGATGCTGAGGCCTTCATAGGCATCGTAGGCATCGTAGGCGGCTGCGCGGTGGTTGCGCATTACGCGCAGCATGTGCGCTTTGTTTTCCTGGTAGCGGGGGAAGGCGCCCAACACTTCGGCCATTTCGGCGCTGGTTTTGTAGGCTACCCCGGTCATGATGGCGCTGATAGCGCCGCCAATGGCACGGGCCTCTTCGCTGTCGTAGGGTATGCCGCTTACCATTAGCATGCTACCCAGGTTGGCAAAGCCCAAGCCCAGGGTGCGGTAGTCGTAGCTTAGCTGGGCCACTTCCTGGCTGGGAAACTGGGCCATCAGCACGCTCACCTCCAGCACCACCGTCCACAAGCGGCATATGTATTCAAAACCGGTTACATCAAACACGCCTGTTTCCTCGTTGAAGAAGCGGCGCAGGTTGGCGCTGGCCAGGTTGCAGGCAGTATTGTCGAGGAACATATACTCGCTGCAGGGGTTGCTGGCGCGTATGCGGCCACCCTCGGGGCAAGTATGCCATTCGTTGATGGTGGTATCGTACTGCGTACCGGGGTCGGCGCAGCGCCAGGCGGCATAGCAAATTTTATCCCACAGTTCGCGGCTCTTCACGGTTTTCATGGTGCGGCCGTCGGTACGGGCTTTCAGGGCCCAATCGCCGTTCTGGTCCAGCGTATGGAAAAACTCGTTCGGTATGCGTACGCTGTTATTGCTGTTTTGTCCACTTACGGTGCGGTAGGCTTCGCCTTCGTAATCGTTGCTGTAGCCGGCGGCCACCAGGGCTGCCACTTTTTTTTCTTCTTCTACTTTCCAATCAATAAAGTCAACCACTTCGGGGTGGTCCAGGTCCAGGCACACCATTTTGGCAGCGCGGCGGGTAGTGCCGCCGCTTTTGATGGCGCCGGCTGCGCGGTCGCCAATTTTGAGGAAGCTCATGAGGCCGCTGCTGGTGCCGCCACCGCTAAGCTTTTCGCCTTCGCCGCGTATGTTGCTAAAGTTGGTGCCAACACCGCTGCCATATTTAAAAATGCGGGCCTCACGAATCCACAGGTCCATGATACCACCATCGTTTACAAGGTCGTCTTCCACGCTTAAAATAAAGCAGGCATGTGGCTGCGGACGCTCATAAGCCGAGGTTGATTTCTTAAGCTGACCATCAACCGAATCAACATAGTAGTGACCCTGCGGCTTGCCGGTAATGCCGTAGGCACTGTGCAGGCCGGTATTGAACCATTGGGGGCTGTTGGGCACGCACATTTGGTTGAGGATGCTGTATACCAGCTCCTCGTAAAATACCTGGGCATCCTTTTCGCTGGCAAAATAGCCATACTTGTAGCCCCACTGGCGCCAACAGTCGGCCATGCGGTGGGCCACCTGCTTGCTGCTGGTTTCGCGGCCGGTGGTTCCATCGGGCTGTGGCACGCCCGCCTTGCGGAAGTATTTCTGCGCCAGAATGTCGGTAGCTATCTGGCTCCAATGATTGGGCACTTCCACATTATCCATCTGGAAAATGATTTTGCCCGAGGGGTCTTTAATCATGGAGGTACGATAGTCGTACTCAAACATTTCGTAAGGGCTCACCCCTTCGCGGGTGTAGTATCGGGCGAAAGAGAGCCCTTTGGTGGCGGTATTATTATTGGCCATGTGCATTGGTTTTAACTATGAAAACAGGTTATGAAATTGTTAAGTGGAGAACGAAAATATTTTTATGACACGCATTTTTCCCAATGTTAATTCTCACATTGCGAGGCCAAAATGTGGATTACCTATTACAACCCGCATGGGGTGCGGCATGGCCGATTTTTGCACAAGGGGTGTGGAGAAAAGGTGTACATACCAAGCGGCCTTAACCCATTGTGTTATTGTGCAGGTATCCACTTTGGGCATAATACTTCCGCAGGCTGCATGAAGATCCCCTAAAAATGTCTAAACCATTGATTGGCAAACACTTTTGTATTTTTTGTGCCTTATTGACGGCCAGCAGGCTTTTTCCGTATGCCAAGTTATTTGGCCATATACGCAACCATAATACCTTTTGTACCAAGCCTGCACAAAGGGCTGCAAGGCAATTGTAGCTTTGGGTTTTGGCAGATGATGGCCATAAACTATTTTGAGCCCCAAAACGGTAGAACCTGACGGTAAAAAATATCCGAAATTGCCCTTTGGTGGAATATGTTTATCAGCCGCTTTTGACCAAAATTCCCGTATAAACATTGGCCGCAGTCGCGCAAAACAAAAATCTTGCTTAAGAAACTCCCCATAAGGTATTACTGGATTTGCCAACTGTGCGGGTGGGCTGGCTATATCCTGTTTTACACTTTTTTTTACTATTCGGCACGGGTGGTGGAAAACCCGTTCTTCTTCAAAACCCTCTATTTTGAATCGGCAGCCGGCCTGCTGCTCACGCATGCCATGCGTTACATCATTAAGGGCAGCAGGCTGCTAGACCTACCTCTGCACAAGCAAATCATCTGGCTCATCCTTATCACCCTGTCGTTTGCGCTCATTTACAGCAACATAAGCGTGGTGGTGGAAGAAATGATGGCATGGGAGCCCGAATACTTCCTCGACATGTCGTTTATGCAGAAATGGCTGCGCACCCTTATTGGCGCCATCTTCCTGTTTACCATTTGGTCGCTGCTGTACTTTACCTACCACTATGTAAGCAGGCTACAGCGGCAACGCCTGAACGAGGCAAGGCTGCAGGGGCTGGTGAAAGAACTGGAACTGAAAACCATCAAAGCCCATATTAATCCGCACTTCATTTTCAACGCGCTTAACAGCATACGGGCCCTGGTAGATGAAAACCCTTCCATGGCCCGCAAAGCTATTACCCAGCTTAGCATGCTGCTGCGTAGCAGTATGAGGGCCGATAAAGATGAACTGGTGCCCCTGAGCAACGAGCTGGAAATAGTGAAAAACTACCTGGCGCTGGAACAAATACGCTTTGAAGACCGGCTGAAGGTGCATATGGACATAGACGAGGACACCCTAAGCCAGCAGGTGCCCCCCATGATGCTGCAAACGCTGGTGGAAAACGCCATTAAGCACGGCATTAGCAAAGAGGTGTATGGTGGCAAAGTGGAAATTGTGAGCGATTTTGTGGACGATCATCACGAAATTGTGATCCGCAATACGGGCAGGCTGAGCGAAGAAGTGCACCATGAAGGCTTTGGCCTGAGCAGCACACGCAACAGGCTGCAACTGCTGTACGATGGCAAGGCGAGTTTTGACATAAAGGAAACCAATGGCAAAGAAGTGGAGGCAAGGGTGGTGCTGCCGGTGGGGCTTTAGAAGAAAGAGGTGAGAGGTTGAAATAAGGAATACTAAACAAAAAATAAGATATAAGGAAGTGATGAGTGGTGAAAGCCGACAACCGACAACCGACATCTGATAACCCCAACCGATAACTGACAACAGAAAACCAAATATTTAGCAACCATGACCAAAAAGGCAATCATTATTGACGATGAGCGGCTGGCAAGGGCCGAACTGCGCAGACTGCTGCTGGAGTTTCCGGAAATTGAGATTGTGGAGGAAGCCTCTAATGTGGAAGAAGGACTGGAAAAGATTGATCACCTAAGTCCGGATATTATTTTCCTCGACATCAACATGCCCGGCAAAACGGGTTTTGACCTGCTGCAGGAGCTGGACCGCACACCTTACGTTATTTTCACCACAGCGTATGATGAGTATGCCGTAAAAGCCTTTGAGGTAAACGCACTGGACTACTTGCTGAAGCCCGTGGAGCCCAAGCGCCTGGCCGATGCCATTCATAAGGTAAACGAGGCCTTTGCCAAGGAGCACCTGGCCATTCAGGAATCGGCCAGCAAAGGCCTGCTGAACGAGCACGACCAGGTGTTTGTGAAAGACGGTGAACGGTGCTGGTTTGTGCGCCTGGGCGACATACGCCTGTTTGAAAGCGTAGGCAATTATGCCAAAGTGTTTTTTAGCAGCAATAAGCCGCTCATTCTCAAGTCGCTCAATGCCCTGGAAGAACGCCTGGACGAGAAAGTGTTTTTTCGTGCCAACCGAAAGCATATTGTAAACCTGCGTATGGTAGAAAAGGTGGAGCCTTACTTTAACGGTGGGCTGCTGCTGGAGCTAAAAGGCGGCGACAAAGTGGAGGTAAGCCGCCGGCAAACGGTGCGTTTTAAGGAAATGATGAGCCTTTGAGTTTTGAGCCAACAAGGCGCAAAGGCAGGAAGCCGCACGTCACCCGCTAACTCGCTCACCCCTCACTCGCACACTTTCTCACCGCTCACTCGCTAACCCCTATCTTGCTCACTTCTCACCCCTCACTTCTGCTCTCCGCTCACTCGCTATCTTTGCCTTCTCATCATGTATTGCCATCTCTTCTTCGACCTCGACCATACCCTTTGGGATTTTGAAACCAACAGCTTCGAAACCCTGCACGAAGTATATCACCACCATGAGCTTCATCTTACGCTTACGGCCGATTTCAAGGCATTTCACGACCGGTATTCGTTTCACAACAAACGCCTGTGGAACCGCTACAATCATGGCTACATAAAGCAGGAAGAACTGCGGTGGAAACGCATGTGGCATACGCTGCTTGACTTTAAAAATGGCAGCGAGCAATTGGCCAGGCAAATGAGCGTGGAGTACCTTCAGATACTACCTTCCAAAAAGGCCTTATTTCCTTATGCGGTGGAAATAATAGAGTACCTGATGAACAAGGGTTATGTGCTGCACCTGATTACCAATGGCTTTGAAGAAGTGCAGTGGGGCAAGCTGCGCAACAGCCAGATAGACCATTACTTTAAACACGTGGTTACCAGCGAGCGGGCTATGGCCCTGAAGCCCCATCGCGAAATATTTGAGTACGCACTTAATCTGGCAGGGGCATCAAAGCCCGAGAGCATTATGATTGGCGACAACCTGGATGCCGATATTCGCGGTGCTATGGAAGCGGGACTGGATACCATTTTTGTGAACCACCTTCGCGAAAGCACTGAGCTAAAACCCACCTACATTATTCATCACCTGCAGGAATTGGAGCAGATATTTTAGTGCCGAAACCAGCGGTATGATCGTGCCGGGCAAAAAAAATCCACGGACATGCCGTGGATAAATACAGTAACGGGAGCGACTGTTAGATTACGACTTTTTAGTCGTGCTTTTGTCATCAGCCTTCTTGGTGCAGCACTCTTTTTTAGCGCCTTCTTTGCCATGGCATTCTTTGCTCTTGGCACATTTTTTACCACCGGCAAAGGCGGCGCCGCTCACCAGCAGGGCGGCTACGGCATACATCATTACTTTTTTCATGCTATACTTTGTTTTAATTAAAGACGTAAGAACGATCAAATGTAGGGGCGCAGCATTTTGATTGCAACCAAATTTTGTTAAAATGCCCTGATTACCACTCGGCCAGCACCGTTACGCCGCCCTGTACGGTTTGCCCCAAGCTCACCTTTACCTGCGTGCCTACGGGCAACAGCAGATCTACCCGGCTGCCAAATTTGATGAATCCCATCTCCTCGCCCTGCTGCACCTGCATGCCCGGCTTCAGGTAGTTGCAAATGCGGCGGGCCAGGGCGCCGGCTATTTGCTTCACCAGTATTTCGGTGCCATTTACCCGGTACACCACGCTGTGGCGCTCGTTTTCGGTACTGCTTTTAGGTTCCCAGGCTGCCAGGTATTTGCCGGGGTGGTAGGTGCTGTACACCACCTGGCCACTTACTGCGTTGCGGTTTACATGCACGTTGAGCGGGCTCATAAAAATGCTTACCTGCAACCGCTTGTCATTAAAATACTCCATGTCGGTGGTTTCTTCTATCACCACCACCTTGCCATCGGCGGGGCAAATGATTTTGCCGGCATCAATGGTACGTTGCCGGTCGGGAATGCGGAAAAACGATAGCATGAAGATCCACAACCCCAAGGTGGCTATAAGGATGATAAGCGAAACGGTGGGGTAGTGTGCCCACAGAAACCATACGCTGAGCGAGTTGATGAGGCCCACCACAAGCGTGGTGAGACCGATGGAGGCATAGCCTTCTTTATGGATGGTCATTTTATTAAGTTAATTAATGCTGCAGATATTCCTGGATTACCGGAATTACCTGCCTAACTCAAAATCGAGGGCTGCAAATATCTGCGCAATAATTGTATTGTTTGATAAACTACCGTAAAGCCTGCTTAATCTTCTCTTGTCCACTGTTCGTATTTGATGCACCAGAATAATGGAATCGTTTGGGAGTCCACCTTCTTTGGCAGGAAGAAAAACGTCATTGGGATAAACGCTTCTGCCTTCCTTGCGTGACGTAATGGGCAATATCACAACAGTATGAACCAAATAATTTATTTCGGTTGCACTCACAATCAGGCAGGGCCTGGTTTTGCCTTGTTCAGAACCTACCACCGGGTCGAGGCCAACCGCCGAAATATGCCATTGCTCAATCCTCACTGGCTTCGTTGTCGATGTGTTCAAAATCAGCAGTTATCTCCGCAACATCTTGCTGAAACAAAGGATCAGCAGCGGCCATTTTCATAGCGTCAAGTTTATCCTCCCTGCCCAACAGCAACGGCTCAATCGTAATCAGCAATTGTTGCCCTCTCAATGCCTCGGGTATGAATATGCTGGCGTCTTCTCCGGCACCTGCCTGTATGATTTCCGAATATTTTTTGGCCGAGTGCATGTTCTTACTTTTCGATAAAGTTAGCGAATTGTATAAATCCTGCCCGATTGTAAACGGGTGATATATCAAGTGAAACTACCTTCGAACCATGAGGTTTGTCATCATCCCGAGGAACAAAATGCAGGAAAAAGCACTCAGGTTTTTTTTAAAAAAGTCTTGATATTCCTTTTTCATTGGAACACGGGGAAGACCAGGGATTATTAATTGCCATGCAAGAGGGCCGACACTCCAAATTGATGAACAAAAAGGAGAAGGAAGCCTTTTTAAGAAAGTTGAAGCGAAAAGGATGACATTTAAAAAACGCTTGCCCGAACTGTATTGAAGCTTCAACGACAGAATTTTGACACGTTCTCAGATGATTGATAGACCCATTTCGGGCATTTATCCCATTTTTTCCAACAGCATCACCACTACCCACACTGCCGGCGTAGCTATCAGCAAGCTATCGAAGCGGTCGAGGAAGCCGCCGTGGCCAGGCATCATGTTGCCGCTGTCTTTTACGCCGGCCATACGCTTCAACTTGCTTTCCAGCAGGTCGCCAAGGGCGCCAAAGATGGCCGCAGCAGTGCAAAACAGGGCTACCTGCCACCACGCTGCCTGGTAGGCTAATACGGCCACCAGCATAAGTACCGCCACCGAAAGGATAACACCACCGGCGGTGCCTTCCCAGGTTTTTTTGGGCGACACTTTGGAGAGCGGCGTTTTACCAATAAGCGAGCCTACCACATAAGCCATGGTATCGTTTATCCAAATGGTGAAAATGAGTAATAAGGGCAGGATAATTCCAAAGTCGGCAAACACGTAGCTGCCTTTAAACACCATGCCCTGCTGCCGCAAATGGAGCAGCAAGCCCCAGCTGAAAGAAATGTACGCAAGCCCTGCTGCCGCCGACAGTACAGGTTTGGCACGCACCTGCTGCCGGTGGGTGAGCACGCCATAGGCAAGCATCAGAAAGCCGGCAAACGATAAGGGCAAAAACATATTGTCGCGCAGGCCGTACTGGTTTAGCTGGTAAGCCTTACCGGCAAACGACAAAACGATGCCATAACCCACCAGCGTGTATCCCATTTTTTCAAATATGTCGAACTGGTAGTTGTTTATTTTTTCCACCAACCCCAGGTACTCCCACCAGCAACCAAAATGAATGATGGTAAATAACAGCAGAAAACTCCAATGGCTCCATAGCAAACCCACCAGCATAATAGCTGCAAATACAACGGCACTGATAGCCCGGGTGCGGAGGACTTGTTTGTTGAGAGGCACTTTATTAATGTGATAATATGCTAAGGTGCTAAGGTGCTAATGGAATGTTGCAATAGCTCAATGGCTCAATGAGGTGAAAGAAGATATCGTAAACGGATGCCAACTTCCAACCAGTTTACAAGAAAATACAGTTTGCAATTTGCAAGAGAATACACCAATTAAGAGCGAATATTTCATTTCAAACCCGCATTCTTGCCAACTGCCAACTGCACACTGTGTGTCAACTGTCATCTGTCAACTGTCATCTCAATCACGCCAGCAAATCCGTTTTATCAAAAGGATTGGTGCGGTCGTACCAGCGCTCCTGAGGTACAAAGTACGTTTTTTGCTGCCACAGCCAGCGATAGAGAAAATACCAGGCCACCACGGTAACCACCGCCGACCATACCGGGAAAACCGACTCGGGCGACAACGAGGCTTCCTCGCCCGACAAGTGCATGTAGTACATGTAGCATACCACAATTGCATTGTTGAGCATATGGGCCACAATGCTATACCACAGGTTGCCCGTAAGGTAAAAAATGCTGCCCAGCATAACGCCCAGCATAATGCGGGGAATAAAGCCGTACCAACTGCCGTGGATGGCGCTGAACAGGATGCTGGTGACGATAATAGCCACCCAAGGGCTTTTCCACCAGCGGGCAAACAGGCCCTGCATGCCCCCGCGGAATAACACCTCTTCAAAAACGGCCGGCAATACGGCTATCAGGAACAGCGAGCTCACAAATTGCCCAAAGGTTTTTACTTGCCCAATCACTTTCACCTGCTGCTCGTAGCTCTTTTCTATTTTGTCAAAAAAGGCTTTGGCATTGGCGGGCAGGGGTATGGCCTTGTTCAGTTCGGTAAGGGCATCAATAAGCGGGCCGCTTGCCAGCAGGATGAGCACTACTACGCCGGCGGTACGCCAGTTGAAGGCCATTTCGAAACCAAGGGCATCCCATCCATTGCGGTACACAATAAAGGCATACAGCACGGCAGGTGCAAAAAAGGCAAACAGGGTGGTTGTCATTTGCAGCACCTTCACTGCGGTGGCGTTGGCGGGGTTGAGCATGTCCTGCTCCATGTTCATAATGCCCTGCCCGGTCATCATGCTCCACAGGCCCACGGCTACCAGGCTGCCGGCAATAAAGCCTCCGCCCCACATGGCCAGGAAGATGCCGAGCTGGCCCAGGCCGGTAAAACCCTTGTTTAGTAATATCTTCATGCTGCAAAGAAAAGGGAAGTACCGGGCAACTTGCTCCGGTAGCCTTGCCGTCGATAAAAGTACTGCCGCCGAAGGGCTGCCGGGGTAGCAGTAGTACCTCGATAGTATTCGGGATGCCCGTGCCCAGGCTATGTGCGCAGGCAGGCAACTAATACAGAACACCGGAATAAATGCCTAGGCTTGCCATGCTGCTGCGAGCCCCAAAAAAAGCAGCGCCTTTGGCAATCCTTACCTTTGCAACCCATGCCCAGTATTGGCCCCATACAACTCCCCGATTTTCCGCTGCTACTCGCCCCCATGGAGGACGTGAGCGACCCGCCCTTTCGTGCTGTGTGCAAGGCCAACGGCGCCGACCTGATGTACACCGAGTTTATCAGCAGCGAAGGGCTGATACGCGATGCCATCAAAAGCCGGCAGAAGCTTGATATTTTTGAGGAAGAGCGGCCTGTGGGCATCCAGATTTTTGGCGGCGATGAAGAAGCCATGGCCCTGAGCGCCCGCATTGTGGAAACGGTAAACCCCAACCTGCTCGACATAAACTTTGGCTGCCCGGTAAAAAAAGTGGTGACCAAGGGCGCCGGGGCTGCCGTGCTCAAAGATGTGGACCTGATGGTGCGCCTCACAAGCGCCTGCGTAAAAAGTACCTCCTTGCCTGTAACGGTAAAAACCCGCCTGGGCTGGGACTTTGACAGCATCAACATTGGGGAAGTGGCCGAGCGCTTGCAGGACGTGGGCATACAGGCCCTGGCCATACACGGCCGCACCCGCAGCCAACTGTACAAGGGCGATGCCAACTGGGCCACCATAGCAGAGGTGAAGAACAACCAGCGCATTAAAATCCCCATTTTTGGCAACGGCGATATTGACAGCCCCGAAAAGGCGCTGGATTATAAGACCCGCTATGGTGTAGACGGCATCATGATTGGCCGCGCCGCCATTGGCTACCCGTGGATATTTAACGAAATCAAACACTTTATGGCCACCGGTGAGCACCTGCCACCACCTGATATTGAGCAGCGGGTAAATGTGATACGCCGCCACCTGCACGGCAGTGTACGATGGAAGGGCAAAGTGCTGGGTATACTGGAAATGCGGCGTCACTATGCCAACTATCTCAAAGGCCTGCCCAACATAAAGGAATATCGCATGAAACTGGTAACGCTGAAAACCCTGCCCGAACTGGACGAGGTGTTGGATGAAGTAGTGCGTGTGTACCACAGCTTTGAATTTGCACCCCGCCGGGTAGATATGGATGCCATGGCTTATAGCTGCGGGTAAATGTGAGTTGCACATCGCGTTATTTACAAATGACTAGATTAATAGGCAGGAAAGTCGTGAATACCGATGGCTTATCGGGATACCGGCATATGTGTTAGCGCCTGTTTTTTTATACTATAACCCGATTTCGTTATTTCATCGTTTAACAAACCCTGAGGTTAGAACGTTAACCTTTGACTATGATGATAATCCTCATGCAATGGCCATTTAAGGGCTGCTAATTTGCAACTGGGTTTGCCATCCTTTTGCTGCCCTACGTGCTATGAACAAACATGCCATACAAACCGAAGTAGATGCAGGCTACCTGTACGCCCAGTTGGCTGCCCATGAAGATGACCAGGTAATTGCAAGAGTATATAGCAGCATGAGCGAAATAGAAACCGGGCACGCACTGGCGTTTTTGCAAAAAAACGGCATGCAGGCTTCGGACATGCCAAAGCCTTCGTGGCGGGCAAAAACCCTGAACCGCATCGGCAAAACGTTTGGATACGACTATGTGCTGGGTACTTTGATGGATACAGAGAAAAACCTTAGCAAAAGCACCATTGCGCTTAAGCAAAAGCATGCACAGCCCATAGCAGGTACCGAAACCAACCATGTAAAGATATTGCGTTCCATTCTTGAGAAAGAGCAGAAGGTATCGGGAACGCAGCTTGCCAGGTTTGAAAGCCGCCACCGTAGTGTGGGTGGCAATGCGCTGCGGGCTGCGGTGCTGGGCGGCAACGACGGACTGGTAAGCAACTTTAGCCTGGTAATGGGTGTAGCAGGTGCTTCCTCGGGTGGCAGCGCTGTACTGCTGGCGGGCACGGCAGGCTTGCTGGCAGGGGCGCTGAGCATGGCCCTGGGCGAATGGATATCGGTAAAAAGCTCGCAGGAACTGTACGAAAACCAGATGGCGCTGGAACTGGAAGAGTTGGAAACCAACCCCGAGGGCGAACAGCGGGAACTGGAACTGATTTACATAGCCAAGGGTGTGCCGGAAGAGCAGGCTATTCAAATGGCTGCCACAGTGATGCAGGACAAAACAGAAGCGCACAATGTGCTCATCACCGAAGAGCTTGGCATCAACTCCGAAGAGCTGAAAGGCTCAGCCATGGAAGCGGCCCTATACTCCTTTTTCCTGTTTGCCATTGGGGCTATCATACCGGTTATTCCATTCATTTTTGCTACCGGCTACACGGCCATTGTGCTCAGCGTGGGCATGAGCGCCGTGGGGCTGTTCCTCATTGGTTCGGCTATCACATTGTTTACCGGCCGCAGCATCTGGTTCAGCGGTTTCCGGCAGGTATTATTCGGGCTAATGGCAGCGGCCATCACCTTTGGCATTGGCAAGTTATTTGGGGTAAGTATAGGGTAGGCAGCAGAGATGAAGGAAAGTGCAGCAAATTGTTTTGGCCAATAAGATTTAAAGACACAAAGGCACACAAAGGCTGCTTTTTAAGTTGAGCAAAGACCTAAAGGCAAAGCCGTTCGGGCTTTTTTGCAGCCTCTTAAAACTTTGGACAGCACACAGCAAAGTCCGGCCTGATTCTACTACAAACAAAGGAGACCCCAAGGCATTAAGCTGCACTAAGGATATTAAAACTTATTTCAATAGGTTTATTTGCCACGTTCAAGGTACAAGGTTCCCTAAGAATAATACAATAAAATCAGGCAATGCGACCTTGGTGCTCCCATGGAGTCTGCCAATGAGTCCTGTGGATTTTTGTACCTCCCTTGTGCGTTTTTGGTTAAGGATCATTGGCACTTTTGAAACACCCTTTACATATTCCTCCTATACTGGCCGCCCACTTGGTACAGCGCATGGGTTATTTGGCCAAGGCTGCAATACTTCACGGTTTCCATCAGTGCTTCAAACAGGTTGCCGCCTTGCTGCGCCACCGCTTTCAGGTGCGCAAATTGTTGGGCAGCCTGCTCCTCATTGCGTTGCCAAAAAGCCTGCAGGTTGGCTATCTGCCGCTCCTTTTCTTCTGCGGTACTGCGTATTACTTCGCCGGGTATGGTAGTGGGGCTGCCGCCCTTGCCCAAAAAGGTGTTTACGCCTACAATGGGCAGTTCGCCGGTATGCTTCAGGTGCTCGTAGTGCAGGCTCTCTTCCTGTATTTTGTTGCGCTGGTACATGCGCTCCATTGCGCCAAGCACACCGCCACGTTCGGCAATGCGGTCAAACTCGGCCATCACGGCTTCTTCCACCAGGTCGGTCAGCTCTTCCACAAAAAACGCGCCCTGGTTGGGGTTTTCGTTTTTGGCCGTGCCCAACTCGCGGTTGATGATAAGCTGTATTGCCATGGCACGCCGCACACTTTCTTCGGTAGGTGTGGTAATGGCTTCGTCGTAGGCATTGGTATGCAGGCTGTTGCAGTTGTCGTAAACGGCATACAGCGCCTGCAGTGTAGTACGTATATCATTAAAATCTATTTCCTGGGCGTGCAGGCTGCGGCCACTGGTTTGTATGTGGTATTTCAGCATCTGGCTGCGCTTGTTGGCCTTGTATTTGTACTTCATAGCCTTGGCCCAAATGCGGCGCGCCACACGGCCTATTACGCTATACTCGGGATCCATACCATTACTAAAGAAGAACGACAGGTTGGGTGCAAAATCATCAATGTTCATGCCGCGGCTGAGGTAATACTCCACATAGGTAAA